>Ga0209162_1000587_pt1 | contig 39442 bp, 30 predicted proteins | sample YNPNPMetaG_FD_187121 | JGI IMG/M metagenome (GOLD analysis project Ga0209162, IMG submission 187121) | Anoxygenic and chlorotrophic microbial mat microbial communities from Yellowstone National Park, USA - YNP NP MetaG (SPAdes) (version 2) ...
GGTAGTGGTTAAGTAATAAGTGATAGATTGTGACGGATGATGAAGAGCCTTGTTACGATTTCGTGCATGGAATCTGACTTTGAAAAGGATAAGGTCTTACGCACAAAGCGAGCGTTGGATTGTCTCAATGTGTTGTACCAGCGTTCCATGTGACTGAGCTGCCCGCTTTCCTTGCCAACGCACTCATGCGTTTCTTTGGGAAAGACCTTCTGATAAGCCTCCCAAAAATCGCTGAAACTTTGACAGCCACGATAGGATACTGGAATTTGCTCCCACAGTTTGCGGCACGTCTCTTCGCTGCGATCTCCAATGGCATACGCCACAATTTGGCGTGTACGACGACACATCGCCGTCCACAACCAGCGTTTGTTGGCTCTTTGGCATACAAATGACCACATTTCGTCTACTTCCAGGGCATCATCAGGTTGTGCGGGCAATAAAGTCTCGCTTATCGACGGGTTGGCGCGGTCTTTTTTTTAAGCCACTTTGCCAGCGTGTGACGGCTGACCCCAAAGATGCGCTCGATGCCTCTCATACTGGGGCGCTCATAATAGGCGGCGAGAATTTGCTCCTTTTGCTCTTCAGTATATCCGCGACGTGGCTGGAGAACACCGCGTTTGCCGCAATCCTTGCACCAAAACTGCTGACTGCCGCTGGCGTTGTGCCCGTTCTTGACAATGTTGGAACTGCCGCACCGCCTGCACAAATGGATGATCGTCTCTGTTATCATGCCATATAGTATATCACTTCGATTCAACCACTACCGAGCGGATTATGTATCCAAAGACCATAAGCCCTCGGCTACGGAATGCAAAGCCCGCCTGCGCGGGCTAGAGCGGAGTAATTGTTCAAAGACCATAATTAAGATGATTACCCCCTCTCCGGCCCCCGCTGGGGGCGGGGGTGCGTCTCCTCCCCCCGGCGGGGGGAGGTTGGGAGGGGGACTGAAGCGCCGATACGCTCATTTGATCGGGCTCAAAGGGGCGAAGCCCCGCCGAACATCCGTCGCGGGCCTGCATCCCTCCATGAACCATTCCATTCGTTTCTCGTTTCTCGTTTTTCGTTTCTCGTTCCCGCCTGGCCCCCGCGGGCGGGAACGGGGGAGATGCGGGGAGGCGAAGCTTCCCTGCATCCCTCCAGCCGTCCATGCGGCTCCGCCGCACCACGCCGCAATGAACATACGGTTGTTCCTGGGAGGGCGTCGCCCTCCCAGACCCTTCCGCGGGTGGGGGGATGGGGAAACCGGGTTTCCCCATCCCCGTGCGGGGGGGCATGGGGAAACCGGGTTTCCCCATGCCCCTCTTCGAGAGCCTATGTTCACGTTAGAGTCCTGGCATTGAAGGAATAATACGGATCCACCCATGACAACGCAACTGAAGTACAACGGAATCAACCATCCGAACGGACACGACCACGAGGATTTCAACGCCCACGACTACGATGCCCTGATCGTTCCCGGACGGGGCAAACTCGAGGGTGTCGCCTATAGCTCCAACCCCCAGATCGAGGCCGCGGTGCGGGCGATCCTCGCCGGGATCGGCGAACAGCCCGACCGCGAAGGCCTGCTGAAGACCCCTTCGCGGGTGGCCAAAATGTACGCCGAGCTGACCGCCGGCTACCATGTGGACCCGGAGGCGCTGATCAACGACGCTATCTTCAGCGTCAGCTACGATGAGATGGTGCTGGTGAAGAACATTGATTTCTACAGTCTGTGCGAGCACCACATGCTGCCATTTATGGGCCAGGTGCACGTGGCCTACATCCCCAACGGCAAAGTGGTGGGGCTGAGCAAGATCCCGCGCATCGTCGAGATGTTCGCCCGGCGGCTGCAAGTGCAGGAGCGCATGACCGTGCAGATCGCCGAGTTCATTGACCAGCATCTGCAACCCCTGGGGGTAGCCGTGGTGGCCGAAGGGGTGCATATGTGCTCGGTGATGCGCGGAGTGAAGAAGGCCAACGCCAGCATGGTCACCTCGGCCATGCGCGGGGTCTTCCGCGACGACCCCAAAACGCGGGCCGAGTTCATGGCCCATGTGGGCCGTGCCCGCGCCCAGGAGATGTGATGCGCACACACTCCATACACGGCGGGGGTCCGGGGGGCCTGGCCTGGCCCTTCCGGACCTCCTTGACCCGCCGGGCCGTGGCGTGGGGAAACCTGCTTTCCCCACCCGCCAACCTGTGACGAGGCTCCTGCCATGACCGCCCAGCGCAGCATCCTGATCACCGGCGCGTCGCGGGGCATCGGGCGCGCCACGGCGCTGGCCCTGGCCGCGCCGGGCACGCGCCTGATCCTGGCGGCGCGTTCGGCCCCCGCCCTGGCCGAGACGGCCGCGGCGGCCGGCGCCCGCGGCGCCGCGGCCCTGCCCGTGGCCTGTGATGTCACCAGCGAGGAGCAGGTGCGCGCCCTGGTCGCCAGCGCCGCGACGCCCGGCGGTCGTCTCGATGTCGTGGTGCACAGCGTGGGCGGAGCGCTGGTCGCCCCCTTTGAGCAGATCGAACTGGCGACGTGGGAAGCAGCCCTGCGCGCCCAGTTGACCAGCCTGTTTCTGGTGTGCAAGCACGCCGCCTCACGGATGGCGGAGGGTGGGTTGCTGGTCAACATCGCCTCGGTGGCCGCCCGGCAGGCCTTCCCGGGCTGGTCAGCCTACAGCGCGGCCAAGCACGGCGCCCTGGGCTTCCTGAACGCCGTGCGCGAAGAACTGCGCCCCCGCGGCATCCGCGTCACGTCGGTGCTGCCGGCGGCGACCGACACCGACCTGTGGGCCGCCGTGCCCGGCACCTGGAACCGGGCCAATATGCTGCGCCCCGAAGATGTGGCCGCGGCTGTCGCCACCCTTGTGAACTACCCCCCCCACGTGACGGTCGAGGAGTTGCTGATCGGACATGTAGCCGGGAGGCTGTGAAGGGGTATGCGGTCGCTTCCCGGCGGGGCGGAGTGGAGGATCTGCGGCCCGCCACGAAGCGGTGGTTCCCCACCCTCCCCGGGGCCTGGGTGCGCGGGCCTCCGGCCCGCATCCATGCGGGGGCCGCGCCCGCCCACCCCCGCCTGCCAGGCGAGGGGGGTGGGGAAACCTGGTTTCCCCAGACCCCTGCTCAAGCGGCAATCCGTTGCCACGAAGGTGACGGCCCCCCTCCCCAGCCCTCCCCCCGCTGGGGGGAGGGAGTCCGGCGCCTCTCCCCGGCGGGGGGAGGTTGGGAGGGGGGGCTGGGGCGCCGCATGCGCTAACGTGAACATACGCCCTCGGCGAGGGGGGTGGGGAAACCGGGTTTCCCCACACCCCCGCCTCGCAGGGGAAACCGGGTTTCCCCATCCCCCCACCCGGTGGGAGGGTTTGGGAGGGCGTCGCCCTCCCAGGAACAATCGTATGTTCATTGCGGCCTTGTGCGGCGGAGCCGCATGGACATGTGAGGGGGCGGGGGGCGGGGGCCGGCGGCCTCTGCACCGTCACCCCCACCAGAGGAGACGCATCATGGGTCTGATGGATGGCAAACGGGGTCTGATCCTGGGCGTGGCGAACGACCACTCGATTGCCTGGGGCATCGCGCGGGCGCTGCACCGCGAGGGGGCCACCCTGGGCTTCACCTACGCCGGCGAGGCGTTCGAACGGCGCGTGCGCCCGCTGGCCGAGAGCCTCAGCGCGCCGCTCATCGCGCCGTGCGACGTGACCCGCGACGAGGAGATTGCCGCGCTCATGGAGCGCGCGCGGGAGGTCTTCGGCCAGATTGACGCGCTGGTCCACGCCATCGCCTTCGCCAACAAGGACGAACTGAACGGCCCCTATCTTCGCACCACCCGCGAGGGCTTCCATCTGGCCATGGATGTCAGCGTCTATTCGCTTACCGCGCTCGTGCGCGCAGCCGAGCCGTTGCTGGCGCCGGGGGCGTCCATCCTTACTTTGACCTACCACGGCGCGCGGCAGGTGATCCCCAACTACAACGTGATGGGTGTCGCCAAGGCGGCGCTCGAGGCCAGCGTGCGCTACCTGGCCGCCGACCTGGGTCCCCGCGGGGTGCGGATCAATGCTATCAGCGCCGGGCCGATCCGCACCCTGGCCGCCAGCGGCATCGCCGGCTTTCGCGGCATGCACCGCGGCTTCGCCGCGCGGGCGCCCCTGCGCCGGAACGTTACCATTGATGATGTGGGTGATGCCGCCCTCTGGCTGTGCAGCGATTACAGCCGCGCCGTGACCGGCGAGGTGCTCTATGTGGACGCGGGCTTTAACATTATGGGGATGAGCGCCGAGGAGGAGTGATAGCAAATCTTGATAGGTACCCGGGCAATCGGAGCAGCGCGCGCGATGTCACGCCAGACCCCCGGTCCTGCCGCCCCTGAGTATGCTACAATAGCCTCACCATCGGCACAGAAAGCCGCTGCTTTGCGTTGATGGTGGTGTGCGGAAACACCCTCACAGAGCGGCGGCGATGAACGCCGAGACAACCCATCGAGTATCGCTGAGGTCACGCTATGCCTACATCAGTAGCGGTGGTGGCAAGCGACGCCCAGGCCCGCGAGCGGCTGGCGGCGCTGATCCCGAATGACTCGTTCAGCATAACCCTGCACACGCCGGACGGCATCCCCCAGGAGTTGCCCGATCTGTTCATCATCGCGCTGCCAGCGTTGGAAACTCCCGAGGAACAACTGATCGAGCGGCTGCGCGCCGACGAGGCCACGGCGAACATCCCCATCGTGATCGCCAGCGCCCTGCCGATGGTGCATTTGCAGTCGGTGCCCTATGCCGCCGACTGGACCGTCGCCGTGGTTGAGGAACCGGTGAAGGCCGCCGAACTCGCCGATACAATCAGGTTCCTGCTCAATCCCGACGCCTGAAGACCCCGCGCTCCGCGAGCCGGCGGAGCGCAGGGGTTGCGGCGTATCCCGCCAGTATTGCAACGCGACTTCTCCCCTGTCCGGTACAGTGGGGCTTCATCGCCCCACGTCCCCGGGCAGAGGGCTGGAGAAACCGGGTCTCCCCAGGCCCTTCCCAGCGGGCTATGTTCACCGCAGGTGTCCATGCGGCTCGCGCCGCACACCGACGGGATGAACATCCTTCCTGGGAGAGCTACGCCCACCCAGACCCTCCGACCGGGTGAAGGGATGGGAAAACCGGGTTTCCCCATACCCCTGCGGGGCGGGGGAGTGGGGAAACCGGGTTTCCCCACTCCCCGTGTCGAGAGCCTATGTTCACGTTAGGAAGAGGCCCTGCATGAACAAACACGACCTGTTGCAGGCGACCATCGCCCGGCAGAAGACCCCGCGCATCCCGATCGCCCTGTGGCGCCACTGGCCGATCGAAGATCGCTCCGCCGAGGCGCTGGCCCGCTCCACTCTGGAGTTTCAACACCGCTTTGATTTCGATTTCATCAAGGTGACGCCCTCGCAAACCTTCGTGGCCGAGGACCTGGGTCTCACCGGCGTCTACGATGGCAATGCGGAGGGCGATCTGGTGAAGGGGCCGCCGCCGATCACCACGCTGGAACAGTGGGAGGCCCTGCGCCCCTGGCCGGTGAGCGCGGGCGCCCTGGGTCGCCAGTTGCGCTGTCTGGAACTGATCGCCGCCGGCGCCGGCGCCACGCCCTTCATCCAGACGATCTTCAACCCGCTCACCGTGGCCCGCTGTCTGGCCGGCCCACGCGCGGTGATCTGGCGCCGCCGCCACCCCGAGGTGTTCCAGCGCGGCTTCGCGGCCATCATCGAGACCTGGAGCGCCTTCGTAGAGGCGGTCATGCGCACCGGCGCAGCGGGGATCTTCCTGTCCACCACCGACGCCAGCTACAGCGTGATGTCCGAGGAGGAATACCGGCGCTGGGGCCGGCCGGGCGATCTAGAGGTGGCTGCGCCGAGCCGCGACGGCTGGCTGAACGTGCTGCACCTCCACGGCGAGGAGTTGATGATCGACCTGGTGGCCGATTACCCCTTCCAGGTGGTGAACTGGCACGACCGCAAGGCCGGGCCGTCGTTGCGCGAGGGGGCCGCGCGCTTCAGGGGCGCGGTGGCCGGCGGCCTGGCGCAGTGGGACACGCTGCTGGCCGCCACGCCGGAGGAGGTGGCGCGCGAGGCGCGCGAGGCCATCGCCCAGGTGGACGGGCGCGGACTGATCCTGGCGGCGGGCTGCGTCACACCGATACCCGTGCCGGAGTCGAACATCCGCGCGGCCATTGCCGTGGCGCGTGGCCCGGCGTAGACGCCGCGCCGGTACGTGTTCACATTTCTCCTGGGAGCGCGGGCATCATGGTCTTTGAATACATCATCCGCTATCCCGCGCTAGCCGTCGGGCTGAAGCCCTCGGCTAGGCAAGGCGAAGCCCGCCTGCGCGGGCTAGAGCGGATTATTTCTTCAAAGACCATGAGCCCCACGGCCAGCCCGGCAGAGCGGATGAATTGCTCACAGACCATCTTGCCCGCGGAGAAGCGACGGGGGCGAAACGCCCTCGCTCGCAGGCGCGTATGTTACCCCAAGTGTGAACAGTTACCCGCGCCGCGCGCGGACGCCCCTGCTCAAAGATACTGCGAACAGCCCGAGGGCTGGGGCAGCGCCAGGCGCTGCCCCAGCCCTCCGCGTCGTCTTGCCGCAACGTGTGGAGCCAATGGCCGGACTCGAACCGGCGACCGGCTGTTTACGAAACAGCTGCTCTACCGACTGAGCTACATTGGCGGGCCTCTCACACCGAAAAATTGTAGCTGAAACCGGCTCTTCTGTCAAGGCGCCTGCGCCGCCTCCGCAATCGAATGCACAGCTTTCCAGCGCCTGGAATCCCTTACAACCCCCGCCCCGCAATGCTATAATGCAGGGGAGTTGGCAGCCTGGCGGCAGCGCAGGCTGTCACGCTCCCAGGGGAGGTGAGCCGTGCTCGAGGAGATACCGGTTCTGTTCAATTTTCCCGCCAGCGGCGCGTCTGACCTGGCCAGCAACGAACTGCAGGAGCGCGATCTGGCTGTGCTGCCGCTCCCCGATACCGTCCTCTTCCCGTACATGCAGGCCCAACTGTTTCTCGGCGAGGCGGCGGCCCTGGAGGCGGTAGAGTCGGCCTGCGCTGGCGACCACACCCTGCTGGCGCTGGCCTGCCGCAACAGCCAGGGGGAGTGTTCCGGGCTGGACGATCTCTACACCATCGGGGTCGAAGCGCAGGTCGAACGGGCGCGCAAGATGCCCGATGGCTCCACGGGGGTGGTGCTGACCGGCCGGCGGCGGATGCGTGTTATCGAGGCGTTGAGCGCAGCGCCGCCGCTGCGGGTGCGGGCGCTGCCACTGGCTCCGGTCGAAGAGCACAGCATCGCCGTCGAGGCGCTGATGCGCGGGGTGCTGGCGCTCTTCGAGCGCGTGGTGCGCCTGTCGCGCTCCCTGCCCGATGACGCCTATGTGACGGCCCTGAACGTGAACCAGGCCGGCGGCCTCGCCGACCTGATCGCCGCCACCCTGCCCCTCTCCCGCGCCACGCGCCAGGAAGTGCTGGAAACCCTCGATCCGGAAGAACGCCTGCACCGCGTCAGCGCCCTGCTCTCGCGCGAGCTTGATGTGCTTGAACTGGAAAGCCGCATTCAGTCGCAGGTGCAGAAGGAAGTTGACCGCAGCCAGCGCGAACTCTACCTGCGCGAGCAGTTGAAGATCATTCAGCGCGAACTGGGCCAGGAGGACCCGGCGCAGCGCGAGGCGCTCGCGCTGCGTGAACGGGCCGCCGCCATCCCCCTGCCCGAACGCGCCCGCGCCCGCGTCACCGAGGAGATCGCCCGCCTGGAGAGCATTCCGCCTCATAGTCCCGAACATGCGGTGGTGCGCACTTACCTCGACTGGGTGCTGGCCCTGCCCTGGGGCGCAATGAGCGATGATCGCACCGATCTGCGCGCGGCGGCCCGCGTGCTCGATAAGAACCACTACGGGCTGGCAAAGGTGAAAGACCGCATTCTGGAGTTCATTGCCGTGCGGCAACTGGCCGGCCCCCACCAGCACTCCCCCATCCTCTGCCTGGTCGGCCCGCCCGGCGTGGGCAAGACCAGCCTGGGCCGCAGTGTCGCCGAGGCGCTCGGGCGTAGCTTCGTGCGCCTCAGCCTGGGCGGCGTGCGCGATGAGGCCGAGATCCGCGGCCATCGCCGCACGTACATCGGAGCCATGCCCGGGCGGATTATTCAGCGCATGAAAGAGGCCGGGGCGCTGAACCCGGTGCTGATGCTCGATGAGGTGGATAAGATCGGGGTGGATTTCCGCGGCGATCCCGCCGACGCGCTGCTCGAGGTGCTCGACCCGGAGCTGAATAATACCTTCGCCGATCATTACCTCGATCTGCCCTTTGATCTCTCCAAGGTGTTCTTCATTACCAGCGCCAACTATCTCGATGAGATCCCCGAGCCGCTGCTCGACCGCATGGAGGTGATCGAACTGCCCGGCTACACCGAGGAGGAGAAGTTGCAGATCGCCCGGCGCTTCCTCGTGCCCCGGCAGATCGCCGCCTGCGGCCTGCCGCCCGCCTCGCTGCGCTTCGGCGAGACGACGCTGCGCGCCATTATTCGCGGCTACACCTACGAGGCCGGCGTGCGCGGCCTCGAGCGCGAGATCGCCGCGATCTGCCGCAAGGTCGCCCGGCGTATCGCCGAGGGCCGGAGCGCCCCCCGCGTGATTACCCCGCGCCTGGCGGAGAAACTCCTCGGGCCGCCGCGCTACGAGGTGAGCAGCATGGAGGAGCACGATCAGATCGGCGTCGCTACGGGGATGGCCTACACCGGCGCGGGCGGCGATACCCTGCCGGTTGAGGTCTCGTTGATGGAAGGGAAGGGCACGTTGACCCTCACCGGGCAACTCGGCGAGGTGATGCAGGAGTCGGCCCACGCCGCGTTGTCGTATGCGCGGGCCAATGCCGCGGCCCTGGGGATCGATGCCCGGCGCTTTGAGAAGACCGATATCCACGTGCATGTGCCGGAAGGCGCCACTCCCAAGGACGGCCCCTCCGCCGGTCTGACGATCGCCATCGCGCTGATCTCCGCCCTCAGCGCTCGCACCGTGCGCCGCGACGTGGCGCTGACCGGAGAACTGACCCTCCGCGGGCGCATTCTGCCCGTGGGAGGGATCAAGGAGAAGGTGCTGGGGGCCTACCGCGCCGGCATCCGCGAAGTGGTGCTGCCGAAAAAGAACGGCCGCGATCTGATCGATATCCCTGCCGTGGTGCGCTCAAAGTTGAACGTGCGCCTGGTCGGCCATATTGACGAGGTTATCGCCCTGGTCCTCGGCCCACCGCCGCCAAAGCCCGAGAAGCGCAGCGCCCGCGCCGTGATCACCCGCTCACGCGAGGGGTGATCGCCGCCCCGTAGGGTCAGATGGTCCATCCGCTCTTATGAGGCCCTATGGAGGGGGCGCGTCAACCAGGAAATCCGCGGCCACATAGCCTTCGCGCCCATCGGGGGCGCGCACCTTGCGCCAGAGGTAGTCGCCGCCCGGCACCTCCTCGCCGAGCGCTTCCACCCGGGTGCCTTCGGGCAGCGTGGTGATCGGCGCGCCGGCGGTCGAGGGATCGGGCCGCAGGAAGAGGCCCTGGTTTCCTGTGCCGCTGACGATGTAGAAACGCCCGCCCACCGGGGCCGCTGTGGGCGCTTCGGGTGTCAGTGCGGGGTACGGTTCGCTCGACAGCCCGCCGCCGGGCAGAGGGGTCGTGACGGGGGCGATGGTCGGTTCGCGGAAGCCCAGGCCGCTTTCGCGCTGTTCGGTGCGGGCAAAGGCGAGCAGGGCGATCAGGAGCACAATGCCCAGCAGCATGATCCCTGCCAGGTAGCGCCAGCCGCCCGCCTGCAACCACAACTGGAACTCCTGGGGTGAAGCCGGCAGCGGGCCGCGCGCCGCGCGCCGCCGGCCAGATGAGCGTTCCCGGCGCCAGTGGGGATCGGCCGGGGACCGCTCGACCCACTCGTCGTCGTCGGGGTCGTAGCGCCGCGTCTGGCCGGACCGGCCGGTTGGCTCTGGTGCGTCTCGGTCGGGAAGCCGTTGGGTCTGCCCCCGCCGCTTCTCCGCGTCACCCATGGTTGTCTCCTTTTCCAGCGGGTGTATGATAGCATAGAAGCGCGTGAAACGGAAAAGGGGCCGGTCATACCATTTTGGATTGTAGATTTTGGATTGGAGATTGCCGTATATGGCCTCCCAATCGGACCTGGCAAGGGCGCGCCTGCGCGCTGTTCAACCAGAATTGATAGAACTCCATGGAGATCACCCTCGACTCGCCCCTCGATATGCACCTCCACCTGCGCGAGGGGGCCATGCTGCGCCAGGTCGCCCCGTTGAGCGCCCGCCACTTCGCGGGGGCGGTGGTGATGCCCAATCTTGTGCCGCCGGTGGATAGCCTGGAACGGCTGCGGGCCTACCGCGCGGCGATACTCGAGGCCGTCGCCCCCTTGACCTTCATGCCCTGGATGACGCTGTTCTTCCGTCCCTACCCGGAAGAGGTGCTGGCCGCCGCGCGGCGCGAGATCATCGGCGTCAAGCTGTACCCCGAGGGCGTGACCACGAACAGCGCCGGCGGCGTGCGCGACCTGGAAGCGGTAGAGGAGACCCTGGCGCGCATGGAGCGCCTGGGCATTCCGCTCCTGGTCCACGGCGAGACGCACGGCTTCGTGCTCGACCGGGAGGCCGAGTTTCTGCCCATCTACGCCCGCTGGGCCGAACGCTTCCCCCGTCTGACGATCGTGATGGAGCACATCACCACCGCTGCCGCGCTCGATCTGCTTGATCGCTACCCTAATCTCGCGGCGACGGTGACGGTGCACCATTTGCTGACCACCCTCGACGACGTGGCCGGGGGATTGCTCCAGCCACACCTGTTCTGCAAGCCCATTCCGAAGCGCCCCGAGGATCGCGCGGCGCTGCAGGCGGCGGCGCTGCGCGCCCATCCGCGCCTGATGTTTGGCAGCGATTCGGCGCCGCACCCCCGTGAGCGCAAAGAGGCCGCCGCGTGCGCCGCGGGGGTCTTCAGCGCGCCAGTGGCCCTGGCGCTGCTCGCGGAACTGTTCGCCCGCCATGAGGCGCTGGCGAACCTGCAGGCGTTCGTTTCCGACAACGCCCGGCGGGTCTATGGCGTCACCCCGCCAGCGCGGCGCGTCCGTCTGGCCCGGCGCCCCTGGCAGACACCGGAGCGTTACGGCGATGTGGTGCCCTTTTATCATGGTCAAACGCTGGAGTGGCAGGTCATAGATGTTGAATCTTGAGTCGGTTGCGGCGGTCGAAGCGGCCCGGTTCGGTGAGCGGTTCGTGCGCCCGCTCTACAGCGGCTACGGGTTCGCGACGCTTCCCGGTACCATCGAGCGCCTGCTCACCGGCGCAAGCGTCGAAGCCCTGCCCCCCGCGGCCATCCCCGGCGGTCTGGAGCGGCGCGAAACGGTGATCCTGCTCTTCCTGGACTCGCTCGGCTGGCAGTTCTTCGCCACGCACGTGGACCGATACCCTTTCCTGCAACGCGCGCTCGACCATGGCGTGGTCTCCCGCTTGACGACCATGTTCCCTTCGACCACCGCGGCCCACGTGACGACCATCCACACGGGCCTGCCGCCGGGCCAGTCGGGGATCTTCGAGTGGTTCTTCCACGAGCCGACCCTGGGCCGGGTCATCGCGCCGTTGCTCTTCTCCTACGCCGGCGAGCGCGAGCGTGAGACCCTCGCCGCCGCCAGGGTGGACCCGGCGGCGCTGTTCCCCACGGCGACGCTGTACCAGCGTCTGGCGGCGGCCGGGGTGCACGCGACCGTGTTCATGCACAGCGCCTACGCCAACTCCTCCTACAGCCGCGTCCTCTGCGCGGGCGCCGACACGGTGGCCTACCACACCCTGGCCGAGGCCGTCACGCTGCTCAGCCAGCGCCTGGAGGCGCGGCGCGGCCCGGCATACTACCTGCTCTACATAGATACCATTGACGCCCTGTGCCACACCTACGGCCCCGCGGCGCCCCACGTCGCGGCCGAGATTGACACCGTGCTGACCACCCTCGACCGGCTGCTGCACCCCACCCTGGCGCGGCTGGGGCGGCCCGTGCTGCTGTTGTTCACCGCTGACCATGGCCATATCGGGGTCAACCCCGCCACCAGCCTCATGGTCAACCGGATCGTCCCCGAACTGGCGGCCGTCACCCCCACCGGCGCCGATGGGCGCCCGCTGGCGCCGGGAGGCTCCAACCGCGATCTGTTCCTCTACCTCAACCCGGATCGGGTGGAGGAGATACGCGCCACGCTGAGCGAGCGCCTCAACGGGCGCGCCGAGGTGCATCGCGTGGCCGACCTGGCGGACGCAGGCTTCTTTGGCCCCCACCTTTCACCCGTTTTCACCGCCCGCGCCGGTGACCTGGTGGTGCTGCCCTACGCCGGTGAGGCGGTCTGGTGGGATGACGGGCGCTTCAAGCAGCGCCACCTGGGGATGCACGGCGGCCTGACCCCCGAGGAGGCGCACACGGAGCTTGGCGCGCTGATGTACGGCGAGGCTTGAAGCGGGCCGCAACGCCCCCCGGGGCGATGCGGCGCCGGCGGATTGACTCCCGTTCGCCCGGCGTGCTATACTCCACCGCACATGTGCATAGCGCTCATCAAGAGGGGTGGAGGGACCGGCCCGACGAAGCCCCAGCAACCCCCCAGACCGGCGTCGCGCCGCCTGGAAGGGTGCTAATTCCGGCAGCGAAAGCTGGGAAGATGAGGTCATCGAAGCCTTCACACCAGCGTGTGAAGGTTTTTTTGCGTCAGGAGCATCACCGCAGTGACGAAGCTAAAACCAGGCTACCTTGAAGCCCTGCGCGAGCGCGTCTTGATCTACGACGGCGCGATGGGCACCAGCATCGACACCTTTGACCTGACCGTTGAGGACTACGGCGGCGAACGCACCTTCGGCAACCGCGATTACCTGGTGATCACCCGGCCCGACGTCATCACCCGCATCCATGAGTCGTTCATGGAGGCCGGGGCGGACGTGCTGGAAACCTGCACCTTCCAGTCCACGCGCCTGCGCCTGGAGGAGTGGGGGCTGGGCGAGCGCACCCTGGAGATCAACCGCGCCGCGGCCCGGCTTGCCCGCGCCGTCGCCGATCGCTTCGAGGCCCGCGATGGCCGCCCACGCTATGTCGCCGGCTCGATGGGGCCGACCGGCAAACTGCCTTCGTCCGACGATCCGGCGCTCTCCGACATCAGCTTCGAGGAACTGAGCGACATCTTTCGCGAGCAGGCCATTGGCCTGATCGAAGGCGGAGTCGACGTGCTGCTGGTGGAGACCAGCGTGGATATTCTGGAGGTCAAAGCGGCCCTCGACGGCATCCGCCGCGCCAAAGCCCAGTTGAACCGCCCCGACGTGGCCGTGCAGGCCCAGGTCTTTCTCGACCTGTCCGGGCGTATGCTCCTCGGCACCGACGTGCCGGCGCTGATCGCCACCCTGGAGGCCATGCCGGTGGACGTGATCGGACTGAACTGCTCCACCGGCCCCGAGCATATGCGCGCGGCGATCCAGTACCTCACCGCCCATTCGCGCAAGCCGATCTCCTGCATCCCCAACGCCGGCCTGCCGCTGGAAGTTGACGGCCAGACGGTCTATCCGATGGAGCCGGAGCCGTTCGCGCGCATCCTGGGAGAGTTCGTGAGCGAGTACGGCGTGGGCGTGGTGGGGGGATGCTGCGGCACCACCCCGGCCCACATCGCGCGCCTGCGGGCCGAGGTCGGTTACGACCGCCCCCCCGCGCCCCGGCAGATCGAATACATCCCCAGCGTCTCCTCGGGCATCCGCGCCGCCGCTCTGAAGCAGGATGCGACCCTCACCATGATCGGCGAGCGGGTGAACACCCTGGGATCGCGCAAGGTCAAGCGGCTGTTGCTCAACAACGACTACGACGGGGTGCTGGAGGTGGCCCGCGAGCAGGTTGACAGCGGCGCGCACATGCTCGATGTCTGCGTGGCGATGACCGAGCGCGCCGACGAGAAGGAGATGATGGTCACGCTGCTCAAGAAGCTGACCATGAACATCGAACTGCCGCTGGTGATTGACACCACCGAGGCCGATGTGCTGGAGGCGGCGCTGGCGATGTACCCCGGTCGCGCAGTGGTGAACTCGGTCTCGCTGGAGGGCGGACGGGGCGAGAAACTCGACCGGGTGCTGCCCCTCGTCGCCCGCTACGGCGCCGCGACGGTGGTGATGACGATTGACGAAGAGGGCATGGCCCACACCCGCGAGCGCAAGGTGGCCATCGCCCGGCGCATCGCCCGCATCGCCGAGGAGGAGTATGGCCTTCCCGCCGAGGCGCTGATCTTCGACGTGCTCACCTTTCCGATCACCACGGGCCAGGAGGAGTTGCGCAACGCCGCCGTGGAAACCATCGAGGGCATTCGCCTGGTCAAGGAGCAGATCCCGGGCTGTTTCACCACCCTGGGCGTCAGCAATCTGAGCTTCGGCGTAGCGCCCCACGCCCGCGCCGCGCTCAACTCGGTGTTCCTCTACCACGCTGTCGCCGCGGGGCTGGATACGGCGATCATCAACCCGGCCCACGTGACCCCCTACGCCGAAATCCCCGCCGAGGAGCGCGCAGTCTGCGAGGACCTGATCTTCAACCGCCGCGAGGATGCCCTGGCGCGCTTTATCGCCTACTACGAGCAGAACCAGGCCGCGCAGGAGGGCGAACGGGCCGACCCGACCGCGGCAATGAGCGTGGACCAGCGCCTGCACTGGAAGATCCTCCACCGGAAGAAAGAAGGGATCGAGGAGGACATTGACACCGCGGTGGCGCAGCGTATGGGCGCCGACCACCCGGCGCAGACGGTCACCAGCGAGGGCACGCCCCAGGGTCGCGCCGCGGTGGACGTGCTCAACAACGTGTTGCTGCCGGCGATGAAGGAAGTGGGCGACCTCTTCGGCGCGGGCCAGCTCATCCTGCCCTTCGTGCTCCAGTCGGCGGAGGTGATGAAGAAGGCCGTGGCGCGGCTCGAAGGCTACCTCGACAAGCTCGAAGGGGCCAGCAAAGGCAAGGTGGTGCTGGCCACCGTGTACGGCGATGTCCACGATATTGGCAAGAACCTGGTCAATACGATCCTCTCCAACAACGGCTACACCGTCTACGACCTGGGCAAGCAGGTGCCGGCGAATACGATCATCGAGAAGGCCATGGAGGTCAACGCCGACGCCATCGGTCTCTCGGCGCTGCTGGTGAGCACCTCAAAGCAGATGCCGCTGATCGTGCAAGAGTTGCACAAGCGCGGGTTGAGCTTCCCGGTGCTGGTGGGCGGAGCGGCCATTAACCGGCAGTACGGGCTGCGCATCAGCTTCGTGGGCGACGAAGAGCCGTATGAGGCCGGCGTCTTCTACTGCAAGGACGCCTTCGAAGGGCTGGAGACGATGGACCGCCTGAGCGATCCGGCACAGCGGGAGCACTTCGTGCGCGCAACCATCGCCGAGGCGGCCACGGTGCTGCATGAGCGCCAGCGGGGGCGGGTGGCCCTGGCGGACCTGGGCAAGGCCAGCCAGCGCGGCCCGCAGGCGCGCTCCAACGTGCGCCGCGACGTGCCGGTGCCAACGCCGCCCTTCTGGGGCGCCCGCGCCACCACGCGCATCCGCCTGGCCGACGTGGTGGCCTGTCTCGACCGCAACGCCCTGTACCGGCTCCAGTGGGGCGCTAAGAACGCCAAAGGCACCGAGTGGGAGCGGCTCAAGGCCGAGTTCGACCAGAAGGTGCGCGATCTCGTGCGCGAGGCCGAACGCGAGGGCTGGCTCGAACCAAAGGTGGTCTACGGCTACTTCCCCGCGCAGAGCGATGGCAACGACCTGATCGTCTACGACCCGGCCGATCGGGGGCGCGAGTTGACGCGCTTCGTCTTTCCGCGGCAGCCGGAGCGGGAGCGCCTGTGTATCAGCGACTACTTCCGCGACGTCGAGAGCGGCGAATATGACGTGGCCGCGTTCCAGATCGTGACCATGGGCGAACGGGTTGACGAACTGACCGAGGAACTGCAACGCCAGGGCGACTACAGTCGCAGCTACTACGTGCACGGTCTGGGGGTGAGCCTGGCCGAGGCCCTGGCCGAGTACACCAACCGGCTGATCCGGCAGAGCCTCGGCATCGGCGAGAGCCGCGGCAAACGCTACTCCTGGGGTTACCCGGCCTGCCCTGACCTGGAGGAGCACGGCAAACTGTTCCAGATACTGCCTACCGAGCAGATCGGCGTCACCCTTACCGAGGCGTTCCAACTGGTGCCGGAGCAGAGCACGGCGGCGATCGTGGTGCACCACCCCGAAGCTAAATACTTCAGCATCGGCAGCGCCCGCGAACGGGCCGAGCAGGATGTCGAAGCGTAACCCTGGCGCGGTCAGAGCGGTATATGAACACCAACGCAGCTTCATCGCAGCAGGAGCAAGCCCCATGCAGTGCCGTCATTTCACCATCCGTCCCGCGCCGGAACACGCCCGTGAAGACGAGGCGCGCCTCAATGCCTTCTTGAGTTCGGTGCATGTCCACGCCGTGCAGGTCTCAGGAGCAACGGCGCGAAGCGCCGGCTGGTCAGTGCTGGTGTTCTACGAAGCGCAGGGCGCGCGCGCCGGGCGCTGCGGCCTGGACGCCGCGCCGCCGCTGCGCTACCAGGTCGCCTGAGCACTTACTCGGCTGCACATCGTCCTCTGGAGCGGGGGTGTGGGGTAAGGCGGTTGCCCCACACCCCGCCCGCGGGAGGGTGGGGGCGGGCCAGGCCCGCCCGCAGGGGGATGGGGCAACCGGGTTGCCCCGTCCCCCCGCCCGCGAGAGGGTGTGGGAGGGCGCAGCCCGCACCCAGGGGTAGGGGGAAACCGGGCTTCCGAAACCGGATTGCCCCACACCCCCGCCCGCGGGAGGGTGGGGGCGCAGCCCGCACGCAGGGGTAGGGGGAAACCGGGTTTCCCCACGCCCCGCCCGCGGGAGGGCCTGGCCCGCACGCAGGGGTAGGGGGAAACCGGGTTTCCCCACGCCCCCCACCCGGGAAGGTGAGGGCGCAGCCCGCACGCAGGGGTAGGGGGAAACCGGGTTTCCCCACGCCCCCCACCCGGTGGGAGGGCTTGGGAGGGCTACGCCCTCCCAAGAAGAACCTTTTTTCATCCCGTCGGGGTGCGGCAGAGCCGCATAGACGGCTGACATGGCATGCCGCCCCTGGCGCCTGTAACCTCGCCCCTATACGGTGCATCATACTGGCGAAAGGTTGAAGGATCCTTTGCAGACCAGGAGGATGTGCCGTATGCAGCAGGTAGCGACACGCTGGTTCGGTCTACGCCGGAACCTGAGGGAGCGGTACTCGCCGCTCTTCTTCCTCGCCGCCCTGGGCAATGGGGGTATGGCCATCACGTTCTTCATCTGGTTAAACTTCCTGATCCCACACCCCAAGACCCCGATTGTCACCTTCGACAGCATTGCCGCTTTCCTGAACAAGGCAGACACACTCGCGTACGCGCTCACCATCGGCGCGATGGCAGGGATCGTCATCTTCGCGCTGCGCCACCTGCGGCTGGTGGTATGGAACCTGCGCGAATACGCGCAGTACCGGCGAACCCCGGCTTATGCGGCGCTCCGGGAGACAAACGGCGCCATTACCTTGATGAGCCTGCCACTGACGCTGGCGATGACGGTGAACGTCTTCTTCGCGCTTGGCACGGTGTTCGTGCCTGGCCTGTGGAACGTGGTCGAGTATCTCTTCCCGATCTCGTTGAGCGTCCTGACGATCATCGGCGTGATAGGGATGCGGATCTTCCTCGACCTGTTCGGGCGCGCCCTGGCCGGCGGGCACTTCGACTGCACGCGCAACAACAACCTGACCCAGTTGCAGGCCGCCTTCACCTTCGCGATGGTGGCGGTAGGCCTGGCGGCGCCCGCGGCGATGAGCGACAACCGGGTCACGATCGCCGTGAGCATCCTGCTGGCGATCTTCTTCCTGGGCGCAACGGCCCTGGTAGGGGTGATTATGCTGGTGCTGGGCTTCCGCGGTATGCTGGCCCACGGGCTGGCGGTTGAAGCCGCCCCGAGCCTGTGGATGCCCATTCCCATCCTTACCCTGGTGGGCATCGCCCTGATCCGCATTCGCCACGGCCTGCACCACGGCTTCGAGGTGCACATCGAGCCGGGCAGCACGTTCGTCCTGGTTGGTTCTATTCTGGCCCTGCAACTGCTGACGGGAGCGATCGGCTACGCCGTGCTGCGGCAGGTGGGCTACCTGCGCACCTACCTGTGGGGCGAGGCGCGCAGCCCGGGGAGCTACGGGCTGATCTGCCCGGCGGTGGCGCTGTTCGTGTTCGGAATGTTCTTCGTGCATCCGGGCCTGGTGCAGAACGGGCTGATCGAGAAGTATTCGCTGGCGCACTACCTGGCGATGGCGCCCTTCGCGCTGGCGCAGGCGCTGGGGATCGTCGCGATGCTACGCCTCGATGGGAAGCTGCTGCGCCCGCAGCTCGAGGCCCCGGCTGCGGATATGGCCACGGCCTGACCGACCGGACGAACATACTTCCTGGGAGGGCTGTGCCCGCCCAAACCCTCCCACCGGGCGGGGAAATGGGGAAACCCGGTTGCCCCATCCCCCTGCGGGCGGACCTGGCCCGCCCAAACCCTCCCACCGGGCGGGGAAATGGGGAAACCCGGTTTCCCCGTGCCCCTGCGGGCGGGCCTGGCCCGCCCAAACCCTCCCACCGGGCGGGGAAATGGGGAAACCCGGTTTCCCCGTGCCCCTGCTCGAGGGCTGCGCCCCCCACCAACCCTCCCGGCAGGTGAGAGAATGGGGCAACCGGGTTTCCCCATCCCCTGCGGGCGGGCTGCGCCCCCCAAACCCTCCCGCGCTCGGGCCAGCGGCCTGCGCACCCATCACCCGTCCCCGGCACCACGCCACCTCCTGCCGCTTCCATAGTGATCGGCGCGTCACGCCACTACTCATATTGGTAATACTGATAGCGCATACTTGTATCGGCGCAAGTGGCGCGTCATAACGCCACTTACACCTATTGCGTGCGTGGAGACTTACTGAGGTGACCATCGTTCGCAGGGTTCAGCCCCCCTCCCAGCCTCCCCCCGCTGGGGGGAGGAGCCAGGTGCCCGCCCCCAGCGGGGGAGGGTCAGGGAAGGGGGCGGTCACCGTGCCCGCGGAGCCGTGGCGCGGGCGAGACGCCCGCGCCCCCAGGTCATGGTCATTGGGCGTTGTGCGCCATGCGCATGACCTCTCACGTGAACATACGCCCTTGGCGAGGGGAACGGGGAAACCGGGTTTCCCCATGCCCTCACCCGGTGGGAGGGTTTGGGAGGGCTGCGCCCTCCCAAGAACAACCGTATGTTCAGTGCGGCGTTGTGCGGCGGAGCCGCATGGACGGCTGTAATGGTCTTTGAGAAATCAATCCGCTCTAGCCCGCGCAGGCGGGCTTCGCATTCCGTAGCCGGGGGCTGTAGACTCACGGTTAGCCTGGCATACCGGATTCATGTACAAACCCGGTTCTTGCCCGCCCGCGGCAAGAGCGCCGTGGGCGTTTCGCCAGGCTGCCTGGCCGCCGCGGGCGGGAACGGGGGGTATGCAGGGAGGCTTCGCCTCCCCGCACCCCTCTACCGCCTGAGTCCTGTAACATACCCACATACCGGATGCGCAAGGAAGCGGCTCTTCGCTGGAGGCAACCAGTCTGGCGCGAGCCGTTTTCCTTTCCATGATAAGCAGCCCTGTTCGCTGCCTGGAGGGTTGGGGAGCAGACCGATGCGCAATGTGCTAGCCCCGAGGATCCTGGTCGTAGACGACGAAGCCCCAGTACGTGCCCTGTTGACGCGCTTGCTGCGGCTTGAACACTACGATGTCGTCAGCGCCGAAAACGGCGCGGAGGCCATCGCCATGGTCTCCGAGCTGCAACCTGATCTGGTGCTGCTCGACCTGAAGATGCCGGTGATGAGCGGCATCGAGGTATTACAACGGCTCAAGGACGATCCGGCCAGCCGGGAGGTGCCAGTGGTTGTGGTGTCATCGGATGTGGACGTGGAACAAATTGCCACCTGTTTGAAGCTCGGCGCGGAGGACTACGTTTCGAAGCCCTTCCATGCGACCATTCTCAGCGCGCGGGTTGGCGCCTGCCTGGAACGCCGGCAGTGGCGAATCCAGCAACGGGCCTATCAGGCGCAACTCGAACGCCAGGTGGAGGTCCACTCGGCGCTGGCAGCGCAGCACGCCCAGGCCCGCGCCCGCTCCGACGCGGCGCTCCGGCGCCAGACGGCCATCCTGCGCTCGGTGTTTGTGAGTCTCGGCGAGGCAGTGGTGGTAGTTGACAGGCATGGCGCGCTAACCTACTACAATCCCGCCGCGCGGAGGATTCTCGGAGCCCGGCTCGATGGGTTGGCCCGACCGGTCAAGGCTGTCGCACCAGAAGACCGGCGCGAAGAGGCGCTGCGTTCGCTCCTGTCACGGGCGCTCCAGGGCGAAACGATAGACGGTTACGAACTGTGCCTGCCGAACACTACAGATGGTCAGTGGCTGAACGTATCGGCGCGGCCGCTCCGCAGCGACAGCGGAGCAATCATCGGCGGGGTGCTGGTGGCGCACGACATCAGCGCCGGCAAGCGCGCCGAGCTGGCACTGCGCGAGAGTGAGGAACGCTACGCTCTGGCAGCCCGCGGCGCCAACGATGGGCTGTGGGACTGGGATCTGCGCAGCAATCAGATTTACTATTCGCCGCGCTGGAAAAGCATGCTCGGCTACGACGAGCAGGACCTGGGAACCGACCCTGCCGAGTGGTTCGAGCGCGTGCATCCCGATGATCGGGAGCGGTTGGAGATCCACCTGCAAGCCCACTTCCGCCGGCTGATCACCCATTTTCAGCACGAGTACCGCATCAGGGCCAGCGACCACAGCTACCGCTGGATGCTCTGCCGCGGCCTCGCCGTGTGGGACGAGAACGGCGTGGCGACGCGCATCGTCGGCTCGCAGACCGACATCACCGACCGCAAGCGCGCTGAAGAGCGCTTGCTGCACGACGCCTTTCACGATGGTCTCACAGGGCTGCCGAACCGGATGCTGTTTCTCGACCGGCTGGAGCAGGCGCTCAAGCGCAACCAGCGCGCTCAAGAACGCCCCTTCGCGGTGCTGTTTCTCGATCTTGATCGCTTCAAGATCATCAACGACAGTCTGGGACATAGCGCCGGCGATGCGTTGCTGCAAGCTATCGCGCGCCGCCTGGAGCAAAGCCTGCGCCCGAGCGACACCGCGGCGCGGCTGGGGGGAGATGAATTCGCCATTCTATTGGAAGATATCAGCGATGGCGAGACGGCGCTGGCGATCAGCGAGCGGTTGCAAGAGGTGATCGCGGCCCCGCTGCGCCTGAACGACCGGGAAGTCTATACGACGACCAGTATTGGCATTACGCTCTATCAGGCCGACTACGCCTCGGCTGCGGATATGATCCGCGACGCCGATACGGCCATGTACCACGCCAAGATGCAAGGCAAGGCCCGCGCCGTGCTGTTCAACCCGACCATGCACGCGGCGGCGATAGAACAACTGCAACTCGAAACGGCCCTGCGCGGGGCCATCGAGCGCAATGAACTCCGCCTGCATTACCAGCCTATCGTTCATCTGGAGACTCAGAAGATCCAGGGATTTGAGGCGCTGTTGCGCTGGCAACATCCCCAGCGTGGATTGATCTTCCCCTCGGAGTTTATTACCATTGCCGAGGACACAGGACTGATCGTGCCGATTGGCTGGTGGGTGCTGCGCGAGGCCTGCCGCCAGATGAAGATCTGGCGGCAAACCATTCCTGAGGCCGAGAAACTGTGGGTAACGGTTAATCTCTCGCCGCGCCAACTGGCCCATCCGGATATCATCCAAATCATCCTGGAAACCCTCGCCGAGTTCGAACTTCCAGCAGATGCGCTGAAGATCGAGATCACCGAAATAGCGCTGGTCAAATCTGATCAGGAGATAAGCGAAAAACTGAGTCGTCTGCGCACCGCGGGGATCCAGATCTGTATTGATGATTTCGGTATCGGCTACTCTTCGCTCAGCTATCTGGAGCAAGTTCCGGTGGATATTTTGAAAATCGACCGTCCTTTCGTCCAGGCAATTGACAGGAACGGCCAGGATGCCATCTTGAGAAACATGCTCACCCTGGCTCAACTCCTGGGGTTGGAGGCTGTCGCCGAGGGAACCGAAACCTCCACGCAGTTCCAGGGCCTGCGTGAACTGCACTGCGCCTATGGGCAGGGATGGCTGTTCTCGAAGCCGCTGAAGCCGGAGGATGTGACGAAGTTGCTAACGTGAAAATAAGCCCTCGGCGAGGGGTATGGGGAAACCGGGTTTCCCCACGCCCCCGCCCCGCAAGGGTAGGGGGAAACCGGGTTTTCCCATAGCCCCACCCGGTGGGAGGGTCTGGGAGGGCTTTGCCCTCCCAGGAACAATCGTATGTTCATCCCGTCGGGGTGCGGCGCGAGCCGCATGGAGGGCTGAGGTGACCATAGGCCGGTGGCGCGGGCGGGACGCCCGCGCTCCCAGGCCATGTTCATCGCGGCGTTGTGCGCCATACGCATGACCGTCTGACGTGACCATGGGGAACCGGGTTCCCCCATCCCCCCGGTTTCATCGGGCATTTTGCCGCCCGGCGGCACGCCGCCGGGCGAGCTGGCGCCGCGACCACTTCTCGATTTCGATGATCGCATAGGTGATTACGCCGACGGCAAGCACGCGCCCCCAGGCGCCCAGATCGAGAGGAGCGCTGCCCATGATCCGATGCATCACCGGTGCGTAGGTAAAGAAAAGTTGCAGGAGCACCATGACCAGCACGCCAGTGATCAGCCAGCGATTTGAAAAGACCCCGATGCTGAACATTGAGCGGGTGAGCGAGCGACAGTTGAACAGGTAGAAGACCTCGACAAAGACTACGACATTGACCGCGACGGTACGGGCCTCGGCCAGGGGGGCGCCGCGGGCCTGTTCCCACTCGAAGAGACCGAAGGCGCCGGTCAGGATCAACAGACCTACGATGAGGATGCGCCAGAGCAACTCCGGAGTGAGGATCGGCGCATCGGTGGGACGCGGCGCGCGGCGCATGATGTCGGGTTCTTTCTGCTCCAGGGCCAGCACCAACCCCAGCACGGCGACGGTGGTCATGTTGATCCACAGGATCTGGATCGGCAGGATAGGGAGAGACAGACCGGCGACGACCGCCGCCAGGATGATCAGGCCCTCACCGAGATTGGTGGGCAAGGTCCAGGCAATAATCTTGGTCAGGTTATCGAAGACGCCACGCCCCTCCTCGACGGCGGCGGCGATGGTGGCGAAATTGTCGTCGGTCAGCACCATGTCGGCGGCCTCTTTGGCCACATCGGTGCCGCTCAACCCCATTGCCACACCAATATCGGCCTGTTTCAGCGCCGGGGCATCGTTGACGCCATCGCCGGTCATGGCGACAACATGGCCTCGCGCCTGCAACGCCTCAACCAGGCGCAGTTTTTGTTCGGGGGTGACGCGGGCAAAGACCACGGCGCGATCCACCGCTCCCATAAGTTCCGCGTCGCTGAGGGCGGCCAGTTGTTTGCCGGTGAGCGCAGATGGCTCCGCCGATGTATCGGCGGCGCTCATGATGCCGATCTGCCGGGCGATGGCCGCGGCGGTCAGGGCGTGGTCGCCGGTGATCATTTTGACCTGGATGCCCGCCTGCTGGCAGGCCTGCACCGCCGCGATGGCCTCGGGTCGGGGCGGGTCGGCCATACCCTGGAGACCCAGGAAGACCAGGTCCGTGGCGACGTCGGCGTGGGAAAGGTGAGCCATCGTGGCGGGAACGGCGCGCCGGGCAAAGGCCAGCACGCGCAACCCATCGGCGGCCATGGCTTCCACCTGCCGCTGCACACCGGGGACATCCAGGGCCGTCTCGCTTCCGTCGGCGTCGAGCATTGCCCGACAGAGGGGCAACAGGACCTCGCTTGCGCCTTTTATGTAAACCACATGCGTCTGGCCGGCGTCGTGGAGCGTGGCCATGTACTGGCGCTGCGACTCAAAGGGAATGGCGTCCAGGCGCGGCAGCGCGGCCCGGTGCGCATCCGGGCGCAGGCCGGCCTTCGTCGCCACCACCAGCAGCGCCCCCTCGGTCGGGTCGCCCTGCACTTCCCAGCGGCCCTGCTGCTCGACAACCTGGCTATCGTTGCACAGCAACCCGGCTTCGCAGGCACTCCAGCAACGCCGGCCAGGCAGCGGGGTCAATGGGCCTGCCGTGATGGGTTATCTCGCCCTCGGGCCGGTAGCCCGCTCCGCTGACCTCGAAACAGGCGCCATGCACCACGATCCGCTGAACGGTCATCTGGTTCTGGGTGAGGGTGCCGGTCTTGTCGGAGCAAATAACGGTAGTACTGCCGAGGGTCTCCACCGCCGGGAGCTTGCGGATGATCGCCCGGCGACGGGCCATCCGCGAGACGCCGATGGCCAGGGTGACCGTGACTGCGGCGGGTAGACCTTCGGGAATGGCGCTTACCGAGAGGGCGATCGCGGCCATCAAGGCGTCAATCAGCGGCCGGCCCCGCAGGGCCTCGACGAGTATGCTCAACCCGGCCAGAGTCAGGATCAGGTAGAGCAGCACCAGACTGAAGTGGGCAATCTTGCGGGTGAGGGGCGTTTGCAACTCCTCGGCGGTAGCGATCAGGCGGGAGATCTGCCCGACCTCGGTAGCATTGCCGATCGCCACGACGATCCCGGCGCCCTGGCCGTAGGTCACGAGCGTGGAGGCATAGGCCATGTTGCGCCGGTCGGCGAGGGGCGTGTCGCGCTCCAGGGTAACCTCCGCCGCCTTCGCTACCGGCGCCGACTCGCCGGTCAGGGCAGCTTCGGCGATCTGCAGTTCACGGGCGCGGATGAGCCGCAGGTCGGCAGGAACCTTGTCGCCGGCCTGCAGGAGCACGAGATCGCCCGGCGCCAGTTCGGTGGCGGAGATGCGGGTTGTCGCGCCCGCTCGCACCACGGTGGCTTCGGTGACCATCGTTTGCGCCAGGGCCTCGATGGCTCGCTCCGAGCGCGACTCCTGGAGATAGCCGAGGATGGCATTCACCAGGACCACCCCGAAGATGATCGCCGCGTCAATCGCGTCCTTGAGCACCAGTGTGATCACGCTGGCGACGAGGAGAATGTAGATCAGCGAATTATGGAACTGCAACAGGAAGCGCACCAGGGGGCTTTTGCCGCGCCGCCGGGTGATAAGGTTCGGTCCGAATTGCTCCTGCCGGCGCCTGACGGCAAAGACATCCAGGCCGCGCCGCGGGTCGGTTTCGAGCAGGTCAATGACTTCGTCCAGCGGCAGGTGGTGCCAGGGGACCTGCAAGAGCGAGGCGTTCACGGAAAGCTCCAGCGATCATCGTTCAGCCGTCTATGCGGCTACGCCGCACCCCGACGGATGAACATACGGTTGTTCCCGGGAGGGCTGCACCCGTCCAGACCCTCCCACCGGGTGAGGGTGTGGGGAAACCCGGTTTCCCCAGCCCCCTGCGCGCGGGCTGCGCCCTCACCTTCCCGCGGGCGGAGAGATGGAGAAAACCGGTTTCCCCAGCCCCCTGCGCGCGGGCTGCGCCCTCACCTTCCCGCGGGCGGAGAGATGGAGAAAACCGGTTTCCCCAGACCTCTGCGTGTGGGCTGTGCCCGCCCAGACCCTCCCACCGGGTGGGGAGATGGGGAAACCCGGTTTCCCCATCTCCTCTGCGTGCGGGCTGCGCCCGCCCAGACCCTCCCGTGAACGGCCTATTTTCATATCTTTCCCACCGGGCAGGGATCACGGGGCCAACCTGGTTTCCCGCTACCCGCTCGCCAGCAACTGGTCAAGCAGCAGTGGGTCGAGGGCGCCGGCAACGACATTGGCCAGGCGTTCGTAGGGATCGAGGGTGGCATCCGGTTCCTCTGGCCGCCAGCCGAGGGTGGCGAGCCAGGCCCGACGAAAGCTCGCGTTGTCGAAGATGCCGTGGAGGTAACCACCCCACACCCGCCCCTCCTCGACGATGCAGCCGTCCAGGTCAGCGCTGGCAACCGCGCCGCGGCGGATGATGCGGGCCAGGGCCGCGCCGCCGGTGACATTGGTGCGCCCGGCGTGGATCTCGTAGCCCGTGAGCGGCGCGCCGGGCGCCCAGGGCGCCAGCGACTCGGCGACGACCTGCACGGTGCGCTTCTCGCGGTCGAAGACGGTCTCGACGGGCAGCAGTCCCAGGCCCGCTTCCTCGCCGCCGCCGCCCTCGACCCCCAGGGGGTCGCTGATGCGCGCGCCGAGGAGCTGGTAGCCGCCGCAGATGCCGACCACCGCGCCGGGAAAGGCGCGCAGCGCGGCGTCGAAGCCCCGTTCGCGCAGCCAGCGCCGGGCGGCCAGGGTGTGCTTGGCCCCGGGCAGGATCACCGCCGCAGCCCCGGCAAGTTCCTCGGGCCGGTCCACGTAGCGCAGACTCACCCCCGGCTCGCGGGCCAGGGGGTCGAAATCATCGAAGTTGGCGATGGTCGGCAGACGCGCCACGGCGATGCGCAGGGCGCCGTCCGGGCCTTCGCGCACCCGTTCGAGGGCCACGGCGTCTTCCTCGGCCAGGCCCAGGTCGTCGATCCAAGGAACCACGCCCAGCACCGGCACGCCGCCCCGCTGCTCCAGCATGCGCACCCCATCGGCGAAAAGGGCCGGATCGCCCCGAAAGCGATTGACCACCAGGCCGGTGACCAGGGCGCGCTCTTCCGGCTCCAGCAGCGCCAGCGTGCCGAGCAACTGGGCGAAGATCCCGCCGGTGTCAATATCGCCGACCAGCAGGGTGCGCGCCCGGGCGTAAGTCGCGACACGGGCGTTCACGATGTCGCGGGGCTTCAGGTTCAACTCCACCGGACTGCCGGCGCCCTCGGCGATGACCAGATCATAGCGCGCGCGCAGACCGTCCAGGTTACGGGTGACAACGCCCCACAACTCCTCACGCTGGCGCCAGTACGCACCGGCATCGAGGGTGCGCCAGGGCCGCCCCTCGACGATGATCTGGCTGCGGCGCTGCCCTTCGGGCTTGATCAGGATGGGGTTCATCGCGACCGTGGGCTGGACGTGGGCCGCGGCGGCCTGCACGGCGGTGCTGCGGGCAATCTCGCCTCCATCAGCGGTGACGGCGGCATTGTTGCTCATATTCTGGGCCTTGAAGGGCGCGACCCGCAGCCCGCGCCGGGCGGCGATGCGGCAGAGGGCCGCAACCAGGACGCTCTTGCCTACCGACGAGGCAGTGCCAAGGACCATAATCACCGGGGCGGGCATAGGCTCTCCTTCCAGGCCGCGAGGAGGCGGGCGTTGTCGTCGGGGTGACGGGGGGCGATGCGCACCCACTCGGGCAGACCGAAGGAGGCGCAGTCGCGCACGACACAGCCGCGCCGCAGCAGGGCCGCGCGCGTCGCCGCGCCGTCGCCGGTGCGCACGAGCATGAAGGGCAGGGCATCGCGCCACACGTCGAGACCGAGGTCGCGCAGGCCGGCGCGCAGGGCATCGCTGGCCGCCCAGAGGCGGGGCAGGGTGCTCGCAAGAAAGTCCTCGGCGCCCAGAGCGGCGAGGCCGGCGGCCTGGGCGGCGCTGTTGACGCTCCAGGCGGGCTGATGCGCGCCGATGCGCGCCGCCAGTTCCGGGGCGGCGATCAGGTAGCCCAGGCGCAGCCCGGCCAGAGCGTAGCTCTTGGTGAGCGAATAGAGATGGATCTGGCCCGGCGGGGGCGCGCCCGCCAGCGGGTCGGGTGCGCTCCACCCATCGCGACGCAGCGGCGCGTAGGCCCGGTCGAGGATCAGCAGGCCGCCATGGGTTGCGCACGCCTCGCCCAGGGTGGTGATGGTCGTGGCGGGAAGATCAATGCCGGTGGGATTGTTGGGCGCGCAGAGCCAGGTAAGGCGCGGGCACGCGCTGACGATCACTGTGGTCAGCGCTTCGAGATCGGGCCGGAACCCGGCGCCGGGACGGGCGCGAAACTCGACCAGATGCGCGCCGGCCAGCCGGCTGGCGTGGAGGTACTCGCCATAGCTCGGCCCGACCACGAGCGTGGTATCGTTGGGCCGGAGGAGGGCGCGAACCACGAGGTGGATCAACTCGTTAGCCCCGTTGCCCACCAGGATGGCCTCGGGCGGGCAGCCGTGGCGCGCGGCGAGGGCGGCGCGGAGCCGGTGGCAAGCGCGGTCGGGATAGGGGGCGAGATCCAGCCTGGCGAGGGCGGCGCGCGCCTCCTCCGGCGGCCCGAAGGGATTGAGGTTGCTGCTGAAATCCAGCAGTTCCTCCGGCCGCAGCCCCAGGGCCGCCAGCTCACCGTGGTCGAGCGCGCCGTGCGCTACGGGGTCGAACGGACCCATGCCGCCTCCAGTGCCTTCAACTCGACGGGAACGCCGCAGACCACCAGATAGACCTCGGCAGCGGCGGCGGCAACCTGCTGGTTGGCGCGCCCGAGCAGGTCGCGGTAGGTCCTGCCCAGGGGATACTCGGGCACGATGCCCGAACCGACCTCGTTGGTGACCACGATCAGGGTCAGCGCGCGCGAGCGCGCCTGCGCCAGAATAGCCGTCACTTCGGCCTCGACCACGGGCTGCGGGTCATCCTCATGATTCAGCAGCAGGTTGCTGACCAGCAGCGAGAGGCAATCGAGGATCACGGCGGCGCCAGCATCGAGCGTGGCGAGGACCCGGGCCGGTTGATGGGGGGCCTCGAGAGTGCGCCAGGCGGAAGGGCGGCGGGCGCGATGATGGGCGATACGCGCGCGCATCTCCTCATCGCGGGCCTCGGCGGTGGCAAGGTAGACCACGGGGCGATCCAGGCGCGCGGCGTACTGCTCGGCGCGGGCGCTCTTGCCACTGCGCGCCCCGCCGGTGAACAGGACGATCTTGCTCAAGCGGGTCTCCTGCCGGTGCGTGTGAACGGACCCCGCCGGAGGGGTATGGGGAAACCGGGTTTCCCCATACCCCGGCCCGCGGGAGGATCTGGGAGGGCTATGCACTCCCACGCAACAACGTTTTGCGTCCCCCTCTGGCGCGCGGTGGAGCCGCGGGGACGGCAGAGGTGACAGAGCCGATAGCCAATGCGCACACCTGTGCCGATCCTGCTAGGAGCGGGGGTGGGCACCGCTGCCTGGAACGGGCGTTGCACGATACGGGCCTGCCAGAAACATCGAGGCGCGCGAGGGGCGCAATCCCCTCTCCGAAAGGACGGGCCGGGTTCACGCAAGGGCGCCGGCGATGCCGCCGGCCCAGGCTTCGATGGCCTGCCAGTTGCGGAAATCGCCGGTGGGGGCCTTGATGACGGTGATCATCATCTTTTCGGCCAGGTTCAACTTATCGAGATTGATGTGCCCGTGGAACACGGCCACGTCGCGTGGCTGCAGGCGCTCGACCAGGTGGCGTTGCCCTTCAGGAACGCGCCAGCCCTTGAGCAAGGTCACGGGATCGCCTTCGCCGGTCGGCCCGCTGGAGAAGATCCACAGCGGTCGTTTGGAGAGGGCCTCGCTATACCCTTGCAGGAACTCAACCACCGGTTTGAGCCAGACACCGGTGTAGACGGCGCTGCCCACGATCACGGCGGCGTAGGGCATGGGGTTCAGGGTTGGGGTAATCTCGGCCACATCCACCTCCAGGCCGGCCTGTCGCAAGGTCTGGCCGATGCGTTCGGCGATTTCGGCGGTTGAGCCGTATTTGCTGGCGTAGGCTACGAGCACGCGCTGAGACATAGGGTTCTCCTTTGATTCACGCGGTTTCCGCGAGATATGGTTCACACTTCCCCACCAACGGGATGCAAAAAGGTTGTTCCTGAGAGCGCTGCGCCCGCCCACCCCCTCCCGCCGGTGGGGGCAGATGGGGAAACCCGGTGTCCCCATCCCCCTGCGCGCGGGCGCAGCCCGCCCACCCCCTCCCGCCGGTGGGGGCAGATGGGGAAACCCGGTGTCCCCATCCCCCTGCGCGCGGGCGCAGCCCTCTCACACCTTCCCGCCAGGCGGAGATATGGGGAAACCCGGTGTCCCCATCCCCCTGCGCGCGGGCGCAGCCCGCCCACCCCCTCCCGCCGGTGGGGGCAGATGGGGAAACCCGGTGTCCCCATCCCCCTGCGCGCGGGCGCAGCCCGCTCACTTTCTCCCGCCGGGTGGAGAGATGGGGAAACCCGGTTTCCCCCTCCCCCTGCGCGCGGGCGGCGCCCACCCCCTCGCGCCGGTGGGGGCAGATGGGGAAACCCGGTGTCCCCATCTCCCTGCGCGCGGGCGCAGCCCTCTCACACCTTCCCGCCGGTGGGGGCAGATGGGGAAACCCGGTGTCCCCATCCCTCTGCGCGCGGGCGCAGCCCGCCCACGGGGCGAGGGTATGGGAGAACCTGGTTCCCCCATGCTCACGTTTGTCAGGAGCATGTGTTTATCATACGGCTGAATGTGCCCTTCTGTCATCTATCCAGGGAAGGATCTTGCATTGTGAATACCGGAACAAGTGGAATTATTCAGGGTTGCGGAGAGGCTACGCCTCCCCGCGCCTCGCCGCGCTGCCACGTAGCCGCCGGGCGGCGACAATGAAGCGTTCGGCGAGATGCGGGGCGGCCAGCCAGTGGATATGGACGTAGGAGGCCAGGATGTTGCCCGCGCAGGCCCCTTCGGGGCGCGCGTCGGGGCGCAGGGCGTCGGGCAGGCAGGTGTAGAGCCAGGGAAGATCGGCGGGCCGATCCTCCCAGACCGAGTAGTGAAACTCGTGGCCGCGGACGGTTTCGCCGCTCTCCCATAGCCAGCTCGCGCCATTGGCGCGCACGGTGCGGTAGCCCAGGGTCAGGCGCGGGGTCATCACCGAGCGCCCGGGCAGCAAACCCACCATCGGGTGGGCCTGGCCAGCGGCGTCGATCAGGGTTTCGGTGAGGTACATCAGCCCGCCGCATTCGGCGTAGATCGGCAAGCCCCGGTCGGCAGCGGCGCGAATGGCCGCGCGCATGGCGCTGTTGGCGCTCAACTGCGCGGCGTAGAGTTCGGGAAAGCCGCCACAGAGGTAGAGCGCCCCCGTGCCGGCCGGCAGGGCCGCGTCGCGCAAGGGGCTGAAGAAGGCGATGTCGGCCCCGGCGTCACGTAAGAGGTCGAGGTTGTCGTCGTAGAGGAAACTGAAAGCTTCGTCGCGGCTCACAGCGATGATGGGCCGATCGTCGCCATGGTCGGGCGTTGCCGGTGGTTCTGGCGCTGCTGCCGGCAGCGCGGACGCGGGCAGGTCGAGGGGCGGCGCGGCGCGGGCCAGGGCCAGGAGGGCCTCGAGGTCCACCCCGACTTCGATGCGGGCGCGCACCTCGGCGAGCCAGGACTGCCAGCGGCCCGCCTCCGCGGTGGGCACCAGGCCCAGATGGCGCTCAGGGAGAGCAATGGCTTCGTCGCGCAGCAGCGCGCCGAGGACGGGCAGGCCGGCGTCGCCTTCGATGGCCGCGCGCACCATGGCGGCGTGACGGGGGCTGCCGGCACGGTTGAGGATGACGCCCACGACACGCACCTGAGGGTCGAAATCGCGCAGGCCGGCGACGAGAGCCGCGGCGGTGCGCGCCATGGCCCGCACGTCGAGCACGATCACCACGGGGGCGCCGGTCAGCCGGGCGATGTGGGCGCTGCTGCCGGTGTCGTCGTCTCCGGCGTAGCCGTCGAAGAGGCCCATCACGCCCTCGATCAGCGCGATGTCGGCGCCCGCGCCGCGCCGCGCCAGCAGGCCGGGGAGACGCTCCGGAGGCGCGAGCCAGGCGTCGAGGTTGGCGCAGGGACGCCCGGCAGCCAGGGCGTGGTAGCTCGGGTCGATGTAGTCCGGCCCGCACTTGAAGGGCGCCACCGCCAGACCCCGCGCGCTCAGGGCGGCGATCAGGCCGGCGGTGATGGTGGTTTTGCCGCTGCCGCTCATTGGCGCGGCCAGCAGCAGCCGTGGCAGCGCGATGCTCATGGGTTGCTCCGATCCGCAAGCTGGGCATGCCGCGCAGCCTCATCGAACGGCACGAAGTGCTCCGCCGCCAGCTCCGGGTCGAACCAGGCCAGATCGTCGGCCAGGGCGGCAACGGCGCCGATCACCAGCACGGCCGGCGTGGGCAGGGGTCGCTCTTGCAGAGCCACGGGCAGGCTGCCCAGAGTGGCCCGCAGGACCTGCTGTTCATGGGTGGTGGCGCGGCTGATGACCGCCACGGGGGTATCGGCAGCGCGCCCGGCCTCGCGCAGGGCGGCGCAGATGGCTTCGGTGCGGTGCAGGCCCATCAGCACCACCAGGGTGGGCACGCGGGCCAGGGCGGCCCAGTCCAGATGATGGGGAGTGTTGGGGGCTTCGTGCCCGGTGACCACAGCGAAGCCGCTGGCCAGGCCGCGGAAGGTGAGGGGAATGCCGGCATAGGCCGGGGCGGCCAGGGCCGAGGAGACGCCGGGCACGATCTCGAAGGGCAACCCGGCCTGCGCCAGGGCCAGGGCCTCCTCGCCGGCATGGCCGAAAACGCCGGGATCGCCGCCTTTGAGCCGCACCACCCGCCGCCCGGCCCGCGCGTGGGCCACGAGCAGGTCGGTGATGGCGTCTTGCTCCAGGGTATGCCGGTCGTGGGTCTTGCCGACGAAGATCAGTTCGGCGCCGGCGGGAACCTGCGCCAGCAGTTCGGGGGCCACCAGCCAGTCATAGAGCACCACCTCGGCCCGGCGCAGCAGGGTCAGCCCGCGGAGGGTGATCAGGTCGGCCCGGCCCGGCCCGGCGCCGACCAGGTAGGCTTTGCCACGAGGCGCCGCTTCGGTGGGGCGCCGGGCGGGCGCAGGCGACCCCTCGGCAGGTGGCGGCGCGCTGCCGGGCTGCCCGTTCGGGGAGCGGCTTTCGAGCCAGGCGGCGATGGCGTCGCGCAGGGCCGCGGCGCGCCCCGGCGCCGCGCCGCCGCTGCTGACGGCAATGGTCATCTCGCCGGAGCGATGCAGCGCCGGCAGGTGGAAATCGCCCTCCGCGGGGGCGTCGGCGACGTTGCACAGCGCGCCGTGGAGCGCGGCGTCGCAGGCGACGCGGGCGTTCACCTCGCGCTCACCGGTCGCGGCGAAGACCAGGCGCGCCCCGGCCAGGTCGCCGGGGGCGTAGGCGCGCGGCTGCCAGACGATGCGCCCGGCGGCGGCCCAGGCCCGCAGTTGCGGGCTGACCTCCGGGCTGATCAGCCGCACCCGCGCGCCTGCCTCCAGCAATCCCCGGACCTTGCGCTCGCCCACCGGCCCCCCACCGACGACCACCACCGGCGCGCCGCTCAGGTTGGTGAGGACGATGGGGTAGGCGGAGGAGGGGGTGGAGCCGTGGAGGGAGGGCGGGGGGGCGGGGGGGCGGGTTTTGTTCTCGTAGCCGCGAGGGGTGACCAGGCGCCCGGCGAGGGAGTAGCTCTGGCTGTTGCCCACCAGCACTACGGTGAACATATCCGCCTGGGCAGGATCAACCTCGGCCAGGGTGGTGAGGGTGATGCGCTCATCGGCGCGCATCACGTTGCGCCCCAGGGCCACGGGGGTTTCTGGCGGGCGATGGGCGCGCAGGATGGCCAGCGCCGCGCCGAGGTGCCAGTGACGCTCGCGCGAGCGGGGGTTGTAGAGGGCGACCACGCAGTCGGCGGCGGCAGCGGCGGCGACACGGCGTTCGATCACCTCCCAGGGCGTGAGCAGGTCGCTCAGGCTGATCACGCTGAAGTCATGGCTGATCGGCGCGCCCAGGCGGGCCGCCAGGGCCTGAAAGGCGCTGATGCCGGGCAACACCTCCACCGAGGGACGCCCGCCGTCCCAGCCCGCGTTGCGGAGGCGCTCGAAGACCGGCGCGGCCATGGCGTAGATGCCGATGTCGCCGCTGCTGATCAGCGCCACCCGGCGCCCGGCCCGCGCCAGTTCGAGGGCCTGCTGCGCGCGGCTCAGTTCGTCACCCATCGCCGGGGTGATCAGCACCTCCTGGTGGGGGGCCAGCAGCGGGCGCACCAGTTCGATGTACACGCCGTAGCCCACCACCACCTCGGCCTCCTGGAGGGCCTGCCGGGCCGCCAGGGTCAGTTGGCTCAGATCGCCGGGACCGATGCTGACCAGGGTGAGGTGGCCGGGGGAGGGTGCGGAGGTGTGGAGGTGTGGAGGTGTGGAGGTGTGGAGCTGTGGAGCTGTGGAGCTGTGGAGCTGTGGAGCTGTGGAGCTGTGGAGCTGTGGAGCTGTGGAGCTGTGGAGCTGTGGAGCTGTGGAGCTGTGGAGCTGTGGAGCTGTGGAGCTGTGGAGCTGTGGAGCTGTGGAGCTGTGGAGCTGTGAAGGGTGGGAACTCGGGCCACGCGGACGTGTCGGGGCGGAGGGCCAGGGCGACGGTGCAGCGGGCGAAGGCGCGCTTGGGGAGCAGGAGCGACCCACCCGCCACCGCCACGGCGCAGGGTTCGGCCACGCCGGGCAGGTCCGTGTGGGCGCTGGCGGCACTGGGGCTGAAGCCGGCGGGGTCGAGGGCCTGAAGGCGCGCGTCGGGCACGATGACCAGCGGCACGCCGCGTTCTTCGGCGAGGGCCTTCAGACCCGGTTCATCGGCTTTGAGCGCGGCAGTCGCCAGGGCGGCCAGGCAGCGCGGATCGAGGCCAGCATCGGCCAGCGCGGCATCCAGGGCGGCGCGCAACTCCTCGACAGGCACACCGCGGCGACAACCGATGCCGGCCACCAGGACCGGCGGCGCGTAGCGCACGGTCCGATCGCGCAGGGCCGGCCAGTGCTCGGACAGGGCGCGCTGGCTGACCAGCAGCGCGGCGGCGAAGCGCGGATCGGCGAGGTCCGCCGGGTGGTCAACGAAGGTGAGATCGGGGCAGGCGGCGAGCCAGGTCTCCATCTGGCGGCGCTGGCGGGGCAGCGCCGGGTCCACGTAGCAGCCCAGCGGTTCGCCGTTGACCAGACAGGCCATGGCGTGGGTCAGGGCCGCGTCTTCGACGATGCGCCAGCCGGCCTCCTGACCGAGAGCGTCGAGGGCGGGCAGGCCCTGGGTATCGCTGGCAGTGGTAATCGCGGGGTAGCCCCCGGTGAACGCGGCGACGCGCCGGGCCAGGTCGTTGGCCCCGGCCCGGTGGCCGCCGAGCAGCGGGACCACGGCGCGGCCGGCTTCGTCCAGGCAGATCACGGCGGGGTCAACGTCTTTGTGGGTGAGCAAGGGCGCAACGACGCGCACGGCGATACCCGTGGCCATCACCAGGACCAGGGCGCGGGCGCGCCCCCAGAGGGCGCGCACGAGTTCGCGAGCCGGGCCGGCGTAGGTCGTGGCGTCCGGCGCCGCGGCGGCGAGTTTCGCGGGCACGTAGGCCGTGGCCCCCAGCTCCGGGGCCAGCCGGGCGACCAGCCGCGCCCCTGCGCGGGTGACGGCGATCAGGGCGGTGTGGGGCGCCGCGGCTTGCTCCGGCGGCGCGCCGGTGGTCGCCTGCCGCCGCCGGTAGGCGTGGGCGAACTCCGGGGCATAGAGCCGGCTGCGGGTGGCGGGCCGCGCGGCGCGCAGCGCCGGGCCAACCAGGATCAAGGCATGGCGGGTGAGGCCGGCTTCGCGCACCCGCGCGGCGATGTCGGCCAGCGTGCCGGTGATGACCCGCTCATCGGGCCAGGTGGCCCGGTAGACCACCGCAACCGGCGTGTCGGGGGCATAGGCCCCGCCGGCCAGCGCCTCGGCCACCACCTGCGCGATCTGACCCACACTGAGGTACAGCGCCAGCGACGCGCCGTGGGCCGCCAGCTTGCGCAGGGCCTCGCCGGGCGGCACGGGGGTGCGCCCGGCCACCCGCGTGACGATGAACGTCTGGGTCACCTCGGGCACGGTCAACTCGATGCCGAGGCGGGCCGCGGCGGCAAAGGCCGCCGTGACCCCCGGCACCATCTCATACGCTACGCCCTGCGCATCGAGGGCGGCCATCTGCTCGTGGATCGCGCCGTAGAGGGAGGGATCGCCGGTGTGGACGCGGGCCACCACCCCGCCCGCCCGCGCCGTCTCGACCATCAGGGCAACGATCTGCTCCAGATCCAGGCCGGCGCTGCCGACCACGCGGGCTGTGGGCCGGGCATAGGCAGCCGGCACCGCCTCATCCACCAGGCTGTCGGCGTAGAGGATCAGGTCGGCCTGGGCAATGATATCGCGCCCGCGAACGGTGATCAGATCGGGGGCGCCCGGTCCCGCGCCGATGAAGTAAACGGTACCGGGGGTGACGGGGTAACTCATACACGGTCTCCTCGGCGAACAATCACGAGCGAAAGGTAGGGGCGATGGTGCAGGTCAAGGCCGCGCAGGTCGCGGGCGATCAACTCTTCGGGCATGCCGACGTATTCGGCGTAGAGGGCCTGGTCAAGCAGGCCGGCCTCCTCCAGGATGGGAACGAGGCGCGGAAGGGCCGGGCCGGCCTTGAGCAGCACGACGGTCTCGAAATCGGCGAGCAGGCGCCGCAGGCGGTCCGGGTCATCCTCGTGGCTGGCGGGTAGCACGACCAGGCGCTCATTGGCCAGGGCCAGGGGCAGGGCGCCGGCTGCCGCCGCCGCGGCGAAGGAGGTCACCCCGGGGATGATCCGCAGGCGCAGGTGGGGAGCCAGGGCGGCCAGTTCGCGCCACAGGTAAGTGACCGTGCCATAGAGCAGCGGATCGCCGAGCAGCAGATAGGCCCCGCCTTGCCCGGCGTCCAGATGGGCGGCGATGGTCGCGGCGGCCTCGCGCCAGGCCGGGCGCAGTTGGGCCGCGTCGCGCACCATGGGCAGCGCCAGTTCGACCACGCGCTGCCGGGCGGGGTCGAGCCAGGGGGCGGCGATGCGCAGGGCCATACTCTGCGCCCCGTCGCGGCTGCGGGGCACGAAGAGCACCTCGGACGCCTGGATGGCCCGCAGCCCCTTGAAGGTGATCAACTCGGGGTCGCCCGGCCCCAGACCGACGACGGTAAGCATAGCGGTATGAACGGCAGACATCGTGATATACTTTCCGGTATGCGCAAGCCAGACGATCCTGAACTGACGCCACGCCTGGCGACCCGCTTTCTGCGCCTGGCCCTCCGGCGGGCAGCGCGGGGCACGGGTTCCCAGGTTGCGTTGTACACCCGGCGCACGGCCATGCAACCGGTTCCTGACCTCGATGCCATCCTCGGAACGCTGCCCTGGGCGCTGATCGGGGGCCTGGCGCTGCGGGCCTACCTGCCCGAGCGGGCAACGCTGGATGTAGACATTCTCATCCACGAACGTGACGCGCCAGCGGCGCAAAAGGCCCTGTTAGACGCCGGGTACCGCTGCATGGGCGCGTTGAGCATCGGTGGCTTCACGATGCAGCGGAACGATGACGCTCTCCTCGATGTGTTGACCCGTTCCGATCCCTGGCTCGATGAGGCGCTGCGCAATCCATCCCGCGATCCGGCTGGCTTACCCGTTCTGGGGCGACCGTTCTTGATCCTGATCAAGCTCCAGGCCGGTCGCACCCAGGACCTGGCCGACATCCAGCGTCTGCTCGCCTTTACCCCTCCCGTCGAACGTCAGACGGTACGCGAGGTAGTTGAGCGCTACGATCCGGAGTTGCTGGAAGACCTCGATGCGCTCATCACCCTGGCCGATCTCGAGTTCGGGTCATCGCATGATGACGCTGCCTCCCCCACATGATGCGCCTTTCACCGAAGAAACGCGCCCCCTCATAATGACTCCAGCCGTCCGTGCGGCTCCGCCGCACAACGCCGCAATGAACATACGGTTGTTCCTGGGAGGGCTTCGCCCTCCCAAACCCTCCCGCGGGTAGGGGAATGGGGAAACCGGGTTTCCCCATTCCCCTCTTCGAGAGCCTATGTTCACGTTAGCCGTCCATGCGGCTGCGCCGCGCAACGACGGGTGAACATAAAGTTGTTCCTGGGAGGGCTGCGCCCTCCCAGACCCTCCTACGGGCGGGGGAATGGGGAAATCCGGTTTCCCCATCCCCCTGCCTGAGGGCTGCGCCCTCCCAGACCCGCCCGCGGGCGGGGGTGTGGGGAAACCCGGTTCCCCCACGCCCCCCTGCCTGAGGGCCGCGCCCTCTCAAACCCTCTCAGCGGGTTTCCCCACACCCCTGCCCTGCCTATGTTCACGTCAGTCCCCCTCTTTCACCCACGTCACCACAAACACCGGATTCAGGGCCTCCAGCCGCAGGTCGTCCTGGATAGGCGCGCCGCGGCTGATCTGGACCTGATAGAGCCGCGCGTCGGGCAGGCGCTGGCGCGCCTCGCGCAGCCGGTCGAGGGTCACCAGGTTGAGAACCAGGCGCCCGCCGGGGCGCAGGCGCTGGCAGGCCAGGTCGAGCAACGCTCCCAGATGTCCACCGCTGCCGCCGATGAAGATCGCGTGGGGAGCGGGCAGATCGGCGCAGGCGGCGGGGGCCTCGCCGTGGACCAGATGCAGGTTCGGGGCGGGAAAGCGGCGCAGGTTCTCGCGGACGTGATCGCACCGCGTCTCGCGGCGCTCCACGGCGTAGACCGTGGCGGCTGGTTGCGCGCGGGCGGCCTCGATCCCCACCGACCCGCTGCCCGCCCCGATATCCCACAGCACCTCGCCCGGCCCCAGGGCCAGTTCCGCCAGGCTCAACAGGCGCACCTCGCGCTTGGTGATCAGCCCGGCCTCGGCGCTGAAGGCCGCGTCGGGCAGGCCGGGGGCGCGGGCCGCCGGCGCAGCGGTTCGCGGCGCCCCCTCATCGGGCGGCTGCCCCTCCTCATCACGCCAGACCACCAGCACATTGAGCGGCGCGAAGGTTCGCGCCGCCGCCTCCTCCAGCGTCGTCCGTACGATGCGCTGCCCGATCTCACCCAGATTCTCGCAGATGGCGCATGCCGCGGTGGGCGCCAGGCCGGCCTCGATCAGCGCCCGGGCAATCACCGCCGGGGTGTGGCGGTTGTCGGTGAGGATAGCCGCTTTGGGGGCCTGACGCACTCCACGAACGACCTCGTCCAGAGGGCGGGCATGGGCGCTGAGCAGCGCGGCGTCGTGCCAGGGTTCGCCCAGAGCGGCAAAGGCCAGTTGGTACGAGGTGGGCGCGGGGACAATCTCCAACTCCTCAGCCGCGAACCAGCGCCGCAGACTGGCGCCGATGCCATACCACAGCGGATCGCCCGAGGCCAGCACGACCGCCCGTTCCCCACGCTCCAGAGCCGCGCGTAGACGCCGGGCCACGAGCGACAACTCCTGGCGCGCGCTCAGGCGCTCGCCGCCGAAGGTGGGAAAGGCCTCGAGATGGCGCTCGCCGCCGACCAGCAACTCCGCGCGCAGTATGCGGGCGATCAACCCTTCGGGAAGAGCGGCGCGACCGGCGCCGGTCATACCTACTACCAGGATGCGCCGGGAAGGGTTGGGTTCGGTCTGGTTCATGGAAGCCTCTAACGTGAACATAAGCCCTCGGAGAGGGGTGTGGGGAAACCGGGTTTCCCCATACCCCCGCCCGCGGGAGGGTTTCAGCGCCCATCGTTCTCCTCGGAGCGTTTTCGGGCCAGGACCGCGCCGTCGAAATCCACCAGGATGGCTTCCAGGCGCATGCTGGCATGAAAGCGTTGGACGAACTGCCTCATCTGCTCCAGGGCCATGGCGGTGAGATG
>Ga0209162_1000589_pt1 | contig 39423 bp, 32 predicted proteins | sample YNPNPMetaG_FD_187121 | JGI IMG/M metagenome (GOLD analysis project Ga0209162, IMG submission 187121) | Anoxygenic and chlorotrophic microbial mat microbial communities from Yellowstone National Park, USA - YNP NP MetaG (SPAdes) (version 2) ...
TTCGATGGACCAGGAACAGCCGTGAGCGGCCAAGAAACGGCGTCTCGAAAACCCGCCAGGACAATTCCCCCATCAGCAGTCAGGATGACGGAATAGGCATCGTCATTGTCGGGCCCTCCCCACAAGTGCGATCCCACGGTTTCGCCCGTGCTGCTCAATCTCACCACCCAAAAATTGTCAAAGTTCATTTGTGGTGTTTGCTCAACCTGGGAATAAGCTGCTACCACATAACCACCGTCAGACATTTGCACGATATCAAAGCCCCCATCATAGCGACCGTAACTATTGAGGATTCTCGTCCACGTCACATCGGTGTTGGCATCTAGTTGCACGATCCACGTGTCTTCGCTAGGAAACTTGTCTTGCATACTGGTTGCGCCTACGATAACCGCGCCGCCATCGCGGGTGGGCTTGATCTTTAGGAATTTATTTTTAGACCCCTCATCGAAGGTTTTGCGCTTGAGGATGTTTCCGTTCGCATCAGTGACCAGGTAACTGGCATAGCCCTGCTGATTGAGTCCACCGCAATTTGCCGTGCAGGTCACCGCCGTAAGGATGTAGCGGTCTTTCTGAAATGGGGTGAGCGAAGTCCCCATATCCTCATTGCCCAAATCGTACGTTTTGGTCCAAATGACCTCTCCCTTAGCGTTCAACTTGACCAGCCACACATCCGATTTGCCATCCTGGGTCCCAAACGATTTAGTCTGGCCAATCATGAGGAAATTGCCATCTGGAGTGGCGATTGTTTCTGTGCCACTATCGTCCCGATTGCCGCCCAATGTCTTTTCCCATACCACTTCGCCATCGGGGGCAATCTCCAAGAACCATGCCTGTCGAGCGTTAGGAAAAACATATTTGCTGCCCGTAACCAAATAATCATTCCCTTTGAGGATGACAGAGGTGAGCAGATCAGCCCCCTTGCCCCCCGCCTGGCGCGTCCAAATGATCCCACCTTGGGGATTGATTTTGATCATCCAGCCGTCCCAGTTGCAGCCAATCTGACAGGGAGTAGGTCCCGTGATACCAACAATGACCAGATCGCGGTCGGGCGTTTCCACCACGTCCCAGGCAATGTCTGCATTGCCTTGATTATCGAATTGCTTCTCCCATCTGATGGGGTGGGATGTAGAACTGGCAACGGGCAATGGCTGAGCGAATGAGGTGGAAGTCGGGAGGGGAACAGGTGCTGTGGGAGCCACCCCTTGTCTCGCTGGTGTCTTAGCGGCACAACCATTTGACACAAGCATCAATAAGATGATGATCACGCGCTTCATTTGGAAACTCCAAAAGCGAAGCCATTGCGCCCAACGGTTATTATACCGGATTTCTGACAAGCATCCCCCTGTTCAGCGGAATCTGACAGGCGGTTGGTGTGGGCGTGAGCGTGGGGTAAGCGTGGTAGCCGGCGTGCGGGTGATGGTGCGCGTCGGCGTCTGGGTGACGGTGCGGGTGAGCGTGATGGTGGGACTGATGGTCGGCGTGCCGGTTTACGTACGGGTAGGGGTGATGGTGGCGGTGGTGGAGAGAATAATCTCTCGCCTCCAAAGCCTCTAATTCTTTTCTACTTTTGTTCCGCACTCCGCACAGAATTTTGCCTCTGGGCTCAGTCTTGCGCCGCATTTTTTGCAATGATTTTCTGCAGAAATCTTTGCACCGCATTCTGGGCAGAACTTGACTTTAGCCGGCAGGGGTGCATTGCAGGCTGGACAGGTAGCTCGCACGCCTTCCCGCCAGCTTTTCTCCTTCAGCATTTCCCGATCCTCTTCGGCAACCCGAGAATGTGCCCAGATTTCTTCTACCGTCCGGCTGGCTTGGGCGGCAGCCATTTCCACCCCCATATCAGGGGCACAGTTCTTGCACAGCCCTTTCTTGACATTCCAGCAGCTCTTGCGGCACACCCATGATGAGCAGCGGGGACACTGCATAAAATCAGGTTTGAGCTCCTCCATTGCCTTTGTAAAGGCTTCATCATGAGCCTTCTCCCAAGTTGCCGAACGCGCCCGCTCACCCAGGCTGGCTGCCTGCCCAAAAACTCCGCCGAACAGGCTGCTTGCTGCATCCAGCGCGTTGGAGATTGTTCCCAACGCGAAGGGTTGAAAGCGAGTCCGAAACCCTGACCCGCACCGATCGCAATAAAATTCAAATTGAAATCCCTGATCTGTGCTGAGGTCCGAGTAATTCCGAGTAAATTCTATTTTTGCCATAGATCTCTCCTAACATGAACAAAATAGTCCTCCCTTTTGGGATGCTTCTATTCTTTCTTTCGCAGCCGCCGAGCGGTTTGCACTTCAGCCGCCGAGCGCAGCGGCTTCAGGCGGAAGCGCGGCGTTAACCTGTTTTACGAATGATCCATCAGGTCCCGGAAACCAGCACACCCAAGACCGCAAGAACACCAAAAATCACATTGATCAGTATTCCTATGGTATTCACCACAATACCTTTGATCGCGAGCGCTGACTTTGAAGAACTCTTGCCAATGATTCCTGCCGCCAAGCCTATCATGTTGAGGGGGACACAGAAAATGGGGAAGAAAAACGTACTTATGATCCCGATCACCCCGATCAGCAATGATGCAGCCGCCCATCTCGCCTTTGGATCACTTGGACGATTCACAACCTGTTGCTCAAGTACAGGGTGCACAAGTGTTTCCAAGTTCTGAGCTTTTTCTGTTTCCAGTTGGATGGGTGTGCCGCAGTAAGGACACGTCACCATCTGACTCGGATGATCTTGAACGTTTAGGGGGGCGCCACAACTCGGGCAATGGAGTGTTGAGACCTGCTGCATATTGCAGTTATCCTTTTTCTTCACTCAAAAGTTCAAGAGGCTTGCGGGCTAACGGACTGCGCTTTACCTGCACTGCCCAGCGGCTTCAGGCGGAAGCGCAGGTTAGGCGCAGCGTGGCTCGTGTCTGCAGGGGGTGGCGTCAGCGTGTAAGCAAGCAGTGCTGTGAACGCGGCTGCGACCGTATGAGACGGCAAAAGCGAAGCGGTGACTGCTGTGGTTGAGCCGGAAGCCTGCATGGGCACAGGATTGATTTGCAATGCCTGCGTGCAGCCTGTCAAGAGGAATACTGCCAGCAAAATCAAGCCAAATTTCTGCTTCATCTTGTATATGGTCTGGTGAATGAGCTTATTGGCAGTTTTTAGAGCTTCAGGTGCTTTTTCTGTCAACCTCCTATATGGGCTATATCTTCTGGTACCTAATCCTATCGTACATTTGATCGAAGATAGCAATAATCTCTGGGTCATCACCAATTTCTGTTAGATACTTATCCACGTCTTTGTATTTGATTTGCAAGAACCTATCGAATAATTGCGAACCGCGCATGATATTACTGCTTGGTGTGTAAATTGGTCCATAACGTTTCGTTGGGTTAAAATAGTAGAGAATGGGTAAAAGTTGGTCTTTGGTTTGAATTTGGTATCTAACGGCTAGCCCTGCCCAAGTTTTGATAAATTTTCTATTAATGTCCACAAATTTGCCTGTATCGTGATCATCGTTATATTTCAATTCCGTGTAAACTATCAGTCCATCCTCTGTTTGAAACAGACCATCTATATCCCTAACAATACCTTGTCTTTGCTCATCAATAGCAGCACGTTCTGTTGCTAAAATTCTTTTGAGCAATTCTGAAAATGCTTGCGAACAATCATCGGGGCTGTTTGGCAATTGTCGTTCCGTTATGTAGCTGTCTATCAGGGCATCAGTCTCATGGGTAAAGAAAAGGCGGATTTTCTTTCCTGAATCGGGCATAACTTTGACCCTTGTGTCTATTTCGACAACATTGCGCAGCAGTTGCTCGATAAAGTTGCCAAACTTAATATTCAGGCTTTGCAAAATGCCGCCGATAATCCGATACTGCATTGGCACAAAATGAACTTTCTGGGAGTGTTTTTCTGCAATTCTGCGGATATTTTCAGCAGACGTGCTATTCTGAAGCATATCGGCAACAGTATTGCGAATAACTTGCTTAACCTGATCGCTCATTATAAAGTCCCATTTCTATTCGAAACTTTTCTCGCAGTTCACCAAGACTGACCATTTGACCGTTTTCTTCCAAAAACCAATGCTCCCATCCATTGCAGGGGGCGTTGTTCATGTAGTGACTGCCTGCTTTGTGAATGCTTCCCTCAAATCCATCCGCTGTACGAAGTCTTGAGTCAGGTTTGATGGTAGCAGTTTTAAGTTTATCTTTTCCGAAAAACAACTTTTGCCCAGGCTGTAAGTATCCATTTTCTACCAAGACTGAAAATTCGACTTTTGGAGCTGTTTTGGCTTTGCTTTTAACGTCAAACGCTGCGGGGTCAAAGATTTCTGGCTGGATGGCATCTATTCTCTTTCGGGCAATTTCAATATATTTTCTTTCTTTTTCAATCCCAATCCAATTTCGATGCAGGCGTTTTGCCACGACGCCTGTTGTCCCACTTCCAAAAAACGGATCAAGGACAACATCTCCGGGATGACTAGATGATAAAATTATTCGATAAAGCAGAGCTTCTGGCTTTTGGGTAGAATGGGCTTTATCCCCATTTTCATCTTTTACCCTTTCTGCTCCTGTTGCTAGCGATAAAAGCCACCAGTCAGAACGCATTTGCTTTTCATCGTTTAATCCCTTCATGGCTTGGTAGTTGAAGGTATATCTTGCCCCTTTTGTGGTACTTGCCCAAATGAGGGTTTCATGTGCATTTGTAAAGCGGACGCCGCGAAAATTTGGCATCGGGTTTGTTTTTATCCAGATGACATCGTTGAGTATCCAAAAGCCCAAATCTTGCATGATTGCCCCTACCCGAAAGATGTTGTGATAGGTGCCAATCACCCAAATTGTGCCTGTGGGCTTCAAAACGCGCTTACAAGCCATCAACCATTGTCGAGTAAACTCATCATAAGCCTTCATCGACTCGAACTTGTCCCAGTAGTCATCTACAGCATTTACTTTGGTCATGTTTGGACGATGCAATTCATTTTGTAACTGGAGGTTATAAGGGGGGTCTGCAAAAATGAGGTCAATAGATTTCTCTGGCAGGGTATAAAGAATTTTTATACAATCGCCTTCGATAATCTGGTTGAGAGGTAATGTAATCGTTTTTTGCCTCAAAACGTGGTCGAGCATCATAAGGTCTTATTCACCGGGGCACAGTTTCTGGACAGTAATAATCACCTAACGGCTGGCGTTTTGGCCGATGCCGAAGCAGAGTAGCCTTTTTATCATTTTACAACAGTTTCCTCTTGCACGTGCATCCTTTTCAGCCGATTTGCCTTCCTCTTTTTTCAGCCGTTGCTGCCATCGCTGCCGCCGGGACGGTCATCCTCAGGCTGCGCGGTGGGGCTTGCCTGAACAGGCGCCGGGATTTGAATCTGCCCGGAACAAAACCAGCCAGCCCCGTCCCTGCGCGGCAGCCGTATCTCTACTCTCTGCCCGGGCCTGCTGCTGGTGAGCAGAACGTACACCCTTTGGGGCTTGTTCGCCGCAAGATAGACCGTTGGGTTTTCCACTCATCGTCTTCACTTTTGTACGTGACAGGTCGGGCATTCGCTCCGCACTGCTGACGCATCGAGTCGCGCCGCCCATTTTAACCGCAAGGTCTGTTTCGCTGTTCATTCTGCCGCTGTTTCAAATACTGCCGGATGATCCACGCCTCCGCGCCGTACGGATCCTTCCAACTGACAAACTCACCGGTTCGCTTGTCCACCACGCGGTAATCCAGTTCTCCCTGAAAATATGCCAGCTCATACGGCGATTCGCGCAGCACCATTTCCTTCGTTACGCCCGCTGGAAGGCGGTACTGCCGTTTGCGGATCTGCTCACACAATGTATCTATTGCCCAACACACCAGCGCCAAGATGGTGAGAAAAACAATCCCCCCGACCAATACAAACGCCCACTCTAAGAGCATTTGGATCAGACGACCACTCATAAGGGCATCTTGAATCTTCTTGTAAAGAACCCAAACGATGCCCAATCCAAACGCACCGATGATCAGCCAAGCGATTCGACGGTCCATTGTACTGCTGGGGAAAATCCTAATCGTTCAGGTGTCATTAGACAGCCTGGTTTTTTCTTGCTATCGCCGAACGCGCCCCGGCAAATAGCGTTCTTCCTTGTTTTTCCTTTCTCGCGCCCGCTATGCATTTTGACCTTGTTCTGAGCGTTGGCTAGAGGACTGCGCTTTATCTGCGCCGCCCAGCGGCTTCAGGCGGAAGCGCGGGTTGGGCAGACATCACCGTTTCCACTCAATATGGTCGTTAATGTGATGCTTTTCAAATGTTTCAAGTATTTCTTCACAGAAGCGCATCATTTCTTTATCTTCCAATGATTTCGCCAATTCGTATAGGTGAATAAACATCTTTTTGCCAGTTTCAGTTTGTTTGTAATTTTTCTTCCTGAAGTTGTGGATTGAACAAAGGGTCTGACCATTAGCCACTTCCGCCTTGCCGCCTAAATCTTTCGGAATAATATGGTCAGCGTGGATTTCATAGCCATTGTGCCTACCGCGTCCACAAATGACACAACGATAGTTATCTCGTCTGAAGATTTCTTCCTTCTGTTTTGGCGTGAAATCTTCTAACTCGCTCTCATTAGCGGCTCTTGGATCGTACCTGTAAACCCCCTTCTTTACCTTGATGAGAAAACCTTTTTGATGTAATGCTCGTACAGCACGCCACGGGTCTCGCGGCGGTGTATGATGTGATTTCAACCATTGTTCAGTTACCCAATCTACGACGGGTCCATGTCCCAGGTCTTCATTTGGATGGGCGTAAAAATAGTCCATAATAAGTGCGCTAATGGTTTTATCTGGCATGTGTTTCTTCGAGAGACAAACTGTGTTGCATCAATTCTGGTGTAGATAAAATGCGCTTTTTAGCCAATTCACAATATTGAAGGTCAATTTCTATGCCTATTCCAAACCTGTTCAGCATTGCTGCGGCAATCAAAGTGGTACCACTGCCAGCAAACGGGTCCAATACAGTGTCACCAACAAAACTAAAGAGTTTTATGCACCGCCGCGGCAGTTCAAGAGGAAATGGCGCTGGATGCCCTATCTTTTTCTTGCTTTCACCGCTAAATGTCCAAACACCATTCGTCCAGTCCATGAATTCAGCTTTGGTTATATCTGACTTTCTGCTCCCGCTTGTTTTGCGCCAGCGTTTCTTGTATAAGACAACGATAAGTTCAACAGGGGCGATCACAAACGGAGCAGTTGCACTCATCCAAGAACCCCATGCCGTCCGCCGCGAGATATTCCCTTCGTTCCATATAATCGTTGAGTGATATTGAAAACCAACTTGTTTGGCGATTGTAGTAATATCAGCACCAACACTTTGTTGACCGCCCTTGTTTTTGTCCAAGGGAATATTTAAGCAAAATCTCCCATCTTCTTTAAGAAATTGAAAACATCTTGATAGCCAAGCGCGAGTAAACTCCAAATAATCAGGATATGAAATGTCGTCCTGATGAGAGTTGTATTGAATATCAACGTTGTACGGCGGAGAAGTGACAATCAAGTCTATGCTATTAGGGCAAATAGCATTTGTAGTCAGAGTGTCATCATTGATGATGACTATTTTGTCGTTCGAATAAAACACCTTTGACGTCTCCAATGGAAATGCTCCTTTAGCATTTGATTATACTCCCCTTTGTTTATACGGACTTCTGCTATCCTGCGTTTTTGCCGCGCAGCCAGCCCCAAAAGCGAGGTTACCCTGCAATTATACCGGCTGAACTCAAGCAATCAACAGCGGATCAATCTTAAAAAAACACATTGCGCCGGCGGTTATTCCACCCGCCGGTAAATCAGCCAGGCATCCGAAAAACAGGGCGATGTTCCCTCCAGCCGGTAATGCCCGGCGACATAGGCGCGGATCACCTGCACGGCAGGGGTGGGGGGCGTGCGTTCGTCTGCGGCGGCGCTCAGCGGAGCAAACTCGGAATTGGTCGGGCTGGTATCTATCAACAGCGGGGTGCGGTCGCGCTCCAGCGCCTCGACCAGTTCCTGCCCCTGTGCCGCCGCAGCGTACCAGGGCTGCATCAGCGGGGTCTGGTAAATCCAGCGTCCCGGCGCCTGCCAGCCGCTGACGATATACAACGGCGTCTCAATGCCCCACATCAGCACACGCCCCTGCGGCGGCAGGCTCCGGCTCAATTCCGGGCAGGCGTCCCGCTGCGCCCGCACAGAAGCCAGCCGCGCCGCCGTCTCCGGCAGGTAAACCAGCGCGCTCAGCCCGCCCCAAAGCAGCAGCACCAGCGCCTGCAAATAGGGCATGGCAGGGGAAGAGAAGACATACCGCCGCGCTCCCTGCCAGACCCCGCTTGCCGTCCAGAGCAGATGACCTGCCAGCAACGCCCCTGCCGGCAGGAGGTTCAAAAAATAATGGCGGAAACCGCGCGCCGAAGCGTTGTAGAGCGGCAGCCCCAGCGCCAAATCCGCCACCGCCGCCAGCAGCAGGATGTCCGTCCGTTTGCGCCGGCTGCGCAGCAGACCCGCCAGTCCCGCCAGCCATGCCAGCCCCATCCACAGGCTGAACCAGCTCTTCTTCAGCACCTGCCACGGCACCAGCATCCGCTCGGCGAAGCTCATCCCGGCGTTTATGGAGTAGAGCACGTTATAGAGGAACATTTGGTCCCAAAGCTCCGCCAGTGCGCCCTTGGAGGCGAAGTAAACGCCAAAGCCCGCCAGCGGCAGCAGAAACCCCGCCGCCAGCCAGCCCGTCATGCGGCGGCGCAGGCTTCCCGCCCTCAGCCAGAACAGCCCCGCCGCCGTCAACTGCGTGCCGATCAGGTTCGGACGCAGCAGAAAGCCCCCCGCCAGCAGGATGCCAAGCAGAAACGCCGTGCGGTCGGTCGGTTTGTCCTCAGTTTTTGCCAGCAGCCAGAAAGCCGCCGCCTGAAAGAGCAGAGCGTATTCTTCGGTCAGGTTGCCGCCGTCATACAGAAAGCGGAACCCTGCCAGAAAAGCCAGCAGCGTCCCCAGCGCCGCCGGCACGCCCCAGCGGCGCAATGCCAGCCAGTACAGCCCCGCCAGCGCTGCCAGCGCGCTGACCGCCTCAACCGCCCAGACGCCCCAGCGCCCGCCGCCCAGCCGCAGCCCCAGCGCGTTCAGGTAGTAAATCAGCGGTCCTTTATGATCCCAGACATCGCGGTATGGAACGCCGCCTTCCAGCACACGCTGAGCGGCATAGACAAACACCGCCGAATCGCGCGTCGGATAGGAGCGCAGGAGGTTGGAAGCATGAATCACCTCCAGCAGCGCACCCGCCAGCAGCGCTGCCGTCAGCAGCGCCTGTCCCCAGCCGCTCTCCAAAACCTGCCAGCGCCAGAGGGGCTGCGGGAAAACCGCCGCAAACCCGAAAAACCCGATCAGTGCAAACCCCAGCCAGACGCCAAAGGCGAGCGCAAAACGCAGCCAGGGCGCAGGGGCAAACTCATGGCTGATGGCGAGGATGCGTTCGCTGTCGGCGTATAAATCGAGCGGTTCGGCGGTGCCGTCGCCCCAGCCGATTTGTACCATGCCGCCTTGCGGCGAGGCTTCCAAGTAGATGGTCAGCGAGCGGCGGACTGCCCCGCGCCAGGAGAGCCGCGCCCCGGGCTGGTTTTCCGCCCGATAGCCCCCCTCCACCGCCTGCCAGTCCCCTGTCTGGACAAGCCACTGCGCATGGGCGCTTGGCAGGTCGCTTTCCACAGAGACCACGCGCACGGTCTGACCGGCAGCGCGCGGATGTGTCTGATCCAGCAGGGTGATGTCCACCTGGCGGCGCAGCGGCGGGAGCGGCAATTCCGGCAGCAACGATTGCAGCCCCCAGCCGCCTGCCGCCGCCAGCGCAATCAGCAGGAGCAAAGCGCGGGCGGAAAGTGCGCCGGCTCTGGGCAGGACGACTTTGCCCGCGTACAGGAACGTTCCCAGCGAAGCCGCGCCGAACACCCCCGCCAGCGCCAGCCCCGCCCAAAGACTATCTACCTGAGCATCGAGCAGAAACAGATACACCAGTAAGCCGGCACAGCCGCCGCCCGTCAGCGCCAGCGCCAAATGCAGGAAGCGCCTGCCCGCCTTCCTAAAACTTTTTACTTTGTTACCTCTTTTGCTCCTCATGAACGTCAGAGGTTAAAGGGCAAACAGCTTTAACTCACACCAGCGCCTTGACCTTTGCCAAATCTGCCATCATCTGCGGGGCGCTTTCCAGGTCCAGCAGAGGCAGAAGGAAGTAATCTATGCGGTAGCGCTGGTACAATTCGCGAATCTGCGCCGCGCATTCCTCAATGGAACCCATGACCACAAAGGGGCGGATCCATTCCTCTTTGAGCAGTTTGCCCGCCGCCGCCAGCCCCTCGCGGTTCATCGTTTGGCGGATGGCATCCACCTCTTGCGGGGTGATGCCGATCAGCTCTTTGGCTTTGGGCGGCGAATCCACCAGCGAGAAGGTGACATACGGGCGCAGCCGCTGCAGGACGGCGTCATTGGTGATGATGGCAGTAGCATACTGAATGCGCGGCTGGTTGCCGCTTTGCTTTGCGCCTTCACGGATGATGCCGATATAGTCGCCGAGCAGATCGCGGTGAACGAAGTCCAGCGAAACGCCGTCCGCCAGTTTGCCGCCCAGCGCCAGCATTTTCTCGCCCCGGCTGGCAATCCAGATGGGCAGGTCGGGGCGGGCATACCACAGCCGGGCATGGTTGAAGCGCACCAGCTCGCCCTCGAAGGTCACGCTTTCGCCGCGGAAGAGCGCCCGCAAAGAGCGAATCATCTCCGCGACTGCCTTGAGCGGCTTGACGCGCTCGATCTTCAGCGGGTCGAGCGTGAGCGAACCGCCGGCGCCGATGCCCAGAAACGCCCGCCCGCCGCTCAATTCGTCCAGCGTGGCGATGGCGGCAGCCGTGACGCCGGGATGGCGGGTGAAGGGATTGGTAATGCCGGTGCCGAGCTGCACTTTCTGCGTCTCGCGGGCGATCAGCGCCAGGGCAATATAGACATCCCGCGTTGCCAGCCCCTCGTCCATCAGCGAACAGCGCTGTAAGCCGATCCGTTCGGCTTCTTTTCCAAATTGCACCAGTTCGGTCACCGGCGCTTCCGGCATGACGTTGATGCCAAATTGCAGCATGGGAAACCTCCTCGAATGTTGTTCACACTTCATCTTCTGCGGGCTTTTCATCCAACACCCGCCGCCTGCCCGCCAGCGCCAGCAAAAGGCGCCAGAGCAGACGAAAAACGTTCATATATACGAGCTGTGCACCGCTGCGGCGGTTTTTCAACATGCGTTTTGCCAGCCACGGCGCCGCTTCTTCCACCCGGCTGGCAAGAATATTGAACGCCTTTTTGGCTTTTTCAAAATCTTGCGGGCGGTCTTTGAGCGGTGCAATCAGCATTTCTGTGACCACCATGCCCGGATACAGCTCGCCCACTATCACCGGCTTGCCTTTCAGCTCTTTTGCCAGCGAGCGGGTGAAATAGTGAACGGCGGATTTGGTGCTGCCGTACAGGGTCATGCCTTTCATCGTCTTGCCGTCCCGCGCTCCGAACCCCGCCATGTTGTACACGCTGCCAAAGCCCTGTGCGAGCATCCCGGCGACCGCCACGCGCGAGCCGTGTATCACTCCCAGCAGATTGGTGCGCACGACCGACTCGCACAGCTCGGCGGGCTGTTCCCAAACGCTCTGCGCAGGGTGCGCCACGCCAGCGTTGTTCACCCAGATGTCCACCTTGCCAAACTGCGCTTCCGCCGCCTGCCAGAGCATCTGCACCTGAGCGGCATCCGTCACGTCGCAGACGACGCCGAGGATGTGCTTGCGCTCATGGGTTTCTGCCAGCTTTTCGATGGCTTTTTCCACTTTCTTTGCCTTGCGCCCGCAAATGACCACCGCGCAGCCCTGCGCCAGAAAAGCCTCTGCCAGCCCCAGACCAATGCCGCTCGTGCCGCCGGTGATGACGACTGTTTTCATCGTTATTCTCCAATAATCTTGACCAGCACCCGCTTGCGGCGGTGTCCGTCAAACTCACCGTAGAAAATCTGCTCCCATGGTCCGAAATCCAGCCTGCCTTCGCTGACGGCGACCACCACCTCGCGCCCCATCACCTGACGCTTCAAGTGCGCATCGGCGTTGTCTTCGCCGGTGCGGTTGTGTTGATACTGGTGGATGGGTTCATGCGGGGCGAGCTTTTCCAGCCAGACGTCAAAATCGTGGTGCAGTCCGCTTTCGTCGTCATTGATGAACACCGAAGCGGTAATGTGCATGGCGCACACCAGACACAACCCCTCGCGAATGCCGCTTTCGCGCAGGCAGGCTTCCACCTGCGGGGTGATGTTGACAAAAGCGCGCCGTGCCGGAATAGTGAACCAGAGTTCTTTGCGGTAACTTTTCACTTTTCACCTCTCAATCAGTTTTTGCTGAGGTAGTCCAGCGCGTATTGGGCGTCCTGATAACCGGGATGTTCCTGAAGGGCTTTCTGGAATTGTACAATCGCTTCTTCTTTTTTGCCAGCACGGTAAAGCCCCCAGCCGCGCCAGAGCAGCGCTTCCTCGGAATTTGGCGTCACCTTCAGGGCATATTCGGTCAGCGCCAGCAGATCGTCGTTGCGCCCGGCGTGAAAATACGCCAGAAACGGACCGAACTGGTAGCGCAGCATGCGCTGGGGCAAGCCGATTTGCCGCGCTGTGTCATACGCCATTGCCGCCTCGTTATAGCGGTCGAAATACACCAGATTGCTGCCCAGATTGAACCAGGCAAAGGCATTGTGCGGCTCGGCTTCGCTCTCGGCGCGCGCCGTTTGCAGGGCGCGCTGGCGGGCGCTGTCCATCTGCCACAGCTCGCCGAGCAGCGCCTGAATCTGGCTTTCCTGTTCGGGCGGATAAACCAGCAGAAAAGCGCGGTTGAAAGACTGCCAGTTGCGATCCAGCTCGGCGTAGCTCACCTGCCGGCCGGCGCTGACAAAGCTGTCCTGAGCGGTGAAGGTCTGCGCGGCATCGTCGTAGCCGGTGAGCAGAAGGTAATGCCCCGACCAGCGGTCATCGTTGAACCAGAAACTTTCATTCAGGTAAAACGTCTCTTCGATGGTCACCGGAATGCCCGCCGCCAGCAGATGTCTGAGCAAATCAAGGTCACCGCCGACCCGAAACAGGGCGCGGTAGGAAGGGCTCTCGCGGTTGACGTAAGACACCAGCTCGTCAATGTTCACGTTGCGGTCGGCGCGGCGGGGTTTGATTTTGGCGGCAATGTCCTGCTGATTGCCCTGCCAGCCGTAAAAGCGCAGGTGCATGCTGAGGGTGGCAGGACCGCAGTTGTTCCAGTCCTGCCGTTCATAAGCTGGTGCGGGCAGGATGACCTTTTGCGGCAGCGGCGGAGGGGTGGGCGTGGGCAGTGCAAGGGCGGCAGTGGGCAGAAGCGGGGCGGTGGTGGGCGAGGGCTGCGGCGCCGCGGTGGGCGCAGCGGGGATAGGCGCGGCGGGCAGTCCGCTGGCTGCCTGAACGGGGGTAGGCATCCAGCCAATCGGGCGCACCAGCGTGCGCAGTGCGGTCAGCACAGCATCCACCCTCCAGCCCAGCCGGCTCTGCACAAAGGGGAACGGAGCTAACGCCAGCGCAAGCGCCGCCAGCATGAGAAGCGGCAGCACAATACGCCAAAAGCCGCCGGGCTTGCGGCGGACAAACTGGAGCGTTCTTCGGCGGTACATGCAGAGAATTTTACCACGCCCGCCATGCCGCGGGCAGCCGCAAGCCGGAGAGGTATGTTTTCATCCACAGAAGCAGGCTGGCTTTTGACATGCGGGGGGGAAAGATTGCCGCCCGATGTTTCATCGGGCGGCTGATGAACATAGAGCTGACAAGCCTCAACTTTGAAGCGCTTGGGTTTTCCTTACTGAAGCGTATGCCAGAACCGTTGCGATCACCAGCGGTACCACGCCGACAAGGATGAAGATCATATCACCGGGCAGCCTTGCCCATTCCAGCGTTTTGACCGCCGCTTGGTTTAGGAACGCTTGGCTGCGGGCGTGCCAGTAACCGTTACTGACCGCATCCCACAATTGCAGTACACCGCCGGGAAATAGATTGGTCACAACCATCAGTGCCAGCCCGCCGTTCAATCCCCAGAAGGAGGCTTTGATATATTTTTCGATCCTTGCCCATTTGTCATCCGATAGCGCCTCCCGAAGACCAAACACTACCAGCGCCACAGCTAACATTCCAAAGACACCCATGAAAGCAGCGTGACCATGGTTCGGCGTGAGTGTGGTGCCAACTTGATAATAGCTGACAATCGGCAGGTTAATCAGAAAGCCGAATATCCCCGCGCCGACAAAGTTCCAGAAACCAACTGCCATCAAGAAGTAGAAAGTCCATTTATGCGACATGGGGATCTCTTTGCCGTTAGGGCTGCGTTTGTTCCGCGTCAGTCGGATAAAATCCCAGGCGTCTAAGGTGAGCAGAGTAAGGGGGACAATTTCCAGTGCCGAGAAAGTCGCTCCCAGCGCCAGACTGATGTTTGTCTGTCCAGTCCAGTACCAATGGTGTCCCGTGCCGATGATGCCGCTGCCCAAGTACAGAATGGCGTCCAAATAAACAACCCGTGCTGCCGTCTGCTGCGAAACTAACCCCAGCAAGAGAAAGATCATCGCCACCATCACGGTGACAAACAATTCAAAGAATCCCTCCACCCATAGGTGAATGATCCAGAACCGCCACATATCCACCACAGAGTAAGAGGTGGTGCTGTTGAAGAACATCGCTGGCAGATAAAGGAGCGGTATGGCGACAGCCGCATAGAGAAACAGCGAGGACATCTCTTTGCGTTCAGGGTTTTTGCGCGCAGGGGTAATGCCGCGCATTAATAGAAACACCCAGAACGCCAGCCCGATGGTCAACAAAATCTGCCAGCCGCGCCCCAGATCCAGGTATTCCCAACCCTGATGCCCAAACCAAAACCACAGGTTTCCCAGCAGACGGTTAATGCCTAGCGCTTCGCCCAGCAGGCTTCCCAAAGCCACAATCACCAGCGCGCCAAACAACAAATTAACGCCCAGACTTTGCCGGGTGGGTTCTTTTCCGCTAATCGCTGGGGCAAGGAAGAGACCGCCTGCAATGTACGCCGTTGCTACCCAGAAAATCATCACTTGCAGATGCCATGTGCGCGCCAGATTGCTAGGAAGCAGGCGCGACAAGTCGATCCCGTAAAATGTGCCCGGATCAGCGCGATAATGGGCAACGACACCTCCCACTACCACTTGAAGAAGGAAAAGCACGCTCACGATCAAGAAATACTTGATGATGCCCTTCTGGCTGGCGGTCATATTCCCTTTGAGAATCGTCTGCGGTTGAAACGTTTCATTCTTGCGCTTCCAACCGAGATAATTGAACCTGCCAAAGATAAACAGAACAGCCGCCGTACCCCCCAAAAGCGCAATCAGGCTCAAAGCGCTCCAGACCAAAGCGGCAGTTGGTGGGTTATTCCCAGCGGCAGGTTCATAGGGAAAATTGTTGGTATACGAATAGGGCAAGCCGGGACGGTTCGCCGCCGCTGCCCAGGCCGTCCAGGCAAAGAACGCTGTTAACTGGCGTATTTCGTTTGGGTCGGAAATATAGTTGGGCGGCAGCCCGCCGCTGCTGGTTGGATGCGCAAAGTAGTCCGTCCATTTTTGTATCTGATTCTGGTATGAAACGACTTGCGCTTGTGTGAAGGCCAATTCTCCGGTGCGGCTGTCATAACGATTTTCCTTTAGCTCCCTTTGAACCTGAGCACTGACCATGCTCTGTTCCGCGGGAGATAAATCGTTCCAACTGCGTTGATAGTTCTGGCGGGCAATGACCTCTTGCGCATCTGTGGTGAGCGTATGGAGATACTCGGCGGAGAAATCCGGACCTAAATAGGCGCCGTGCCCCCAGATCGTACCAACTTCCATCAAGCCATACTTCAGGAAGACTTGCTGCCCTACCTGCACATCTTCCCGCGTGAAAACGATCTCCCCCGTTGGGCTGAGCACTTTTTCGGGGATAGGCGGCGCGTCTCGATAGGTACGGATTGCCAGCACGATCAGCACAGAGAAACCGGCAATCAAAATCAGGATAACCGCCTGTCTCCACCATGGGGAGAGAACTTCAGAATGCTGCTCTTGTATACTCATCGTTTTATCTCCTTTCTCTATTTGATTTTTGAAGTGCAATTGGCTTTTGTTTGGAGGGGGAAGTTTGTTTTCGGTGATGCGTTTTACAGCAGTGATGTTGGTGGAAAAAACGCGTTGGGTGCGCTTTTCACAGTGCGACAACGAAGGCTGACACGGAAAAATTATACAATTTATACCTAAATTGACCCAAAAAGATTATAATGAAAAATTTCACGAATGTCAATAGGTGTTTTTTGAACGAACTGATGCAATTGGGCATAGTAAACCATGCCCACAGTGCGGCTGTTTGCTCCATAACAGCCCATGCCGCGGGGCTGGCAAAAACAAGCAATCTGGTATATAATACAAAATAATAGACTTTACTCTAAAATAATGGATAAAACCCCATGAAACCTTCCGCCCCTTCACTTCAACATGCCCTTGCTCTGCTGGAGGCGCTGCGCCAGTCGCCGGACGGCTTAAGCGCGCAGGCGCTTCAGGAACGGCTGGGCGGTCTGCCGCGCAGCACCTTCTTTGCCCTGGTCAACGCGCTCAAGGCGCTCGGCTATGTCGAGCAGAGCGGACGGCGCGGCGTTTATCTGGCAGGGTCGAAACTGCTGGCATGGACGGGCAGCGCCGCGCTTGCCGGACGGGAGCTGCTCGCCGCCTTCCAGCAGGAAGCCGCCGCGCTCTCACCGCAGGAGACGCTGGCGTTAGCCCTCCCCCGCCCGCAGGGCGCGCTGATCGCCGAACAATTTGCACCGCAGCAGCGCGTGCGCGTCGTCTATGAAATCGGGCAGGTGCTGCCGCCTGCTGCCTGCGCCGCGGCGGGGTTGTTTGCCGCCCCGCAAGGAAGCGAAACGCGCCGCAGGGGGTATCACCTGCTCCTGCAGGCGGAGGCAGTTGAGCTGGCGCTGCCGGTCTGCCGTGATGGGCGCACGCCCTGCGCGGCGCTGCTGCTGGGTGCGCCGCGCGCCCGCCAGTCCGCCCAAAGTCTGCTGGAATCCCTGCCCGCCTTGCGCGAAGCGGCGGCGCGGCTTTCCTACCGGCTGGGGGCGCCCTTCTATGCGCCCTTCCAGGATGAAAACCGTCCGCCCGTCCAGCCGCAGAGCAGTTTGAGCGGCGAAGAGCTGAACCGTTTTTTGCAAAGCCCGCTGGTGGCGCGGCTGGCGTGTCTGCGCCCGGATGGCGCGCCGCACGTGGTGCCGGTCTGGCAGGCATGGGACGGGCAGAGCTTCTACGTAGCGGCATGGGAAGGCTCGCTGTGGGCGCGCTATCTTGCCGCCAATCCTTCCGTTTCGCTGACGGTGGACGAACCCTGGCTGCCCCTGCGCCGCGTCACCGCTCAGGGGACGGCTCATCCGCTGGCGGAAAGCGATTACCCCGGCGGGACGGCGGCGCTGGTGGCGCATCTGCGCCGCCGCTATCTGGGCGAGGCAGCCGCCCGCCCGGCGCGGCGCGGCTGGCAGGCTTTCCGCATCACGCCGCAGACGATCCGCGGCTGGCAGGGGCTGGTTGTGGGATGAAAGGCGCAGCTTTGCCAGAGGCGCGCCCTGCGCCGGCGCTTGATTCGGGGCTGGCGGCTGCTGCGCTGATGGTCGCCGCGGCGCTGCTGCTTTGGGAGGCGGCGGTGCGCCTGTGGCAGGTGCCGGTCTATCTCCTGCCGGCGCCCAGCCGCGTGGTGCAGACCCTGCTCGCCCAGCCACTTTATTATTTGCAGGCGCTGCTGCTCACCCTCAGCGAGGCGCTGGCGGGGCTGGCGCTCGGCGCATTCATCGGCATCCTGCTGGCAGTTTTCATCAGCCTGTTTCCGCAGATCGAGCGCGGCGCAATGACGCTGGCGATCCTGATCAAGTCCACCCCGCTGGCGGCGATTGCCCCCCTGCTGACCATCTGGCTGGGCTTTGGCGTCCTGCCCAAGATGGTCATCACTGCCCTGTTGACCTTCTTCCCCACGCTGGTTAACGTGCTGGTCGGGCTGCAAAGCGTTGGGCAGGACATGCTCGACCTGATGCGCGTTCATCAGGCAACGCGCTGGCAAATCCTGCGCCATCTGCGCGTCTGGACGGCGCTGCCCTACCTGTTTGCCGCCTTGCGCGTCGCCGCGCCGCTCTCTTTGATGGGCGCGGTGATCGCCGAATGGGCGGGGGCTTCCGGCGGGCTGGGACGGGTGATGTGGCTGGCATACGCCAACCTCAATCTGCCGCCGATGTTTGCCGCCATTTTCGTCCTCTCTGCCTGCGGGATGCTCCTCTACTCGTTGACCGTCTGGTTGGAACGCCGCCTGATGCCCTGGCGCCCGGCGGCGCAGGAATAACCCTCCCATGTTTATTCTTTTTCTTTAAGGAGCATTGTTCATCTATGCGCAAGACTTTCTTTTTTCTGTTTATCCTTTCATTGCTTCTGACCGCCTGCACCCCTGCGGCATCTGCGGGCGCGCCAACCGTTCCGGCTGTCTTAACCGCTGAAACACCTGCAACGCCGCAGACAGCTGCCCCATCTCCAACCACTCCGCCGCCGCTCACCCCGTTCACCTTCATGGCAGGCTACAAACCGCAGGCGAACCTGCCTTTTGTCGGCGCGTATGTTGCCAAAGAGAAGGGCTATTTCGAGCAAAACGGGCTGGACGTGACTATTGAGCATTCGCCCGGCAAAGGCGAACATGTGCAGCTGCTGGTGGCGGGCAAAGTGCAGGTGACCACGATGGACGCCGCCACCGTTTTACAGCGCCGCGCCGAACCGGGCTTGCCGGTCGTCTCGATTGCGCTCATCGGTCAGCGCGGTCAGCAGGCGTTTGCCGCCCTTGCCGATTCGGGCATCCAGACGCCCAAAGATTGGGAGGGCAGAACGGTGGGCTACAAAGGCACGCCGCCGCCCGACCTGTATGCCCTGTTGAGCGCCGCCGGGGCGGACGTGAACAAGGTGAATCTGGTTAACGTCGGCTTTGACCCGCGCGTGCTGACCGAGCGGCAGGTGGATGTGTACCCGCTGTTCAAGTCCAACGAACCGTACCTGATCCGCAAATGGGGCTACGAGATTACGCTTTGGGACGCCGCCGATTACGGCGTGCCGACGCTGGGGTTGACGTATGTCGCCAGCGGGGAATACCTCGCCAGCCATGCCGGTGAGCTGGCGCGCTTCCTTGCCGCTGCGCTGCGCGGTATCGCCGATGCCGAAGCGAACCCCGCCGAGGCGGTCGAAATCGTCATGAAATACGCCGGCAGCGAAAGCGACCCCGACCACATGCGCTTTATGCTCGAGACCGAGCTGAAAGACGCTCAAAGCGAACACGGCTACGGCTGGCAATCCCTTCAGCAGTGGCAGGCGCTGGCGGAGATGCTCCAGCAGGTTCAAGCGCTGCCGGCAGCGGTTGCAGCCGAAAAAGCCTTCACCAGCCAGATTTGGCAAACCGCTCAGGCGCTGCAACCATGAACGCTTCGTTCTCCCTCACTCGTACCGAAGCCTATGCGCTGATGCGCTGCAGCGGCAGCGACCTGCTCCGCCTGATGCAGCAGGCTGCTGCCCTGCGCGATGCCTGCAAGGGCAAGGTGATCACCTATTCGCGCAAGGTCTTTATTCCGTTGACCAATCTCTGCCGCAATCAGTGCGCTTACTGCACTTTTGCCGTCCCTCCTGCCAGTCCGCAAGCCAGTCTGCTCTCTCCGCAGCAGGTGTTACAGATCGCCCGCTTGGGCGCTCAGGCGCGCTGTAAAGAAGCTTTGTTTTCGATGGGAGAAAAGCCGGAATGGGTTTACCCATCCTTGCGCCGTCAATTACGGGACTGGGGCTATCCAAGCTTGATCCATTACCTGCGCGCCATGTGCGAGCTGGTCTTTAGAGAAACCGGGCTGATCCCGCATGTCAACCCTGGCACGATGAGCGAAGAGGAGATGCGGCTGCTGCGCCCTTGGGCGGGCAGTATGGGGATGATGCTGGAAAACATCAGTCCGCGTTTGCTGCAAAAAGGAGAAGCGCATGAGCATTGCGTGGATAAAGCACCGCAGCGGCGCTTGCAAACGCTGGAAAACGCAGGTAAATTGCAAGTGCCTTTTACCACCGGCATCTTGATCGGCATCGGCGAAACGCCGGAGGAACGGGTGGACAGTTTGTTTGCTATTGCCGAGCTGCAAAGGCGCTATGGAAACATTCAGGAAGTGATCATTCAAAACTTCCGTCCCAAACCCGCAACCCGCTTTGCAAACCGTCCCCAGCCCTCGCTGATCGAGATTCTGCGCACTATTGCAGTGGCGCGCCTGATCTTGGGCGGCGAGATGAACTTGCAAGCCCCGCCTAATCTTTCCCCGGATGCCTACCTCCTTTACCCGCTGGCAGGAATTAACGACTGGGGCGGTATTTCTCCGCTCACCATTGACTATATCAACCCGGAAGCAGCCTGGCCTAACCTCGAAGAGCTGCGGCATCTGACCGCTGAGGCAGGCTTTGAACTGCGTGAACGATTAACCATCTATCCGCAATATCTTTCTACAACGTTTGTTGCACCGCATATCTTTCAGCATGTCCAAAGCTGGCTGGATGAGCGCGGCTTGGTGCAGGAACTGCTTGCAGAACCACTCGGAGGAATCGGATGACCACTCTAAACTTGTTCCCTTTGGAAGATGTGCTCAACGGGGTGACTGCCCCCGTGCGCACTGTTTTGGAGAAAGCTTTGCAAGACCAGGAGTTGAACTTTGACGAAGCTTTACGCCTTTTTGAGGTTCAAGGCAGTGATTTCTTGGCACTCCTGTGCACGGCAGATGAATTGCGCAAGCGGCAGGTGGGTGATCGAATCACCTACGTCAAAGTGCGCAATATTAATTTCACCAATATTTGTTACAGCGGGTGCGCTTTTTGCGCTTTCAGCCGTCCGGCCGGCGATCCCGAAGCCTATACTTTTACCATTGAGGAAGTAGTTGAGCAGGCAAAGGAAGCCTGGGCGCTGGGCTGCAGCGAGGTTTGTCTGCAAGGCGGTTTGAACCCCAAACTGGGCGGCACAATTTATCTCGAATTGCTACGGGCGATCAAAACGGTGCTGCCGCAGGTGCACATTCACGCGTTTTCGCCCTTTGAGATTGACTATGCCAGCCGTTTGTTGAATAAGCCGCCCGCCTTCATTTTGCAAGAACTCAAAGAAGCCGGGCTGGGCAGCCTGCCGGGCACAGCCGCCGAAATTTTGGACGACGAGCTGCGCGGTCAACTGTGCCCGAATAAGCTGACCACAAGCCGCTGGATCGAGATTATTCAGACGGCGCACCGTTTGGGCATTCCTTCTACAGCGACCATGATGTATGGACATCTCGACCAGCCTTACCACTGGGTGAAGCATATGCTGCTGCTGCGCGACATCCAGCGCCAAAGCGGCGGGTTCACCGAGTTTGTTCCGCTGGGGTTTGTTCACAAAAACACCCGCCTGTATGCGCAAGGCAAAGCCAGACCCGGACCCAGCGGCATGGAAAGTCTGAAAGTCCATGCCATTGCCCGTTTGCTGCTGGGCAGGGAGATTGGCAATATTCAGGTCAGTTGGGTCAAGCTGGGTCCGCCGCTGGCGCAGATGTGTCTGCAAGCGGGGGCAAACGATTTTGGCGGTACCCTGTTGAATGAGCGCATCAGCCGTATGGCAGGGGCAACCAGCGGTGAATATATGCCGCCCGGCGAATTTGAACGCCTGATCCGTGAACTGGGACGCATTCCCGCTGAACGCGATACGCTCTACCGCATCCTGCGCGAAGACGGCAAGCCCGTCGGCAGCGGCGCCGCAGCGCTTTCAAGTGCTGCTGAAGCGCTGCATTGACCCGCCCGGCTCGGTACATTTCAGTACAAATCCAGCGTGTTGAGATAGGTGGCGAGCTGACCGTTCATCTGCAGTCCCACCTGCAAGAAAGGCGGCATCATCGCCCAATCCGTACCGCGCCAGTCCTGCCGGCGTGTGTCCCAGCGGAAGAAGCACAAACTGCCTTTGCAGTTTTCTTCGTAAAACAGGGTTTGTTCCAGCCCGGCAAAGCGCGGCGAGTTTGCCAGCGCAAACTGACGGGCAAGCTGGCGCAGCGCCGCCATCTCTTTCACCTCGGCGGCGGGGATTTCGGGATGGGTCGGATAATTCGGCTCGATGCCTACCAGAAGACTGCTTTCCAGCTCCACCCAATACCTTGTGCCTGTCTCATCCAGATAGACCGCTGCGCTGCGCCGCGGCGCATTCGCCAGCGGAGCAATCCCCTCAAAGCTCAAGACAAGCCCGGGTTTGTCCATCGCGCCGCGGATGACTGCCTGCGCCCGCTCGTGATTGACTTTCGCCAGCAGGGGCGCGGTGCGAAATTCCTCCAGCATCTGAACGTAAATCTCACAACGGGCGACGACTTCGCCGTAATACACTGGGCGGTATCTGCCCTCTTCCGGATCGTAAAGCAGGAGCGCTTGTGCGTTCGGGTCTTTTTGCCAGCTTTCCAGCGAGCAGTATTGCTCTGCCTGCGCGTTCAGGTATTCAAAGTATGCCTGCTGCTGCGCCGCTGAAGATTGGGTGGGGAAGGGCGTGGGCTGCGTTTCGGCGCGGTACAGGCGGGTGTACAACTGTTCCAGCCGGGTTTTTTCTTCCAAAAACTGAAAGAACAGGCTGTCAATACGGTTGAATGATTCGCCCTTGAAGAAGAACCGCTCTTCGCCGGTAGTCGGGTCTTGGCTGAATTCAACCTGCCCATGCTGTTTCTCCGCCTGCACGGCGCGGTCGTATTCCAGCGCTTTTTGGCGAATCTGTTCAAGGATGTGTTCTCCGGCGGCGGTGATGGCGGTTGGTGTTCTTTGCTGTTCCGGCGGCAGGGTCACCGCCTCTGTAACGATGGTTGCAAAAGAAACGGTTTTTGCCGGCGTATGGAGAGCTGCGGAAAAGCCAAAGCCTATCAGCAGAGCGACCCCCAGCCCCAGCAATCCAATGAGAAGATAGAAGATGGTTTTCATGGCATGCCTCCGCCTCCCATTATCGGCGGAAAGCTCCTCCGCTGCCCCTGTGGATTCCCGCAAATCTGCCCCTGTGGATTCCCCAAAGCCCATCTCGGCGAGCTTGAGCGCTGCCTCCAGACGCGAAGCCGTCCCCAGCTTCTGGTAGAGAACGCTCAGGTGAAACTCCACCGTGCGCACCGAGATGCCCAGCGCTTGTGCGATCTCTTTGTTGCTCTTACCTTGCACTAGCAGGGGGATGATTTGCCGCTGGCGCGGGCTGAAGGATAGGGGTGCCGTCATTGCCTATAGTTTAACGAAGTTGGACGCGGACAGGAAGGGATACGGACAAATTTGTTGTAGCGCAAGTTTGTAACTTGCGCAGGCGGGTTTGACCCTCACCCCTAGGGGAAAGGCAAAAGTCAAAAGGCGAAAGGCGAAAATGTAGCGCAAGTTTGTAACTTGCGCAGGCGGGTTTGACCCTCACCCCTAGCCCCTCTCCCATAGGAGGGAGAGGGGAAAATGTGGCGCAAGTTTGGAACTTGCGCATCCGCAGCGCGGCTTTGACCCTCACCCCTGTCCCTTCTCCCATGCGGGGGAGAGGGGGAGGGCGAAAGCCGTAGCGCAAGTTTATAACTTGCGTAACTATGGAGCAGCTCGGCTTTCCGTGAAGGGCGGGCAAGATGAAATCTTGCCCTACAAGGTTTTTGTAGCGCAAGTTTATAACTTGCGCATCCGCGGCGCGGCTTGGGTTTTCGCCGCAGGGCGGGCAAGCTGAAAACTTGCCCTACAAAGCTGCAGCGTTTGACCCTCACCCCCAGCCCCTCTCCCATAGGAGGGAGAGGGGGAGGGCGAAAGCCGTAGCGCAAGTTTGTAACTTGCGCACCTGCAGTGCGGCTTTGACCCTCACCCTCAGCCCCTCTCCCATAGGAGGGAGAGGGGGAGGGCGAAAGCCGTAGCGCAAGTTTATAACTTGCGCATCCGCAGCGCGGGGTGTCCCTCACCCCTGTCCCCTCTCCCACAGGGAGAGGGGGAGTCTGCGGGGCGAGGCAGGCGGCGAGGAAGAGGCTGAGGGTCAAGAGCAGGGGAGGAGCCGGGGGCAGCGGGACATGGGAACCTTCACAGAAAAGCTCAGGACAGGAAGTCGGTGAAGTTATCTCGATGGATGACGGTCAGCGAGGCGTCGGGGTAGGCGCGCAGGAATTCGTCGCGGACGGCGCGGCGCGGGGCAGTTTCCTGCCATTTGAATTCGTACCCCTCCAATCGCCCGCCGCTCTCTTCGAGGTAGTCTATTTCCTTCTGGTCATAGGTGCGCCAGAAATAGGTGTTGACCATCCGCCCGCGCATCTGATTGGCTTTGCGCCGCTCCACGACCAGGAAGTTTTCCCACAGTTGACCAACATCATTGCGCAGGGGGAGCGGGTTGAAGTTTTGAATCAGGCTGTTGCGCACGCCGTTGTCGTAGAAGTAGTAGCGGGCGTTTTTGGTCACTTCTTTGCGCAGGTTGCGCGAGAAGCCGCCAACGCGGAAGATGACGAAGACTTTTTCCAGCAGGTCGAGATAGCGCTCGACGGTCTGCCGATTGAGGGCGAGCGAGGCTGCCAGTTCGGCTACGGAGACTTCCTGCCCGATTTGAAAGGCGAGCAGGCGCAGCAGGTCGGCGATTTTGTCGGCGCGGCGCAAGCCTTCCCATTCCAGCAGGTCGCGGTAAAGCGAGGCGCCAACCAGTTCGTTGAGCAACCGCTGACGCAGTTGGGGCGTCTCGGCGGTGACGATGGCAGGGTAGCCGCCCCACACCAGCCAGCGTTCCAGTTGGGCGCGGGCTTCGAGGGGTCCGAAGGCGGCGCTGAGTTCGGGGTAACTGATGGGGTAAAGGTGGAAGGTCAACTGCCGTCCGGTGAGCGGTTCGCTGATTTTGTTCGCCAGGTCGAAGGATGCGGAGCCGGTAGCCAGGATGCGGGCGTGGCGGAAGGAATCCACCAGGATTTTGAGGTTGAGCCCGATATTGGGGACGCGCTGTGCCTCGTCAATGACCAGGAGTTCGGCGTCGCCGAGCAGTTCACCGAGCGTCTGGCGGCTCTGACTGGCGAGGGCTTCGCGGTAGAGCAGTTCGTCGGCGCTGATGTATCGGGCGCGGTAGGGAGAGCGCTCGATCAGGTCGAGAGCCAGGGTGGTTTTGCCAACCTGACGGGGACCGTACAGGGCGACGACTTTGCCCGGCAGGAGAGATTCTTGCAGGGAGGGCAGGAGCAGGCGGGGGATTTTCATAATTGGATTATAGCATACTATCGGAATTTTATAAAAATCAGATGGTATGCAGATGGAGAACGCGAAGGCAAGACCCCCCACCCTGCTCTCCCCAATTCCTGTGGATTTGGGGGAGGAGTCCGCAGGACGGAGGGTGTATTCGCGGTCAGGCATTCGCCGCGGGGCGGGCAAGTTGAAAACTTGCCCTACAAAAGTTGTAGCGCAAGTTTGTAACTTGCGCAGGCGGGTTTGACCCTCACCCCTAGCCCCTCTCCCATAGGAGGGAGAGGGCAAAATGTGGCGCGAGTTTGGAACTTGCGCATCCGCAGCGCGGCTTTGACCCTCACCCCTAGCCCCTCTCCCATAGGAGGGAGAGGGGGAGTCTGCGGGGCGAGGCAGGCGGCGAGGAAGAGGCTGAGGGTCAAGAGCATGGGAGGGGACGGGGGCAGCGGGACATGGGAACCTCCAAGGCAAAGTCACTGTCGTTCATTCGTACAAAAACGGAATAATTTGTTGCGGTGTGATGAGGATGACAGAGAATCCGCCTTTTCGAAACTGGCGCGTTTCGGCGGGGCGCCACTTGAATTCATATCCCTGTGCGTGTCCGCCGCTTTCTTCGAGGTAATCAATTTCGTTGCCATCGTAGGTGCGCCAGAAGTAAGAGGCGACCAGTTTCCCTTCGTAAGCGTTGCGCTTCAGGCGTTCGGCGATCATCCAGTTCTCGAAGAGTGCGCCGCTGTCGGTGCGCAGGTCGAGCGGATTGAAGTTCTGGATCAGGGCATTGCGAATGCCGGTATCCCAGAAGTAAATTTTACGCAGTTTGGAGATGGCGCGTCTTTGGTTGGCGGCATAGGGCGGCAGGCGGAAAATGACGAAACTGCGCTCCAGCAGTTGGATGTAGCGTTCGACGGTGTTCTTGTCCGCGCCGGCAGTTTGGGCTAGTTCGGTATAAGAGACTTCGGAGCCGATCTGCAGCGCCAACGCCTGCAACAGTTTGTACAACAGGTCGGGGCTTTTGACTTGCTGGAGTTCGGGGATGTCACGGTAGAGATAACTGGAGACCAGTTCCCTCAGTTCGCGGATTTTGGCTTCGAAGGAGGTCTGCTGGACGATGCGCGGGTAGGAGCCGTAAAGCAGGCGCTCTTCGAGGTTCTTTTGCAGGTCGAGAAAATCGGGGCGGGGGAAAATTTCGGAGATGGCAAGCGGATACAGGGTATAGACGAATTTGCGTCCGGTAAGCGGCTCCTGGGTGGCATCGAGCAGGTTGAGGGTGGAAGAGCCGGTGACGATGATTTGCCGCTGGCTGCCGAAGTAGTCCACCAGCAGTTTGACGGATTGACCGATGGTGCGGATTTTCTGTCCTTCGTCCACGAAGAGGATTTGGGCATCGCCCAACACGCGGCGCAGGTAATCCAGACTTTTGTTGGTCATGGCATCGCGGTCGAAGGGGTCATCGCCGTTGATGGTTTTGACAGTGTAACGGTCGCCGAGTTGTTCGAGTGCCATGCGGACGAGGGTGGTCTTGCCGGTCTGCCGTGCGCCGACAAGGATGAGTGCGCGTCCCTGAAAGAAGTCATCGAGCAATTTCTTGGTAATGGCGCGTTTGAAGAGTTCCATATTTGGCGTAATTCCGTGAGTTCGCTCTTATTATAACGCCAAAGGAATGTGCTGTCTATGAAATGGTGAGAGGACAGGGGAAAACGGTCAGCAAATGAGGAAACGAATGAGGACCGAGGAGGACGCGGCTTGAGTTTTGGGGCAAGGCTGGGCGGTGAAAGTCATATAAGTTAAAAGGCAAAAGGCGAAAATGCAGCGCAAGGCAATGAAAGGCAAAAGTCAAAAGGCGAAAGGCAATGAAAGGCAAAAGTCAAAAGGATAAAGGCGAAAGTTTTTTCTTCCGCCTTCATCCTTCCGACTTTTGACTTTAAGTGTGGTGCAATTTTGTAACTTGCGCACAAGCGGGCGGGTTTGACCCTCACCCCCAGCCCCTCTCCCATAGAAGGGAGAGGGGGGAAATGCGGCGCAGGTTTGTAACTTACGCAGGCGGGCAGGTTGAAAACTTGCCCTACAAGGTTTTGTGGCGCAATTTTGTAACTTGCGCAACTACAGCGCAGCTCGGCTTTGCGGGCAAGGCTGGGCAAGATGAAATCTTGTCCTACAGGTTTCTTCCGCCTTCATCCTTCCGACTTTTGACTTTAAGAGCGGGCGGTTTGAAAGCGTAAAAAAGCGCTATCGCACCCATCCCAGCCAGCTCAGCGCAGCAGGCGCGGAACTGGCATATACCTGCCGGCGGATGCCTGTCTGAATGTCGTACACCGCCAGCTTGCTCCCTTCATCATAGATGAACGCAGTCTGCGCAGACGCCGCCGAAAAACTCATCGCGCTGACGTTCAGGGTAGCTGCCAGTGTTGTCAGTTCCTGACCGTTTTGGTCGAACAGGCGCAGTTCGGGCAGGGTCTCGCCCCAGCGAGCGTTTTTGGGGAAAATCAGCGCCGCCAGATAAGCGCCCTCAGACGAAATCCAGTATCCGCCGGCTAACCGCCAGCCGTCGGGCAGGTTCAGCGCGTCCAGGAAGGTCAGGGCGCCGCTTTGCGGGTCGAGCAGGCAGAAAGCGCTGGCTTCGGCATCGGCGTCGGCGCGTTGAGCGCAGGCGGTGAAAATCTGGTCTCTTGCAATCCAGACGGCGGGCGTGATGCCATCGCCAACCGCATAGCTGCCAGTCAGATTGCGCGGCTGGCGTTCGGGGACTGCCGGATCAAAATCGAGCAGAAAGAAGTCCATTTTGCCGCTGCCGGAATAGTCGCTGCCGCTGAAGAGCAGGCGGTAGTCCTGCGGGGCAAAGACCGCCTGGAAGAAATCAAGACCGGGTCGGAGCGGGTACTTCTGCGCTGTGCAGTTCCCCTGCTCGCGGCAGGACAAATCCAGCCAGAGGTAACGCCAGCCGCCGCTGCCGGGCAATGTGGATGCCAGGCGGAAGAAAGCAAAACGCCCATCCCATGACCATTCGCCCAGCACGCTCGTCCCGATGGTATTCTGCGGATTGGGGGGAAAGGTGTACAACAAGCGCGGGGCAGGGCTGTTGAAGCGCAAGGTGTACAGGCGCAGATGGTCTATGTAGGTAAAGCCGTCCCTGACCGTCTGCACTCCTGCCAGATAATCCATTCCCTGCCGATCAGGGTGCAGGAAAATCTGTGCGACTGCGCCCGGCAATGTTGCTAGCGGACGCGAGGCGGCACCGCTTGCAGGATGGAATACTTCAACCTGCGTCTGGTCTCCTTCGATGACGGTGTAGAGCAAGTCGCCGGGCTGAAGCGCCTGACCGCTAAAGGTATAGGCGTCCAGCGTCAGCGGGGTGGCAGTGGGGACAGGCGAAAAATCCTGCGGCGCGGCGGTTACCGGGGTGAGGGTGACCGTTTGAGACGGCGGCAGGGTGAAGGTGAATTCAAACGCTCCTTCCACCGCCACCAGCGCGCTCACGACCGGCAGATGCAATGTGCCGCTCAACTTTCCCTGCGGGCGCATCAGCTCAACGAATACATCTTGACTGCCTGTCAGCATCCCGCTGCCATAAAGGTCATCCACGCGGTCGGGTTTTGCCATCTCCAGCATCAAGGGGGTGATGCCCTGCAGGGTTGGCACAGGGTCGGCGTCGAGCGTCAGCCGCAGGCTGTTGACGCCATCGCCGATCAGCGCCGCCCGGCTGAAGTGCACGGGGATGCCCAACACCTGCACGGCTGCATCCAGCGGGATCACCTGACCGGGCTGGGGGTCGTCACCCAGCGCCACGGTGATACGCTGTTCGGGAAAGGTCACCCTTGCCAGCACTGCCGGCACGCGCAGGACTGCCTTCTCTCCAGCGGACAGCGGGGGGAAGAACAGCGTCCTGCCCTGCGCGCTTTGGAGCGGCAAAACATTGCCCTGCTCATCGCGCAGAGTGGGTCTCTGGCTCTCGGTTAGCCAGACCAGTTGATCGTCGCCATCGCCGGGGGTCAGTTGCGAAAGCAGTGAGCGCGCCTCAAGCAGCACGGCGGTTGATTCTGTTGTGACCGCCGCGGCGCGCAGGCAGAGTTCGACGCCGTTGTGCTGCTGGCATGCCTGCGCCTGCTCTGCTGCCTCCTTTGCTGCGGCGGGTGTCCCGGCGGGAGCGGCGGGATAGGGGAAGACCTGCACTTCTGGTAATGGCGACTGCGCGGCGGGTATCCAGGTCAGCGGCAGGCGCCAGCCTTCGGGCAGGACGAGCGTGGTCTGAGTCACGCCGGCGGGCAAAGGCGGGAAAACCAGCCGCAAACGGCGCGCGCCGGGCGCATTTGGGCGGTATTCCCACCATACCAGCGGCAAAGGCTTGCCGGCGGGCGTCTCCAGCCGTGCGCCATCGGCGGGCGCAGCGTTATCGCTGAATTCCAGCCAGAGCAGCGTTTCCTGCGGCGTTGCGACGCCGCTTGAGATGGTCAGCCGGCGTCCGCCGTGTTCCTGCATCACAGGCTGTTGAAGCACAAATGCCGAAGCAGCGCGGTAGAAGCCGAACTCCGGCAGGTAGATATAGCCCAATAAACGACTGACGGCATATCCCACACCGCTCAAAGCCAGCAGAATCAGCACAGCCAGCAGGAAAGCCGCCAGGGGTCTGGCGCGCCTCAGCGCCGTCAGCGGCGGGCGGCGGCGTTTTTCCAGCTCCGCAGCCACGCCCTGCCAGAGATGGACATCCTGCGGGATGCCCTGACGGGCAATTTCATCCAGCATCTCTTTCACCCGGCTGTCTTTCATTCCTCGTCCCTTTCCTTTAACAATCGCCGCAGCCGCCGCCGCGCCGTGTGCAGCAGCCAGCGGATCGTCCCTTTTGCCGAATCGGCTTCCTGCGCCATGTCACTTTCATTCATCCCTAGATAGTACTTTTGAACGATGACCGCCCGCTGACGCGGCGAGAGTTGCCGCATGGCATTCCAAAGCTGGCGGCAGCCCTCGTTCCATTCCACCTGCGTCTCGACCGACTCAATGTCGGCGAGCAGGGCGCTCAACGCGTCTTCGCCGGGCGTCACCTGCCGCGCCGACTGTTTCACCGCCTTCAGCGCCAGGTTGACCACGATGCGCAAAAACCATGCTTCGAAAGATCGCCCGGCGTCAAAGCCGGCGATAGAACGAAACGCCCGCAGGAAAGCCTCCTGAGCAACATCTTCCGCCAGCGCCGCATCGCAAACGATGAGGTATGCTGTGCGCACGGCTCGGGTTTGGTAACGGTTGACCAGAACCTCCAGCCCGCTGATGTCGCCTTGTTTCAGGCGCTGGATGGCATGTTGTTCGTCCATAGTGTTCTGTTAATATATCCTTTTGGCGGGTAAAACGCTTGGGGGTTGGAACATGGAAACCGCGCTTCTCTTGCCGCTCTGCCGCAGAGGAAACGCGGCAAAAACGCGGCAAGCCGCCGCGAAGCTGTCCATTGAGCCGGCAGCGGAAGAGAGCGCCATCTGCCTTCGGCTTTTGGGCGGGTTGGACGCCCTGCCCATCCGGGGGGTTACGAGGCTCAGCCTGTCCGGCGCATCACCTCTTCGATGGGGACGTAGTCAAAGTCGAAACCCCAGAAGCGGGGACCAAAATACTTCAGCCCCAGCTCGCTGCGGAAGAGCGGATAACCCTTTGCGCCCAGCGCCGCCACTGCATCGCCGGCTTTGATTTCGGTATTGGTGTACCCTTCGCCGCTTTGCGGGTTTGCCAGAATAATCAGGTCGGGGCTGAAGACAAACGGTTTGCCATCCAGCCAGGCGACATGGTTCTCGTTCAGAAACCACACGTCCAGCGTATGCCCGCTGTAAGCGTCTGTGCCCTCGATGTGGGTAGTGCCGACCATCACGCCGTTTTTGTCCTCCCATTCCTTGCCGGTCACCACGCCGCGAAACAGCTCCCAGCCTTCCAGCGCCTGCACGGCTTCGGCGATGGGGTCTTTGCCGGCTTGGCGCGCCTGGCGCACGCGCCGCCCCAGTTCAAGGCTCTGCGTCAGCGTGCCGGGAACGACCGTCTCAGGGGTGTCTTTGGCGGAAAGCAGCATGTTGGCAAAATACACCACGCCGTAGGCGGCGACACCCAGCATCTTGCCGATGCGCTCCCCCATTTCGGTGGTGACCGCTTCTTTGAGGATCAACACATTGCCCCACCAGTCCACAATGGCGGCGGGGTGGGTGGGAATGCCTTTGAGGAAGTAAGTGGTTTGCATATCCTGCGGCACGGCGCGCCCGCTGTAATCGCCGTCCACCAGCGGGATGCCCAGCCGGGCGGCAGTGACCAGCGGCGCCGGCGTGTTGGAAGCGCCCAGTTCCACCGGCACAATCGCGCCGATTTTGACGCCGGCGTAACGTTCCAGCTCTTTGACGGCGACCTCTGGCGCGCGGTAGCCGTAGCGCACCGGAATGCCCAGCTTCTTGCCCAAAGCGTGGATTTCTTCCAGCGTGCCGGGCGTTTCTTCTGAAATCGAGCCCGAGCCGAAAGTGGTGCAGCTAAACACATCTTCAGGTAAATCGGCGGCGTCTATCCAGCTCAATTCCAGTCCCTCGGCGAGCGCCTCAGCCAGCATCTCCATCCCTGAAGCCGGCGAACCGCCTCCGCCTGTGCCGAGCAGCTTCAGCCCGGCGAGAAAATCCTTGCAGTCCTGTTCGTCCTTCAACGTTCTAGCGGGCATGATCACCTCCTGTAGGTTTGGTTGTTGAGATTTTGCCGGGTCCATTATAAACCGAAATAGCCGCCGGCAAAGATCGGGTAACCAAGAGGCTGCCGGTGACCTGACCGCGCAGCCTCTTGGGAAATACGCACCGGGTTGATCCTGAATGTATGTCTGCGCCCGGCAAATCGGAAACTTGCTTTACAATTAACCCAGCCGGCAGGTTGAGAATCTGCCTTACTTTGGCAAATCGGCTCAGGCAAAATGGAGGTATTGCAAATGTCCATCGGACGTGAATTTATCCAGAAGACCAAACCCCAGCATGTTCCGCTTTCCCCGCAGCGTCAGGGATTGCCGCAGCCGCCGCTGGAACTGCCCTACCCGGTGGAGGCGGAGCTGCTGGAACTGCCCGCTCCGGCAGAACTGCACATGCCCGCGCTGGATGTGCGTACCGCTATCGAGCAGCGGGTCACCGTGCGCCAGTACCTTCCCGCGCCGTTGACCCAGGAGGAACTGGCTTTCCTGCTCTGGTGTACCCAGGGCGTCAAGAGCATCAGCGACCGCCCCGCCACCCTGCGCACCGTGCCCTCTGCCGGCGCCCGTCATCCCTTTGAGACCTACCTGCTCATCAACCGTGTGGAGGGTGTTCAGCCCGGATTGTACCGCTATGCGGCGCTGAAGCACGCCTTGCTGGCGCTGAACCTCGATCCGCAAATCAACCCGCGCCTGACTGAAGCCTGTCTGAAACAAAATCAGGTGGCGACCAGCGCGGTGACTTTCTTTTGGGTGTGCGTGGTGGAGCGGATGACCTGGCGCTATCCGGAGCGCGGCTACCGCTATCTGTTTCTGGATGCGGGGCATATCTGCCAGAACCTGTATCTGGCGGCGGAGGTCATCCAGTGCGGGGTATGTGCGATTGCTGCCTTTGACGATGACGCGCTGAACGCAGCGCTGGGCGTGGATGGGGTGGAGCTTTTTGCCGCCTATGCCGGCTCGGTGGGGAAAAAGGGATAAAAAAGATAAAACCGCTCTGATTTGCTGGCTGCGCAAGGCGGAGTTCTGACCCTCACCCCCCTGCCCCCTCTCCCATAGGAGGGAGAGGGGGAGGTTAGACCCTCACCCCCCAGCCCCTCTCCCATAGGAGGGAGAGGGGGAGGTTAGACCCTCACCCCCCTGCCCCCTCTCCCATAGGAGGGAGAGGGGGGCGAAAAGCTGCAGCACAAGTTTGTAACTTGCGCAGGCAGGGCGCGGGTTTGACCCTCACCCCCAGCCCCTCTCCCATAGAAGGGAGAGGGGGAGGTTAGACCCTCACCCCCTGCCCCCTCTCCCATAGAAGGGAGAGGGGGAGGTTAGACCCTCACCCCCTGCCCCCTCTCCCATAGGAGGGAGAGGGGGGCGAAAAGCTGCTGCGCAAGTTACAAACTTGCGCAGCTAAAGCGCGGCTCGGTTTGAACGGCTAATCCTGCTTCGGCTGTCTGTTGAAAATCCGCTAGTCGTTATGCTGCAAACACCCCATGAAGACGCGTTTGACTTTTTTATAGCCGAATGTATCATTTTTCTAAAGATTGCTGCGGATGGCTTGAGATACCCAGCATCACTGCAGGGTAACATACCTTTTGGGCTGGTTATACGGCAAAAGTGCGGGATAGCAGAAGTCTGTATAATGATAGTGAGCCACCGGTTTGAGGTTCCAGCGTATGCTTGAGGAGTAAGCAGATGAATACCCGAATTGTAGAACAAGTGATAGAACAATTACAGTCCCTGCCGTATGAGTTACAGCGTCAAGTGTTGGAATTCACTCGTGCTCTGGCGCTCTCTGTGCCACATGGCGTGACAGGAAGACAGTTGTTGCAGTTTGCTGGGGCAATTCCTCGCAGTGATATTGAGTTGATGCAAGAAGCAATAGAGCAAGGATGCGAACAGGTAGATACCGATGAGTGGTAGATACCTTTTGGATACCAGTGTACTCATTGCCTTGTTCGCCGATGAGACAGCAGTCAAAGAGGAATTGGCGCAAGCGAGTGAAGTTTTCATCCCCAGTATTGCGGTAGGAGAGCTGTATTATGGGGCATGGAAATCGCAGCGGCGCCTAGAAAATGTGGCTCAGATTGACGAACTGGTATCGGGGAGTGTTGTTTTGGGCTGTAATGCCAGGACAGCTCGTTGGTATGGGGAGGTCAAGTATGCTTTGCAGCTCAAAGGACATCCGATCCCCGAAAATGATTTGTGGATTGCGGCGATTGCATTGGAACACGATTTAGTTGTGGCGATGCAAGATGCGCATTTTGTAGAGATTGATAACTTGAAAGTGGAAATGTGGCTGAACCGGTAAACGCTGGCTAACCCGCGCTTTCACCTGACGCCGCTCTGTTGCACTGCACCGTTGAAGCCCAAACCGTTATGCCACTGCAGGAACAACCAAGCACCATGACAAGACCGGCGCAGCATAGCGAAAGGCGAAAGTTTTTTTCTTCCGCCTTCATCTTTCCAACTTTTGACTTTAAGTGCGGCGCAAGTTTGTAACTTGCGCAGGCAGGGCGGGTTAGACCCTCACCCCCAGCCCCTCTCCCATAGAAGGGAGAGGGGGGAAATGCGGCGCAAGTTTGTAACTTGCGCAGGCAGGGCGGGTTTGACACTCACCCCCAGCCCCTCTCCCATAGAAGGGAGAGGGGGGGAAATGTGGCGCAAGTTTGTAACTTGCGCAGGCGGGGCGCGGGTTTGACACTCACCCCCAGCCCCTCTCCCATAGAAGGGAGAGGGGGGAAATGCGGCGCACTTTTGCAACTTGCGCAGCTACAGCGCAGTTTTTCGTGTGAGGCTGGGCGGATCGGAGATTCGTCCGGCGTTGTTCATGAACCTTCGAGCGGCGGCTAGCCGCTGCGGTCGGAGACAATTTGCCCATCGGCAATCTGGATGCGCCGCACGGCGCGCTGCGCCACTTCCGCATCATGCGTGACCATGATCACCGTTTTGCCCTGCTCGACCAGCTTCTCAAACAACCCGATCACCTGATTGGCGGTAGCCGAGTCCAGGTTGCCGGTCGGTTCGTCCGTTGCAATAATCGGCGGGTCATTCGCCAGGGCGCGGGCGATAGCGGCGCATTGCTGCTTCCCGCCGGAAAGCTGGGCGGGTTTTTTGTGCGCCTCATCCGCCAGCCCGACCAGTTCCAGCAGTGCCATGGCGCGCTCGCTGCGCTCGGCGCGGGGGAACAGGTCGCAGAAATCCATCGGCAGACGCACGTTTTCCAGCAGCGAGAGCGCAGGCAGGAGCTGGAAGAATTGAAAAACCACGCCGACCGTTTCGCCCCGCCAGCGGGCAACATCCGAATCGCTCAGGCGGTGCACGGCGGTATCGGCGATGTAGATTTCGCCGCTGGTTGGGCGGTCAATGCCGGTCAGCATGTTGATCAGCGTGGATTTGCCGCTGCCCGATTTGCCCATGATGGAAACAAACTGCGCCTGGGCAATTTCCAGATTGATGCCGCGCAGGGCGTGAAAGACGCCCGCCCCGCTCTGGAAAGTTTTGACCACCTGGACCAGACGGATCAACTGGGTATCGGTTTGCAGGGTGTTGGCGGTTTGCGGCAGGGCAATCATTCGTACTCCAACACTTCACGCACGGTCAGGCGGGCGGCGCTGCGCGCCGGGGTCAGGCTGGCAAAGACGCCGATCAGCACCACAATCGCCAGCCAGAGCAGCAGCCCCCACGGCGAATAGCGGTAATGCACCGTCGCCTGCAGGACGGCTTTGACCACCGCCCCCGCCAGCAAAAAGCCGGACGGCAGCGAAACCACCGCCCCCAGCGCCCAACTGATCAGCCCAACCACCAGCCCCTCAACGATCACCACTTGAAACACCGAGGCGTTGGTTGCGCCGATGGCGCGCAGCACGCCGATCTCGCGCGTCCGCTCAAGAATGTTCAACCCCATCACGCCGGTCAACCCCAGCCCGCCGACGATGGAGAGAATGGTCGCCATGATGATCAGCACGATCAGGATGATGTTGAACGGACGGGTGAAAGTGGAAAAGAGGGTGTTTTGCGTCGAGGCGGTCTGTTCGCTCAAGCCGGCGTTGTTGAAGCGCGTTTCCAGCTCGGCGGCGATCTGCGCCTGCACCTGCGGCGCAGCGAGCTTTCCCGGTTCGGCGCGCAGGCGAATCACATCCGCCTGATTCATCCGACCGGTGAATTTGCCGTATTCTTCCAGGGTCATATACACCCGCGCCCCGGAAAGATGCTTGGAGGTAATGCCGACGACGGTGAACCAGCGTTTTGCCTCACCGATTTTAAGCTGGATGCGGTCGCCGACCTGAATGTCCGGCTCGCTTTCCAGCAGGTCATCATTGATAACCACTGCGGCGGTATCGTTTGCCCGCAGCCAGCGCCCGGCTTGCAGGGCGGGGTCCATCGTCTGGGTATCATGCGGGAGACCGACCACTTCCAGCGCTTTGCTTTCGCTGCCGTCGCTGTGCAAAATGACGCCGCTGCTGGATGCCCAACCTTCGGCAATCTGTACGCCGGGGATGCGCAAGGCTTCGCGTTCGGCAGTCTGGCGCTGTGTGCCCGGCTTCAGGCTGAGAGAGGCATCAAAGGCAATGTAGCGCCCCACCTGCAAAATCTGCTCGGTGAGCGAGGCGCGCGTGCTGAAAACGGAGATGAACATTGCCCCTGCCAGCGTCAGCGTTGCCAGGGTGAACGCCAGACGGGTTTTCTTGCGGAAGGTGTTGCGCAGCGAGAGCAGCACCGGCGGGCTGAGCGCCTTCAGCTTCATCAAGAGATGGTCAATCGGGCGTTCTTGTTCTTCACCGCGCACGCCCTGATGGTAAATCGCCTGTACCACCGGCGTACGGGTGCCTTCCAGAATGGGATACAGCGCCGCCAGTGTCGGGATGGTCAGCCCCAGTCCAACCTGTAGCAGCAGGACATGGAAAGGCACGGCGATCTCGCTCAAATTAAAATTCAGAAAGCTTGCCGCCAGTTCGGCGATGCCCCAGGCGCCCAGCAAACCCAAAGGCAGCGCGATCAGCAGCGCCGCTGCCGCCAGAATCCAGACGTTGACCAGATACATGGTAATCAACTGGCTGCGCCGCGCCCCAATGGCGCGCAGGATGCCGATCTGCCGCGCCTGCTGGGTCATCATGGCGGAGATGGTGTTAATGATTAACCCGCCGGAGAGCAAAACCGCCAGAATGCCCATCACCTGCAGGATGAGCAGGAAACCGTTGATTTGATTCTGCGCCCAGTGCTGTCCGGGGTCGGAGTTGACGCCGGGAATCTGGATGCGGAATACCTGATACCCTGCCGGCTCGATGACGCGGTCGCGCGCCAGTTCACCCGTTTTCAGCACGCTGGCGCGGTCGGTTTTCTGTTGTGCGGCTACCAGGCGGATTTGGTTATAGTAAGGCTGCTCGCCCATCCATTGCAGGGTCTCCATGCGCACGTAGCCGGTGGCTTCATCCATCAGCGAAAACGGCATCACATAGATATCGTGAACAATGCCCGCCACGCGCAGCCGATAGGTGCGCTCATCGGGCATCTTGACCGTCAGCATGTCGCCGGCTTTAACCCCCAGCCCGTCCGCCGAGCGGCGCTCGAGCAGGATTTCCCGCCCCGCCGGGACGGCAGCACCGCTTTCCAGACGGAATTGGTCCACTTTCGGGGCGTTGAAATTGGGCAAAGCGTTCAGCGCAAGGTCTTTCCACTCTCCTTTTGAGTTGAGCGCCTGCGCTGCGACCACGCGCCGCGCTTCGGCGGTTTCCACCTCGCGCATGTTTTGCACAGCGCCGGCAAGCTGTTTCTGAAACGGCGAAACGTAAAGAATCAGGCTGGCTGGGTTGCCGGCGCGGAACTGACCATAGAGGTCGCGCTCGACGATGTGCCGGGCGGTGTTGATCATCCCCACTGCGGCGATGCCGACGGCAATCGAAAGCACCACCAGCAGGGAACGCTGGCGGTTGCCCCAAATGTCCTTGAGGATTTTGACCCAGCGAGTCTTGAGTTCGATGCGCAGCAGTTTCATCTCTCTGCCTCCACAATCCGCCCATCGCGCAGGTGAATCACCCGGCTGGCGCGGCTGGCAATTTCTTGATCATGGGTGACGATGAGCAAGGTTTTGCCTTCTCTGGCGAGAGCGGAGAAAATCTCCAGAATGCCGTCGCGGGTTTTGCTGTCCAGATTGCCGGTCGGTTCATCGGCGAGCAGGATGGGCGGGTCGTTCGCCAAAGCGCGGGCGATTGCCACACGCTGCTGCTGCCCGCCGGAGATTTTCGCCGGCGGTTTGAGTGCATGTTCGGCAATTTCCATTTGTTCCAGAAGCTGTAAGGCGCGTTGACGGCGCTGCGCCGGCGGGAGAGAATCGGTCAAATCCATCGCAATGGTGATGTTTTCGATCAGATTGAGCGAGGGCAGAAGCTGAAAGAACTGGAACACTACCCCCAGATTTCTCCCCCGCCAGCGGGCGCGCTGGTCTTCGCTCATGGCATGAACGGCGGCGCCGTTGACGATGATTTCGCCGCTGTCGGCGTTGTCAATGCCGCTGATCAGGTTGATCAGCGTGGATTTGCCCGCCCCGGATTTGCCGAGGATGGCGATAAACTCGCCGGGAAAAACCTCAAAGCTGACGCCGCTCAAAGCCTGCACGGCGCCCGCCAGCGTTTGATAGCTTTTGCTCACCCCGCAAACGCGCAGGATCGGGGAGGGCTGATGTGTCCCCACAAGGACAGGTGGTGCGAACGTTTCGCGGATGGTGTGATTCATAGTGTGACTGATGATCCAGTGACGGTCCATTGTTTTGGATAGTTCGCCAGTTTGATGTATACACTCACTGGTTGTTTTTGGCGATGTGCCTTACGGCATAATGGAAGGCACATTGATTGGTTGTGCTCCGGCATATCGAAGTCATTATAAATGGAATGCCCGCTGAAACGCTGGTTCGTGTACAAACTGTTAAGTGTTTCTAATGTACACAGCCTTGCGCAGGCCGCTAAACTGCCCCTTTTTGAGTTTTTTGATTTCCCCTTCGACAAAGCACAAATTTTGCACCGGCGTTTGCAAAAATCTGCACAAAACGCTGCAAAAAAGTGCAGCAAACCCTTGAATAAAGCGCAAATTTGCACCAGCGGCTGCAAAAATCTGCACAAAATACTGCAAAAAAGTGCAGCAAACCCTTGGATAAAGCGCAAATTTGCACCAGCGGCTGCAAAAATCTGCACAAAATACTGCAAAAAAGTGCAGCAAACCCTTGGATAAAGCGCAAATTTGCACCAGCGGCTGCAAGAATCTGCACAAAACGCTGCAAAAAAGTGCAGCAAAACCCCTTGACAAAACAGAAAGTATGTTCTATAATGTAATAGAATGATTGTTCTATCTATGTGGCTCGCACGAACGTCTATGTCTCGACCGCTCCTCTTCACCGCCGCTGCGGGGGTCGTTCCCCCTGCGCTGTCCCCTGCCTTGAAGGAGACGCTGCGGCGGCAGTTGGCGTTAGGCGGGCGTTCGCTGCGCAGCCTGCACGCGCATCTTTCCGAG
>Ga0209162_1000591_pt1 | contig 39391 bp, 25 predicted proteins | sample YNPNPMetaG_FD_187121 | JGI IMG/M metagenome (GOLD analysis project Ga0209162, IMG submission 187121) | Anoxygenic and chlorotrophic microbial mat microbial communities from Yellowstone National Park, USA - YNP NP MetaG (SPAdes) (version 2) ...
TGCGGCGTCGCCCCTACCAGCGGTCCGCCGAACGGTCCTTCAGCGATGCCGGGCGACCCCAGGGTCCGATCCCAAGGGAGGTGTGGCCTCCTGACGTACGACCGGAGCGGCGCCCGGCCGCGAGAGCTGCCGCAGCGGTTCAGATCATGCCGCCTTGCCGGCTGCACATTTAAAAAACAGCCAAAGGCAGAGGGGATGGGCCAGGCGATCGGACTGACGGTGCAGGTGCCGGTATCGTGCTTCCCGTGGACGGCTGCCATCCATCCGATGGAGACCGTCCCGAACGGCGACGTTACAGCCCTATGCCGGCCTGCCAGTGGTGCGGCCGCTGTCCCGGCCTCAGCAATTGCACGGCGAGGCTTGTTCTTGCCGATGGGTGGCGAAACACGGCCGCTCTACTGCCCCGGCGGATGGCAGCAGCGCACCCTAACAATCCCGGACTGTCCTCTCGCCGGAGTCACACACCCAAGACGGCCGCATTCCGCAGGCCAGTCCCCCCACGGCGCTGCTCATCAGCCGGACCCGGCCGAGCGCGGGAGAGGCAGTAGTCCGGGGCTGTGCTCACGGCGTCTCGAGGAGATCGAGGCAGGACCCTGGAAGGTGTCCCCGGAAGCTGCGTCGCTGCCTCCCGGGCCGAATCAATCAGAACCGTGTGGTCTTGTTTGAAACGCTGCCCGCCGTTTCTGTTCTTGCTTCCCGGCCGGCGGCTGCACGCCGAGGCGACCGCGGCGACCGGTGGGGCATTTTCGAGTGTTGTGACGCATCCGTCGCCGCCAGAAGGGGCGGATTTGTTGGCCTAATTACTGTATACAGTATACTGTATACTATGCCCAAAGTCGGGAAACGGAACCAGCTGATTTCACAAGACTTCAATTTCCCACTTTCCGGCCCAAGTTGGGGTGCCGCAGATGGCGCCAACAGGACGGTAATCCCCTGAGGGCAAGAGCTTTGCTCTTCTGCCAGGATCCTCGGATCGCCGCAAAGCAGCTCAGGCGTAGTTCAAATTCCCCCTCTCCACGCTCGCGTCCCCTGCCGTAATGTCGCATGCATTTCGGCCGATTGATGCGCTGCTTTATCCCGCGAGGTGGCAGCCGAAGGCGGTCAGGTTTTGCCCTTTGTCTGGAACCCGAAGTCTGCCCATTTCCCGCCCTCACCAGACAGTCTGGCGGAGCACTCGGTCCGATGGCAGCATCTCTTCAGCCCTTCGCGCGCGAGCCCATCACGCGCCCTCCCCTCATCTCCTCCTGACCAGAGGGTCCGGCCGGAGTGATTTCCGAGTCGCGAACCCGCATGCGCTTGACCGGGCTACGCATCAAACCCGGCTACGAAGTCTGTTACCCACGCGATTCCGCCTCCCGTCCGTCCCGCCATTCCCCAGTCTCGGTTTGCTCACCGTTGCTATCGCTGCCATTGCTCCGAGACCGCGTCGCGGGAGTTTGCCGGCCGGACTGTCGCCCCGTTGCTGCTGCATCCCCAGTGGTAACGCAGCTGCGACGTCTTGCAGCTCACGCCTGGTTAAGGCTTCGGCGAGTCTCTGTCATCGAAGCAGAACCTTACCCGCTCTGTGCCCGTGGAGCGCAGCAGCAGAAGTCCCTCTGTGCGCGCAGTGAGGCTCGGTAGCGAGCCCGGCACGGCGGACAAGGTCAACCAAGCTGAACAGCAGCGCGCCAATCTCCAACTGCCGCTGCGCCTTGCTGAAGGCTTTGCGGGAACGCGCATGCGACTCCTCGGACATCAGCACGCCCATCGAAGCGCGTGCATATGGCAACACTTGACGGCCGCGAGAGGCTGCTTGGACGAACCTGTCGAAGCATCTCTGCGCGATGACGCGTGATCACAGGCAGCCTCGGCATGTTCTCCGGTTCCTGGCTGAGGGAGACGCACCGAGGCACCGCTCGTGGGATTCTACGAGAAACTCGTCCTCGACTCCGGGGTCTCAAAGCCCGCAGTCAATTCGCGACGAAACTGCCCTGCGTCCATCCACCCTCGACCCAAACTGAGCGTGTGCTGCCGAGGGGTTGCCTTTACAGTGAGCCACCATGTCCCGCCTGTTGCCGGCCTCGGCACGGACCAACGGGAGTTCTTCCTGAGCCACCATGCTATGGCCAGAGCTCCTCACGCGCCCAAGCCTCCCCGCCTGATGAACTCCTCCAACTCCCGCCGCGCGATGCGCACCTGCCGGCCCATGCGAAACGCGGGAAGAATTTTCTTCCTCACCAGTTCGGCCGCACGCTGGTAGCTGACCTTCAGGTGCTCGGCAGCCTCGGCCAGGGTCAGGACGTCTTCCGATCCATGCTGCGTTGTGGCTGATGAGGGTTTCCCGCAACTTGCGTCCGTCGTCATGTCCCTGCGAGGCTTGGATCCCCCAAAGCCACTCAAGGCCAGCACAATCTCGCGCAAGTTGTTCCGAGCCGGTTCCAGCAGGGGTCTTCGAAATCCCGGCGCGGTGGGCCACCGTTGCGCCTTAATCCGTGATCGCAGCCCGGCAAAACCCGGATCGTCTACAGGCAGTCCGGCCAAGGCACTGGCCAGCTCTGACCGGAATGCGGCCAGATCCTCGTGAAACCTGTCAACGGGACGATTCAGGCGCTCGATGCGCGCCTCGAGTTGATCCCGTCGTTTGATCAGGTCTGGATCCGGACTCGGCCGGTCCTGCGACGGGAACAGGTCTTCTTCGATTCGCTGCCTTGCCGCTGCCAGCCGGTTGATCTGCTCCATGCGCTCGATCACAGTCTCGATGCGTCGAAGCAACTCGCGAGCGCGGCGCAGCAATCGCTCGAGCGTCGGGAGGTCGGTCGGGAAGGGCAGGGGCCTTGAGGAGGGCACGATTCAGGTGCGATTATAGCCCGAATTTTGTGTGCCGCTTGTGTGCCACTTGCGCCAAACTGGGCCAAACTGAGCGATACCCGGCCAAACTCGGCCGCGGACAACCGACTGGAAAATCAAGAACATCTGCGACTTGCGCAGAAAGGCAAAAATGCAAGAACCGCCTCCGGAGCAAAAGGCCGCAGGTTCGAATCCTGCCGGGCGTACCAGCTTTCTTTTTTTACCCCTCCCACTCAGGCCCCCGTATCCTGATCCTTTTCCGGCAAGCCCCCTGGTCTGAGGATCGTCTCCGCCGCAACGTTCGAGTGAACCGAAACCCGTCGAGGCATCCCTCACCAGAGCAAGCTGCCCGACGATCTCCTGCCCAGCCCCTTGCCGCCAGGTTCTTTCCACGACGTATCGCTGCAACCCGGCCCGTCCGCCCTGACCGTTTTGTTCCAGGGACGATGGGCGCATATGCAAAACAAACGGCGCAAACGTGGAAGCTGGTCCCCGTATTCGACTCCACCCCGCAAGGACCGTCCCGGCAGCGAGCGCCTCTTTCAGAACACTGCCATCCGGGTCTCCCAAGACAAGACTCTGCGCCAGCTCCAGCAAGCGTCACAGGCCCGAGTCGGCTCAGGACGACCCACAGACGCTCAAGCCGTTTGAGTTTCCCTGAGCCTTGAAAGCAACTCGCTGCCCGCCTGAAGACGAGACGAGGAATATCCTCCACCACGGCCGTCCTTGCCCACGGGGAAGACGCGAAAGACCTAAAAAGCTTTGGCAAACGGCGGAATTGCCCGAAAGGCCTCCGGGGAATTGTCGCAATCACCGCCCGGAAAAGCAAAAAGGCAGACGCCGTTTACGGACTCCTGCCTCTATTTATTCCGCCAGCAACAGATTTCTGGGGGAAATCAGAAAATCGGAATTTCCTTCACAATGTAGGTAAAAGAATCAGAGGAAACGCCCACTGCGAAGATCAGCTGTGCCGTCTTCGGCTTCAGGTTGAGCGGCGTGGGCCCGAAGACCACGGTGCCCACGACAGAGAGGGTTGCATACCAGTCGCCCGGGCGGAACTCGGCCGGCACCTGATCGCCATTGGTGAAGCCGGGAATCGAAACAGAAGGCTCCTCACAGTTTCCATCGCCGCCGTACACGGCAACGTCCACTGAGGGCGCGGCGGCGGTGTGGTGCAGGATGAATCGTCCCTGGCCCGGCTCGGTGCGAGACCAATCAATCTCGAAGCCGGAAAGGGTCGGAGCGCCGCTCGCGGTCAGGTGGGCGGCGAGGGCGTAGGTTTTGCCCGCCTCCAAGTTGGGGTTTGCACTGAGGGCGGCGGAGCCGGAGCATGGGCTCATCGAATTCGCGACATAGACTTGAACGATGTGCGGACCCGCGGGAAGCGTCAGCGGCCCGCCGACTGTGCCGAAGGTAAAGCCGGTGACTGCGCAGTTGCCATCCACGGCGATGTCCACGGGAAACCCGTTGGTCCCCGGAATGCCGTGCATGGCGTAAACAAAGGTGTTCCGCGCGATGGCGGGAACCGCCAGAGAGAGAAGAATTGCGAACAAAGATGCGCTCACGACTCTTCGCATTCTCTTTCTCCTTTTGCCCGGAATCCTTGAGGACGATTTCCGTCCGCGCGTGTTCCGGATGATCTTCAGCACGACAAGCTGCAAAAAATCGCGCGGTCTCAAGCACCCCAGGTCCCGCGCGGAGGCTGATGTCTCCGGCGTGCTTTGGCAGGAGGAATGATAACGTTCCGCGAGCAAGGCAGATTCACGTGCGACTTGCGGGTACTAACGGGTCTTCGGCGACAGCCCCCGGCCCCGGCGCCTTCCGTGGAACCTGTCCCGACGCCATTGCCAGGCGCCCCTAGCCGAAGCAGATTTCGCAAGGGGAACCGCGGCGCCAAGGCGGAAAGATTCTTTACTGCCGGCGCGCGCCCGGCTGGAAGGCGGGAAGAGCCAATGGGTCTTCGATCTCTTTCAGGCGCTGGAATTCCGCCAGCTCGCGCGCGGCGTCTTCCTTGCGTCCGGCGCGGCGATAGGCCTGCGAGAGGTAATAGTGGATCTGGGCGTTGCCGGAGACGAGCCGCGTGGCTTTTTCCAGCTTCGCGATCGCCGGCTCCAGCCGGCCAGCGGTCAGGTGCGCCTGCCCAATGCTGGCGTGGCAGATCCAGCGGTAGCTGACCGGCACCAGCTCCAATGCGCGCTCCAGGTGTTTGAGGGCATCGTCGGGCTGGCCCTGGCGGATTTCGAGGTTGGCCAGCATCAGCAGCGAAGGCCAGTGGTCGGGCGTGTTCTCCACTTCCTGCCGGAACTCCTCGAGCGCCGCCTTCGGATCGCTTTCCATCAGGTATAACGCGCGCGCGTAATGGACGCCGGGCGCTTTGGGGAACTTGCGGATCAGCTCGTCATAGCCGGCCAGCGCCTCGGCGGGCCGGCCGGTGCCGCCCGCCCAGGCAGCCTTGCCGGCGATGCGCACCATCTCGCGCTGCTCGGGGGTGAGGCCGGAGGTGTCGCGGTACACCGCCAAAGCCGACAACCCCATCACCTCTTCAATGGCGGGGTGGTCGATTTTTCTCTTCGACAGCGGGTACATCTTCCCCATCGCCTCGTCGAAGGAGCCGCGCGCCAGCAGCAGCCGCGCGGCCTTCACGCGCACCGCCACTTCGAAATCCAGGTTCGCGCCCAGCCCGAGCTGCTCGCCTTTGGCGATGTCGGCCAGCGCCTGCTCGACATTGTCCAGCTCCGCCTCGCACAGCCCGAGCAATGCCCAGGCGGTGCCGATGCGCGGCGCCAGCTCGATTCCCTTGCGCAGCGCGTGGGTCGCTTCCGCGTATCTTTCCAGCCGGTAGAGCGCCGCGCCCATGTACAGCCAGCCGTCCACCCACGCCGGGCGGATTTTCAGTGCCTCGCGGTAAAGCCGGACCGCCTCGGAGGGGTTGGTTTCGAGCATTTGCTCCGCCCGGCGCGCCAGCTGTTCGAACCGTTCGAACTGCGACGCCTGCCCCGAGGCGGTACCGCACAGGCAGAGGGAAAGAAACAGAATTCCCGCGTTTCGCCTCATGCCGCCGGTCGTATGGCTCGCCCCTGACATCCCACTCTCCTTCATAGCACAGGCCCGGCCGGTATCATGAGGATTGATGGGCGCGCTCGTCCTGCTTGCGTTGCTTGCCGTCCGCGTTGCGGCGCAGCCGCCCTCGCCCGAGCAGCTCTTCCGGGAAGCCGTCGAGGCGCAGCAGCGCGGCAACGACGCGCTCGCCATCCAGAAATACCAGTCGCTTCTGAAGCTTGCGCCGAATGTTCCCGAAGTTCATGCCAACCTCGGCGCGGCCTATGCGCGGCTTGGGCAGTTCGAGAACGCCATTCGCCATTACCGCGCCGCGCTGGCGCTTGATCCTTCCAACCGGCCCTTGCAGTTCAACCTGGCCCTCGCGCACTACAAGCAGCAGAACTTCCGCGAGGCGGCGCGGCTGCTGGAGCCGTTGTCTGCGGCGGCGCCCGCCGATCTGCGCCTGGCGCTGCTGCTGGCCGATTGCTACAACCGCACGGGACAGGAAGCGAAGACCGTGGCGCTGCTCAGCCGGCTGGAGCCTGCCCACCCCGGCGACCTGGCCCTGAAATGGCTGCTCGGGGCAGCGCTGGTCCGCACCGGCAAAAGGCAGGAGGGCATCCTCCGGCTGGACCTGCCGGCGCGTCAGGGGCGCAGCGCGGAAGCCTGCCTGCTTGCCGGCCAGACGGCGATGGAGATCCACGAGTACGAGCTGGGTCGCGAATACGCGGAGCTGGCTTTGAAGATCAACCCGGCCCTGCCCGGCGTGTGGACGCTGGCGGGGATGACGCGGCACTACCTGGCCGACAACGACGGCGCCGTGGAGGCGTTCCGCAAGGCGCTGGCCGCCAACCCGGATGATTTCGAGGCGCACCTCGGCATGGGCACCGTCCTCATCGTCCAGAGAGACCTGGACGGCGCGCGCACGCATCTCGAAAAAGCCCTGAAGCTGAGGTCCGCCGACAAGCTGGCGCATTACCAGATGGGCAGGCTGGAACGCGCCGCCGGCAATATCGAGGCCGCCGTCCGGCATCTGGAGCTGGTGGTGAAGGCCGACCCCGAATGGCCGCAACCGCACATCGAGCTTTCCGCGCTGTACTTCAGGCTGAACCGCCCCGAAGACGGCGAGCGCGAGCGCGCCATCTTCGACAAGCTGAACGCCAAGGGGCAGTGAACACGCGGCGCTGCCTCCGCAAGGGCCGCGGCCAGAAGCGGGTCCACAGGCGCGGGCGCCTGTCTTCACTCGAAGTCCGGGTATTTTGCTCCGGGAACCGCGGGAGCAGCTCCCGCCGCAGGGGACCGGCCCACTGCCGCGCTGCCGGGAGGCGCGCGGCGGGTGGTCACTTCGCCCAGGCGAGGCCGTCAGCGTCCTTGCCGGCGGGGATCAGAGTCTCCAGCTTCCAGTCCGACGTGCGGATGGCGGCGACCTGCCCGCTGCGGTCGCAGGAGACGTAAGCCATCCTGCCATCGGGCCGCATGAGCGCCATCTGCGGCGTCGGCGGCACGTCGATCCGGTGCACGACGGAGCGCGAGCGGAGATCGACGACAGCCACCTGATTGATCCGGGGCATGGCCACCACAAGCATGCGGCCATCGGGCGTGGGGGCGGTGCCGTAGCCTGTGGAGGGCAGCGGGATCCAGTCCGCCACCTTGTTGGAGGCGGTGTCGATGACCGCCAGGCGGGGCTCGCGCTGATCCGAGGTGAAGACGTGCTTGCCGTCCGGCGAGATGGAGATGCGCTGGACGCGCTCGGCCACGGGTATCACGGTGACGAGCTTGCGGGCGCGCAGGTCGAGCACGGAGACGCTGCCGGGGCCGACGTTGGCCGTGTAAGCGCGGCGGTTGTCTGGCGCGATGGCGAGCATATGGGATTCGGCGGCGCCCGTGGGGATCTCGCCAATGACCTTGAGGGTGGCGGGATCGATGATGGTGACCGAGTTGGTGATTTCCGTGGTGACGTAGAGCAGGCCGTCCCTGGGGCCGAAGAGCGGGCAATGGGGGCGCAGGCCGCGGCCGAGGTCGATTTCCGAAACGAGGCGCCGGGCAGGGATGTCGATGACGGCGATGGTGCGGCCGTCGGTGCCGGGGCGGCCGACGCCGGAGTTGCCGAACACGGGGACGAAAGCGCGGCGGCCGTCGGGCGAAGCGATCACTTCATGACCGGTGACGCCGTTGACGGGGATGTTGGCGATCATGCGGCCGGCGGCCGGGTCGATGATGCCGAGGCTGTGGTCGCCCTTGTTGGCGACGAGAAGCAACCCGCTCGCGGGGGTCTGCGCTGCGAGGACGGAAGCGGCGATGCAGCCTGCGGCAATGGAGAAGAAGAACCCGGACATGGTGCGTTGATCGTACAGGGCGGAGACGGGCTGAGTCAATGCAGGCGGCGGATGAGCCACAGCTCACTCGGGCTCGCGCACGGTCAGGATCCTGTCCGCAGCGACCTTTTCGAGCACCTGCACGCGGCCCGAGGGCCAGCGGATTTCCACCCGCTCGGCCGTTGCGTGCGGCCCCAGGCCGAAGCGAACCGGCCCGTGGCTCGAGGACGCATAGCCGAGGCTTGTGGTCATGTGGTTCCACTGCGGCCCGGCCGGCGTGTCGACGCGGATCACCGCGCCGATGCCGTCGCGGTTGCTCCTGACGCCTTCGAGCCGGAAGGCAATCCAGTGGCCTGCGCCGGGCGAGCGGTTCAACCAGATTTCCGCCGGGCTGGCCAGCGCCGAGACCACCACGTCCGTGCGGCCGTCGCCGTCGAGGTCGCCGAACGCCAGGCCGCGGTGGCGCGCCGGCGGCACGGCATTGAGGCCCGCCTCGGCCGTCAAGGCCTGCCAGCCGCCTTTCGGCCCGAGGTTGCGGAACACCGTGTTGTGCTGCTCGACGACGTTGCCGGGCAGGGCGCGGGCCAGCACGTCGCCGCGGGAGACGAAGAGATCCTTCCAGCCGTCGTTGTCGAAGTCGACGAAGCCCACGCCGAAGCCGGCCATCTGCATCACGAGCTCGCGCAAGCCCGTGACGGAAGTCACCTCGGCGAACCCTTTCGCGCCCAGGCCCCGGAAAAGCGGGAATGTTTGCCGTTGCAAGGCGGCAAAAACGATATCGGGAATTCCGTCGTTGTCGAAGTCGCGGAAATCCGTGCCCATTCCGGAAATGAACAAACCGTCTTCAGCCAGGGCGACGCCGGACTGGAAAGCCACTTCCTCAAAACGGTCGCCTTTATGATGGAAAAGGAAGTTGTAAAGGTAGTCGTTTGTGACGAAAATGTCGGGCCGGCCGTCGGCGTCGTAGTCCGCCATCGCCCCGCCCATTCCTTTGCCGACCTTGGCCCGAACGCCCCAGGCGGCGGAAACATCCTCGAACCTGCCGCCGCGGTTCAGGAAAAGCTGGTTCGGGGTGCCCTTGTACATGCGCGGGCTGCAATAGTCGCTTTCCCCTTTGTACTCGCACAGCGGCTCGGTCCTGAAATCCCATTGAAGGTAGTTGACGACGAACAGGTCGAGCAGCCCGTCCTGGTTGACGTCCACCCAGACGCCGCCGATGGCCCAGAGGGGGCCGTATTCGGGATCCGGCTGGTTACCGATGCCGGCCTTTTCGGTCACATCGGAGAAAGTGCCATCGCCGTTGTTGCGGTAGAGGAACTTGCGGTGGACGCCGCCGACAAACAGGTCGGGCCACCCGTCGTTGTCATAGTCGCCCACGGCGGCACAGTGGCTGTACCAGGAGCCGGCGAGCCCGGCAGCGGCAGTGACGTCCGTGAATTCGCCGCCGCCGTCGTTGCGGAACAGGCGGTTGCGGTATTTCGGGTCGTCCTTCTTGAGCGTCTCAAGATTGCCGCCGTTGGTGAAGAAGATGTCAGGCCGGCCGTCGCGGTTGTAGTCGAAGACCGCCACGCCGCCCGCCATGGTGGCGGGCACGCGCCGCGGCTTCACCTCGCCGTGTTCGAGGCGGAAGTCGACCGGCGAGAATTCGAACCGGATTCTTGCCGCGCCGGCCTGCCCCGCCGCCTTGTTGGCGGCGACATGCAGCGCCCCCCATGACGCGACTGCGGCAAGCGCGAGACTTGCCTTCCACCGCACGCCCTGCTTCATGAATCCCATTCGACCAAAAAAGAAGGGGCGCCCGCAGGCGCCCCCTCTTTCATTCCGGTGTTCGAAGTTCCCGCTCAGAAGGTGTACTTGAGCGTGAACTCGGTCACGCGGCGGCCCACCGTATGCAATGGTTTGCCGCTCGTGATCTTGTTCTGGTTGGTCTGCGAGAGCACACCATTGGCCGAGAAGTTCAGCTGGATATCCTGGTTGCCCGCGGCGCCGAACTGCGGCAGCGGGTGGTTGAGCCAGTTGAACGCCGAGAACCGGAACTGGATCTTGTGGCGCTCGTTGATGCTGAACGTCTTGTACATCGCCAGGTCGCTGTTGAAGAACGCGGGCCCTTTGATGTACGGCCAGATGATGTCGCCGTTCAACCCCTTGCCTGGCGGCGGGGCGAAGCAGGCAGGGTTGAAGTAGTGCCCGTCAGGCAGGTTCTTCCGCGGGTCGCAGATGACCTTGGGCACCAGCGTGACGGAGTTGGTGCCGAGCTCGCGCTGGTTGGTGAAGGTTCCCGGCCACAGAGCGTTGAGAGTGCCGCCCGTGTTCGGCTGGATCGGCGCGCCGCTCTGCATCTGGGTGATGCCGCTGATGGTCCACCCGTTCACCACACCGCCATAGAACTTGTTCTTGGTGGGTACGGTGGGCAGGTTGACGACATACGCGGCATTGAAGATATGCGTGCGGTCCCAGCTGAGCACGCCGTAGTTCTCCTTCAGGCCGAAGGGCCACAGCGTGGCGCCCGAGCTGGCGCCATTGTCCGAGACGTTGTCACGCACGCCGAGCACCTTGCTGAAGGTGTAGTTCGTCGTGAACGTGACACGGCCGGACTGCTTCTGCCAGGTGGCGATGAACGCGTTGTAACGCGAGTAGCTGCCGTGGCTGATCAACTCCACGTTGCTGTAGTTGGCCAGCGGCCGGTAGTCGTTGACGGGGAAGTTGGCCGACGCCGGATCCAGGATCTGGCCGGTCTTCGGGTTCGGCCCGAAGAAGGCCTTGAACGGGATGGCGTTGAGGTTGGTGAGGGCGCCGCGAATCAGCATATCCTCGCTGCGGTTGCCCTGATACTGGAACTCCGCCACGCTCCGCCAGGGCAGCCGGCGGGAAATGGTGAAGTTGTAGGTCCAGGTATAGGGCACGCGGTCGTCGCCCTTCTGAAGCGGGGAGACGGACGAGCCGAGGCCCGAGGGGCCCAAGGCCGGCGAGTACTGCTTGAACTGGTGCCAGCCCACGCAGCAGCCCCAGACGGTGCCGTACTGCGGGATGTCCAGAGGCGCACTGTAGGCCTGGCCGCTGACCGAGTTGTAAGCGATCTGGTAGCGGTACAAGCCGGCGCCGCCGCGCAGCACCGTCTTGCCGTCGCCGAACAGGTCGTAGGCGAAGCCGAAGCGCGGCTCGGGGAAGAGCGTGCGCGACGGCCAGCCGGACTTCGGAATCGACTTGTCGATGGCGTTCCAGACGTGGCCGGTCCAGGACTTGGCGTTCGAGGTGTTGTCGTAGCGCGCCGGATCCCAGACGGCGAGTCCGGGGTGGTCGCCGAGCGGCACCCAGTTGCCCAGATGCTCGAAGCGCATGCCGAGCGTGAGCGTGAGCCGGCGTGTCACCTTCCACTGGTCACTCACGTAAAACGCCCACGTGTAGTACTTGAAGTCGGTCACCGGGGCATTCTGCATTTGCTCGAACTGGGTGATGCGGCCGGTAATCCAGTCAGCCAGCGGGTTGCCGGTGCTGCGCGCGCCCCAGTTTTCGAAGGCCGCGCCGCCCTGCGTGGTCATGTTGTACCCGCCGCCGGTCTGGTTGTTGCGGGCGAAGTCCCAGTAGAAGCCGGTCTTCAGCGTGTGGGTGCCCCAAAGCTTGGTCATGTTGTCGCTGATGTTCGGCGTATCCGAGAGCTTGCCGAACGCGTTCTCGCCGCCGGCCTCCCAGGGAGCGCCGTACGGATAAGTGGCGAAGCCAACCGCGGCGTTGCCCCAGCCGTAGGTGTTCGGGATCTGCGGGGTGAACGGGTTCTTGAAGAGGCCGGTCATCGTGAAGCCGATCTTGTCCGGGTTCACGGCATCCGGATTCACCAGCTTCACCGGGTTCAGGAACCGGGCCTTGGCGAAGATGAACTCGTTCGTCAGGGTCGGGCTGAACACGTGGACGAGGTTGGCGCTCAGCACGTCCGCCTTCTGCCGCGCATCCTGCGGCGAAGGATACGGCAGGGCGCTGGGCATCGTCCACCAGATCGCGATCGGGTTCTTCTGGAGCTCGGACTGGTGGTTCCAGCTAAAGAACAGCTTGGTGTTCTGGCTGATGTTGTAGTCCGTGCGGATGCGGTACTCCCACCGGTCCTGCGGCGGGTTGGCCAGGTATTGATAGTTCGACCCGGTCGAGTTGGTCCGCGGATCGGTGTTCGGCTTCGGGAACAGCTTCAGGTAAGCCATCGAGTCCTTGTCGAACTGGCTCTGCGGGACCCAGCCGCCGGGGAACTGGACGCCATCCTGCGAGGTGGCGTTGCCGCCCGGCAGCACGTTGGCCTGGCTTCGCGCATTGGCGAAGTTCGGCCCGAGCGAGTCGAGGTACTCGCGGCTGAAGTTGCCCTTCAGCATTTCATCGGTGGGGACGAAATAGTTGCGCAGCTCGCCCACCGGCTGCTGCTTCATGTACTCATAGCCCGTGTAGAAGAAGAGCTTGTCGCGGTTCTTGTTGAAGCCGGTGCCAGGGATGAGCACGGGGCCGCCGAGGTCGCCGCCCGGGTAGTAGAACTTGTCGACCTGGAACGTGGGCGACTCCTTCTTGATGCCTTGGCTCTTCTGGTAGCTGTCGAGCGCGTTGAATTTCCCGTGCCGCGCATACAGGTATGCGCTGCCGTGGAATTGCGCGCCGCCGCTCTTGCCGATCGCCTGGAAGGTGACCGGCCCCTTGGCGAACTCGGCGCCGTATGCGGAGGTCAGAACCGTGACCTCCTGCACCTGGTTCTGGTTGATATTCGCCGTCTGGGTGCCCTGGTTGCCCGGGTCGAGCAGGTTCGCGCCATCCGAGGTCATCGTCATGGCGCCGTTCGGCTGCGTGCCAGCCGCCGAGAAAGCGCCGATCGGACCGCTGTTGGTGGCGGTCACGTAGCTGTTCCACATGGTCTGGCCCAGACCGCTCGTCATCGCCATGCCGGGCATGATCTTGATCAGCTCGGCGGCATTGCGGCCGACGATGGTCAGGTCTTCCACCATGGTGCGGTTCAGCGTCTGGCTGAACTGGCCGGTATCCACGGGAACCACCACTTCAGCCGCCTCGGAGACCTGAATCTCCTGCCTGGTCCCGGCAACTTCCAGCACAACGTTCGGCAGGCTGACGGAAGCGCCCTGGGTCAGAAGGATCCCTTTGCGCTCCCACGTCTCCAACCCCGGGAACGAGATCGTCACCGTGTACGTGCCCGGCGGAACCGACGGGAACGTAAACACGCCGCTAGCGTTCGTTACCGTCTCGCGGGTGATGCCGCTCGCTTCATTCTTCAATACCACCTTGGCGTTCGGCACCACGCCGCCCGTGCGGTCCACCACAGTTGCACTGATGGACGCGCTGCCGTACTGCGCCATGACGGGCGTCACGAAGGCCGTCAGGAGCAGCAGCGCCACAGCAACGGCGCCAATCTGCGCCAGCCAGTCCCGGGACTCCCGCATGGATGATTTATTAACGGTTTCAAGTGTCGTCTTCATTGGACCCCTTGCGTTTTCAATCAATCGGGCCGAACCAGCGGCGCCAAACCACGAAGCCTCTCGTCCGGTCCGATTCAAAACAAGTATATTGGGGCCTATCTAATGTGTCAATACTATTGCTGCCGATTGCTGGCGGAGCTTCATTGACGTTCTTGTATAAGTTGCAAGCCTGACTGCCGCCGGAACGATCCCGATGGCGGAAGCGCGCCGCCCGCCCGGCGTGAGGCTCGTCTTCGTACCCGTCGACGCCCCAGGCAAGCTGACGGACTGTAAGCGTAACCAAGGCAAAGAAATAGCCTGTAAGTCGACGGCTCACGCCGCCCTGTGGCCGGCGACAGGCCACTATCTCAGGCTGCTCGCGGCTGGAGAACCGCAAGCGCTTGCCTCCGCCGCCGGCAGGAAACACTTCTGTGCTGACCTATTCCCCAATAACCGTCACGGTCACTTCCCGCTGCCGGGGCCGGTCGTCAAAGTCGCACAGTACCACCTGCTGCCATGTGCCTGTGTGCAAACGGCCATTCACTACGGGGAATGTTCTCGATGCGCCCATCAGGGCGCTCCGCAAGTGGGCAAACCCGTTGTGATCGCCCCAGCGCGCATTGTGCGCATAGCGGTCATGCACCGGCGCGATGCGGTCGAGCGCCTCGCGGAGATCCGCCACCGCGCCGGGTTCGTACTCGATCGTCGTCACCCCGAGCGTCGAGCCAAGCCCGCTCACGTTGACGATGCCCGTGCGGATTCCGCTTTCGGCCACCGCGCGCTCGACCTCTCCGCTGATGTCGATCACATCGCACATGCCGCGCGTCGACAGCCGGATCGCCTTCTGATACACGCCCATCACCCGCCAGACTAGCCGATCCCGCACCGGACGTGCCCGGCGCCTGCCGGCGCTTGCGCCACCGCCGCCTGCAAGGCGACCAGCGGCGGCGAGGCGGAATCCCCTGCGCATCCCGCCTCCTGCGAGAACAGCGCAAGCTGCCCCCAGGCCGGTGCGGCCCGGCCCACGCCGGCGGCGAACCCAAGCTCCTGGCGGATGCGGTCCACCCGGAGCTGCAACAGGCGGCGCAGGCTCTCGGGAGCGTAACTCCCGCGCGCGAACATCCGCTCATAGCGCCGCGCGAGCGAGGGGAACTCGCGGCGGAGAAACCCGAGAAAGAACGCGCGCGCCGGCTCGCGCAGGAAAACCATTTGCGCCCCGAAATGTTTGGCGCCGGCAGCCCGTGCCGCCTGCGCCACGGCCTCCAGAGCTCCCTCGCCGTCGTTGATCCACGGCAGCACCGGGCTGGCAAAGACGGCCGTTTCGATGCCCGCCGCGGCCAGGCGTTCGAGCGCCCGCAGTCGGAGAAGCGGGCGGGGCGCCTGCGGCTCCAGCCGCCTGGCCAGCCCCTCGTCGAGCGTGGTCACGGTGAAGTTCACGCGCAGCCGGTTGCGTTCCGCCAGCCGGCGCAGCAGGCCGGCGTCGCGGGCGGCGAGATCCGACCTGGTGGTCAGCGCCACGCGGAGGCCGGCCTGCCGCGCGAGCACCTCTAGCACGGCGCGCGTTACTCCCCAGCGCCGCTCGGCCGGCTGGTACGGATCGGTGGCGGTGCCGACGGCGATCCACTCGCCGGGCTTCACGGCGCGCAGCTCCCGTTCGAACAAATCCTTGCGGAATTGTTTGACGAAGACGATCCTCTCGAAGGCCTCCGCATCCAGTTCCATGAATTCGTGGGTATAGCGCGCGTAGCAATACCGGCAGCCGTATTCGCACCCGCGGTAAGGGTTGATCGTCCACTCGAACGGCATCAGGGCGCCCGCGTGGCAGCGGTTCAGCATCCTGCCCGCCGGAAGCACCCGGTATTCGGTCCGGCGCTTTTCCAGCAGCACCGGCGCCTCTCTTGCTTTGGCCGCCAATCCTCGTGCCACAGCCTTATATTCGCCTTTTATTCGCTATTTGTCAACCCCGCTGATGCGGTGATAGATTCGTGCCATGCGCGCCAACCGCAGGACCTTTCTGAAATCCGCTGCCGCGTTACCTGCAGCCGCCACTATCCAGCCGGGAGGCGCAGGAGCGGGGTCATCCATTGAATGGCCGCGCGTGTTCCGGGGTCCCGCCCTGGCCACCATTGCCATGCCCCTGGGCGGCATTGCCGCCGGCTCGATCTCGCTCGGCGGCCGCGGCCAGGTTCGCGACTGGGAGATCTTCAACCGGCCAGACAAAGGCAACCAGCCGGGCTACGCGTTTGCGGCGATTCGCGCTGAAACGGCGGGACGGCGGCCCGTTTTGCGCATTGTGGAAGCGCGCATCCTGCCGCCGTACGAAGGCGCCACCGGCCTGGGAACGGTGAACGCCCCGGGGCTACCCCGCATGCGGGCGGCCACGTTTACCGCCTCATACCCGCTGGCGCGAATCGATTTCGAGGACGGCAGGCTGCCGGTGCGGGTGGCGCTGGAGGCCTTCACGCCGATCATTCCCCTGGATGCAGAGGAATCCGGGCTGCCCGCCACGCTGCTGCGCTACCTTGTCCTCAACCCGGGCCGCGCGCCCGCCACGGTCAGCCTGTGTTTTTCCATCGAGAACCCGTTCCGCACCGCGCCGGAAGCCGGCGCCGCGCGGCCCGCGGCGGATGCGCGGCGGAACGAGGCGCGGCGCGACGATCTGCTGGCCGGCCTGGTGATGACGAACCCTGGCCTGGACGCCCGCGACCCGGCCGCGGGCGAGTTCGTGCTCGCCGCTCTGGACCCGGCGGCTGCGGTTTGGCGGGGCTGGCCGCGGTCGCGCTGGTTCAACAGCCCCATGCTGTTCTGGGACGCGTTCAAGACGGACGGGCGGCTCGGCCCGGAGCCCGCCGAGCCCGGCCCCGTCGGCGCGGTTTCCATCACCCGGGAGATTCCCGCCGGCGGCTCGGCGCGCTTTGAATTCGTGCTCGCCTGGCGCTGTCCGAACCGCACGCCCGCCCGTTGCGGGTGGCGCGCGTCGAAGGGCAACGAGAACACAATCATCGGCAACCATTACGCGACGCGCTTTCCGGACGCCTGGTCGGCCGCCCGGCATCTGTCGGCAAATCTCGCCCGGCTCGAGCAGCGGACGCGGGCATTCGTGGAGGCGATGAAAGCCGCCACGATTCCGGGCTGCATCAAGGACGCCGCCACGAGCAACCTGTCGACCTTCGCCACGCAGGTCTGCTTCCGCACCGCCGACGGCGAATTCCACGCCTTCGAGGGGGCCAACGACAAGAGCGGCTGCTGCTACGGCTCCTGCACGCATGTCTGGAACTACGAGGCGGCCACCAGCCATCTGTTCCCCTCGCTCGCCCGCAGCCTGCGCAACGCCTCGTTCGGCCACATGATGGACGAGCGGGGCGCCATCCATTTCCGCGAAATTCTGCCGAAAGGCACCGGCCGTTTCGGCCTTGCCGCCGCCGACGGGCAGATGGGGCAGGTGATGAAAGTCTGGCTGGATTTCCGCCTTTCCGGGGACAAAAAATGGCTTGCCGAAATCTGGCCTTCCGTGAAAAAAGCCGTTGAATTCTGCTGGATTCCCGGCGGCTGGGACGCCGACCGCGACGGCGTGATGGAAGGCGCGCAGCACAACACCTACGACATCGAGTTCTACGGGCCGAACCCGCAGTGCGGCATTTACTATCTTGGCGGGCTCCGCGCGGCGGCCGAGCTGGCCCGCGCCGCGGGCGACGGCGAGTTCGCCTCGCGCTGTGAAGACCTGTACCGCCGCGGCTCGGCATGGATCGACGCCAATCTGTTCAACGGCGAGTATTACATCCAGAAGGTGCGGGGAATCCCGCGCTCGGCCATCGCGGAAACGCTCGTCTCCACGATGGGTTCGGACGATACGGAGAAGCCGGATTATCAGCTCGGCGAGGGCTGCCTCGCCGACCAGCTCATCGGCCAGTACCAGGCCGATCTGTGCCGTCTGGGGCCGTTGCTTCGCCGCGAGAACATCCTCGCCACGCTGCGTTCCATTTACAGGTACAACCGGCGGCCCTCGCTGGCCGAGCACGAAAGCGTGCAGCGGACCTACGCGCTGAATGACGAGGCCGCGCTGCTGATCTGCGATTACGGCAAGGCGCCGCGGCCGCGCATTCCCTTCCCCTATTTCGCCGAGGCCTGGACGGGCATCGAGTACCCGGTGGCCGCGCAGATGATCGGCATGGGCATGGTGGAGGAGGGCGTCACGCTGATCGAGAGCGCCCGCCTGCGCCACGACGGGGTCAAGCGCAACCCGTTCGACGAGCCCGAGTGCGGCCATCATTACGCCCGCGCTCTTTCGGCGTGGAGCGCCGTGCTGCTGTATTGCGGCTTCTTCGCCAACGTGGCGGCGCGCGCCGTGGAAATCCGGCCTGCCGTGGCGCGCCGGCCGTTCCGGGGGTTCTGGAGCACGGCCACGGGCTGGGGCGTGTTCGAGGTCGGCGCCGCCGCGGCGCGCGCGGCTCACTCCCCGGTGCGGATCGAAGCTGTCGAGGGGCGGCTCGAGGTCGCCGTCCTGGAGGTGGACGGCAGGAACGTGCCGTTGCCCGCGCCCGTGACGGTCGCGCCTGGCAATCCGCTTCGCGCGTGATCAACGCGGGGTGATCAGCCCGCCGAGCCTGTCCGCTTCGCTGCTGTCGGCTCGCGGAAACAGCGGCGACCACGCCTCGAGATTTTTCAGCCCGGAGCCGGTATTGAAAATCACGATTTTCTCTTCCGGGCGCAAAAACCCTTCGCGCAACAGGCGCTCGAGCGCGGCGAAGCAGGCCGCCCCCTCCGGGCAGGGGAAGATCCCTTCCATGCGGCCGACCCGCGCGCCCGCTTCGAGCGCCTCGCGGTCGTCCACCGCCACGCAGGTCCCGCGGCTGGCGCGCACAATCCGCAGGATGAGAAAATCCCCGAGCGGCTTGGGAACGCGAAGGCCCGAGGAAACCGTCCGCGCGTTCTGCCAGAATTCGGCCCGTTCCTTGCCCTCCTGAAAGGCCTTGACCACCGGCGCGCAGCCGCTCGACTGCACGGCGATCATCTTCGGCCTCCCGCTGCCGATCCAGCCGAGCGCCTCCATCTCGTCGAACGCCTTCCACATGCCGATCAGCCCCACGCCGCCGCCGGTGGGGTAGAAGATGGCGTCCGGCAGCCGCCACTGCATCTGCTCGGCGATCTCGTACCCCATCGTTTTCTTGCCCTCGACGCGGTAGGGCTCCTTCAGCGTGTTGATGTCGAACCAGCCCTCGCGCTGGCGGCCCTCGGCCACCATGCGCCCGCAATCGCTGATGAGTCCGTCGACCAGCGTCACGCGCGCGCCGTAGCTCTCGCACTCGATATAGTTGGCCTGCGGCACGTCGCGGGGCATGAAGATGTGCGCCTCGATGCCGGCCGCCGCGGCGTAGGCCGCCGCCGCCCCGGCGGCGTTGCCCGCGCTGCCGATGGCCACTTTCTTCACGCCGAGCTCGCGGCACATGGAAATGCAGCAGGCCAGCCCCCGCGCCTTGAACGACGCCGTCGGGTTCAATCCCTCGTCCTTGATCCAGACATTGGCGGCGCCCACGGACTCGCCGTAGCGCCGCGCGCGGATCATCGGCGTCCAGCCCTCGCCGAGCGTCGCCATCGAGGCCGGGTTCGCGACCGGCAGCACCGGCGCGTAGCGCCACATCGAGGCCGGCGCTTGCGCGAGCCATTCCCGGCTCCAGCTCCGGCGCACGGTGTCCAGGTCGTATCGCGCCAGCAGCGGCCCCCCGCACTCGCACAGGTTCCACAGCCGCCCGGCCTCGTGCCGCGCGCCGCACAGGCTGCATTCCAGATGCGTCAGCGTAGTCATCTCTTCGAGCATACTAGTGTCATGTCCCTGTGGATCCGCATCTGCGCCGCCTCCCTGCCGCTTGCCGCCTTCGCCGCCCAGCCGCTGGATGAAGGCTACACGAAGAAAATCCGCGAGGCGACCACCAGCCCGATGTTCCTGACCGAGCTGGTCGATCACCTGCCCGCCTCGCCGTCGGTTCCCACGCCGGAGAAGTTCCTCGGCTACATCGCCGGGGCGGAAAACCGGCTCACCTATGCGAAGGACATCTACCGGTACATGCGCGAGCTGGCGCGCACCTCGCCCCGCATCCGCGTCCAGTCCATCGGCCGGACGGAGGAAGGGCGCGAGATGATCGTCGTGCTCGCATCCAGCGAAGAGAACCTGAAGCGCCTGGACCGGCTGAAGCAGATCACCGCCCGCCTGGCTGACCCGCGCCGCACGCCGGATGCCGAGGCCGAAAAGCTCATCAGCGAGGGCGTGCCGTTCTACTGGGCCACCGGCGCCATCCATTCGCCCGAAACCGGTTCGCCGGAGATGCTGATGGAGCTGGCCTACCGGCTCGCCGTCACCGAGTCGCCGTTCTATGAGAACCTGCGCCGCAACCTGGTGGTCATGATCACGCCGGTCGTCGAGGTCGACGGGCGCGAGCGCATGGTGGATCTGTACCGCTGGCGCAAGGCGAACCCGGGCAAAACCCCGCCGCCGCTGCTGTACTGGGGCAAGTACGTCGCCCACGACAACAACCGCGACGGCATCGCGCTTTCCCTCGCGCTCAGCCGCAACATCAACGCCACGTTCCTCGACTATCACCCGCAGGTCGTGCACGACCTCCACGAGTCCGTGCCCTTCCTGTACACGTCCACGGGCATGGGGCCGTACAATGCGTGGCTCGACCCGATCGAGATCAACGAGTGGCAGAAGATGGCCTGGCACGAGGTGGAGGAGATGACCAGGCGCGGCGTGCCCGGCGTGTGGACCTGGGGCTTTTACGACGGCTGGGGCGCCAACTACATGATGCAGGTCGCCCACGGGCACAACGCCATCGGCCGCTTTTACGAGACCTTCGGCAACGGCGGCGCCGACACGCGCGAGCGCACCGTTCCGCCCGCGCAGACGCAGCGCGCCTGGTACCGGCCCAATCCGCCGCTGCCGCGGGTGAAATGGTCGCACCGGAACAACGTCAATTTGCAGCAAAGCGCGCTGCTGATTTCCCTCGACTTCACGGCGAAAAACCGCGAGACATTTCTGCGCAATTTCTGGCTGAAAAGCAAACGCAGCGTGGCCAAGGCCGTCACGGAAGGCCCGGCCGCCTATGTGATCCATCCCTCGCCGCGGCCGAACGAGGCCGCCAGCCTCGCCGCCCAGCTCATGCTGCACGGCGTTGAAGTCCACCGCCTCGAGCAGGAAACGGAAGCGGGCAAGACGAAATTCCCCCGCGGCGCCTGGCTCGTGCGCATGGACCAGCCCTACTCGCGCCTGGCGGACATGTTCCTCGACCGCCAGTATTACAACCCCAACGATACGCCGCCTTACGACGACACCGGCTGGACGCTGGGCGCGCTGCGCAATGTGCCCGTCACCCGCGTCACCGACACGGCAATCCTGAAGGCGCACGCCACGCTGCTCGCCGCGCCGCCAAAGCCCGAAGGCGGCATCGCCGGCGAAGGGAACATCTTTGTGGTGGAGCACAACGCCGACCGCGCCCTCGCCACCTTCCGCTACCGCCTGCGGGAGGTCCGATTCCTCGCCGCGGAAAAGCCGTTCGAGGCGGCGGGAAGGAAATTCCCGGCCGGCAGCTTCATCCTTCCGGCGGAAAACAACCCTGCCAATCTCCGCTCGCTGGTGGAGCAGGCCGCGCGTGAAATCGGCCTCTCCGTGCAGGCGCTCGCCGCAATGCCCAAGGTGGACGCGCACCCGGTGGCGGCGCCGCGCATCGCGCTCGTCCACACCTGGACGAACACGCAAAACGAAGGCTGGTTCCGGCTCGGGCTGGAGTCCACCGGCGTGCCGTATTCCTACATCTCCGTGCACGCGCTCCGCGACACGCCGAACCTGCGCGAGAAGTACGACGTGATCATCCTTGGCCCGGTCAATGCCGATTCGCGCCGCCTGCTCCGGGGCATCCCGCGGCGTGGCGAGCCCATCCCGTGGAAGGGGTCGGAGCTCACCCCGAACATTGGCACTTCGCCCGACCAGGCGGATGACATCCGCGGCGGCATCGAGCTGGAGGGGCTGGCCAACGTGCGCAAATTCGTCGAAGAGGGCGGGCTGTTTGTCACCGTCGGCGGGAATGCATCCCTGCCGATCGACTTCGGCCTCGTCGAGGGCGTCGCCATCGAGCAGACGCGCGAACTGCGCGCCCGCGGCTCGGTGTTGAACTCCGACGTCGCCGACACGGGCAGCCCGGTGCTGTACGGCTACAACGGCAAGCTGCCGGTTTATTTCAACGGCGCGCCGGTGTTCAACGTCAGTCTTGCTGGAGGGCTCGGCCGCGGTCCCACGGGCCAGGGCGGACAGCAGCAGCCGGCGCGTCCTTCCGGGCGCGGAGGCCTGGACGACCCTGACGTGGTGCAGGGCCGTCCGCCTGCGCCGCCGGCGCCGCCCGCACGGCCCGGCGAGCTGAGCGAAGAGATGATGGAACAGATGCGTCCCTACCTGCCTCCGCCCCAAGAGCGGCCGCGCGTGCTGCTGCGCTTCTCGAACGAGAAGGAGCTGCTGGTTTCCGGCATGCTCGCCGGCGGGCGCGAGCTGGCCGGCCGCCCGGCCCTCATTGACGTGCCGCGCGGCAAGGGCCACTGGCTCCTGTTCGCCATCAACCCCATGTGGCGGCAACAGACGCAGGGCAGCTTCATGCTGCTGCTGAACGCCGCCATGCAGTTCGAGCACCTGAACATCGGACGTCCCGCCGCCCAGCCGGCCAAGCCCGGGCCTTCGGTGGCGGGCGACGAAGCTGATTTGCCGGCCCATGAGCTGCAATAGCCGCATCCGTCGGGTTGCTGTGGCGCGGCGCGCCGTTCATCAGGAAGGCGGGCCGCACAGGATCGCCCGGGCGTGTTTGAAACAGGCATTGGCGTTTCTGGTTTTGTCTGCCTGGACGCCCGGCGCCGACCTTGTCTGGTTGCGCACGGGAACGCATCTGGCCGCCGCGCGGGCGGAATGCGCCGCCGGGAGCGGGGTTTGCGTTCTTCATCTGGATGGCGGGCGGATCGAACTGCCCGCCTCCGCCATCGAGAAAATCGAGCCGCTGCCTGACGCGCCGCGCCAGCCGGCACAGGCAGGCCCGGCCCCGGCGGCGCCGTCCCCCGCGGCGCCCGCAGACCCGAGGGAACTCGTCACCGAGGCAGCGCTGCGGCACGGGCTGCCCCCGGAGCTGGTTCACGCCGTGGCCCAGGCGGAGTCGGGCTACCGGCAGCGCGCGGTCTCGCCGAAAGGCGCTCTCGGCGTGATGCAGCTGATGCCGTCCACCGCCGCCATGCTCGGCGCCGACCCCGGCGACGTGCGGCAGAACATCGACGCCGGAACACGCTTCCTGCGCGAACTGCTGCTGCGTTATCAGGGCACGCCCAACCCGGTCCGCCGCGCTCTGGCGGCGTACAATGCCGGGCCCGGCGCCGTGGACCGTTACCACGGGCTTCCACCGTACCGGGAGACGCTCAATTACGTCGAACGGGTGATCGAGCGCTACTGGCGGCTGGCCGGGGGACCGCGCCGGGCCACACCAGAACCTTGAGCGCCCCCGGCGCGGCCGCGCGCGCGAATGCCTCGGCCACCTGATCGAGGGGGAACTCCGCCTCGATCAGCGAACGCACCTCGACCTGCTTCCGCGCGAGCAGACGCAACGCTGGCTCGAACCGCCCGCACCGCGAACCCACCAACGTGATCTCGTCGACCACCACCCGGGCGCTGTCGAGCGGGACCTCGCCGTGAACGGTTGTTTTCAGGATGACGGTCCCGCGCGGCTCCACCAGCGCGAGGGCCTCGCCGATGCCCGCCGCGCTCCCTGTGGCCTCCACCACGAGCGGCAGCTTCCTTGCGAAAGGCGCTCCCGCCGGCCGGAACCGGATGCCGTGCCGCGCCAGCAGCCGGCGCCGTTCTTCATGCTTTCCGACCACGGTAACGTCCGCCCCGGCCTGGGCCAGCGTCTGGGCGATCAGCAGGCCCAGTTTGCCGTCGCCGAGAACCGCCACGGGCGCGCCCCGAGGCACGCGCACCTGGTCGAGAATCTCGCAGGCCGCAGCCAGCGGCTCGCAAAACACCGCGTCGCGGTCTTCGAGGCTGCGCGGCAGCGCGTGCAGGTTTTCCTCGGGCAGCACCACGTATTCGGCCAGCGCGCCGGGATGCCCGCGAATCCCGAGCACCCTCCGCCGCGGACAGTGCCGGCGCATGCCCCTGCCGCACCATGCGCAGCGGCCGCAGCCGAGATTGATCTCGCCCGCGACGCGCCGCCCGGCCCAGCGCGGGCTGCCCTCCAACACAGTGCCCGTGAACTCGTGGCCCGGAACGCCGCGGAAGCCGTAGTATCCGCGCAGGAGTTCGAGGTCGGTGTTGCAGATGCCGGCGCAATCGACGCAGATCAGCGCTTCGCCCCGCCGCGGCTGCGGCACGGGCACGGAGCGCAGCTCCACCCGCCCTTCTTCGATCCACGCCGCCCGCATCTGCCTGCTCACGCCGCCATCATGCCACAGCCGCCCGCGCCCTGTATGATGCCTTCATGCAACGCGTCTGTTTCATTCTGCAAGTGAAGAAAGACCGTCTTGAGGAATACAAGCGCCGGCACAAACAGGTCTGGCCGGAAATGCTCGATGCGCTGCGGCGCACCGGCTGGCGCAATTATTCGCTGTTTCTCCGCGACGACGGCCTTCTGGTCGGTTATCTGGAGACGCCGGACTTCCAGGCGGCGCTCGACGGAATGGCTCGGGAGGAGGTCAACGCCCGCTGGCAGGCGGAGATGCGCGATTTCTTCGAAGACCCCGCCGGGCGCAACGCCGACGAGCAGATGCGGCCGCTCGAAGAAGTCTTCCACCTGGATTGACCCGGACGCCGCCGCAGCCGCCGCGCGGGATTGTCTACACTGAAGGGTTGTCCCGATACGCTCTTCTCTGCATACGCCCCGATTGCGGCGCGCGCTACCCCATCGACGAAGTCATCTACACCTGTCCGCGCTGCGACTCGCTACTCGAGGTCTCCGCGCCGCCGCCGCTCGACGCGGAGGCATGCAGGCGGCTGTGGCGCGAGAGGCGCATGTCGAACGCGCCCGAAGACCGCTCCGGCGTGTGGCGGTACCGCGAACTGTTGCCCTTCGACGACACGCGGCGCATCGTCACGCTGGGCGAGGGCAACACGGCGCTGCTCGAGGCGCCGCGGGCGGCGCAATACGCAGGCCTCGATGCGCTCTTGTTCAAGCACCAGGGCTTCAATCCCACCGGGTCCTTCAAGGACAACGGCATGACGGCAGGCGCGTCCCAGGCAGTGCGGCTGGGCATGCGCAAGGTGGCGTGCGTCTCCACCGGCAACACGTCCGCCTCCATGGCGGCCTACGCCTCCGCCGCCGGGCTGGCGCCGGTGATTTTCCTGCCCCGCGGCAACATCAGCTACGGCAAGCTGGCCCAGGCGCTTGAGTACGGGGCGCTGACGATCCAGGTGGAGGCCAATTTCGACCAGATCCTGAAACTGGTCCGCGAATTGGCGGAAAAAACCGGGATTTATCTGCTGAATTCCGTCAACCCTTTCCGCATCGAGGGCCAGAAAACGATCATGGTCGAGTTGCTCGACCAGCTCGACTGGCGCGTCCCGGACTGGGTGGTCCTGCCCGGCGGCAATCTCGGCAACGTCAGCGCGTTCGGCAAGGCGTTCCGCGAGCTGCTGGCGCTCGGCTTCATCTCCCGCATGCCCCGGTTCGCGGTGATCCAGGCGGCGGGCTCGGCGCCGTTTTACGACTATTTTCACCGCCGCGGCGAGTTCCGCCCGGTGGCGCGGCCCGAAACGCTGGCCACGGCAATCCGCATCGGCGACCCCGTCTCCTGGCCCAAGGCGATCCAGGTGATCGACGAGTCCAATGGCGTCGTGGAAAAGGCCGCCGAGCAGGAAATTGCCGACGCGAAGGCCATCATCGGCCGGTGCGGCATCGGTTGCGAACCCGCCAGCGCCGCCACGCTGGCCGGCATCCGCAAGCTGGCCGCCGCCGGCGTGATCCGCCGCGGGGAAACCGTCGTGGCGGTGCTGACCGGCCATGTGCTCAAGGACCCGGACTATATTTACCGCTACCATACCGGACAGCTGGAAGCGCCTTCGGGGGAAAAAATCCGCCCGCAATTCGCGAACCAGCCGGTCACCGTGGAAGCGAATATCGGGAAAATCCGGGAAATTCTCGACCGCTCAGGCGAACCGGGCCGCAGTTAATGGTTCGAATCGCCGGCTGAATACCGCCGCGGTTCCGGCAGATATTCCACCGTGGGCTGGCGGCGCACCGGCTGCGGGTACAGATTCATCAGATCGAGGATGTCCGGGGGCATTTCGGTGCTGACCGGCAGGCAGTACCGTTTCGCGGCCTCGAAAGTGATCGGGTGGTCGTGCGTCCAGGTGCCCTCGCTCAGCAGCCGCGAGAGTTCCTCCGCCTTGCCTTCGGGGCACTTGTCCTTCAGCAACTCGTACACTCCTTCCCGGATCTGCGCCATCGCCTTGCGCGCCTGATCGGCCAGGATGAGCGTCTCGTCGTTGATTTCCGCAACCGGCTTCTGTTCAACCACCCTGAGGATGGATGCCGCGGGGTACTGGCCGAGCTGGGGATCGACGGGGCCGAGCACGGCGTACTCGCTCATCACGATCTCGTCGGCGGCGAGCGCAATCAGCGTGCCCCCGGACATGGCGTAATGCGGCACGAACGCCGTCACCTTCCCTTTGTGCCTGTGAAGCGCCCGGGCGATCTGCATCGACGCCAGCACCAGCCCGCCGGGAGTGTGCAGGATGATGTCGATCGGCACCTCGGGGTCCGTCATGTGGATCGCGCGCAGCACTTCCTCGGAGTCGTTGACGTCGATGTAGCGGAAGACCGGGAAGCCGAGCAGGCTCATCGTCTCCTGCCGGTGGATCAGCAGAATGACGCGAGACTTGCGTTCCCGCTCGATTTTGGCGATCAGCCGCTGCCGTGCGGCTTCCAGAAACCGCTGCCGCAGGACCGGCTGCAAGGCGGAAGCCAGGAAGAAAAACCAGATCACATCCGTTGGACTCATCGGCATTTATCGTCTCCAGTATCCTGGCGGAAGCACGGGCATTTCCATGAAGTATTCTTCGCGCGCCAGCCTGCCATAGGGGCCCCGGCGGCGCACAAAGAACAGGTGCAGCACTGCGCCCGCGACGAAGCCGCCCACGTGCGCCCACCAGGCGACGCCGCCCACGTTCTCCGGCCCCACGAGCGCCAGCGTGCCGCTGAAAAACTGGCTCAAGGCCCAAAAGCCGAGATAGGTCACCGCCGGCACCTCGAAAAACAGCGGCATAAAAAGCAAAGGGAAAAGGACAATCACCCGGGAGCGGGGAAACATGAAAAAGTAGGCGCCCATGACGCCGGCAATGGCGCCGCTCGCCCCCACGGTGGGAATCGTGGATCCCGGATTCACCCATGTGTGCACCATGCCGGCCAGCACGCCGCAAGCCAGATAGAAAAGGACGAAGCGCGCCGGCCCCATGCGGTCCTCGACATTGTCCCCGAAAATCCAGAGCGTCCACATGTTGCCGATGATGTGGGTCCACCCGCCGTGCAGAAACATGCTGGTGAGGAAGGGCCAGTAGTCATCGGCCGGAAAGCCCATGAACTGCGCCCACGCGGGATGCGTGAATCGCGCCGGCACAATGCCGAACCAATAGAAAAACTCGCGCAGCGCCGGTTCCGGCATCGCCAGCTCGAGCAGGAACACGAAGCCGTTGGCAAGAATCAGCATCCAGACCGCCAGGGGCGGGTTGCGCGAGGGGATGGTATCCCGGACAGGCAGCATGAATGGCTGCGCCATTCTATCATGCGGCCGCCGTGCGTTGGACCACCTGGTGGATGCCCCTTCAGGCGACGCTGACCGCAACCGGAATCAACCCTGATGCCGCGCACGGGCTTTCGAAACGGAGGGAAGTCCGGCCAGAGGAGGGATCGGAGACCCGCCGGACTGTAAGCCGGTTTCTGGTCCCGGCCCTTGCGGACCGGGCGGCAGTCATTCCTCTCGTCCCGCCATTGCTGGCGGGCTCAAGCGACCGACCCGGGAGTCAAGCGGAGCGGGCCACTCCATCCTCCCCTATTTGGTCTTGCTCCGCGTGGGGTTTGCCCTGCCATTCCGGTTGCCCGGAACGCGGTGCGCTCTTACCGCACCTTTTCACCCTTGCCCGCCGCGTTGCCGCGGCTGGCGGTATGTTTTCTGTGGCACTTTCCGTGAAGCGCGCTTTGAGCGCGCCCCCCCGGCCGTTAGCCGGCACGCTGCCCTGTGGAGACCGGACTTTGCCTCGGGCGGCGGCCGTATCCCCCTTGGGGGACGCGCCGGACCCGCGACTGCCCGTCCGGCGGATCTCCATTCCTATTGTTTCATACGCCCACCCTTCCGGCCCGGTTTCGCCCGGTCACCCGGACCACCGGGTCTGCATCCCCGATTTTGGCTGCAAGGGATTTGCAGGAAAGCGGCCCGCCTTGGGCTACCATCAAAAGAGAAATGCCCGGACAGGACTCAGCACCGGCGCCCGGCACCCGCTCGCTCGCGGGCGCGCGCGTGTGCTGCCCGGCCCTGACCGGCGCCACGCCCACCACGTGGACGGCCCTGCCGGTGGAGGCGCTGGAGCGCTCCCCGTCGCGGCTGGCCGTCACCGCCATCCTGTGCGCCGCCCTGACGGTCGCGCTGTTCCTGCTTCAGGCGCAATTGCAGCCGGAAATCGCCGCCGCGCAGCGGCAGCCGCACCTGATCGTCACGGAAGCGACGCTGGTGCTCGTCTCTCTGCTGCTTGTCGGCGCTTACCGGATGGGGCTTTTGCGGCCCATGGCGAGCGTTTATGCGGGGCTCGCCTTCCAGATCCTGGTCGCCTTCAGCATCGCCCTGTTCGAGGTTTCGCTGCCGTGGCCGCCGGACCAGCCGGTGCGGGGCATGTCGATGCTGGTCACCTGGATCTTCGCCGCGGCCCTGTTCCTGCCTGCGTCCCCGGTGCAGGCCCTGGTCGGGGCGTTCGGCTCGGCGGCAATGGGGCCGCTGGTTTATGCGCTGGTCCGGGTCACGCTGTACGATCCCGGCCTGAGTCCGAACCGCATGGCCGTGCTCTACATCCCGCCGTTTCTCGTGGCCGGCTGCGCCTGGTGGATGAGCCGGCTCATCTTCCGCATGGAGTGCTCGATACATCACGCCCGCGAAATGGGCAGCTACGAGCTGGAAGAAATTCTCGGCGCCGGCGGCATGGGCGAGGTCTGGCGGGCGAGGCATCGCCTGTTGAAGCGCGAGGCGGCGGTGAAGCTGATCCGCGCGGAGGCGCTGTTGGCCCACACGGAGCGGCAGGCCGAGATCCTGCGCCGCCGCTTCGAGCTGGAAGCGCGCGCCATCGCATCGCTCACCTCGCCCCACACCGTATCGCTGTTCGACTTCGGGATCGACCAGAACGGAAATTTCTACTACGCCATGGAGCTGCTGCGCGGCCTCGACCTCGAACTGCTGGTCAAGCGCTTCGGCCCGCAGCCGGCGCCGCGCGTGGTTCACATCCTGCGCCAGGCCTGCGAGTCGCTGGAGGAAGCCCACTGCGCCGGCATCATCCACCGCGACATCAAGCCGACGAACCTCTTCCTGTGCCGGCTGGGGCTCGAGTTCGACTTCGTCAAGCTGCTCGATTTCGGCCTGGCGCGCTGGCGCCTGATGAGCGGCGGCGTGCGCATGACGATGGAGAACATCACCACCGGCACGCCTGCCTTCATGGCTCCCGAACTCGCGCTCGGGGCCGGCGAGATCGACGGCCGCACGGATCTCTACGGGCTGGGCTGCGTCGCCTATTGGCTTCTGACCGGGGCGCTTGTTTTCGAAGAACCCACGCCGACGGCGATGGCGCTGGCGCATGTCCAGAAGGACCCGCCGCGACCTTCCACCCGCACCGAACTTCGCATCTCGCCGGAGCTGGAGCGCGTTGTGTTGCAATGCCTGGCCAAGAAGCCGCAAGACCGCCCGGCCAGCGCGCGCGTGCTGCGGCGGATGCTGGAACAGTGCCCCGAATGCGGCGCCTGGATGGCGGAAGACGCGGAATCCTGGTGGCGCACGAATCTGCCGGAGCTGTTCTCCGCCCGCTGCCCGGAGCCTGCCATCGCAGGCATGGCGCCGCCCGCGGGGAGCGCATAAGTGAGCGGCGCAGGCGAGCGGCGGTTTCCCGCCTGGGCGGCGCTGGCCACGGCCGCCCTGATGATGTCGCATCAGGTGGGCGGCAAATCCATCCGCGATGCGCTCTTCCTTCAGGGCTTTGGCCCGGATGCCCTTCCGGTCATGGTGATGACCGCCGCCGTGCTCTCCATTCTGCTCGGCATCTTCGGCGCGCGCCTGTTCAGCCGCTTCAGCCCGGCCCGCGCCGTCCCCTGGAGCTTCGTCTTCAGCGGCGTGCTGCAAATCGCCGAATGGCGCCTGGCTGCCGCCAGCCCGCGCGTGGGCGCGGTCGTCATTTACTTGCACATGGTGGCGTTCGCCGCCGTGCTGCTTTCCAGCTTCTGGCTGCTGCTCAGCGAAGAGATGGATCCCGTCCAGGCCAAGAAGCGGTTTGGGCGCATCGCCGGGGCGGGAACCACGGGCAGCGTGCTGGGCGGCCTTCTCGCGGCGCGGTGGAACGAGCTCGCGGGCCCGGGTAACGAAGCCGCCCTTGTCGCGGCGCTGGGATGCATCCATCTGGTGTGCGGGGTCCTGCTGATGCTCGCCCCGCGGCGGTCGCTTGCCGCCAGACCCGCACCGGAACCGATGGTCTCCCCTCGGAAGGTTCTTCGCTCCGCGCCGCATCTGCGGCACCTGGCCGCGCTGGTCGCCTTGGGCACCGCCACGGCCGCCATCGTCGATTTCCTGTACAAGCGCGCCGCCGCGCAGACCTTCGGCCGCGGCGAGGGGCTGCTGGAATTCTTCGCTCTGTTCAACACCGGCGTGGCGCTGGCCTCATTCACGCTTCAGACTTTCCTCAGCCGCCGCGCGCTCGAAAAGGCGGGCGTCGGCAGGACGGTGGGAGCGTTGCCCGCCCTGGTCGGCGGAGGCAGCCTCGTGGCTCTCGCCGTGCCGCTGTTCCCGGTGATTGCCGGATTGCGCGCCGTGGAAGCCTCCCTGCGCGGCTCCTTCTTCCGCGCCGGTTATGAGCTGATGTACACGCCGATCCCGCCCGGGGAGAAGCGGGCCGCCAAAACGGTCATCGACGTCGGCTTCGACCGTCTGGGCGATGCGCTCGGCGGCGCGGTCTGCCAGGCCGTGCTTCTCTTGCCCGGGCTGCCGCTGACCAGCGTCCTGCTGCTGGCCACGGCGTTGTTTGCGCTGACCAACACATGGGTCGCGCGCCAGCTGGACCGCATCTATGTGCAGGTGGTCGAGCGCGGCCTGGTTTACCGCGCTGCGGAAGTGTTGCTGTCCGGCGCCGGCGACTGGACGCTGGACCGGGAACTGCTCGAGTCGCGATACATTGGCGAGCCGCCTGCGCCCGCCGCGCCGCCCCTCGCCCCGGCTCCCTCGCCTGCTCCACCCGCCCCGGCGGCGCCTGCCGTGCTTGACGATGCCGCGTGGGCCTTGGCTGAACTGCGTTCCGGTCAGACGGAGCGCGTGAGGCGCGCGCTGGCGGCGCAGCGCCCGCTCGACCCCGTGCTCGTGCCCGCGGTGATCGATCTGCTGGCCTGGAACCCGATTTATCCGGCGGCGCGCGAGGCGCTGCTTAGCGTGCGCTCGCCCATCGCCGGGCAGCTCGGCGACCGCCTGGCCGACCCGCGCTGCGACTTTGCCATCCGCCGCCGCATCCCGTCGCTGCTGCTCGCCATCGGCGGCAAACGCGCCGCCGAAGCGTTGCTGGTGGGCCTCGACGACGAACGGTTCGAGGTGCGCTTCCGCTGCGCCCGCGCTCTCGACGAGCTGGTTTGCCGCCACCCCGAGCTCGCCCCGCCCCCCGAGGTGATCTTCGACGCCATCGAACGCGAGTTGTCCGTGGACCAGAACCTCTGGCGCAGCCGCCGGCTGCTCGGCGAGCAGAACCCGCTTGAGCAGCTCCCTCATCTGGACGAGGTCCTGCGCGAGCGGGCCGACCGGAGCCTCGAACATCTGTTTTCGCTGCTGGCGCTCGTCGTCCCGCGCGAGCCTCTCAAAGCGGCCTTCCGCTCTCTCCACGCCGAGGACGAGGCGCTTCGCGCCCTCGCGCTTGAATATCTCGACGGGGTGCTTCCGCGCGGCCTGGGCGCGCGTCTGCGCTCGATGCTCCAGGAGCCGGCGGGCGCGGAAACGCGCAGCGTGGACGAAGTCGTCGGCGAGCTGCTGCGCTCGCACGCCAGCATCGAACTGTCGCTCAGGAAGAAGCTCGAAACGGAGCCGCGGGAGCCGCGCTCCGCCGGCGGTACTCCCTCGCAAGGAACATGACCAGCACCAGCCAGACGATGGTCAGCAGCAGGTTGAGCACCGCAAAACCGGAAATGCCCAGGGCGAACAGGTTCGTGCCCGCGTAGACGATGCCCGCCTGCGTCACGTCGCCCGCCCGCTGGAAAAACGTGTCGATCGCCGCCTTGGCCTTGTATTTCACCTCTCTCGGCGTGGGCAGAAACAGCGCCTGGCGCGCCGTGTTCTGGATCGAATAATCCGCGCTGTTTTCCAGAATCTTCAGCAGCCGGATCACGCCGAGCACGGGCGCCGCCAGCAGCAGGGAATAGCCGGAAAAAGCGACCAGCGGCAGAATGAGCAACGTGCCGCCCACGCCGATGTAGCGGAAAAGCCGCGAAACAAGAAACGCCTGGAAGAGAAAACTCAGCGTGTTCACCCAGAAAAAGTAGTCGCCGAAAAACGCCCCGATGAACCGCCGGCGCGCTTCCTCGGCCTCCGGCCCGGCCCCGGCCACGCGTGCGGCCTCCTGCGTGACCAGGCTCGACAGCAGGAACTCGCCCGACGTGTTGACCACGTTCAGCAGCAGCACGAGAAACGCGATCATCACGAGGTAACGGTCCTGGAAAATGAGCGCGAACCCGTCGCCCGGCTTCAACGGCTGCTGGCGCGCAAGCAGTTGCTCCGCCCCGGCTCTTTCCGAAATTTTGCGGTCGGCGGCGATGGTCAGCAACGCGCAGACGACGAGCAGCGCCCCGCCGGCGACGAGCAGCGGCAGCGCCCCCAGCTCCTTGACGGCCCCGGCCGCCGCGCGGGCCCCGGCCACCGCCCCGATCGAGGCGCCCACGCCGATGAGCGGAAACAACCGCTTGCCCTGCGGCTCCGTGTAGAGATCGTTGGCGAAGGCCCAGAATTGCGAAATGGCGAACACGTTGAAAATGCCCACCCAGAGATAAAAGGGGATCCCGATGCGGCTGCCTGCGGCCGCGGCGCTGTAAAAAACGGCCAGATTCGCCGCAAAAAACAGGGACACGCCCGCAAGGAGCCATGCGCGCTTCAGCCGGGACGCCAGCCAGCTGTAGGCCGGCACGATCAGCAGCAGCAGCAGCGCCTGCCCGGCCGACAGGTAGGTCTTCACCACCGCGCCCTGCTCGGTCAGGATCAGCGGCTCGCGCGCGGTCTTCAGCAGGTAGTAGGCCGAAAGCAGCAGAAAGATGTTGGCGAACAGCAACAGCGCCCCCGCGCCTTCGCCGCCGCGCACGTCGGCAAAGATGCTGAGGAACCGGTCCAGCCGGCTGGCAGGCCGCGTGTCGACGGCCCGGAAGACGGGAAAAGATGCATAGGAGGGATGTTCAGGAACGTTCACCATGTGCGCTCGATTCCCACCACCTGCCCGCCCCGCAGCCACACGTACACCTTCTGCGCGGGCCGCGCCGGCGCGCTGATTTCGGCCTCGATGTATTGCCTGCCCCCGGCGGGCACTTTCGCTCCGCGTCCGAGCACCGCCCCGGCCTTCATGCTCTGATTATCAAACTCGCGCCAGACGATTTCATACGGCGCCGGGGAAGGCAGCCCGTGCTTCCGCGCCAGGTCCTCGAACACGAGCTCGCCGCCGCGCACTTCAAACCGGTCAATGGGCAGCACCTTGCGGAAATAGGCGCGTCCGATTTTGTCCCGCCGCTCGATCAGGCACCGCACCAGATAGTCTCTCGCCCCGGCATCCGACAGGCGGCCGGTATCGACGACGGCGCGGATTTCCTCGTCGGTGAAATGCATCACCTGCTTCGCCGCCCAGAATTCATCATCCGGCAAGCGGTTCAGCAGCGCCGGGTTGGGATATTCCGGCACCCACTTTTCCGGATCAAACACCTTCGACTCGAACAGGCCGATCGACGGATAGCGAGGGTAGCGCGCCTTGGCCCAGTAAGGGACGGCCAGCCCGAACGTGGCCATCTGGATGGCCGAATCGCGCCACGTGAAATGGTACGCCCCGGACCGCGGGCTGTTCGGCTTGTCGCTGCCGCTGCCCAGCGTCGACCCGAAATCCAGCAGATGATGGCGTATGAACGTCTTGCCCCCGCGCGTGACCAGCGTGTCCAGCGTGTTGATGGCGCGCGAATCATCGTGGCCCAGCCAGGCGAAGAACACGTGCGCGCCGCGCAGCTCGCGCCGGTGCTCGTGAGGCACGGTGTCGTTGGGGTCGTCCGCCCGCGTTCCGAACCAGCGAAACGGCCCGAGAGGCTGTCCTTCCAGCGCAAGGCTTGCCACGGCCCGGTAACGCCCGTCGCTGAGCCTCGGCGCTTTCACCAGCAGCTCGGTCAGGTTGCGCCGGGTGAACGGCCGCTTCTGTCCGTGCTGGTTGATGAAGGTGAGCCGGTCCTGGATGACGAGGTCGCCGGGGCGGAATTCCACGATGTATTCATCGGCCACATGATAGCCGAGCGCATGGAAAAATCGGCCTGAAATCACCTCGGCTGCCGTCATCATTTCCGGGTTGGTTTTCGGGTCCAGCTTGACAAAAAAGCGCCGCCTTTTTGCGTCCAGAATGGTGAATCCGGGCGTGATCCCTTCGCCCTTGGCGGCAACCACCGTCCAGGGGAACTCCGGGGGCGCCGTACCGCCCGCGCCCCGTTGCAGCTCTTCGATCGTCATGCGGCGCCAGTAGTGGCGCCGCACATACCATGCCCCGTCCATCGGGTCGCCCAGCGTGTTGACGTTTCTGGCGCGGATCGGCGGCCCTGTGCGCGGCTGTTTCTCGCCCGGTGTCGCCAGAATGTGCCGGAAAAGGTCGTACCAGTCGGAAAGCTTGCGCCGCGCCGGCTTGCCTGCATCGAGCGGAGGCGGTTCGACCAGCAGGGGATCGTCCGGGTAGAACTTCTGCGCCGGCAGGAGCGTTGCAAACACGAGCGCGAGCAGCAGCCGTTTCATGGCGGATCACTGATAAGGTTGCGTCGAGGACGTTCCCAGGGGCCGCATCGGGAAAACGTCGTTGAAGCGGAACCACGCCTGGAACCCTTCCCTGCTGAAGCCGAAATCCGTTCGCAGAAATGTGCGGTTTCGCACGTTGAAGCGGAAGCCGAAACCGTAGCTTTTCTCCAGCCGGCTGAAGTTGAGCTGGCCGCGCCGCGGAAAGACCTTGCCGGCATCGGCAAACAGCGCCATGTCCATTCCGGCGAACACCTCCCAGCGGTATTCCGCGTTCAGCAGGAGGGAATTCCTGTCGCGGAACCGGAAGGGGCGGAACCCGCGCAGGTCATCCGCGCCCCCAAGCCAGGGCTGAAGGTAAAACGGCACCGTCTCGCCGGCATGGGTGTCCGTCAGCAGGGTTCTGGCCCGCAGGGCGATCACCCGCCGCTGGTTGTAGAAAGGCACGTATTGGCGCAGCTCCGCTTCGTAGAGATTGAACCCGTAACCCAGGCTGCGGCGGTCGTCATACCGGTTGAACTGGAAAAGATAGAACCCGCCGCCCCGGGGGCCGGCCGGATTATCGAGATAATTCACCCGGAAAAACGCGCCGTAACGGCGGAAATTCGTCTGGCGGTCGATGCCCGGCATCTCTTCAGGCGAATAGAGGGTATCGGCCGAAGCGAACTTCTTTTCCCTGCCCGGCCCGACATTGATCCACAGCAAACCGGTGCTCCCGCCAAGCAACACCCCTTTTGCCGGCGCCACGCCCAGGCTCCAGTCCACCGAATTGTCGTCGAGAAGAAAATTGCTGCGGCCGGTTTTCTTCGAATCCGGCCCGGGGCCGTAATACTGGATTTTCGGGTAATAGTGGTGCATCGAGAGCATCTCGGCCTCGATGCGGCCGCCCAGCAGCTCCCGCGAGCCCAGCCGGAGCAGCCCGCGCTGGTAGCCGCGCGTCGAAATCTGCCACGACGCCTGGGCCTCCAGCCTGCCCTCAAACAGGTCCTCGCGGAAATATTCCGGGCCGACGCCGAAGCCGCCCTGCGTGATCATGCCCCCCAGCTTCGCGCGCAAACCGTTGTAGCCATAGCTCAGCCTTTGCGGGATCTTCTTTTCGTTGATCAGCAGGATTCGCTGTTCCCACCGGCTGGTTTGCTCCGGCTTCAGGCGCGCAGCCCGCTCCTGCCTCTCCTTCCGGATCAATGCCTCGCGGGTCGGTTCCTGCGCAGGGCCGCGGGCCGGAGCAAGAACCAGCGCAAGGAGAGCCGCAGTTGGAATACGCGCCGCCAAGGCATTCATCATAGCAGCCGACCTGCCGGCCCGAGGTTACGCCGGCAGCTGCCATTTCCACCGCGCCCCGCAGTGCCGTCTGCCGCTTCGGTGCACAGCCGTCAACGCGGACCGGATCGCATGATGTTCGTCGAGTCTCGATCCGGCCGGGAGTCGCAGGCAGCCCCGCTGAAGTGACCTGAGCGGGCTGCCTTCGCCCCGGCGGCGTCTGGCCGCTTCGACCCGGCCAGGCAACAGCGCGTCGCCGTCCTTGCAGCCGGGCAGGGGCAGTCTTTCGTGTATGCGCTGCGCACATGCGGCAGGTTCCGTCGCCGGTCCCTCGCGGCTCTGGTACCTGAGCGTCTTCCCCTTTCGGCAACCGTGGCCCACAATGTAGGCATGGCCCGCAGTTCTCCTGCCGTTTCTGCGCTTGCCTTGCTGGCAGCCGTGTCGGTGTCGCTTTCGGCGTCGTGGGGCGTGTCGCCGGCGCCTGCCGACCAACGCGAAACACCGGATCCGCCTGTCTACGACCGCCTGTTCCTGTACGACTCGACAACCGGCAGGATGGATCCGCTCCCGATGGAAAAGGTGAAGCAGCGGAACCGGACGAACGAGTCGCATGCCTGGCTGGAGGGCGAACGGTCGCCGTTTCGCGTGAAGGCGGGGGCGCCGCTCGTGCTGGTCATTGCTTACAGTTTCGGGCTGCCGCCCGGCTGGGCGGCGCGGGCCTACCGTTTCCGCGTGGAAGGCGGGCGCCGCGTGGTGCAGCTCGGCGTCTGGGCCGCGACCCGCGACGGCCAGTGGCGCGACGGCGCCCTCCCGGTGAAGATGGAGCGGCACGGCAAACTCGGCACGCGCATTGTGCTGCCCTCGCCGCTGCCGCCGGGCGAATACGCCGTCAGCAACCCTGCCGGCAACCGCGCATTCACCTTCGGCGTGGATCCGTAAAACCGGACGTTCGCGCCACAGTGCGCCGGAGGCCGGTGGTGCAGCCGTCCCGGTCGGCTCACAAATCGTGGCCGCGGTCAGCCGCCCGGCCCAACCTGGAATAGGATGGGGCCATACCTGCCGTGCTTCTTCGTTTCCTCGTTGCGGTCTGCGTCTGCGGCTTCATCGCGGGGGCCAGGGAATATCACGTTTCGCCGGCCGGAGACGACCGGAACCCGGGCACCAGGGCCCGGCCCTTGCGGACGATCACGGCGGCTGCCGGACTGGCGCAGCCGGGCGACGTCATCACAGTCCATGAAGGCACATACCGCGAGCGGGTCACGCCCCCGCGCGGGGGCACGTCCGGCCGAAGGCGCATTACCTACCGCGCCGCCCCTGGCGAAAAGGCGGTGATCAAGGGATCCGAAATCGTCAGGGGCTGGACGCACGAAGGCGGCAATGTATGGAAGGTGACGCTTCCGGAGGAATTTTTCGGGGCGTATAACCCGTATCGGGACGAAATTTACGGCGACTGGTTCGATGGCCGCGGAAGGAAACACCACACGGGAGAGGTCTACCTGAATGGCGAGCCACTGTGGGAAGCGGCCTCGTTGGAAGATGTCCGCAGTCCGAAACCCTTCCCCGCAGCGCGCCGCCCGGAGGGCGCGCTGCTGGCATGGCACGCCGTGGCCGGAGAAAGAGAGACGGTCATTTGGGCCAATTTCGGCGGCAAGAATCCCAACGAGGAGCTGGTGGAAATCAACGTCCGCGACAGCTGCTTTTATCCCGCCAGGGCGGGGATAAACTTTATCACCGTGCGGGGTTTCCGCATGATGCACGCGGCGACGCAGTGGGCGGCGCCCACGGCGGAGCAGATCGGCCTGATCGGCGCGCACTGGAGCAAGGGCTGGATTATCGAAGACAACTTGATCAGCGATTCCCGCTGCTCCTGCATCACGCTCGGCAAGGACCGCGCGACAGGGCACAACGTCTGGACAAACGACCCTTCAAAGGACGGGGCCACGCACTACAACGAGGTCGTCCTGCGCGCCCTGGCGGCGGGCTGGTCGTGTGAAAAAATCGGGTCGCATATCGTGCGAAACAACGTGATTTTCCGCTGCGAACAGGCTGGAATCGCAGGCTCTTTGGGCGCCATTCACAGCCGCATTTACGGGAACCGTATTTATTCGGTATGGGAACGACGGCTGTTTGGCGGCGCGGAGATGGCCGGGATCAAGCTGCACGGGGCGATCGACGTGCGGATCGAAAGAAACAGGATTCACAGCGCCGGGCGCGGGATCTGGCTGGACTGGATGGCGCAGGGCACGCGCGTCAGCCGGAACCTGCTTTATGACAACACCACCGACGATCTGTTCGTGGAAGTCAACCACGGCCCCTTCGTTGTGGACAACAACCTGTTTCTCTCCCCGCTGAGCCTGCGGGACTGGAGCGAGGGCGGCGCCTATGTGCACAATCTGTTCGCGGGCGCCATTGTCAGCCGGCCGGAGCCTGCCCGGCGCACGCCCTGGCACCCGCCGCACTCAACCCGGGTAGCCGGGACGGTGGAAACGAAGGGCGGCGACAACCGTTTCTGCAACAATCTCTTTGCGGGCGGCGAGCAAGCAGAGAAGTCCGACGGGCTGGAGGCGCGCGGCTACGGGCTGTGGATGTACGACCGGCTCCCGCAGGCGAGCTTCGCAAGCGGCAACCTCTACTTCCGCGGCGCCCGGCCGGCAGCGGCCGAGAAAGACCCGGTCAGGCTGGACCAGGATCTGGCGCCGCGGTGGGAAGAGGACGGCGATGCGGTGCGGATCCGCTTCAATGTGCGCGCGGAAAGCGAATGGCGGCAGGCACGGACGCGGCGGGCCGATTCGGCCCTGCTCGGCAGGGCGCGGGTTTCCGGCGCGCGGTTCGAAGACACCGACGGCAGGCCGCTCCGCATCGACCGCGACTATTTCGGAAACCGCCGCAGCAAAACGCCGCTGCCAGGGCCGTTCGAGGTGCTCAAGCCACTGCCGATGCGCGTGTGGCCGCCGGAACCCGCAGCGCGGTGAAGGCCGCGGAAAGACAGGCAGCGTCGGGGCGGACAGCCATGGCGCGGGAAACCGTCCCTTACACAGAATGGTCTGCGGAGTTGTGCACCGTCGTGCCGCGGTGAGCGGCCAGAAAATTGCGTCATAAAATGTAATAACGAGGAGCAATTTTCTTCGGGAATTCGCCTTGCTTTTTTGAACGGCGGCGCAGCGCGGGAGCGGGAACGCCCACCCCCGCGCTGCGCCGCCTGCCTCGCGCAAACGCGAAGCGGAAGCTATGGCCTGCCGAGAATCACGGCTTCGATACACTCGGCTGCGG
>Ga0209162_1000593_pt1 | contig 39369 bp, 36 predicted proteins | sample YNPNPMetaG_FD_187121 | JGI IMG/M metagenome (GOLD analysis project Ga0209162, IMG submission 187121) | Anoxygenic and chlorotrophic microbial mat microbial communities from Yellowstone National Park, USA - YNP NP MetaG (SPAdes) (version 2) ...
AAGCAGGTGGAGGAGGGGATGAGGCTGGCAGGGGAGGCGGGGGATGCGATTGAGGAGTTGACGCGTGTGATAGAGGAGAGTGCGCAGGCGGCGATGCAGTTGGTGGCCGGGGGGCGGCAGCAGGCGACGGGTGTGGAGCAGGTGGCGTTGGCGATGCAGTCAATTCATCAGGCCACGCTGCAGGGGTTGGAGAGCACCCGTCAGGTGGAGCAGGCGGCGCGCCGCCTCAATGAACTCGCCCGTAGCTTCGCGGAGATTATGGAGCAATGAGGAGAATAGTGCGGATGACCGAGAAGTATCCTGGACCAGGCAAGTTTAATCTGCCCATTACTGTGTTCCTGGTGCTATTTGTCCTTGTTACCAGAGTCCACGCGCTGGAGAGAGCGTGCGGAAGCGATCTCATAGTCAGTTCACTTGCTGATGAGCAAAACAGGGAGAAAATCCTGTCAGGTGTGATCGTGGTCACCTCGTTGCTCGCGGTGTGGGGACTGATAAGCAGGAACGCTGCATTGCGACGCATGGGAGAAGCACTCCGTGCCAGCAACCTTGAGCTGGCAGGGGCTCGTGACGAGCTGGAACGGCAAAACAGCCGCCTGCAGGCCGTTGTGCGTGAATATATTGTGCACATGCAGGAGGTAGAGCGGGGGAATCTATCCGCACGCCTGCCCGTGAGTGGCGAGGTCGAGACGGCGGAGGATCCTTTGCTTGCCCTGGGGCTGTGCCTGAACAGAATCACGGCCAGTCTGCAGAGCGCAGTCGAGAGCGAGCGGGCGCAACGGGAGGTCATCGAGGCACAGCAAAGGGCCATCTATGAACTTTCCACGCCTATCATACCTCTGATAGAGACGCCCGGAGTGGGGAGCATCATCGTTGTACCACTTATCGGAGCTATAGACTCTGCCCGTGCCAGGGACATCACACGCCGGGTGTTGGAGGGAATCAGCGATTATAACGCTGCCGTAGTGATCCTGGACATCACCGGTGTGCCCATTGTGGACAGCGGCGTGGCCGGTTACCTGAACAGAAGCATCCAGGCAGCGCGCTTGAAGGGTGCGCGGGTGATCGTCACCGGCATTTCCGACGCTGTGGCGGAGACGATCGTGGAACTCGGCATTGACTGGCGGGAGCTCGAGACGCTGCGGGACCTGCAGATGGGATTGGTCGCCGCACTGAAGACTCTGGGTATCACGCTTGTCAGAGCCGAAGGACTGCCGGGTGCCGGAGATCGGGACGGCCATTATGCGCACCGCACAGATGGTTTTACCGCAACTTAACTGTAACTTGCCTGTAACGTTAACGGTGAGGTATGGATTTATAATTATTGTATCGTAACTGCCTGCTCTTTAAGCTTACTGGAGCGCGGGATATCTTGGCGGCTTTGCTGCTTAGCCGATGATCCGTGCCCTGAAGAGCGCCCGGGAATCGAGCCTTCAGGCGAAAATCCGGCCTCTGCTCCGGTGCCTTATAACCCGGCCGGATTGGGGCGCCACCGCAGGTGGTTACGTTGGATACAGGGAGGACAGGAGTGTCTCTTGCTGCTCAGGTGAGGGAACAGCTTATCAATTCCTTCCGCGCCGAGCTGAACGAACATGTCCAGACCATCAATAATGGCCTGCTGGCGCTTGAGCAGGGAGTAGCAGATGGCGAGGAGCGCAGGGGTATACTTGAGAACGTCTTTCGTGCAGCGCACAGCCTCAAGGGGGCCGCTCGCGCGATGGGCGTTACTATGATCGAGCAACTGGCGCATGCTCTGGAAAGCGTCCTGGAGGGGATGCAGAAAGGTGCATTTGAGCCGGACGCGGCCCTCTTCACGGCATGTTATCGGGCTGTGGATGCCATCCTCTCCGTGCAGGTCTCCTACGAAGCCGGTGAGACGACCCCGCCACTTCAGGCGTTGCAGGCTCTGGCCGAGCTGCAGCAGGCTCACTCCCGTTCCATTTCCAGAGTTAAGGTGGAGCAGCCGATGGGAGCAGTTCCGAAAGCGGAAGCGGAGCCTGCGCCTGCTGTCGCTTCACTGACTACCGATGAGACCATTCGTGTCAGCGTGAGCAAGCTCGATGCTCTGATGGCCCATCTGAGTGAGCTGCTGGTCGCCAAAATCCGTGCCGAGCAGCGGCTTGCTCAGATCCTCCGGCTGCAGGAATCGCTCGCGGCGTGGCAGAAGGAGTGGCTGGCCGTGCGCAGCGCTTACAACCGCCTGTTGCGCTACGAGACGAGCGGTGCGCTCGGCACACAACGTCTGGACCCGGTCGAAAGCCCACCCGACAGAAAGTCCAGAGCACAGGACAGAGACGCGACGCCCGTCATAGTTGACGGCAAGGTGGGAAAGGATGTATCTCACCTGCTGGACTATCTTACCTCCGATCAGGATCACCTCCGCGAAGTGAACGCCCTGATTAACACCCTCTCCCGCGAGTATGCGAACGATGCCACACATCTCTCGCTGGTGATCGGCGAGCTGGAGCAGGAGATCAAGCGGGTGCGTATGCTTCCTCTCTCCACGATCACCGGCCCCTTTGCGCGCATGGTGCGCGACCTGGCTCAGGCCTCGAGCAAAGAGATTGTCCTTCAGATCTCAGGGGGAGAGACCGAGCTGGACAAGCGGGTTCTGGAACAGATCAAAGACCCACTGATCCATCTGCTGCGTAATGCTGTGGATCATGGTATAGAACTCCCCCAGCGCCGTCTGGAGGCAGGCAAGCCGCAGGCAGGAACCATCACACTGGAGGCTGAGCAGACAGGCAAGGACGTGGTCATCCGCGTTTCCGATGACGGGCGTGGCCTTGACCTGGAAGCGATCCGGGAAGCTGTGCAGCGGCATAGCGGAGATTTGGATGTCCGCTCACTGAGCGAGGAGGATCTCAAGGAGGCCATCTTCAAGGTTGGCATCTCGACCAGCCCCATCATTACCGACCTCTCAGGGCGGGGCGTGGGGCTGGACGTGGTGCGACGCAACGTTGAAGCGCTGCACGGGAGGGTGGAGGTGGACTCGCAGCCCGGCAAAGGCACAACGTTTACGCTGATCCTTCCTCTCACCCTGACCAGCTCGCATGGACTGCTGGTACGGGTAGAGAACGAGCTTTTTGCGATTCCGCACAGCTCAATTGAACGCATCACCATGGTCAAACCGGAGGAGATCATCTCCCTTGAGGGGCGCGATGCGATACTCTATCACGGCCGTCCCCTTGCTCTCGTGCGGCTTGCCGATGTCCTGGAACTGCCGCGCACAAACGGTACCCGGGAGCATCCGTCTCTGCCGGTGGTGATCCTGAGAGCTGCCGAACGTTTTATGGCCTTCGCTGTGGACGAGCTGGCCGGTGAGCAAGAAGTGGTCATCAAAAGCCTGGGCAGGCAGCTCTCGCGAGTGGGTGGCATTGCCGGCGCCACGGTGATGGGCGGTGGAGAGGTGGTGCTGATCCTGAACGCGGCCGATCTCATCAAGCTGGGCCTGCGCACCGGCCGCTCCCCTGTCACCGCCAGGCCGGCCCCGGCGGAGCGGAAACCGGAAAAGCGCGCCAGGAAGCGCATCCTGGTCGTGGACGATTCGATCACTACCCGCACGCTCGAGAAGAACATCCTGGAGGCCGCCGGCTACACCGTCGAGCTGGCGACCGATGGCCAGGAGGCACTGGGCATCATTGCCGTCAGCGGCGTGCCAGACCTGATCGTGTCCGATGTGGTGATGCCGCGCCTGGACGGGTTCGCTCTCACCAAACGCCTGAGAGAGGACCCGCGCACGGCCAAAGTCCCGGTGATCCTGGTCACTTCGCTTGAATCGGCTGAGGATAAAGCGCGTGGGATCGAAGTCGGTGCCGACGCCTATATCACCAAGAGCGGCTTTGACCAGGATAACCTGCTGGGAACGATTGCACAACTGATATAGAAGGTAAGGTGATGAAGGAAGATAGCAAGACAGTTCTGATCGTCGAAGACAGCCCTGCCCAGGCATTAGCCCTGGAACAACTCCTGGAGGACCACGGCCTGAAAGTGCTCTGGGCTGCTGACGGCCAGGCCGGAGTTGCGTTGGCGCGTGAGCACATGCCAGATGTTATCGTGCTCGACATCGAGATGCCGCGTATGGGCGGCTTTGAGGCATGTCGCATCCTTAAGGAGGACGCGCGTACCGCTGACATCCCTGTAGTGATGTTCACCATCCGTGACGATGCCATGACCGCATTGCGGGGGATTGACCTGGGAGCGGTTGACTTTATCCCCAAAGATGCCTTCTCTAACACCGTACTTCTGGAAACACTCCGTCAACTGCACATCCTTCCCGAAGCTACCGGTGCGCCCGATGCGCTACCGCAGAAACCCAGGAATAAAGCCGGAAACGCTGGATTGCCCGGCCGGGCCACGACAGGTCCGGAGCAGGGTGGTTGACCGCCTATGCTGGATCAGGCAGCAGACAAGAGCTTTGAGGTGGTGGCCTGATGAGTGAAGCCCAAAAAATAGAAGTAAATACGGAGTTCGATGTTTTCATGGCACGCATGCAGGTGCGCAATCTGGCCCGCGCGATCGGTTTTGACATCACAAGTCAGGCTCGTGTCGCTCTGGCCACCTCGTCGCTTGCCCGTGCTCTCAGGCTGGGCGATATATATCGCGGCTACGTGCTGGTAAACGGCTTACAGGCGGAAGGCCGCTCGGGTGTTCAGGTATCATGCAAAGTCTTCTCCGTGGATGATTTTGAGATCGGTTCGCGTGCCCTGGCTGATGTAAAATGGCTGGTTGACGAGCTGACCGTTGAGGAGCTGCCGTCGAATGAACTGCAGGTTACCCTGGTCAAGTGGTTGGTGTGATGTGAGGAGGTAGTATGTCTGAAGTAATGACCGGTAGCCAGGATAGGAAGAAAATCCTGATCGTCGAGGACAGCCCAACCCAGGCGCTGCATCTTCAAGCTCTCCTGGAAGGGGTCGGACTTGAAGTGGTGGTGGCCTACGACGGCCAGACCGGTCTGGAGATGGCACGTAATCTGCAGCCGGACCTGGTAGTGCTTGATGTGCAGATGCCCGGCATGAACGGCTTCCAGGTGTGTCAACAGCTTAAGAGAGCTGTTGATACTGCCGAGATTCCGATCATTATGTTCACCCGACATGACGAACAGGAGGCGGTCGTGCTGGGGCTGCAGACAGGTGCGGTGGACTATATTCCCAAGGATGCCTTCGCCGATGCCGTCCTGCTCGAGACCCTGCGCCAGATGAAGCTGATTCGCTAGCAGATAACCACGCGGCCTGTTATGCTGAAGACAAAAGATTCCGTCCGTATCCTGGTTGTGGATGACTCACCGGTTGTCCGGCAGATTCTGGTAGCCATGCTGGAGACGGAACCAGGTTTCCAGGTGGTGGGTCAGGCACGGGATGGTGAGGAAGCCGTGCGGCTGACTGCGAGCCTGCGGCCTGACGTGATCACCATGGACATTCGCATGCCCCGGATGAACGGCCTGGATGCGATCCGGCACATCATGAGCACCACGCCAACGCCGATCGTCGTGGTGGCCGCCAGCATTTACGATTCGGAGCTGAACATCGCCTTTGCGGCTATAGAGGCCGGGGCGTTGACGGTCGTCGAAAAGCCGCACGGCATCACGCGCGAGGCGTACGAGGCCGCCCGCAGCCAGCTTGTCACCACCATCAGGTTGATGGCCGATGTGCAGGTGGTCACGATCCGTTCGGATCGCCATCGTCTCGCTCAGGTGCGTGCGCGGCAGGTGGAGGAACCGGTGGCGGTCGGGCTGCCCATTGATGCCGAGATCATCGCTATCGCCGCATCCACCGGAGGGCCGGGGGTATTGCGCCAGATCTTTTCCGCACTGCCGGGCGACCTTTCCATCCCGATCGTGGTCGTGCAGCACATCACCCCGGGCTTCGCTCATGGTTTTGCCCGCTGGCTTGACGGTGAGACGGAGTTGAAAGTCTCGGTCGCCAGGGATGGAGAGAGGCTGGAGCCTGGCCGTGTGTTGATCGCCCCGGACGATACCCACCTGACGGTGGCACCGGGAGGGGTGGTAAGGCTGGATCACTCCGCACCGATCAGGAATCAACGCCCCTCGGCTACGCTTCTCTTCGACTCGGTGGCGCGTACTTACGGGCCGGCCTCGGTGGGCATCGTGCTGACCGGGATGGGAGAGGACGGCGCTGATGGCCTGGAAGCCCTGCATCGAGCCGGCGGCCATGTGATTGCTCAGGATGAGGCCAGTTGTGTGGTCTTCGGGATGCCCAGGGCTGCCATCGAAAGAGGAGTGGTGGATCGCGTTATGTCACCGGACAAGATTGCTTCGGTGTTGAAATATTTCGACGGATGTCATAAGTCCCATCGCGGCTCCGGTCGCTCTGGGTAGTCGTATAGGAGTGGCAGAATGATGAATAGAAACCTCGATCAGTCCTTACTAAATATCGAGCATGCAGCTCTGGTCTCGATCAGCGATGGTGTGATCGTCGGCGACACCGATGGCCGGTTGCTCATGCTCAACCGGGCAGCCGTCCGCTTGCTGCGGGTAGACCCGGATACGGTGGTGGGCAGCCCGGTGGCCGCCCTCTTCGAACCGTTCTATGCTCGCGGGCGGCTCACGATCGCTGAGGCGATGAAGCGCCTCTATGCTGATCCATACTCATATGGCCAGGCCGGGAAGCCGGCCGAGATCATCTTCGAGATCGGTGTCAGGTTCATCCAGGCCCACCTCGCGCCTATCCTTTCTGAGGTCGGGGAGTTCATGGGGGTGGTCATCGTTCTGCGTGATATTACCCGTGAGGTCGAAGCGGAACGTTCCAGAAGCGATTTTGTCTCTAACGTCTCCCATGAGCTTCGGTTGCCTTTGACCGCCATCAAGGGGTATTGCGATCTGCTGTTGCATGACACCGCAGACCAACTGAACGAGGAACATCTCCGTTACCTGCGCATTGTCCAGAGCAACGCCAATCACCTGGTCGCGCTGATCAACGATCTTATGGACATCAGCCGGGTCGAGAGTTACCGCCTGGACCTGGAGGTCCAGCCGGTGCAGTTGGAGACGGTGATCCGCGACGTGGCAGACATGGTGAAGCCGCAGTGCGATCAGAAGGGGCTGCGCCTGACGGTGGATGTGGAACCGAACGCTGGCCCGGTGCTCGGCGACCGCAGCCGGTTGAGCCAGGCCATCTCCAACCTGGTCAACTATGCCTGTCACCGCACGCCTGAGGGAGGGCACATTATTCTTACACTGTCCAGCTCCGATGATGGGGTCCAGGTATCCGTCAGCGATACCGCGCCGCGTTTATCCCCTCAGGACAGGAGCAGAATCTTCCAGCCCTTCTATCGTCCCGAGGACACACTCGTCCGCGATATTCGCGGCACCGGGCTGGAACTGCCGGTCGCCAGAGTGCTGATCGAGATGCATGGCGGGCGTATCTGGGCTGCTGAGGGACAGGATGGCGGCAATACGATAGCGTTTGTCCTCCCGCGCTGTGTGGAGGTCCCGGGTGAGATCATCTATAAAAAGGCCAATTCCTCCGGGCGCCAGTATACCATCCTGGTGGTCGAGGATGACGAGGATATCGCTCAGCTCATCGCTCTGCAACTGCGCCGCGAGGGATTCCAGGTACTTACGACCCCCTATGGGGAGGAGGCTGTCTCACTGGCACACTCGCAGCATGTGGACCTGATCACACTCGACATGATGCTGCCTGACATCAGCGGCATTGAAGTGCTCCACCGCCTGAAGGGCGATCCCGCCACAGCGGAGATCCCGGTAATCATCGTCTCGGTGTTGCTTCCAGAGCAGACAGGCGAAGCCGGTCAGGAAGCGGTCGAGCATATCACCAAGCCATTCGCTTTCGAGAAGCTGATGGAGAGCATCCGTCGGACGCTCGAGGCAAAGAAGGGGCAGCGTATGCCGGCCCGCCATGGCTGGTAAGCGGAATACAATTTAATCTGCCACTCGGAAACGACACGCCGCCCCATCCTTCTGGTGGGGCGGCGTTGTATTGCAGGAGAGCTGCTCGCAGTTGTCCTGCACTTCGGCGCACGGGCAGCCGGGCGGGTAACTACCGCTATCTGTCATACTTACCCATCGCACCTCGCTCCAGAATGTAGATCTCTGTGTCTCCATCCGGGGAGGGAGGGACAATGATCTGATAACCGCAGACATTGCTGAAGAGTCTGACGTTATCCTCCGCGACCCAGTTCATGCCGAAACGTACCCCCCGTTTCCATTCGAACCTGATGGGAGCATGGAGAGGCCACTTCAGGTTCTCGTAGTAAGTGATCACTTTCTCCACAGGATCGGCGGTGCGGTAATACCATTCATAGCAGTAAGCGCCGGGTGAGAGCATGGCGCGTATGGTCCCTTCGTGTCCCATCCAGCTCTCCTGGTATGTGAACGGTACCGCGCCGGGTTAGCGAGGGGGTTTCATCCACCACGGGCCCAAAAAGCTCTGGGGCACACCAAAGAGCGCGGAGATGAAAACGCAGAAGCACACAGGGACCAGCACGATGAGGGCAGTGCGTCTGGCTATGGCACGCACACGCCTGGCACGGATGCTCTTTTCGTCACTGCCCACATTGCTCATAGCTTGCCGCTCCTACACGCTCCTCGTGCGCGTAGACACGGAAGCTGCGCCGCCGCGTGTACCCTATCAGCGTGATGCCGCACGTTCCTGCCAGCCGGACGGACATAGAAGTCGGCGATGTGCGTGAGATGACCACAGGTACGCCCATACGCGCCGCCTTGTACACCATCTCTGAGCTTACCCTGCCGCTGGTAAGGAGAATGTGGTCGCGGGAGGGATGGCTTTCCCGCAGACAGATGCCGGCGAGCTTGTCAATTGTATTATGGCGGCCGATGTCCTCGGCTGTCCACAATATCCGCTCCCCGTCAGCCAGTGCCGCGGTATGTATCCCTCCTGTGCGGCTGTAAAGCACGGCGCCGCGGGTTAGCTGCTCCATCAAGCCCACGACCTGCTGCGGCAGGATACGCATTTCCGATGCGAGCTGCGGCAGTGTTACGGGCGCGTCCTCAAATGTGACCCCGCCTGAGCAGCCGGACGTGATGATGCGCATTTGGGGAAGTTCAATCTGCCCTCTCAACCAGACATCCACGCACTGCCCTCTGGGACTCAACTCAAGCGCGGCGACGTCTTCTATGCCTTCGATCAGACCCTCGTTGAACAGGAGACCCAGTGCCAGTTCCTCGAGCAGGAGCGGCGTGCAGTTAAGCCTGACCAAGGTCTGTCCGTTGACATAAATCGTCACCCGTTCCTCTGTGGGCACCGTGCCACGTACAGGTCTGCACTCAGCCTCATAGTAGCCGATATAAGTGAGGGGGTATGTGCCGTTATCTCTCACTGCGCTTTCAGGGTTAGTCCAGCAGCCTCAAAGCCCTCTCCGCAACTATCTCGGCGGTGAAGCCGAATTCTCTCATCAACACTTTGTAAGGCGCCGAGGCACCGAAGCGGTTCAGGCCTATCACGTCACCATGAGGACCGACGTACCTGTGCCATCCCTGCGTGACGCCCGCTTCGATTGCCAGCCGGGCTGTCACCGACGGCGGGAGCACTGTATCCCGATACTCAGCCGGCTGTGCATCGAACAATTCCCAACTGGGCATGCTGACCACCCGGACGGCGAGGCCTTTCTGAGCAAGCAGGTCCCGTGCTCCCAGAGCCACATGTACCTCTGAGCCGCTGGCGATCAGGATGAGGGATGGCAGGCCGGAGCTATCGGCCAGCACATAGGCGCCCCGCGCGACAGCCTGGGCAGCATCACGTCTTGTCTCAGCCAACACGGGCAGGCTTTGACGGGTGAGCACCAGGGCCGTGGGGCCGTTGCGTCTCTCCAGCGCCACACGCCATGCCATGGCGGTCTCATTGGCATCGGCGGGACGGATGACGACCAGGTTGGGAATGGCGCGCAGCGCTGCCAGATGTTCGACGGGCTGATGCGTGGGGCCGTCCTCGCCGATCCATAAGGAGTCATGCGTCCACACGTATACCACCGGCAGGTGCATCATGGCCGCCAGCCGTACCGCCGGGCGCATATAGTCAGAGAAGACAAGGAAGGTGCCGCCGTAAGGTATGATCTCACCGTGCAGGGCGAGTCCATTGAGAATGGCGCCCATCGCATGCTCGCGTACGCCGAAGCGCAGGTTACGCCCGCCCGGGGTCTGGCGCTGGAAATCAGGGAAGCCCTTGAGCAGGGTGTTGTTAGAAGGGGCCAGATCGGCTGAGCCGCCTATCAGTGTGGGCAGCGCGCGGGCGATGGCATTCAGTACTTTCCCGGAAGCCTGACGTGTGGCGAGCGGCCCATCCTCTGTGGTGAAGACAGGGAGTGCTTCCTGCCAGCCGTCGGGCAGCCTGCCTGCCCACAGCCCTTCCAGAAGCGCAGCTTCCTGGGGGTAGGCCTGTCTGTAACGATTGAACAGTTCGTTCCACTCCTCCTCGGCCCGTTTCCCATCCTCGAGTGCCCGCCGGAACACCCGCAGTGCTTCATCCGGCACGTAGAAGTGGGCATCGGGCGGCCACCCCAGCCGCTCTTTAGTCAGCCGCACCTCCTCTTCGCCCAGTGGGGCGCCATGAGCCTCTTCTGAGTCCTGCTTGTTGGGGCTTCCGTAAGCGATGTGACTGTGGCAGACGATAAGCGACGGTCGCTCCGTTTCAAGCTGTGCTGCCCGGATGGCAGCCGCTATGGCCTCCAGGTCATAGGCGTCAACCTCCTGGACGTGCCAGTGATATGCCCGAAAACGGGCCGGCACGTCCTCGGTAAAAGTGATGGAAGTGGAACCCTCGATTGAAATCTCGTTATCATCGTACATGTAGATCAGCTTACCCAGCCCCAGATGACCGGCCAGGCTGGCTGCTTCCTGGCTGACCCCTTCCATCAGGTCACCGTCGGAGACGATAGCGTAGATGTAGTGGTCGAAGATGGGGAAGCCGGGGCGGTTGAAAGTGGCGGCCAGAAAGCGCTCGGCGATCGCCATGCCCACCCCGTTGGCGAAACCCTGGCCCAGCGGGCCGGTGGTCGTCTCAACCCCGGGGGTGAGGCTGTATTCGGGATGGCCGGGTGTGCGGCTCCCCCATTGTCGGAAGTTTTGTAGCTCCTCCAGTGGCAGGTCGTAGCCGGTGAGGTAGAGCAGGCTGTAGAGCAGCATGGAGCCATGGCCTGCGGAAAGGACAAACCGGTCACGGTTGGGCCAGCGTGGATTGGCCGGATTGTGCTTCAGGAAGCGAGTCCAGAGCACATAGGCCACGTCGGCCATGCCCATGGGCATGCCAGGGTGTCCGGAATTGGCTTTCTGCACACCGTCCATGGCCAATGTGCGGATCGTGTTGATGCAGAGTTGATCGAGTTCGGAGTTCATTCCAGTCCTTTCCTCAATGGTTTTCGCCAGCCTCTCGGGCCGACCTTTAGATTGTATCCTGAACGGCGTTATTGGCAAGTGCGGGACCCGGGAAGGTCATCTCTTCAGGGAATCTGGCATTTACGGGCTTTCTCCAGCGGGTCCTCGTATTCTCGTGGGGGGGCGCCGATCAGGATCGCATATTCAAGCATCGCCTGAGCGTCGGCACAACGCCCCGCCCCCAGATAGGCCTCCCCAAGCGCACCGAAAAGTTCAACGATAGGTCGGTCGGAGTGCAGGGCCAGTGTGGTGTCGCCTCTTTCCACCAGCAGGCGCGTTGTCTCGAAAGAGATGACCGCCTCGCGCCAGGCTCCCTCGGCCGCATAAGCGTGGCCCAGGGTGAACCAGAGCAGTGCAGGTGCATCCAGGGTTTCGCTGATCCCCCGCGTCAGGTAGCCTAGTGCCGTGCGAGACTCGCCGGATTGAATCAATCCCCATCCCCGATAATAATAGCGCATCGGGTCATGGGGGTTGGTTGAGACAAATTCCCGGCTTAGCGTCGCCATCCGCTCCACGTCTGATGCCGCCAGCGCAGCTTTCCAGCGGGACTGAAACGTGTCTTTTCTCAACCCCGGGTTCAATGCCAGCGCCCGGTCGAACGCTTCCAGCGCCCGGCGCGGCCGTTTCAGCATGCGCAATGCCTCGCCACGCAGGAGCCAGGCCGATGGCTCAGCAGGAGCAAGTGCCAGCGCGGTGTCGACGTCGGCAAGCGCCTGCCCCGGCTTGCGCAGGGCCAGGTAGACGCCTCCGCGTTTGACGTATGCGAGCGCGAAATCGGGGTCTTGTTCGATTGCCCACGTGAAGGACTGTAATGCGCCCTCGAAATCCCCCGCGCTTTGGCGGATCAGCCCGTCAATGTAACAGGTCAATGGAGATATGTATACCGGCGTGGGGGCAGGGGTTGCTGTGGGTGAGGGGGTTGGCGAGGGGGCGCGGGTGGGAAGCCTCAGCCCTGGGGTGGCGGGAGCAGGGTTTGTGCAACCCATCACTATTGCCAGAGGGAATACGAACAGCACCGGATAAAGTATTTTGCGCATGCTGCAAAGTATAGCGCATCCATGGCGAGGGGACAAGGGTGTGCTTCTGCCGGCGTCATATTTGCGTGTCCCTCCGGCCAGGGTGCAGCCTGCATACTGCCCGATTGGAACCGGCCTCTCCAGGCGCTGCGCCGGTGCACCGGTTGGCGCAGGCCGACCATTGGCCGCAATGGGGGCGCAGCGCACTACGTCCCTGCTGCGGCCTCCTCCAGTCAGCGTTGTTGCGGCAGCCTTTTCAGGCAGCCCAAAGCGTAAGCTGGTTTCTAAGTGGGTAGCAGGAAGTTCCTTGCATTTTTCTGGCATAGCGAGTATACTTACCTGTGAACATTTTTAAGTGAGGTCACCTGGTATGATCCGTATACACTTAACCGAAGAGCAAAGGCGAGAACTTCATCTCCTTGCCCACCATGGAGTTGGCCGGGTTTCAAAGCGGGCCCACTTAGTCTTACTTTCCGACCAGGGCAAGAGCCCACCGGAGATTGCCAGCCTCTCTGGCTACAGTGCTGTCAGTGTACGCGAGTGGCTGAAGCGCTACCAGGCTGGGGGGATCGCCGGGCTCTATGACAGGCCGCGGAGTGGCCGCCCCCGCAAGCAAGGTTGACAGGCTGAATCACAACTTTTGTACGTGAGAGCGAGGACTTTGATGGATTACATCGTCCGTTGTGAGGATATTTACAAGTCATTCCTGATGGGCAAGGAGGCCGTGCAGGCCTCCGGGGCGTCACGCTTAACGTCAGGCGCGGTGAGATGGTGTGCCTGATGGGACCTAGCGGCAGCGGCAAAACGACGCTCCGTAACTATTCACGCCGATTGAAAATCGTCCTCCCTGGGCACTTCGTGCCGGTTGTCGGCCTTCGCCGACAACCCATATGTGCTCGTCTGAGAGACCTGGTCGGCGAAGGCCGACCAAAGGCCTGCGGCCCAAGAAGGGTGACTTCAGTCAACGCTGAATAGTTACCGACGCTCCTGAACACCATCGGGGGACTGGAGGAGCCGAGCCGCGGTCACGTGATCGTGGATGGCAGGAATGTCGTGGCCATGTCAGAGGATCAGCTTTCCGAGGTGCGGCTGACGAAGATCGGTTTGTGTTTCAGAGTTACAACCTGCTGGCCAATTTCACAGCGCGCGAAAACATAGAAGTGCCCATGTCACTGGCTGGTGTCAGCCGGCAGGAGCGTCGTCGCCGCGTGGAGGAACTGCTGGAAAGCGTGGGACTGGCTGACCGCGCTCAACACTACCCGGGCGAACTATCCGGAGGGCAACAGCAACGTGTGGCCATCGCCAGGGCTTTGGCCAATAATCCCCCTATCCTTATCGGCGATGAGATCACCGGCGACCTGGATTCGGTGACCGGTGCTGAGGTAATGGAACTTGTCGCCCGGCTCAACCGTGAGCGAGGCACCACCGTTATCTACGTGACGCATGATCCGCGTATGGCAAAGTTCGCCGGCCGCCTGATCCAATTGCGCGACGGTCGCATCGTAAAACTGACGTTTTCGAAGGTTTGGAACTTGAGGGTAAGTAGGGTGTCTAATGCCTCCTTGTGAGAGGTATGAGTCTCTTCCAGACACCCGGAGATGGCTGCACAGAACTCACTGTAGTCTGTATGATGTTGTTTGCGCAGCATCCCTTTCACAAACTTCCACAACCGTTCAATGAGATTCAGGTTGGGCGAGTAGGGAGGTAAGAAGACGATACGGATATTCAAGCTGGCAGCCTTTTCCAAAACGAGCTGGCATTTCTGATAGCGAGCATTGTCCATCACCACCACGATGGGTAAGCCCTTGAACCGCAGTGCCAGTTTCTCCAATAACTCGCAAACTGAGAGCGCGTTGATGTAGGTATGGTTGGTAACTGTGACCAGTTCGTGAGTAGTGGCGTTCAAGGCTCCCAAAACATTGAATCGCTTGCGCCCACTGGTGCTTTTGATGTAGCGGGCCCTCAGAGAATACAAATAGCCCAAGAATGGGAGCAGCACAAAGTGGACGGCATCCACAAAGAAGAGATGAATCTTGCCCTGTTGGGCCTCCTCGATGAGCGGCTCCAGAGTCTCAGTTTTGAAAGCCGCCTGCGCTGCTGTCTGCCTTGTCCGGGATTTGCTTCACTTTGCGGCGGATGATCTTGTGCTCCTGGAGAAATGCGCTCACCTGGGGCAGGGAGCGTTCCAGACCGGTCACCTCTTTGATGACCTCGCGGGCCTCCTTCAGCGTAGCGGGAGGATTCGCTTCCAGAGCAGCGATGATCTCATCCCGCCGGGCACGTAGCAGGTTTTCTTTGCCCTTGTAGCCCACTTCCTTGAGTGCCTCTACTCCACCTTCCAAGTAGAGGTCAAAGTACTCTCGCACTGTGGTTTCGCTGATGCCGAGAGTCGCCGCAATCTCTTTGTGGGCCAGATTGCGGGATTTCAGGAGCAGCGTAAACATACGACGCCGCACAATAGGGCGTTCGTTATAGACGCTCTCATACTGGAGCTGCTCGATGACCTCTGGGGTGAATTCGATTTTGCGCATCATTACTCCTCTCTAGAGTTTGATGATTCGTTTGCCTGGCATTGCTGACGACCATAGTTTACCAGAGAAAAGAATTTGTGTGTAGTCCATTCCTAAACCCAAAACACAGATTCTTATCCTTATCAGATATAAAAAACGAGGATGGGTCGGGTAGCGAAAATGCAAGATTGTGCCCGTGCCCAGTATACACGATGCACCACCACACTTTATCTACCGAACAACGCTTTATCCTGTCCCTGACCCTCACCGGCGCGATTTTCCTGGCCGAGGTCGTCGGCGGGCTGTGGACCGGCAGCCTGGCGCTCCTCTCCGACGCGGCGCACGTCTTTATGGACATTTTCGCGCTGGGGATGAGTTACGGCGCGCTGCGGCTGGCCGCGCTGCCACCCGACGACCGTCACACCTATGGCTTCCACCGTCTCCAGGTGCTGGCTGCCCTGGCCAACGGGGCCACCCTGCTGCTGGTGGCCTTTGAGATTTTCCGCGAGGCCTGGGAGCGCTTCCGAAACCCCGCGCCGGTGCTGGCCGGCCCGATGCTGATCGTCGCCGTGGTGGGGTTGGCCGTCAACCTGATCGTCGCGCTGGTGCTGCGCGAGCACGATCACCACGACCTGAACGTGCGCAGCGCCTTCCTGCACGTCCTGGGCGACGCGCTGGCCTCGCTGGGCGTCATCGGCGCGGGCGTGGTCATCCTCTTCACCGGCTGGACGGTGATTGACCCGCTGGTCAGCGCGGCCATCGGCGTGATCCTGCTGCTCGGTTCGGGGCGGGTGCTGCGCGAATCGCTGCACATCCTGGCCGAGGGGATGCCGGAGGGCTTGAAAGCGTCGCAGGTGGCCGAGGCGATGCGGGGGGTGGCGGGCGTGGTGGAGGTGCACGACCTGCACGTCTGGACGGTGGCGCCCGGCTACGTGGCCCTCAGCGCCCACGTCGTCCTGGCCGACCAGGCGTTGAGCCAGACGCAGGAGGTGATGGCCGGGCTGAAACGCGCCCTGGCCGACGAGTTTGGGATCGAGCACACCACCATCCAGTTCGAGTGCGAAAGTTGCGGGCAGGGGGCGGTGGTGTGCGTGAGGCCGTAAGGGCACAGCGCGACAACCTGGAAAGGCTGTCCCACAGCCGCTGACTGTAAGTCAGCCTTTCCGGGCCTGCGCCGACCAGGGGGCGCGTCGGCCTCTGCCGGCGCCTGGCGCAAAGCGCCCAACCAGGCCTATTTCCAATCGGCGCAACTGGCCCACGCCGACTGGAGATAGCGTCGGCGCAGGCCGACTGCGCCGGGGGCATCCAACGTGTGACTAAGACCCTATCCGAAAAACCGTACAAGCGGCATCCCTATGCCGCTTATACCGACGCACAGGGATACGTCGGTTACGTTTTCCGGATAGGCTCTAAAAAGAACCTGACAGGTACAACAGTGGAGGAAGTCTCTATGTGGTATACCCTGAGCCGATCACCCAGACCTGACAGAGAATTCATCAACCAGGTAACCGAACTGCTCCAATCCACATCACGCCACATATTTCTTACCACCGGGGGCCTCTACCTCGTCTGGCATCTCGTAGGAACAGTGGCCTGGCCGGGCACAGTGGGAAGAAGCGCCTGGCTGATCACACCGGTCGTACTGCTGACCCTGTTTCTTTCCCTGCGTTTGCTGTCCAGACACCTGCTGGCAGCACAGATTGTCTGGCAGCTCGGAACTGCAGCAGCTATCACAGCAGCAGTATACGTTTTCAAGCTCCATGAAGTGGCCTCATTTTACGTACTGCTTCCCCTGACGGCCGTGCTCACCATCGGCTGGCCGGCCGGGTTGCTTGCAGAGGGATTGGTGATTGCACTGGTGTGGTTGCTTTCTCTTGGCTGGATTACCCCACCCCTGCCCACCGTTTATGCTGTGATCGTCGCCGTCTGCGGCGCGTCAACCGCGTTGTCAGGCTGGGCTTCTTCCCACTCACTTCTCGTCGTCACCCGCTGGTCACTCTTCAGCTATGAACAGGCCAGAGAAAAGGTCGAAGAGGCACGCAGGCAACGTGTGGAACTGAAGCAAACACAGGAAGACTTGATACAGGCCAATCGGGAGCTGGCCAGGCTGACAGACCGGCTGAAAACAATGCACCAGTTAGCTGAGGAGGCACGTCGGGCCAAGGAGGAATTCGTCGCCAACGTCAGCCATGAACTGCGCACGCCACTGAATATGATCATCGGATTCAGTGAGATGATCACCCAGGCCCCGCGTATCTACGGCGCCACGCTGCCCCCCGCGCTCCTGGCCGATATCGCCGCCATCCAGCGCAACAGTCAGCACCTGGCCCGGCTTGTAGATGACGTGCTCGATTTGAGCCAGATTGAAGCTGGCCGCATGGCCCTTAGCAAGGAATGGACCTCCCTGCCGGACGTGATAAACGCAGCAGTCCTGGCCGTACGTCCTCTGTTTGAGTCCAGAAACCTTTACCTGGAGACGGAGATTCCCCAAGACCTCCCCAGTGTTTTCTGCGACAGCACGCGCATTCGTCAGGTGGTGCTGAACCTGCTCAGCAACGCAGGCCGCTTCACAGAACAGGGTGGTGTGAGGCTGAGAGTCTGGTGTGAAAAGGAAATGGTTGTAATCAGTGTGGCCGATACCGGCCCCGGCATCGCGTTGAAGGACCAGGAAAAGCTTTTCGAGCCATTTCAGCAACTGGACAGTTCAATCCGCCGCCGTCACGGTGGCAGTGGGCTGGGCCTGAGCATCAGCAAACGCTTTGTGGAGATGCATGGAGGGAAAATGTGGCTGGATAGCCGGCCAGGCGTGGGCACGACGATCTATTTCAGCCTTCCCCTGGACACAGCACCCTCCGCGATCCTTGCCAGCGGCGACGTCCGACGCTGGTTCAGCCCGTACCATCAATACGATGGACGCACCCGCCGCTCCAGGGCAACGCCGCCCCAGGTATTCCCGCGCTTCGTGGTCCTGGAACAGGGGGAGACACTACGTCGGCTTTTCAGCCGCTACGCTGAAGGAGTCGAGATTGTCCCGGTGCATGACTTTCAAGGCGCAATGACAGAGCTTGCCCGCTCCCCGGCCCAGGCGTTGGTGATCAACACACCATCCCTCGATGATGTATCGCTTCGCACAGAGCAGTTATCCGATCTGCCTTATGACACGCCCACCATTATCTGCTGGGTGCCAGGGGAGGACGAGGCAGCACGCAGACTGAGGGTAGTGCGTTATCTGGTGAAACCGGTCACCCGCGAGGCCCTGCTGACAGCGCTTGCGGAAGCAGGAGAGGTGAGGAAAGTCCTGGTGGTGGATGACAATCCGGAAGCGTTACAGCTCTTCGCCCGCATGCTCTCTTCGGCCGGGCGGGGCTACCAGGTGCTGCGGGCCACAAGCGGGGAGCAGGCCCTGGATATGCTGCGCCAGCGGCGGCCGGACGTGATGCTGCTGGACCTGATCATGCCGGGTTTGGATGGCTTTCAGGTGCTGCGCGAAAAGAGCCTTGACCAGACAATCAGGGATATTCCGGTGATCATCATCTCTGCTACGGACCCCATCGGCGAGCCGATCGTGAGCAGCATGCTCAGCGTACTTCACAAGAGCGGGCTTTCAGTGCGCAATCTCCTGGCATGCATCCGTGCCGTCAGTGAGATTCTGGCCCCCGCACCACACACCGCTGGTCAAGCGCCGCCAGAAAAGCCTGCCTCGTAACAGGCTTACGGATGAAACCGCTGGCGCCGAGCGAGAGCGCCAGCTCCTCCTGGGCCAGGATAGTGCAGACGATGACAGGTATGTGCGCAGTGAGAGGGTGCTGACGTAGCCGCCCCAGCAGTTCCCACCCGTCTAACTGCGGCATCATCACGTCAAGTACAATCAACTGAGGGGTACACTTCGCTGCCAGTTCAAATACCTGCTCCGGGTCCCGCGTGCCAATAAGGCGATAGCGGGTGCCGCCCGCATACCGCTGGAGTAGCTGTAACGTGTCGGGATTATCATCTATCACCAGCACCGGCAGTTGCTCCAGCCCTGGAAGCAACAAGGTCGCTTTGAATTGCACTTCATCACTCGAGATCTCCAGCATCCCCCCGCACAGTTGTGCCAGCCGGGAAGTGATCTCCAGAATGGAGCCCTCCTCACCCCACGTGACCATTGGACTGAGGCGATGTCTGACACCCCGCACCTGTACCATCACTTCCCACCCCTTCAGGCTGACCAGAATTGTCACCTGCCCGGAGTGAGCACGGTGAATGGCAACGCTGAGCAGGTTCAACAGTGCCTGCCGTACGGCCACAGGGTGGGCGGCCAGTTCAGGGAGGCTATTGGCCAGTTTAACCTCCAGACGCACACCGTACTGTGCGGCCAGTGGACGCATCAGCTCCACCAGCGCCGGCAATGTCTCATCCAGATCTGTCGTCTTCTCAGGGGGCGTTTCTTTAAGCCAGGCCAGCTCGCTTTCTACAGCGGAAGCACTTATCGTCGCTCCTGGGGAAGATTCCACTCTTCCTTCCAGAAGAAACTGTTCCCAGAGATGCCATGCCAGCGCTTCCAGCGCAGCGCGTTGTTCACGCCGTAAATGGCGTACACTGACGCCAAGTTGATTTGCCACCTCCTGCTGGCTGAATTGCTGCACATAGCGGTACAGCAGCAACTCGTATACCCGCCTGCTATGTGACCGGCCTGGTTCACCAGCCTTCGGTTTCAGCGCCTCGACTGCCTCGATCAGAATACGTTGCAATGCGACCGGTGCGTCGAAGCGCTCTCCCAAATTGAAGAGGGAAATGAGAGGGCTGCGGCGCAGATGATCAGGATCGTAGAGATGATTTAAAGCATCGCGTAAATTCCTGAGAAATTCTTCGCTGGTCGGCATGTCCGTTTTGCGGCCTTTTTCTGACCCCTTTCAGACCGAAAAAATCCACCTGAAGGCAAAATTTATGATATTATATGCAAGGTGACATTTGCGGGCAAACTCCACATTTACCCCTGCGTCACAAGACCGGTACGAGAGGAGGTGAGGCAATCCGATAGCAGACCAGATCACTCTAATCAGACGTGCTGAGTCAAAAACTTTTTTAAGTGATAGTTAAGGAGGGAGAAATGTCTAGAAAACTGTACCTTTTGATCGTGTCAGCAATGCTTGTGATCACACTCCTCGTTGCCTGCGCCAGGCAGACACCAACCACGGCGCCAACACCCGTGCCTGCCCAACCAACTGATACCCCCAAACCGCCAGCCGCAGCCGGCGAGCTGGAGATCTTTAGCTGGTGGACGGCCGGTGGTGAGGCCGACGGGCTGAATGCGATGTTCGGGATTTTCAGCTCGAAATACCCCGATGTGAAGATCATCAACGCCACGGTTGCGGGTGGGGCAGGGATGAACGCCAAGGCCGTCCTGGCCACGCGGATGCAGAGCGGCGATCCGCCTGACTCCTTCCAGGTGCACGCCGGCCACGAGCTGATTGACTCGTGGGTGAAAGCGGGGAAAATGGAACCGGTCACTTTCATCTTTGAGGAGAACGGATGGCTGGACAAGTATCCCAAGGGGGTGATAGACATCCTCTCCTACAACGGGGAGATATGGAGTGTGCCGGTGAACATTCACCGCTCCAACGTGTTGTGGTACAATAAGGCACTGTTCGAGAAGCACGGGCTGAAGCCGCCGGCCACTCTCGACGAATTCTTCACCGTGGCGGAGAAGCTGAAGGCAGCGGGGGTGACGCCGCTGGCGCTGGGGGATAACGGCATCTGGGCGGCGACCCACCTGCTCGAGTCGGTCCTGCTGGGGGTGATGGGGCCGGAGAAGTACAACGGCCTGTGGACGGGACAGACCGACTGGGGTAGCAGCGAGGTCAGGCAGGCGTTGGAGACCTTTGCCCGGATGATGGAGTATGTGAACGAGGACCACGCGGCGCTCTCCTGGGATCAGGCTGCTCAACTGGTGGCCGACGGTGACGCTGCGATGACGATTATGGGGGACTGGGTGCAGGGGTACTACACCTCGCTGGGGCTGAAGCCGGACGTGGACTATGGCTGGGCGCCTGCACCTGGCACGAAGGGAACTTTCATCATGCTCTCCGACTCCTTCGGTCTGCCCAAGGGAGCTCCACATCGGGATAACGCCATTGCCTGGCTGACCGTATGTGGCTCGAAGGAGGGGCAGGATGCTTTCAACCCGCTGAAAGGCTCCATCCCCGCGCGTACCGATGGTGACCGCAGCCTGTACGACGTCTATCTCCGGTCGGCGATGGATGACTTTGCCACCAACAAGATCTCACCCAGCCTGGCGCACGGAGCAGCCGCCTCAGAGGGATGGGTCACCGCCATTAACGATGTGATGACGCTTTTCGTCTCTGACCTGGACGTCGCTGCCGCGCAAACGGGGATGGTGCAGGCCGCGCTGAACGCCGGCGTGAAGGCCACGCAACCTGCGCAACCCCCGGCACTGAGTGGCGAGCTGGAGATCTTTAGCTGGTGGACGGCCGGTGGTGAGGCCGACGGGCTGAATGCGATGTTCGGGATTTTCAGCTCGAAATACCCCGATGTGAAGATCATCAACGCCACGGTTGCGGGTGGGGCAGGGATGAACGCCAAGGCCGTCCTGGCCACGCGGATGCAGAGCGGCGATCCGCCTGACTCCTTCCAGGTGCACGCCGGCCACGAGCTGATTGACTCGTGGGTGAAAGCGGGGAAAATGGAACCGGTCACTTTCATCTTTGAGGAGAACGGATGGCTGGACAAGTATCCCAAGGGGGTGATAGACATCCTCTCCTACAACGGGGAGATATGGAGTGTGCCGGTGAACATTCACCGCTCCAACGTGTTGTGGTACAATAAGGCACTGTTCGAGAAGCACGGGCTGAAGCCGCCGGCCACTCTCGACGAATTCTTCACCGTGGCGGAGAAGCTGAAGGCAGCGGGGGTGACGCCGCTGGCGCTGGGGGATAACGGCATCTGGGCGGCGACCCACCTGCTCGAGTCGGTCCTGCTGGGGGTGATGGGGCCGGAGAAGTACAACGGCCTGTGGACGGGACAGACCGACTGGGGTAGCAGCGAGGTCAGGCAGGCGTTGGAGACCTTTGCCCGGATGATGGAGTATGTGAACGAGGACCACGCGGCGCTCTCCTGGGATCAGGCTGCTCAACTGGTGGCCGACGGTGACGCTGCGATGACGATTATGGGGGACTGGGTGCAGGGGTACTACACCTCGCTGGGGCTGAAGCCGGACGTGGACTATGGCTGGGCGCCTGCACCTGGCACGAAGGGAACTTTCATCATGCTCTCCGACTCCTTCGGTCTGCCCAAGGGAGCTCCACATCGGGATAACGCCATTGCCTGGCTGACCGTATGTGGCTCGAAGGAGGGGCAGGATGCTTTCAACCCGCTGAAAGGCTCCATCCCCGCGCGTACCGATGGTGACCGCAGCCTGTACGACGTCTATCTCCGGTCGGCGATGGATGACTTTGCCACCAACAAGATCTCACCCAGCCTGGCGCACGGAGCAGCCGCCTCAGAGGGATGGGTCACCGCCATTAACGATGTGATGACGCTTTTCGTCTCTGACCTGGATGTCGCTGCCGCACAGGCGGGAATGGTGCAGGCCTGCGTCAACGCTGGCGTGTGCAAGTAAAGCCTGAGAGCAGAAGACCTGCCGGGTCCCACGGACCTGGCAGGTCTTCAATAACTTCGCCCGCGAATGTCGCGGTGGGACTCTGTTGGCTGGAGTGACGGATTGAGGTCATCCCACACTTCCAGCGCACACAGTGAAGTAGTATAACCAGCCAGGTTCGTCGGTATCCCAATCGGAGGCAACCTCGTATGGCTCATATGCACCGCGAACGCTGGATCGCATTCTTGATGATCCTGCCGTCTATCGTCCTGCTCTCGGTATTCGTTTACGGTTTTATAGGGTGGACAACTGTGGTGGCCCTCTCTAAATGGGATGGCGTGGAGCCAGACTATAGTTGGGCCGGACTGGATAACTTCAGGCAATTATTTACTCAGGCGGGTGGTGTTTCGGCCAAACGTTTCACGGTTGATCTGTGGAATACGTTGTTTTTTACCATCCTTTTCCTGGTTTCATGCGTCTTCGTCGGGCTGCTGCTGGCCATCCTGCTCGATCAGAGGGTCAAAGGCGAGGGTATTTTCAGAACCATTTATCTTTTTCCGATGTCGCTCTCGTTTGTCGTGACCGGCGTCGCCTGGCAGTGGATCTTCGCGCCTGGTACAGAGAATCGGCTGCGGGGGGTTAATGCCCTGTTCCACAGCCTGGGCCTCGACTTTTTACGCTGGAAATGGTACACCGACACCTCTACCATAGGCCCCTTCCACGTGGCACTGATCCCGGTGGTTATCGCTGCCGCCTGGCAGCTCATTGGCTACGTTATGGCGATGTACCTGGCCGGGCTGCGGGCTATCCCCGATGAACTGCGTGAGGCGGCCTATGTAGACGGTGCCAACGAGATCGGCCTCTACCGGCATATCATCCTGCCTATCCTGCAGCCGGTGACGCTCAGCGCGCTCATTGTCCTGGGGCATATTTCGCTCAAAATTTTCGACCTGGTATACACGATGACAGGGAAAGGCCCTGGCTTTGCCACCGATGTTCCCGGCATCTTCATGTTCGAGACCACTTTCCAGGGTAATCATTATGCTCAGGGCGCCGCGATTTCAGTGGTGATGTTGGTTATGGTCTCACTGGTTATCATCCCCTATCTTGCCTTCAGCCTGCGACGGGAGGTGGAACTATGAGACGGCGCTTCGACCCGGTCAGGCTCGGGATTTACACCCTGCTCATCCTCTTTGCCGTGCTGTTTTTGATACCCGTATACGTCATGGTAATCAGCTCGTTCAAGACTTTTGCTGAGGTGCAGGACCTGTCGAGATTATGGGCTCCACCAAGAGGGCTGCACTGGGACAGCTTCATCGCTGCCTGGTCGGGCATACCTGAGAAGGGACTGCGAGGACTGTCGCAGAACCTGTTGAATAGCGTAAACCTGACCGTGCCGGCCACGCTCATCTCCTCAATGCTCGGCTCCCTGAACGGTTACGTGCTTTCAAAATGGAAGTTTCGCGGCGCCAATGTCCTTTTTCCTCTTATGCTCTTCGGTATGTTTATCCCCTACCAGAGTGTCCTTATCCCGCTGACCCAGACTCTCTCCTTTATCGGGCTGGGCGGGACGCTCATGGGGCTGGTGCTTGTCCACGTCGTATACGGTATCCCGATTACCACGCTCATCTTCCGCAACTATTATGCCAACGTCCCTACCGATCTGGTAGAGGCAGCTCGCATTGACGGCGCCGGCATCCTTGGTGTCTACTGGCGGATAATATTTCCTGTCTCAATGCCCGGCTTCGTCGTGGTTATTATCTGGCAATTCACTAACATCTGGAACGAGTTCCTCTTTGCCGTCACCGTGTTGCAGAAACCCGAGCTCCAGCCAATAACTGTGGCACTGCGGAATCTCTCCGGCAGTCAGATTAAAGAGTGGAACATGGTTATGGCCGGCACCATCATCGCAGCCATGCCCACTCTGCTCATCTACATTATCACGGGGCGTTACTTTATTCGGGGTTTGCTGGCGGGGTCTGTAAAGGGGTAGAGTGAGCCCGGAGCTGGCGCTCTGAGTGTGCAGGCCATGCATCGTGCAAAAGGATACGCCCTGCTGCGTGGTGCGTATTACTCCTGCACAAACGGCTTCCCCAGTCCCCCCGGCGGACGCCCGCGGATCGTCCGGTCAATCGCGCGCGCCAGACGCACCGGCAACAGCGCCAGCAGCCGATCCACCCCTTCGCTGCTCACCAACAGCAGCGCAAAGATCATCAGCGCGAACGGCGCCGAGGAGAAAATCTGCGTCGGCACGCCGGAGAAGGCCGGGTCGCGCTGCAGGATGCTCCCCAGCGCCTTGAACAGGCCGAACAGATAGGCCCCCGCTGCCACCCGCCACGGATTCCAGCCGCCGAAGATGACGATCGCCAGCGCGATCCAGCCGATGCCGTAGGTGTGCCGGTGACTCCAGCCCAGTTTGATGCTCAGCGAGTAGGACGCGCCCGCCACTCCCACCAGCGCGCCGCCGACCACGCAGTAGAGGTAGCGCGTCCGGTTGACGTTCACCCCGCGCGCAAAGGCCGACTCGGGCCGTTCTCCCACCCCCTGCAACTTTAGCCCCGGCTGCGTCTTGTAGATGTACCACCAGGCTGCGACGACCGAGAGCATGCTCAGGTAGACGACCAGGTTGTGGTCGAACAGCACCGGCCCGACGACGGGAATGGCGGAGAGGCAGGGGAGCGGCAGGTGGGGGATCTCGGGGCCGGGCTTGCGCACGAAGGGATTCCCCAGGAAGTCGGCCAGGTCGGCGCACAGGAGCGTCAGCACAAAGCCGACGGCCACCTGTTGCTGGCGCAACGTGATGCTGGCGAAGGCGACGACCAGTGCCACGAACGCCCCCACCGCCATCGCCGCCAGAATCCCCAGCGCGACGCTGCCCGTGGTGAACGCGACGGCGAACGCGGTCATCGCCGAGAGCGCGATCGAGCCGTCCAGCGAGAGGTTGATGACCCCGCTCTTCTCCGAGATCGTCTCGCCGATGGAGGCCAGCACGACCGGCGTGGCCGCCGCCACAATCGAAGCCAGGGTCTGGATCAGGAAACCGGTCTCCATCAGGCCGCCTCCTCCCGCAGCGCCCGGCGGCGCGCCAGGAGCGCCCGCCAGCCGCTCACCAGCAGCACCGCCAGCACCACCGACGCCTCGATCACGCCGCCGATGGACGAATCCAGGTGCAGGTTCAGTTCCAGGCGCGGGCTGCCCACCCCCAGCGCGGCGAAGAAGAGCGCGATCAGCGGCACCCACTGCGGCCGGTAGCCCGAAAGGAGGGCGACGAGCAGGGAGAGATAGCCCAGCCCGCCGGAGATCTCGGGGATCAGCCGCCCGTAGACGGCGGAGCAGCGGATCGCGCCGGCCAATCCGGCCAGCGCCCCGCAGGCGGCGAAGGCGGTCAACATGCGCGGCGTGCTCGGGACGCCCAGCACAAAGGCGGCGCGAAAGTTCTTCCCCATCGCCTTCAATTCCAGCCCCCAGCGCGTCCCGCGCAGCAGGAAATAGATCACGACCAGCGCCGCCAGCGCCAGGATCACCGCCGGCGGCGCGACGCGCAGGCGGCCCAGCGTGGGCATCCAGGCCGGGGCGGGGAAGGGGTCGGTGCCCTGCATCGTGGCCCCTTCGGTGCGCTTCCAGGGGTTGAAGATGAGCCAGATGACCAACCCCTGCGCCACATAGTTCAGCCCCAGCCCGCCGAAAATCTCGTGCACCTTGCCATATACCCTGAGCAAGCCCGCCAGCACGCCCCACAGCGCGCCGCCGAGCATTCCGGCCAGCATCATCAGCGTCAGCACCGGCGCCTGCGGCCAGAGGACGTGACGCGCCACCCAGGTTGCAAAGATGGCCCCCAGGATGATCTGCCCCTCCACGCCGACGTTCCACAGCCCGGCGGTGAAGGTGACGCACATCCCCGCTCCGCAGAGGATGAGCGGCACGCAGGCCGTGACCACGTCCGCGACTTTGGCGGGGCTCTCGAACGCGCCGGCCAGAATCTGGCGGTATGCCTCCAGCGGCGACCCGCCGACGATCAGCAGCACCAGCGAGGTGAACACGAGCGCCAGGGGAAGCGGTGCCAGGGCTAACAGAATGTCCGTGAATCGAGAGGTTTTCATCTGCAAAGTGACTGTTACCTCGGCATCACCCGTGGATGTGGAATCTCGGCCTGGATGAGCAATCCGCCGCCAGGCTGATTTTGAAACTTCAATCGGCCTCCCAGCAGAGCCACCCGTTCGCTGATACTCAACAGACCGTAATGTCCTTCGGCCGACAGGGTGGAGAGGTCAAACTGCTCCGGCAGTCCCCTGCCGTCATCGGCGAGAGAGACCATCAGTGTACGCGGCGAGGTATGTTTCAGGCAAATTTCGACATTGCTGGCACCGGCGTGTTTACGTACATTGTGCAGCCCCTCCTGCACAATGCGAAAGACGGACAATTCGATGGGCTCAGGAAGGCGCCCCAGGTTCGGGTCCAGGTCAAGCGTGACCGGGATGCCGGTGCGTGCGGTCCAATCGTGGGTGTAGGACTGGATCGCTGCGCCCAGGCCCAGGCTGTCAATAGTCGGCGGGCGCAGGTTGCCGCAGATGTGGCGCAGATCATCCACCAGGCTGCGAATACTGCTGCGGATCTCCGTCAATTTGCTCCTCAGCGCCGGTGTCAGACTCTCGTCCCCCTCGATCCCTTCTAACTGGTAATTGACCCCCAGCAGGTCCTGGATGATCTGGTCATGGATTTCGCGGGCCAGGTACTTACGCTCCTGCTCCAGCTCGGTGAGAAGCCGACGCTGGGCATCCTGGAGGGCCACGTTGGCGCTGTCGAGGGCATTGATCTGCTCCGCAAGCTGGTCAATAAGCTGTCGGTTGATAGTATCTTGAGCCGCGAGATTGCGCTCGAGCAGAGCCTGGCTGTAACGCAGCTTCTCAGCCTGCTCACGGGCCCGATAGTAGCTCTCCAGCGCCCAGATAATCGGGGTGAGCTGGCGGCGGTCTGCGGTCCCCACCATCGCTGCCACAATCTCCTCGCGGCTGGCATCGTCGGTATGAAATTCGGCCACGCACTGGCCATAACGCAGCACGATGATGCGGTCGGTCACAGCCATCAGATGGTCGAGGTTGTTGCTGCTGAACAGCACGGCAGTCCCCTGCCGCTGCCAGCTCTGGATCAGCGAGAGAAGTTTCTGCTGGTACGGATAACTCAACAGCAGAGAAGGATCGTCAATGATGACCAGCCGGGGGGAACGGGTCATGACGCGGGCAATGGCGATCATCTGGCGCTGCTCGCTTGAGAGGTTGGCCACCTTTTCGCGCAGCGTCGCAAAGGGAACATCGAGCCCGGCCAGGATCCTGGCAGCCTCGCGGTCCATCCGCCGCCGCTGAGGGATCCTGAGCCAGTGCCATCCCAGCGGCCAGCAAATCTCACTCCCCAGGAAAATGTTGCTGGTGATGTCCAGATGCTCGGCCAGGTCCGGCGTCTGGTAGATCACTTCGATGCCGAGCTGCCGGGCCCGGAACGGCCAGCGGAGCTGCCGGCCGGCAAAGTAAAGACGCCCTTCGCTGGGAGGATAGAGACCGGCCAGCAGCGTCACCAGCGTGGACTTGCCGGAACCACTCTGGCCTGCCAGGCCGACCACCTCACCAGGACGGACTTCCAGACTCACCCGTCGTACCACGGGCAGAGTTCCAAAGTTTTTGGAAACCCGGACTGCTTTGAGCAACGCTTCCATATTCCTGCACCCTCAGGCAAGCGAAAGCTACTATGTGACCCGGGCGGCTGGATGCTGCGTCAACCCGCGTCCGGCAGCTCAGGGGGTCGGAAACGGAACCCCAATCTCCTCTCCAATGGCCCTGAGGTCCGTGGCAACCTTGGGACTCAGGGGGATGCCCTCGCGGGAGCGGCGTTCTGTCTCCTCGTACTCTTTTTCACCGTGGATGTAAATACGGCTCTGGCCCTCTGCCTTAGGTGCGTTCTTGAGCCGCCGCTGGAGTTCATCCATCGCCGCTTTGAATTCTTCCACAGGCCGGAATCCATCCACCCGCCATGCGCCGAAGAAATGGCCCAGGTCGGCGGGGAGTGGCGTGCCGTCCGCCGCCCTGGGGTAGACCAGATCGGCATAAGCCGCGCCGGACAGCACGGCACAGAATATGTCCACCCACAATGCCAGCCCGTACCCTTTATGACCGCTCATCAGCTCCCCGGCTCCACCAAGGGGCAACAGTCCACCGCCGGCACGCCGCTTGAGGTTCTCCAGAACTCTGCCCGCATCGTCGGTGGGGAGACCGTGCTCATCGGTAGCCCATCCCAGGGGCATAGGATGCCCCAGGCGATGGTATACTTCCAATTTACCGCGTGGCACGGTGCTGGTGGCCATGTCGAGCACAAAAGGCCGTTCCTGGCCGGCCGGGGCGGCAATAGCAATAGGATTTGTGCCAAGCATGGCGTTACGCCCAAAAGTAGGCACCACCAGCACGTCGGCATTGGTCATCGAGAAGCCAAGATAATCGTGTTCAAGTGCCATCATGGCGTAATAGCCTGCTATGCCATAGTGATTGGAGTTGCGCACAGCGACGAAGCCGGACCCATATTGAGCTGCTTTCTGAATGGCCAGTGTCATCGCACGGCGGGAGACCGGCTGGCCCAGGCCGCCCCCCGCGTCTATTACGGCTGTGGTTGGCGTCTCTCGCACGATCTGTTCCAGGGGCCGGGCGATGATCGTTCCATCGCGCAGGCCCTGCACATAGCGACGCAGACGCGCCACCCCGTGACTGTCTATCCCCCGCAGATCTGCGCTGACCAGGACATCAGCAACAACGGATGCATCTTCCACGGGCACATTCAGCTTCTCGAACACCCGTGTACAGAAGTCCCGTAAGGGTTCAGCATGTATCCGCAAAATCTCTGCCTCAGGCGTAGCCATAGCGCGTTTCCTCCATACGTGATCCTTGCCTTACCCCGGAGCCATAAGCTCCAGGAATTCCCGCACTGCCTTCGTCACCTCGTCCGACCTCTCCAGCATCACCATGTGGCCGGCCCCCTCGATCACCACCAGTGATGCATCGGGGATATGACCGGCCAGGAAGAGGGCGTACCTGGGAGGGGTGAGCCGGTCATCGGAGCCGGCTACCACCAGCGTGGGCACTCTGATCTCGCCCAACCGCCCCATAACGTCAAAGCGATCACAGGCTGTAAAATCGCCTGCCAGTACCTCCGGGCCTGTGTCCAGCAGCCCCTCTCGTCCTCTGGCGACCATTCGGGCTGGAGCCCGCTCCGACCAGGCGTAGCCGGTGATCAGCTCCACGCTCTGTTCGAAGTTGCTGCGGATCCCCTCGAGGATGGCGGGCGCCACGCGCAGCCGTGCGCCGGTCGCCACCAGCACCAGCCCGCCTGCCAGGTCGGCGAAGTCTAAGGCCAGACACATGGCGATGGCTCCTCCCATCGAGTGGCCTGCTATCACCGCCCGTTTGATTCCGGCCGCCTGCAGAAAATCGGCCACTGCGGCCGCGTAGCCCTCAATTGTATCGCATCCCTGTCCGCCGGAGCGGCCATGGCCGGGGAGATCGAGGGTGTAAACGGTGGCATTGACCAGGCGGCGCAGGCTGCCCGGCCAGTGCAGCCTCGACCCACCGGCTCCGTGTATCAGCACCACAGGCAGTGTTCCTCTTCTGCTCACTGTGTAGAACATCCTCCGCCCCCCTGTAGCGATTATGAGAACCGGCAGGCAGCCCTGGCGGGTGAGGCCCTATAGCTGGCCACGTCTGCGCCAGTAGTCAAGCAAAATGAAAAGCAAGATCATCGTTCCCAACACCGCAGTCTGCCAGTAGGCGGGAAACCCGGATAGCACCAGCCCGTTACGCAACACCTGCATCACTGCTGCGCCCACCAGCACGCCGGGGATGTTTCCCTCCCCGCCGAAGAGGCTGGTGCCGCCGATGACGGCGGCGGCGATAATATCGAGTTCGTAGCCAGACGCCGCCGTAGGCGCCGCGACGCCCAGGCGTGCCGTCATCAGCAATCCCCCGGCAGCCGCAAGCAGGCCACACAGAGTGTAGACAAAGACTTTGAGCTGGACCACGTTCACACCGGAGACGATGAGGGCCCGCTCATTGCTGCCCAGAGTGTAGATGTGAGTACCCTGCACTGTATGAGTCAGCAGCAGGGTCATCAGGATGGCCAGCGCTAGCATCACGAAGACGGGCACCGGCACGCTGACGGGGTATATCTCCATATCCCGACCCAACATGCGGAAGGCCTGCGGCAGGTCACGCACTGGCCAGCCGCCGGTCAGACCGAAGGTAACGCCGCGCACAATGCTCATCGTCCCCAGAGTCACCATGAAGGGGGGCAACCTCACCCTTCCCACAATGGTGCCGTTGACCCATCCGACCAGACACCCCGTGAGCAGACCGGCAGCAATGGCCAGGGCGAGCGGCATCCCACCCTGCATGAAACGGGCCCCGATCAGACCGGCCAGGGCCATCACAGCCCCAACGGATAGATCAATCCCGCCGATGATGATCACCAGACTCTCTCCAAATGCCGCGATAGCGATCCATGAGAAAGAGCGCACCACGTTCAACAGATTGTTCGAGGTGAGGAAAGTGTCGCTCTGGAAGCTCAGGAATGTGCCAAGCAACAGCAGCAATGCCAGCGCAGCCGATTCGCGCCGCCTGAGTATCGCGCCCGCGATGTATCTTGCCGCTCCCAATAGGGCCGACCTGCCAGTACCCCTCTGAAAGTCACCTGCGCTCTGCAGCACGCAGCTTTTCCTCCATCAGACGATTACGTCATTGATGATCTGACGCAAGGTCTCCGTGTCCAGGTCTTTCTTATCGAGAAAGGCCACGGCTCCTGCTTCCAGGCCCAGGCGGTGAAATTCGCGGTCCGGGTAGGCACTGATGAGCACAACGCGAGACGAGGGTGAGAGGGTCCTGATGCGCCGCGCACAGTGGATACCACTTTCCTCGCCCAGGACGACATCCACAAGCACCAGCCGGGGAACGATCTGCCGGACCAGAGAGGTGGCCTCCGCAACATCTTCGGCCTCGTACATAACGGCGCGAGGACATACCTGACAGATCATGCGCCTTAACTGGCGGCGATAGCGGGCGTTGTCGTCCACCAGCAACATCACCACAGACTCCTTGATCGCTCCCCCGGATACTGCGGTACTCGACCCACTTACCTGTCCGGGAACGGCCATAATCTCCGGGTGTTGCTGGACGTAATTTACGGCCTCCAGGCGGCTCTGGACATTAAGCTGACGATAGAGGCGCGTGAGGTGATTTTCCACGGTTTTGACGCTCAGTCCCAGTTTTTGGGCGATGGATTGGTTGTCCAACCCCAACTGCAATAGCCGCAGCAGCTCGAGCTGGCGCGCCGTCAACAATGGGACCGTATGTGCCCCATCCACATACCCGATCAGTTTGTTTATGAGGGGCGAGGAGATCCACTTCTCGCCGGAGAGTACCCGGTGCACGGCCAGGCGCAGGTCGCTAAGCGGCTGATCCTTGAGATGGTAACCGTCAACACCGGCAGCCAGCAGGCCCTGGACGTAGACATCATCATCGTAGGCGCTGACGACCAGTATTTTCATTTCCGGGTAGAGCACCCGAATCTGCCGTATGGCTGCCAGCGGCTCAAAGTCTGGCATGGTCACGTCAATCAGTAACAGGGTCGGCTGCGCCCGGGCCAGGGCAGCAAAGAGTGCCGGACCGTCGCCTACTTCTCCTGCGATCTCTATATCATCGCAGCCCTCAAGTGCGTTACGGATTCCCGCCCGCACTACGGCGTGATCGTCTGCTAGCAGAACGCTGGCTTTGCCCATGGACTGTTACCCTTCAGGTGCGGCAAGCGTCACATCACCTGCCAGCAGCCTGTGCAACGTGCCATCCGATGTGCGCACGAGCAGAACCCCGTCCCCGTCTACCTCCTCGGCAAGGCCCGTAATGGCCCCGGTCGCAGTGAATGCCTGTACCTGACTCCCCAACGTTGCCAGCCTGGCCCGCCAGTCCGCAAAAGGGGTCTGACCTGCTTTTAGCAACTCATACCGTCTCTCTACCTCTGTCAGAAAGGCGGCCGCCAGGTGCGTCCGGTCGGTCCACCGGCTGGTCTCCGCGTAGATGCTTGTGGCGTTGGGGGCCAGCTTCGGTAAGTCTGCGGGGAGCACGTTCACGTTAATGCCGATGCCCACGATGACGTAAGCCGGTTGTCCACCCATCACCTCTGCCTCGGTGAGCACCCCACCCAGTTTCTTCCACCCGGTAGACGATTGGATGATCAGGTCATTAGGCCACTTGAGGGCGACGTGTAACCCGGTCATTTGCTCTATGGCGTCGGCAGCGGCCAGGGAGCAGAGCATGGTCAGGTAGTTGAGCTGGCCAGGTGGGGATGGGGGACGGAAAATGATAGAACAGAGGATAGCGGAGGAAGGAGGGGCCAGCCAGCGTCTACCCATACGGCCACGCCCTGAGGTCTGCTCATCGGCGAGTACCACTGTCCCCTCCGGAGCACCCTGCCGGGCCAGGTCTCTGGCCACGTCATTGGTCGAGGTGACACAGGGCAGGAACTTCATACTACGCCCAACGTAACGGGTTTTCACAAGGTCGGGAAGATTTATGTATCCGATCATCTCACCGTACACCTGCACTGTAGCTGTTTTCCCTTCCCGCAGGTTTTGGGCGCTGACCTGCGGGGGAGTAGTGGGCAGATAATTACGAGCAACCTCTGTAGAGTATTATATCCAGAGCCCTGGTTGGTGCAACCTTTGCGTTCCTGTCGTTCTGCGGTATACTCCTCGGGCAACCATAGATTTATGGAGGTGAAAATGGATGTACTGAAAGTGGGCGTGATCGGAGTCGGGGGTATTGCCAGATTCCATATGCCGGGATGGGAAGCATGCGCGTACACTGAAGTGGTCGCGGGGTGTGATATTGACGAGGAAGCTCTGCAGAGATGGGGAAAAGAGTTCAACGTGAAAAAGCTTGTCACAGACGCCACGGAGTTGATCCGCGATCCGGAGATAGATATCATAGACATCTGCACGCCGAACAACTATCACGCGCCGCTGGCTATAGCAGCGCTGGAGGCCGGTAAGCATGTGCTTTGCGAAAAGCCACTGGCCCCCACCACAGACGAGATCCGCGCCCTGATCGCCGCACGCGACAGGTCGGGCAGGATGTTGATGACGGCCCAGCATTACCGCTTCCGTGGTTCGGCGCGTGCCATGAAGGCCGAGATTGATACAGGTGTGCTGGGCGACATATACCACGCCCGCAGTTGGATGTTACGCCGCGCGGCCGTACCAATCCGGCCGGGTTTTATTATGAAAAGGCACAGCAGCGGCGGACCATGCATTGACATAGGCGTGCACATCCTGGACCTGACGCTCTGGTTTATGGGCCACCCACGCCCGGTGGCAGTCAGTGGCGTCGCCCGGGCAGAACTTGCGCATCAAGAGGGAGCATTCAGCATCTGGGGCGGACCGATCCCCCCGGAGTTCGATGTCGAGGACTTCGCTGCCGCCTTCGTCCGCTTTGAGAACGGCGCCACGCTCATCCTTGAGGTGAGCTGGATGCTCCACCACGGCACCGAAGTCGAGGACACCCAGTTGTGGCTCTACGGCACGAAAGGAGGTTGTCACTGGCCCAGGTGCGAGTTCTATGAGTCCAACAACACCACCAGACAGCACTACGACCGCAGATTAAAGCTGGTTCAAGACACGATGGAGCCGCATGCGTTAGAGTGCGTCGAGTTCGCTCAAGCCATCATTGATGGCGCACCATCCCCCGTCCCGGCCGAGCAGTCACTCCAGGTAATGATGATCCTGGAAGGTATCTACAGAAGTCAGCAGGCCGGTAAAGAGGTGCGACTGGAATGAGGAGGTGAACATGAAGGACCGAACCATTTTGTGGATCTTTCTGGCTTTCACGCTGGGTTTTACACTGCCCGTTTGTAGCTGTGTCGGAACCGGGCTGCTCACTATGACCTTGATGGGGCGCATGGCGGGGCCAGGCGAGCGGACAGCCGTGACCGGCGATGCCGTGGGAGTGATACGCCTCGATGGCACAATTCACAGTGCTCCGGAAGATTACGCGTTTGCCTGGGGCATTACCCCGGAGCACACCGCCAGACTGCTCAAACAGGCCGCTGTCAATCCCAATATCAAGGCCGTCGTGGTGCACATCAACAGCTCCGGTGGTAGCGTGGTCGCTTCGGACCGCATTTACCACATGCTGCTCGACTTCGAGAAGCCGGTGGTGATATGGATGGACGAGATGGCGGCCTCGGGCGGTTATTATATCGCCTGCGGCGGCGACTATGTCTTCGCCCATCCCAGTACCCTGACCGGTTCTATCGGCGTCATCAGCCGTTTCCTCAGAGTACAGGAGCTTATGGACAAGGTCGGCGTGGAGGCGGAGGTCATCGCTTCTGGCCCCGGCAAGGACATCGGCAGCCCATTCCGGGAAATGACGGATGAGGAGCGCGCGCTGTGGAAGGGGATCATCAATGAAACGTATGATGGCTTCGTCGAGGTTGTCGCCCAGGCACGTCACCTGCCCCTGGAAAGGGTGCGTGAACTGGCAGACGGCCGTATCTACACAGGCCGACAGGCGCTTGAAGCGGGTCTGGTTGACGCGGTGGGCACGCTGGACGATGCGATCGCCAAGGCGGCGGAGCTGGGAGGCATCACGGGCAAGCCGGAGGTGATCGAGCTGAAGTCCGAGCCCGGATTGTTGGAGATGCTTTACGGTCTCCAGGCTCACACGCCGGCATTGGAGGAGCTATTGAGGCTGGGCGAGGTGCCTGTGCTCGAATTCCGCGCCAGGTGACGGTCACCTGCATCGGCCAATGTTTGCCGAAGTTGCCGTATTGTCCCCAATTGGGGGGGTTGCCCAAACATTTACTTACTGGCTTCCGGACCACCTGGAGGGAAATGCAGTTCCGGGCTCGCTGGTGATAGTGCCTTTTGGCCCGCGGCGGCTTTACGGCGTCGTAACTGCTCTGACCGATACCTCTCCTGTTGAGGAGGTCCGGCCGCTGGAATCGCTGGTTGACCCCCAACCCGTGCTGACGGCTGCCCAACTCGCGCTGGCCCGCTGGCTGAGCGATGAGTACCTGGCTCCGCTGTGGCGCTGTATCATGCTCATGTTGCCCCCTGGCGTGGCAGGATACGCCGATGTGCAGGTGGAGTTGGGACGAGAAGTTGGGCCAGGTGATGTGCGCACCCGGGCACAGGAATCGCTGGTGACCGTGCTGGGTGCGCGGGGACCGCTGCGCGGTCGGCAACTTGACCGCCTGCTGCCCCGCCAACAGTGGCGCAGGGCCGCTTCTCAACTGGCCCGCAGGGGCGTGGTGGTGAAGTCCCATTTTTTGGCGCCCCCACGTGCCCGCCCCAGGCTGGTGCGCACAGTCGCGTTAACGGCCGCCGGTATGGACCCCGGCGCAGCACTGAAAGGGCTGAAAAGCGCATGCTACCCGGCCATCATCAGGTTTCTCCAGACAGAGGGCAGCCCGGTGGATGTGAGCTGGGTCTACGCGGAAACCGGCTGTACCCGCTATCACCTGGACAGGCTGGCGGAGCGGGGTATCGTCGTCTTCGATGTTGAGGAAGTATGGCGCGACCCGCTGGCCGATGAATTGTTCGTGCCTGATACCCCCCCGCCCCTCACATCCGATCAGCAACGTGTATGGCAGACGATCGAGTCCGCCATTGAGGATCAGAAAGCGACGGTTTTTCTGCTGCACGGCGTGGTCGGTTCGGGAAAGACCGAAATCTACCTGCGCGCTGTGGCAAAGGTGCTGGAACAGGGTCGGCAGGCCATCGTTTTGGTGCCGGAGATCGCACTGACGCCCCAGATGGCACACCGCTTCGGCGCCCGTTTCGGGCGCCGGCTGGCCGTTTTACACAGTGGCCTGAGTGAAGGGGAGCGTTATGATGCCTGGCGCCGCGCGCGCAGCGGCCAGGTGGACATTGTCATCGGCCCCCGTTCTGCCCTCTTCGCCCCTTTTGCCAGGCCGGGCCTGATCGTGGTGGACGAAGAACACGACGCGAGTTACAAGCAGGAGGAACTCGAGTTTGAGGGGGATTTACCGTCGCAGCCTGTGCTGGCGCCGTTCTATCATGTCAGAGAGGCAGCACTCGAGCTGGCGCGCCTCACCGGCGCTGCTGTAATCCTGGGATCGGCCACCCCGAGTCTGGAGTCTTACCATCGTGCTCAACGCGGCGAGTTCGTGCTGCTGGAGATGCCCCGCCGCATTATGGAGCACGCCCGCCGTTTACAGGAGTTGCAGGCCCGCTATCAGCTCTCCACCAGTCGCTACAGGCCTCTGCAGGATGCATCTCAGGATGTACACTACCGGCCGTTGCCTGCAGTGCGCATCGTGGACCTGCGCGCCGAACTGCGGGCCGGCAATCGCTCCATCTTCAGCCGCGCCCTGCAGCGGGCGGTGGATGAGGCGCTGAGACGCGGAGAACAGGCCATTCTCTTTTTCAACAGGCGGGGTACTGCCACATGTGTGGTGTGTCGTGACTGCGGCTACCTCTCCCGGTGTCCGAATTGCAACACTCCGCTCACGTACCACGAGGACGAGGCGCTGCTGATGTGCCATCACTGTGACCATCGCGAGGCCCTGCCCGAGCGCTGTCCTGCCTGTGACGGCCGACGCATTCGTCGTCTCGGACTGGGGACGGAGCAGGTAGAGCAGGCGGTGCATCAGCGCTGGCCCGAAGTGCGCATCCTGCGTTGGGATCGGGATACCGCCCGCAACTATGCTGCCCACGCGACCATCCTCGACCTCTTCAGCGGCGGGCTGGCCCACATCCTGGTGGGCACACAGATGATCGCGAAGGGCCTCGACCTGCCGCTGGTGACCGTCGTGGGCATCATCTCCGCCGACACTGCACTGAACTTACCCGACTTCCGCGCCGCCGAGCGCACCTTCCAGGTGCTGACCCATATGGCCGGACGGGCCGGGCGGGGGTTGCTCGGAGGAGAGATGATCATCCAGACTTATCGCCCCGACCATTATGCGATTCTGGCTGCTGCTGCCCACGATTACGCCCGCTTTGCCAGGCAGGAGCTGGCTTTCCGCCTGGAGCACGGCTACCCTCCCTACCGCCGTATGGCCAGGCTGGTCTACGAGGATGTCAGCCCATCTCGCGCCAGAGCCGGGGCTGAGGAACTGGCCGCCTTGCTGCGCAGTGAGCTTGCCAGGCGCGGCCTTCCCCTGACCGATCTGATCGGTCCTGTGCCACCTTTTCTGGAGCAACTGCACGGGCGTCACCGTCAGCAAATACTGCTGTTTCATCCTCAACCGGCGGACATTTTGCGCGCGGTCAGGATTCCGCCTGGCTGGCTCGTGGACATTGACCCGGTGAGTGTGCTATGAGCCGTAGCGCTGTAAAAACTCCTCCCTGGTCATCCATATCTCGCTGCGGCGCAGGCGCAACAGGTGGCGCTGCCGCAGGCTCACCTGGTTGAACGTCCACATAATCGCCCAGGTATACAGGTTCTCCCAGAACTCGCCAAAGCGTCCAAGCGGGTTTCTGTACGGGTGAATGGTGAAGCCCAGACGCCTGAACAGCCCCTCACCTCCCAGGCTGACAAGCACCGTGACTCCTCCCACGGCCTGGAGTCCTGCCAGTCGCGGATCCGTTTTCATCTGGCGGGCCAGCTTGTGGAAAGAAGCCATCAGCATACGTGTGCTCCGGGCAGCCCAGGCGAGATCGGGGCCGTGGGGAGGCAAAGGCGGGATATGCTCATTCCATAGATGCAGCTCAAGGACGGGCGTTCCGGCGGGTACGGTATAGTGCGGCAGGAGCACCTGGTGAGCGGTTGTGGTCACGCGTATCCGCAGCATGCCTTCAGGGTCGTCGCAGTACTCAAAAACACCCAGTGCCCGACGCAGCAACTGGTCGAAGTGGCGGATCAGCGTGCGCACCGCTACCGCCTGCCGATCAACACGATACCCCCTGCTATCAACAGCACGCCCAGCCATTGAGTGGGGGAGATTATCTCGCCGAAAAACCAGCGGCTTGCCACCACCTGCACGCCGATCACGGCCAGGCCGGTGGTGATCGGGTGAGCAACATGGAGCGGCACGAAGCGCAGCAGTCCGGTCAGGGTCAGCACGGTGATGAACCCGGCCAGGTTACCGGCGATTTGCCACATCAGGAAGCGGCGCCATTCCGAACTGATGGCAGACAGCTTGAAACATGAGCTGGCGACAATATTGAAGAAGAGGTTGCCAGAGATCAGGATCAGCGGCACAAGGACGGACTGGAAGTTAAAGCGGGACATAGAAACCTCCTGCGAGCAGAACGATGGTTTACTTTGCCCGGTGCACTCTCTCCGGGAGTATAAGTATACACCACTGTACCAAATCCGGTAACTGCCTGCTACCGTCCTGCTGTTTCTAACCTGCGGGAGGGCGGTCAGGGTGCGTCCCAATTTTGTTTGCAGGACAACTGCTCGCAGCAGTTGTCCTGCAACTTTGGGACGCACCCGGCGGTCAGCATCCCTTGACGAATCCCAGGCACTGTGGTATGATTACCTGCGTCAGGGGGGCGTAGTGTAGCGGTTAACATGCCGGCCTGTCAAGCCGGAGATCGCGGGTTCGAATCCCGTCGCTCCCGCTCCAGGTAATTCTGCGCCACAGAAATGGAGAGGCCTGTAGCCTCACCACATTGCGTAGAGACTTGAACAGTAGCCATCCCTGTGTACTTGCCGGTGCCCAGGGATGGCTCTTTTTTTGTCTCCGTGTCCTTCAGGCTCTTATTGATCTTCGCCTTGCCATAGTAACATCTTTTGTATAGAATATATCCCACCTATCACAGGTAGGGAGGATGGTAGGATGCGGCCCAAAGGGAGTGCAGAAGCTCTGGAAATGCGCCGGATGATC
>Ga0209162_1000595_pt1 | contig 39151 bp, 32 predicted proteins | sample YNPNPMetaG_FD_187121 | JGI IMG/M metagenome (GOLD analysis project Ga0209162, IMG submission 187121) | Anoxygenic and chlorotrophic microbial mat microbial communities from Yellowstone National Park, USA - YNP NP MetaG (SPAdes) (version 2) ...
GGATTCATAAATTTGTCGAAATCAACCAAAAGTCTCTTAACCAATACGCTCGGTTTCCGCCAAAACTCTGCGTGTATAATTAGAATGTGAATGTTCAACCCGCGGTTGAGATTACTAACCTTACTTTCCGTTACCGCAATCGGACAGAACCGGCGATCAAAAACATCTCTCTTTCCGTTGCTCAGGGTCAGCTCATTCTCATTGCTGGGGCAAGCGGGTGTGGCAAAACCACGTTAGCGCGCTGTATAAATGGTCTTATTCCGCGCAGCTACAAAGGTGAGATCAGTGGTCGTATCCTGCTGCAAGGACAGGATATTGCAGGTCTGCCGCTGGCGCGCATTTCACAACTGGTTGGCACTGTGTTGCAGGATCCAGAACGGCAAATTCTGGGCACGCGGGTTCTCTTTGAGGTAGCATTTGGACTGGAAAACCTCGGCTTGCCGCGAGATGAGATATTGCGCCGCGTTGAGCAAGCACTGGAATACCTGAACATCTCCCACCTGCGAGACCGTGAAACCTTCAACCTTTCCGGCGGCGAGAAGCAAAAGGTGGCTCTGGCGGGTGTGCTGGCAATGAACCCGAGCATTCTCTTACTGGATGAACCGCTGGCAAGTCTGGATCCGGCTTCGGCACAGGAAGCTCTGGCATTAATTCGCCGCCTTGCCGATGAGGGGATGACCGTTCTTATGGTGGAACATCGAGTAGAGGATGTACTCAAAATCCAGCCCGACCGTGTCCTGTTTATGGTGGAGGGCGAGATACGTTACGATGGTGATACTGATGGACTGACCAGAGCGGTGGATTATCGCGAGGTCAAATTGCCAGCCAAGATGATTATCCAGCGTGCATCAGCATTTCCGCCGCCGCCAATCCTGCAGCCCTTGCCGGATGTCGCACTCTCAACAGAAGAAGAGCCACTGGTGCGCTTTGAGGATGTCAGTTTCGGCTACGAAGAGGGTCAGCGCGTTCTGGATAAAATCAATCTGGATATTCACCGCGGGGATGTTATCGCTGTCCTGGGTCCAAACGGTGCCGGAAAAACCACGCTGGTAAAACACGCCATTGGCTTGCTTAAGCCGAAAAGCGGACGTGTGCTGGTGCAGGGCAGGGATACACGTCACCAGAGCGTGGCAGAGATTGCCAATACGCTGGGTTACGTCTTCCAAAGCCCAAGCCACATGCTCTTTGCGCCTACGGTACATGATGAACTGGCATTTGGTCCCAAAAACCTAGGATACCAACCCGAGGACATCGAAAAACAGGTTGCCGAAGCGGTGGAAATTGTTCACCTCAACGGAATGGAGCAAGACCCGCCGCTGGCACTTTCTTTTGGTCAACAGAAACGGGTCAGCATCGCCGCTATCCTTGCCATGCGCTCGCGTATCCTGGTCATGGATGAACCCACCGCCGGACAGGATTACAAGAACTATATGGATTTCATGACCTCTATTGTGCAAATGCAGGGCTTTCAAGCCATCCTTTTTATCACTCATGATGTGGACCTGGCTGTGATTTATGCCAACCGCGTTCTGCTGGTGAACCAAGGGCGATTGGTAGCAGATGGAAAGCCAGAGGAAGTATTGTCCGATTTTGAACGGTTGACCGCCAACCGATTAGTGCCCACGTCGTTACTGCAAGCCAACCTGGAGTATCTTCCACGCGCTGGGCACTTCCTGAGGGCTGAGGCTCTGGCACATCTGTTGCCACCTTGATTGCTGAGTGACACCCGCTGAACAGTCGGGTGTTTCAATAAAAGGTCATCACTGCTTCATAATCTACTTTTTTCAGATCAAAAGGAGGATGTTATGGATCGTAAACTGCTTTCTGTTGTCCTGGCACTGATTGCCGTGCTGGTATTCTTTATCGGCATTGCGTTGATCGCGCCGCTTATCAACCCCGACCTGCAATTGGATGAAACGGCTCTGCTGCGTTTTGTCTTCGTTGCCATTGGGTTGTTGATTGTTTTCATCGTGTACTGGCTGACCCGTACTCGTAAAATCTGGGAAGTTGGGACACGCGAGGTAGTCTATATGGCGATCGGCGCGGCACTATATGCCATCTTCTCATACCTGTTCAATGGCACTGTCTTTGCCGTTCCCTCAGTCAGTCAGGTGGCACTACGTCCGGCAATTGCCATCCCAATGTTCTTCGGTTATGCCTTTGGACCGGCAGTGGGGCTGTTCACCGGTGCAGTAGGTAATATGTTCGGTGACGCGTTGACCGGTTTTGGTCTCTCGCCACAGTGGTCGGTGGGGAATGGACTGGTAGGCATGATTGCTGGCATGGCTTGGCTTTTCGAGGACAAGAAAAAAAGCATTAATGTTGTCCTGATCCTCAGCATCATTGTTGCTGCAATTGCTACCGTTATCTTCTTCCTCAACCGCAACCAGCCCAACATGTTGTTCTTTGATCCGGAAAATAACATCTTTGGCGACCAGCAAATCAGCCTCTTCGCTGGACTTTCTGCGGTCGTCGGTTTGATCCTGGTGCTGGCAGTGCGTTACGCCTTTGGTAAAAACATAGACGTCGCCGCAGCGGTTACCTGGAGCATGTTAGGTAATTTCCTGGGTATCGGCTTCGCCGCCATCTCGGATATCTGGATCAATGGCTTCCCACCGGCAGTTGCCATTGTGGGTGAATTCCTGCCCGCGGCTGGACCGAACATGATCTTCGCTGCCATCCTGGTGCCAATTCTGGTTGCTGCTTACGCAGCGGTACAGCGTCAAACCGGGCGTTAGCAAAAACATCGTTGGGCTTCCGGGACTTCTCACAAAGTTTCGGAAGCCTAACCAGACTTGGAAAGCTTATGCTGGTTACCTGGCGTTACCGCGAGCGGAAGTCGCTGATCCAATCTTTTGATCCGCGGGCGTGGATTATCTTTTTCGCCTGTTTTCTGGCATCCACCCTGTTCTTTTGGGACTTTCGCTATTTGCTTTTCTTTACGGCAATCGCATTACTGACTGTTTTCACTTCCGGAGTCACATGGAAGGAATCACGCCGCGCTTGGCTGTTTATTACTGGCTTCATTCTGTTCTTTGCCTTCTTTACCTTTCTTACGGGCCGCGGCGGTGTGGAATTGTATCGCGTAGAGCATATTATCACCCAATATACTGCACCATTCACAATTTTTGGCTGGCGTCCCACCCTGTGGGTTACCGCCGAGCGCATCATGTTCTCCGCCAGCATGATTCTGCGCGTGTTCAGCATCGCCAGCATGACTATTTTGATTCCCTACTCGCTCAATCCGGCATTATATGGGGTGACATTCCGCAAGCTGGGAATGCCGGATAAGATTGCTTATGGGATGGATTTGACCATGCGATTTATCCCAACTTTTGGACGTGATTTTTCCTTGACGATGGATGCGCAAAAAGCGCGCGGCTACGAAATCGAAAAGTTAAGCGGTGGTTTGTTTGAACAAGTTCGCAAGCTGGCGCCGCTCATTGTACCGGTAACCATCCATGCCATCATGGGCAGCGAGGATATCATTGACGCGATGGACCTGCGTGCTTTTGGCGTTGGACCGCGTACCTGGCTGCAGGAGCTGCACTACCGTCGGCGCGATAAAGCTCTGATCATCTTTGGGGTGATAATGGTACTGGCTTCGGCGGCGCTCTCACTATTTACCTATCGCCTCTGGATACCAGAATTCCTTCTTGCGCTGGCTCAGTGATTGGTTATGCCCGCTTATGATGCCATTCTGATTCCCGGCGGGGGAGTCCGCACTGGCGGCGAATTGCCGCCCTGGTCTATCGCGCGCCTGCAGCGTGCTCTCGAAATGGAAAACGGCGAGCTTTTCATCACTCTCAGCGCCGGCAGTGTACATGTTCCCCCGCCGCTGGATGAGGATGGATTCCCAATTTTGGAGTCCCTAGCCGCCGCTCGTTATCTGCTATCGCATGGAATTCCGTCAGAACGTATCTTGACCGAAACTTGTTCATTGGATACGATCGGCAACGCTTTTTTTGCACGTCTGCTTCATGTTGAACCATTACACCTGCGGCGACTTGCGGTCATCACTTCCGAGTTTCATATGCCGCGCACTGCTTTTATTTTCCGTTGGGTGTTTAGCCTGGATGTACCCCCAGAGGGATATGAGCTACACTTTGAAACTACACCCAATTGTGGGATGGACTCAGAAACTTTGGCTGCACGGCAGAAAAAAGAAGCGCAAAGTCTGAAGCTTGCACGCGCCGTCAGCCAAACCATTGACAGTATGACCGCTCTGCACCGCTGGCTGTTCAACGAACACCACGCTTATGCTGTGGGAAAGCTGCCGCTGCGTATTCAGGGAAAGAGCAAAGATACCTATTAAGCCCTGTGCTGTTAATAGAAAACGCCATGAAACCGTGGGTACATGCAAAGCTTCTCAACCTTTCCCTGCCATCGCTGTTCCTGGCGTTTATGGTCAGCGCTTCGGCTGCCGGCAGTCTATATCTGCATCTGTTCCTGATGCAGCCAATTGGCAGACGGCGGCTGGCACTGCTTACACTGCTGATCATCCTTCTGCTGGCGGGAACATACTTTGTCATTCAGAGCCTGCTTCTGCCAGTACTGAGCAGACTGCGAAAAAATCAGCTTGTCCTTGCGTTGACAGGCGGTCTGCTTGGCGGTCTGTATCTATTCACCTTTTCACCCTGGAAGACACCTGTCCTTTACTTGTCATCGAATCAACTTGAAATCTTGGTTGATGGCGAGAAAAACGCTGCTTCCAATGGAAGATCAGTTGAACTGTTGGGCTTCAGCGCAGAAGGTGAATTTATCAGCTTTTCCAATTTTTCCATTGAGGGCGACTGGCAGCGCGTTGGTGACCGTATGGCCGCCAGCGGCACGCAGCCTGCAAGATTGCGCTGGCAGGGAATTGCCAGAGACATCGTGTTGATTTTTAAGACATCGCCGGAAAGCGGTATAGTGCGAGTGAGCTACGACGGCGAAGAAAGGACATATGATCTCTACTCACCTCATGCGAATCATCTCTTCATTCACGAGCAGTCACCTATGAGGCTGTCGGGAACACGTCTCCCGGCAATCATTCTTACCGTTATTCCTCTCACATTTCTGATATTGAGTGGATTATGCGTCATGCTGTTGGTCTGGCCCGGGTCTGCAGCGGGTGTGCATGTCAGAGAAACCACCCCCATCAGAAAAAAGCACCTGCTGTTTGTCTTTAGCTTACTGGGTGTTATTCTGTTCTTTGTTGTCAGCCGGCAATTCGGTTTATGGATTGTGAGCGATTCGGTTAACTATACCAGCGCTGCACGCCACTTGATTACCGGCGATGGCTACATTGCCCTGAACGGTGACGTTTTTGACTGGTGGCCGCCGCTTTATCCAACCTTGCTGGCAGTATTTGAACTCTTGCCACTCTCTTCGCCTCTGGTCGGGGTCAGATGGATGCATGCCATCCTGCTGGGGGCTATGATTTATTGCTCGGGTTTGCTGCTCCAGCGCTTGCTGGCAGAAGCCGGCGAAGGGTATCGCACTGCTGTCCTCTTGCTTATCACCGTTGGGTATCCTCTCACTGAGGCAGCAGTCTATCTGCTCTCTGAACCTTTGTTTATTCTGTTGGAATTACTTTTCTTTCTCTGGTTTGTACGCTTTTTGGAAACCGGGCAAACCAAGTACGCTCTGCTCTTTACCTTGGCAACCGCTTTGCATGCCCTGACGCGTTACCCAGGGGTAGCATTGATGTTCACAGGGTCTCTGACTTTATTACTCTTCCCAGACGATGCCTTCTGGAAACGACTGCTGCGCAGTTTTTTATTCGCTTTTTTCTCATCCCTCCCACTGGCATTGTGGATGGGACGCAACTATATCCTGACTGGATTGTTCGCCGGCGTGCGGACGCCAGCCTACCTCACCCTTGCTGACAACTTGCGATTGGCAGGCACGACCATTGCAAACTGGTTTTTTCCACCTAACTGGAACCCGATTGCTGCGGCTCTATTCTTCGGTTTACTGGCGATTGTACTTGCAGCAGCTATGATTAAACAGCCAAAGACCTTTTTGCATTCACTGACAAACCCGAGATTTCTCCTTTTGCTGTTCTTTGCTCTGATTTACACGGTTTACCTGATCATCACGCTCTCGATTTACCATAATGCTCAACTGGGCAACCGCTTGCTGTCGCCCATCTTTGTTCCCTTGTGGTTAGTCCTGGCTTACCTGATTCTGCAAATCAAAAACCATCTGCCGTCTTCCGTTAGAACGCTCAAGCAATTAAACTGGCTGGCTTTGTTACTGCTTTTGAGTTTGCTTCCTGCACCATTTACCGCACAGTTTGCATTGGCAAAGCGTGAAGCAGCCACATTCAGCACCGGCTTTTCAATGTACTCTCTGCAGAATAGCGAAACAGTGGCGTACCTGCGACAAAACTCGTTGGCTGATGCACACACGATTTACAGCAACTGCCATCGTTGTCTGTACATGTTTGCGGACATCCAACCTGCTTTACCATACGATAGCAAAGTACGCGACATGTATTTGACACCCAATCATCTTCCTTTCTACATTGTCTGGTTTAATGAGGTGCTGCCAGAAGGGGGGATTGTTGGAAAACGCTACCCAATGCCTGATCCCAGCGAGTTGCTGGGCATGCCTCTTAAAATCAAAGAATTCGCCTCGTTTTCAGATGGTACAATTTATCTGGTTGCGCCATAAGTACGAGAACAATCCACACCCTCGCACATCAGAACAAGGATCATTACAGCGATGACCTGGAACACCCTATTAGGGCACGAGTGGGCTGCACAATTGTTAAAACAACATATGGTACACAATGCAGTGCGCCATGCTTATCTGTTCACCGGTCCAGAAGGGGTCGGGCGACGCACATTGGCGCTATGCTTTGCCCAAGCACTCCATTGCCTCTACCCCCCAGCACCCGGCGAACCCTGCGGTGAATGTCAAATCTGCCAGCAAACCAAGCGCATGGAAATGACTGATCTTTCTATCGTACAGTCTGAACCTGATAGTCATACGATTAAGATTGAACAGATACGCGACCTGCAACACATCCTTTCTTTAGCGCCCTATCAAACTCGTTATCGGGTGGCAGTGTTACTGCGTTTTGAAGAAGCCACTGTTGCAGCGCAAAATGCCCTGCTAAAAACATTGGAAGAACCCCCACAAAAAGTTATTCTCTTACTAACCGCTGACGCGGCTGAAAATCTGCTTCCCACGATTGTTTCACGTTGTGAGGTGTTACGCCTGCGTCCGCTTTCGGTCGAGCGGCTGGCAGAAGCGTTACAAACTCACTGGGGAGTCAACAACAACGAAGCCTGGAAACTGGCACATCTGGCAAATGGTCGTCCGGGTTACGCCCTGCGTCTGCATCAAAACCCGCAGATGCTGAAGCAACTTCACGCATGGGGAGCTGAAATGTTTGAATTGTTGGCAGAGTCGCGCCGCGCTCGTTTTGCCTACGTCGAAAAAGTGGCAAAATCACGTGAGGAGCTGCGCCCTGTACTGGTAACATGGCTTTCGCTATGGCGGGATGTCATGCTGGCAGCCGTCAGTACGAACGCACCGTTGACTAACCTGGAGTTTGAGCCGCAAATTCACCATCTGGCGGAAACCGTCGGTTGGTCAAAAGCCCGCGCTTGTACTGTCGGTCTGGAGCGAGCGCTGGCACAACTGGAAGCGAATGTCAATATTCGCTTGCTGGTAGAAAACATCCTGTTGGATTGGCCTCGGCTAACTGTTGGCTGACCGCAAAATTCCCTCTTTCAAATATTTCTAAATGGTGTATAGTATAGAAAATCAGACTAGTCAATGAGGCGCGCAATCAGAAAATTGCCGCTTAGCGGAAGCTATGCCCGCTAAAGAACCAAAGTGGAGGACAGCCAATGGTGACTTTGCGCGAAATGTTACGAGCAGCCAGCCGAACGTTTGCCCTTGGAATTGAACGCCTTCCCGGACTTCTGGGAGATGCGGTCATGGTTGCTTACCTGCTATTACGGGTTTCGGATTACATCGAAGATAATGACGAAATGCCCGCAGAACAAAAAGCTGCCCTGCTTCGGCTCTGGGACCAGGTTCTGGCAGGCGAGCAGGAAGTCAGTCGGTTGCTTGCCCTGATTGGCAACCCAGAAGAATCAAATCCGGATGGTTTGGTTGCCAGGCACGCGGCTGAAGTTCTGGCTCGTTTGCGTTCACTACCGCCTGAGGTGCAGTCACCGATCGTCAGCAATGTGCGCGATACCACTCTGGGCATGGCGCGTTGGGTACTGCGCGGTCCACAGGTGGAAAGCGAAGACGATATGGATGATTATATGCACGAAGTCGCCGGACGCGTTGGCTATCTGTTAACCCATCTATTTGCCTGGTATTCTTTCACCGTCCGCTTGCATAAAGACGCACTTATGCCACTGGCGCGTGAATTTGGTCTGGCGTTGCAAACCGTCAACATCATCCGCGGCTTACGCGAGGATTATGAACGTGGTTGGATTTACGTCCCCAAAAGCTTTTGCGACCGCGTCCACATCGCCCGCGAAGATATGTTTCGTCCGGAACACCGCGCCGAAGCCTTGCAGGTGCTGGACATGTTGACTGACAAAGCCGAGCGTCACCTGCGCGTTGCGCTGGCATACATTAAAGCACTTCCTCCCTGGCAACATAGTATTCGCCTGTTCTGCATTTACCCGTTGATGTTCGCCGTACGGACGCTGGCAATCAGCCGTCACAACGTCAGGGTACTGGAAGACGAGGTCAAAATCACCCGTGAAGAAGTAAGACGTATCGTCAGTGAGACCACACGCTGGGGTTGGTTCAACCCCTGGCTTGACCATTACTACAATCGCCTTAAACAGGCTGGCGAATAGCGCTAGACCCCAAAAATATCCCATAATGTGCGCGGGGTGAACATCACCAGCGGATCAGCCGAACCAAAACAGGCATCTACAATCGCCTGTCGCAGGTGCGGTTTGGACTGCGCCCGCGTCAATAATCGTTCCAGCGCGCCGTTGCGAAAATAAAATTTTTGCGCCAGATGATTGAGCATAAGCTGATAACGATACTTCTTTGCTAACGCGGTGCGATACCTATTCTGGATCGAGGTTCGCAGCACGCGATCACCCTGGAAACCTTCCAAAATCGCCTCTGCCGCTAGTTGAGCAGACTCAAGCGCATAATCAATGCCCTCGCCAGTAATCGGGTTGACCAACCCAACCGATTCCCCTACGACAAGGATATATTCGTTACCGCTATGAGCTGGAGAGAAATCCGTGCGCAGCGTATATCCCTTAATGGGGGCAGTCTGCCTGGCATGTTTGAGCAGGCGCTGCAAGTATGGATGTTCGTTGATCAGGCGTTTCAAAAGGGTCGTTTGCAGCGTTGGGCTATCGAAAAACACACCACAACCAACGTTCGCAGTGGTCGGAGAGGTGGGAAATACCCAGCCATATCCTGGCAACTCCACACCATCAAAAAACAAAACAATGGTATCGTCCAATCCTTCGACATTTTCAAAATACGTACGGGCTGCCCGATTAATCGGCGGCTGCTTCTGTAACAACCCCAAATCACGCAGCAGAGCACTGTTTGCTCCGGTTGCAATAACCGCTAGCGCACAGCAAAGCGGCTCATCTCCTTGCAGATGAACCTGCACACTGCCATCCATTGCACGCGTAATCGTCTCAACCCAAGCGTTCGGGAGAAATGTCGCCCCGGCTGCAAGCGCATGTTGACGCACCAAGTCGTCAAATATCAAGCGCGGCAAAACCAGAATGTGATCGGGCAAACCATTAAGCTGATCGAGTAACAGCGGATAGGTAACTGCGTCGGATTGGCGCAGTGTAATCGCGTTGCAGCGATAGGCGCGTTCTTCAACTTCAGTAATGAGTCCCATTACGGTTAGCATTTTCAACGCACGCGGTGTCAGCCCGTCACCGCAAGTTTTATCCCGTGGAAATTCCGCTTTATCCAGCAATGCAACTTTCAGACCGCAACGCGCTAGATGGTAAGCCGTTGCAGAACCAGCGGGACCTGCGCCGACAACGACAACGTCAAAAGAACGGGAAAAATTTGAACAATTCATGAGACGATTATATATTATTTTTAAGCCAAAAGTTAAGAAATTGGATATAAATTCTACAAATTTCAGCTATTAGGAGGACGTCGAAAAAGTCATATTTGGCGTACACCTATACGAAAACATGTTGTTTTACCGTCACATATAGGAGGTGGTTTTTGCCTTTCAAAGCCCTCGCCATTAGTAAGCTTGACTTTTGCTAACTGCAAGTGTAGTATTAGGGAAAGCTACAAAAATTATATATAAATGGGCAGCGGTGTATAGAACTGCTTCTTGAACAGGGGGATAATCACAATGCGCCAGATCGAAGAGCCTTTGTCATGTCATCGTCTGTCACCCATAAAGGATGGTTACTATGGATGAAAGGGTTCGGTTTCCACGTCATGGCGCTTTACAATGGATATTTGCAGCTATCCTTTTCACAATTCTCCTTATAAGTTTTGTCAGCCCTGTTCTAGCGCAAATCCTCCATACCATCGCATGGGAGAATCAGGGATTTGCCAATGGGGCGACCATTCCCAGCGGCACCACGCTGACCGCAAGCACATCGCCTGCGGTTTCGGGAGCGCTCACCGCCACCCTGACATACAATACCAGTGGGACATACACCGTTACACCCACATTTACTTTCAACTCAGGCGTGGTTGGCGCACACACGGGTCTTTTCTTTATCAGTTATGAGGTTGGCGCAAATCCCAATCCTGCCACGCAGTTTATCACTTTCACCCTGTCCTTCTCCCGCCCAGTGTATGGGTTGTCATTTGATCTGTTGGATATTGACCGCCGTGGAGAAGCCACCAGTTGGGAAGACGCAGTGATTGTGACATACAACGCTGGTACCAATGTGCGCAGCACACCAGTTGTCTATACCCTGGCAGGTCCCTGTGTAGTGGAAGGCACCGTTTTGACAGCAAATGACGGCTTTGTAGGTAACAGTACAAACAATCCCGGACTCTGCATCAATGGCAACAATGATGCTCTGGCAAATGGCAATATTCGCTTTAACTTCGGTAATATACCTGTGTCCTCTGTCACTGTCCGTTACAGCCCGGGACAAACTGCACCCAATCCTTCTGGTGAACAGCATATTGGCATTTCGGATATTACTTTCACCATGAGCGATTTTGGCGATGCTCCATCCAGCTATGGCGATGCCTCTCACGCATTGCCCGCGATAATCAGCAACTATCTTGGTAGCACATTGCCAGACGCCGAGTCTACCAGTCAGTACAGCACGGATGCCTTGGGCGATGATAATACAGGGAACAATGATGAAGATGCCTTTGTCAGCGACGCCAGCGGCTTTGTTACTTTACCAACCCAGCTTCACACCGGTCTGAGTGGAAACACCTACATCCTGACCGTACCCTGTACGGGCACTGGCAACGTAGCAGGCTGGATTGATTTCAACGTCAATGGTAGTTTTAATGCGGGCGAACGTGCATCCGGTTCTTGCAGCGCTGGCAATGCCACGCTCAACTGGACCATCCCGGCAGATATTAAAGCCGGGGCGACTTACATGCGCCTGCGCATGGCAAACGACGCCGCCCAGATCGCCAACCCCACTGGCGATGCAGCTAGCGGTGAAGTCGAAGATTATCGTCTCAATATCCTGGCAGCAATGCGGGTGGTAAAGCGGTTAATCCCTTCTACCGATCCAGGCCGCTTTAACCTGCTACTGACCGGAACCCCAGCACCCGGTATTCCAGGTGGATCAAGCAATCCAGCCCTCAACGCAGGCGATGGCGATAGCACAGGATGGCTGATCGTACAACCCGGCACTACTTACACTGCTTCTGAAACCGCAGCAAGCGGCACCAGCCTGGCAGACTACACCACAACATACAGTTGTGTAAACGCAGCTGGGACAACTCTTGCCTCAGGAATTGGCACCAGCGTCAGTGTTACACCCCCGCTAACCGGCACTGGACAGGAGCAAACCATCACGTGCACATTTACCAATTCCACTGGCACTGATCTGTCCATCGTCAAAACCGATAATCCCGACCCGGTGTATGTCAATGGACAGTTTGATTATTATCTGAGCGTGACGAACAATGGTGGAGTGGATGCTGTAAACGTCGTCGTGAGAGATACTCTTCCAACAGGCACAACTTACGTTAATGCTACCGGAAGCGGCTGGAGTTGTAGTCATGCATCAGGGATTGTGACCTGCACTCGCCCCTTACTGGCAGCCGGCACCACTGCACCACAGATTACCGTCACCGTCACGGCACCGGCTACGCCAGGAACAGTGATTAACCGCGTGACCGTCTCCTCAGACAACCGCGACACCAACCCGAATAACAATTCTGATGATGAAGATACGCTAATCGTTTCCAGTGACCCCAACAGTCTGGTCAAACGCATTGTGACGACCGATCAATCGTTTACAGATGGAACGGACGTTGCCATCGGCGAGATTGTCACCTATCGCGTGCTGGTAACCATCCCACCAGCAACGCTGACCAACGCACGAATGGTGGACACACTTGTTCAAGGTCTGGCATTTGTGGACTGCATCAGCATTGAACCCCAAACACCCGACCTAACCACATCCGTCGCCGGCGGTTTTGGAGCAATTTGTAACAACACCCCGCCCACGTTGTATACCGTGGATGATCCCACCGGCGGCAGCGACCCAGCCAATGCCGGCCGCCGCGTGACCTTCCCGCTGGGTACACTGACCAATTCTTCTGCGGGCAATGTAGGCTTGGCATTTACTTACCGCGTGGTAGTGCTGGATACCGCCGGAAATCTGGATGGCAAAAACCTACCCAACAATGCTTTGTTCGCCTGGGATGGCGGTAGCCTGTCAGCATCCACAACCGTTACAGTTATTGAGCCGAAATTAACGATAAACAAGATTGCCAACACAACGGTCGTCTCGCTTGGCTCGACTGTTACGTTCACATTGCAAATCCAGCACACTGCCACGAGCCACACCAACGCATATAACACGGTTGTTGAGGACCCGCTGCCCCCAGAACTGGACTATGTTACTGGCAGTCTGGATTGCACTGGCGGTGCTCAGGATCCTGATATAGCCTGCGAGTATATAACCGCAACGCGTACCATTCGCGCCGAATGGAGCAATTTTGTCCTGGGTGGCGGAAACGGGCTGATCAGATTTCAGGCGCGGATAACCGCGATCCCTGTAAGGGGCATTGAGAATGCCGCAAATGTTAGCTGGACCAGTCTGCCTGGAACAGTGCCAGGGCCGCTTTCACCCTACAATCCACAATACTCACACGAACGGTTTCACGATCCTGGCAGTCAAATAGATATCTACTTTACACAAACCATTCTGCGTTTGAGGGCGGGGACTAGTCTGATCTCAGCCGGCATCAGTACGTTGCCCGCTACAGGCTTCGCGCCGGGACGCCAGACAGATTTAAGCCACGCACCGTTCACCGTCTACCATTCAACTGGCGAACTGCGGCTAAGAATCCCTGCTCTGGGGGTTTCTATTCCTGTTCTGGGAATCCCACTGGAACAGGGTAGCTGGAATACCAGTTGGTTGAGCAATCAGGCTGGCTGGCTGGAAGGAAGCGCTTTTCCCACCTGGACAGGCAACAGTGTGCTTACCGGGCATATCTACCTGGCAAATGGTTTACCGGGTCCATTTTATAAGCTGGATGGTCTTCGCTGGGGAGATCAGATCATTATACAGGCTTTTGGATCAAACTATATCTATGAAGTTCGCAGCAACCAAACTGTCAAACCAAACAATATTTCCATCTTAGAGCACGAAGATTACCCCTGGCTGACTCTCGTCACTTGCAAAGGTTATGACGAAAGCACAGACACCTACCATTGGCGCGTAGTTGTGAAGGCTGTTCTGGTGAAAATAGAATAACAACCCGTAAAACAGAAGAATACCCAACATTGTTTTGCCGCCTTGCCAACCCGACAAACCCTGGCAAGGCGGCAATGTTCAGATTAGCGAATGAGTTCGAACTTCGAGCCAGGCGCGCCACACACCGGACATTTATCAGGCGCGCTGCGCTTGTGGACGTAGCCACACACCGGACAAACGTAATAATCGTATTCCTCAAACGCTTCACCCTTTTGGAGCATCTCCAAAGCCTCGCAATAGAGCATCTCATGCACTTTCTCAACCTCCATCGCATCAGAAAAACTGTTCACTGCCTTCTGGTTTCCCTCCGCTTGAGCATCTTTGATAAACTCTGGATACATGCTCACCACTTCATAGTTCTCGCCAGCAATCGCCGCTTCCAGGTTTTCAACAGTGGATTTCACGCCGCCCAAAACGCGCAGGTGAGACAAAGCGTGAACGGTCTCAGCATGGGCAGCGGCTCGGAACAGACGAGCAATCTGCGGATAGCCTTCCGCGTCTGCTTTCTTGGCAAAAGCCAGATAGCGCCGATTTGCCTGCGATTCACCAGCAAATGCAGCTTTCAGATCCTCAATTGTCTTTGACATGGTACCTCCTTATCATAAAAACATCAGCATAAAGATGATCCCTCTTAAGGCAGAGAGATTGTGTGGTTTTTCCCAAATTTGTTTTACCATATTTGTTGCTCACTGGCAATAAAAATGGTGCGGCTTCAGCAAGATAAACGGTCTATCAGATTGTGCTATAATTTCTCAGGGTGATTAAGTTCACCCCTTGGGGGCTTCCGGAACATTTGCGAACCGGAAGCTTTTTAGACATCAACAACAGGATAATCGCGATGCAGATTCTCATCACCGGCGCTGCCGGGTTTCTGGGTAGTGCACTTGCCAACGAACTTGCCCGACAGGGGCATTCTGTACGAGGTCTGGACGATCTCTCTACCGGAGACCCATCCGTCTTATCACCAGACGTGCATTTTATTCGCGGTGATATTAATGACCGTCCCAAACTATGGACACTGCTGCAGGGCGTGGATTGTGTCTATCACCTAGCGGCGCGTGTCCTGGTTGCCGAATCTGTGCTATACCCCTTCGAATATGACAAGGTCAACACGGGCGGTACGGTCTCGCTGATGGAAGCCCTGCGCGATGTCGGTGTGCGGCGGGTGGTATTCATTTCATCAGGGGCAATTTACGGCAATCAGGAAGTACAACCGGTAAGTGAGAATGCCACCCCACATCCGCGCTCACCGTATGCCGTATCCAAGCTGGCAGCCGAATATTATGTCCGCACCATCGGCGCGCTTTGGGGTATTGAAACCGTCTGCCTGCGGGTATTCAATGCTTATGGACCGGGACAGCATCTTCCCCCTGCCCACGCGCCTGTCATCCCGCAATTTTTACGTCAGGCAGCCCAAAACGGTACACTGGTCATCCATGGCGACGGCAACCAGACGCGCGATTTCGTCTATGTAGACGATGTGGTCAAAGCCATGATCGCTGCTGGCAGTGCTCCCAATGTAAACGACTCTGTTATTAACATCGGTAGCGGACGCGAAATCAGCATGCGCGAGCTGGCACGACTGGTGCGAGAGGTTACGAACAGCGACCCGGAGATCGTTTACAATCCCCATTCAGATGGTGGTCCGGCTCGTCTATGCGCTGACATCAGCCTGGCGAAGAAAAAGCTTGGCTATCAGCCTGTCACATCACTCGAAACCGGGCTCAGGTTGACCCTGGAACTTGACCCACGCCTGAAAACCAAATGACCAGCCAGCGCAAGTCTCCTGCCTAACTCCCTTTTATGCCCACTGCAACCTCAAACGAAATCCTGCCTTCTGCTTTTTATGACCGCCCTGCGCTGGAGGTAGCTCATGATTTGCTGGGTATGCGGCTTGTGCGGCTGTTAGGCAACAACCGTCTGGCAGGCATTATTTATGAAGTTGAAGCCTATCAAGGAGAAGAAGACCTTGCCTGTCATGCGCGGGTTGGCAAAACCGCGCGTAATGCAGTCATGTATGGAAGACCAGGACTGGCATACGTGTATTTTACCTATGGCATGCATTGGTGCTTGAACGCTGTTACCGGTCCGGGCGAGATCCCTTCGGCGGTACTGATCCGGGGCATCTTGCCTGTTGAGGGGTTGGACATCATCGCCGCCCGCCGCAGCGGACAACCCAAATCCCACTGGACAGATGGACCCGCCAAAATTTGCGCCGCCTTGGGGATTGACGGTCAACAGAACGGCGCTGACCTGTGCAGCACGAAAGACGGCTTGTGGGTTGAACGCGGCAACCCGCCACCGCCAGAAACTATTCAACACGGTGCGCGTATCGGTATCGCTTCCGTTCCAGAGCCCTGGCGCAGTCTCCCTTGGCGGCTGTGGTTTACACTGCCTGATCAATAAAACAGTCAGATTCATCAAAAACCGTTCCGTATTCACTTTGTACCGCTGCAAGATGGTGCGATAGACCTCTGTTGTCTTATCAGCCACAATCTCGACACAGTGAAAATAGCGCACCAGGCCCAATTTACGAATCATCATGATCAAAGGTTTCCGCGTTTCCTTCCAGTGCCTTCCGTGTGTAAAAATCTATACTGAACTCCTCTCACCTTCGTAAACTGCCACTTTGATTGATGGCTTTGCAAATTATTCACTCTCTGGTATAAAAAGAGCGTGAAGCCAAACGAGAATGTGCTGCATATGCCCGATTTTGCCTTTGATGCCCATTCGCTGATTGTGTTTGGGGGTGGGGGGCATGGTAAAACACTCATTGAGCTTGTGCAGGCAAGTGGGATGTTCACCGTTGCCGGGATCGTAGATGATGGATTGCAGGCTGGCAGCCAGGTGTTGGGTGTGCCGGTACTGGGGACATCTGCTGTCCTGCCAGAATTGCACCGGCGCGGGCTTCGGCTGGCAGCAAATGGCGTTGGCGGGATCAACAATGTAGCTGCACGTGTGCGGGTATTTGAATTACTGGCAGAGGCGGGTTTTACCTGTCCCAATCTGGTTCATCCGCGCGCCTGGGTAGAGCACAGCGCCCGCCTGATGGGCGGCGTGCAGGTGCTGGCGCAGGCGTACATTGGCAGTGACTCAATCATTGGCTTTGGCAGTGTCATTAACGCCGGGGCAGTTGTCTCGCATGATTGTCAGCTCGGTCAATGTGTCAATCTATCTCCCGGCGCACTGCTGGCGGGTGGCGTACACGTGGAAGATTATGTCCAAATTGGTATGGGCGCTACAATTAATCTTAACCTGACAATTGGCAGAGCCGCGCGCGTCGGCAACGGCGCCACCGTCAAAGCTGATGTTCCGCCTGAAGGGCGCGTTTACGCCGGCGCAGTCTGGCCTGCGCCGGGACTATCCGGACGCGGTCATGCCAGACAGATGAATGAGATTCCGGAAACATGAGGAGGAACGATGTTCCGCAAGGCAAACGAACCCCCTGCCGTTACCCAGCCGGTTGAACGGATCACTTCCGTACTTGGACCTGGGATAAGCTGGAACGGCAATCTGCGCGGCAGCGGCGGCGTGCGTATTGAAGGCGCCTTTGAAGGCGAAATTGCCGTGCGAGGGCTGGTTGTCATCGGCGAGACCGGACGTGTCACCTGCGAGACTCTGCGCGCCAACACGGTTGTGGTCGCAGGGATCGTGCGCGGTAAGATCATGGCAGAGAAACTGGAGATTCGTTCCACCGGGCGCGTGTGGGGAGATGTGGCAACAGTCGCTTTGGCTACCGAGGAGGGCGCCTTTCTGCGCGGACAGGTCACCATGGAAGAAACGATTGATCTCGGTCTGGAGCTGCCAAAACCGGCGATTGAAGAGGTCAGTATCGAAGAGAAAGGTCAGTCCTGATGCCAGCCGCCTGCCGCGCTGTAACATTCACTATCATCTCTGAGGCTGCATGAACACATTCCTGATCCTTACCATTGCGGAATGGCTGGGCGTAATTGCGGTTGTCATGCTGGCAGGTATCAGCCCCCGTCTCAAGCGCCCGCCAATTGGTTTCAAATACCCGCGCCGCGAAGGGTATGTAGCGCTCTCATTATTTGTCCTTGTTCTGGTCTTAAACTACATGATTTACAGCGGGAGCATTGGTCTACAGGTAACAACCGTTTCGAATCACAATTTATTAACCCCACTCTGGACGCGCCTGATCGTTGCCGTGCTCAGTTTGCTGCCCTGTTTGGCGGCTTTGCGGGTTCGGCGTCAACCGCCGCGCAGTGCCGGCTGGCGCCGAGACACGGCTGGAGCTGCCGGACGCGTTGCGCTGGCGCTCATCGTGCTGACGGTGTTTCTGCGGGGTAAATTTCCCGCTTTGTTGAATGGGGTCTCCCAATTGGAAGGAAACGCCCTGCTGCTCTGGTTGGGCATTGTGCTGTGTGAGGAAACTCTGATGCGCGGCTATATCCAGATGCGCTTGAACGCCTGGCTGGGCAGCCGCTATGGATTGGGATTGGGCGCGCTGCTCTGGGGAGTCTGGCAGGTGCCCCGCCTTCTCAGCAATCCATCCACCTTGCCGCTCATGCTGGCAATAACGTTCGCTCAGGGACTGGTGCTGGGTTGGGTAATGCTTAAAAGCCAGCACGTGATTGCGCCGGCGCTTTACCGGGCAGTTTCAGAATGGCTGACAATTGTCTAATGACCCTAATCGGTTGAGCCGGAAAAAATTCTCCAACCCTGGAGGCTTTATGAAATACATTAATCTGTTCAGCCATACGCGGCGCGAAATCCCCTCTGAAGCGGCTGAAGTGTCTTATCAATTGTTGCTGCGCGCCGGTTACATCTACCCGCTGAGCGCTGGCGGCTATGCTTTCACTCCACTGGGTGAGCGGACATTGCAGCGCATTCTTGAAACCGCTCGTCGGGTATTGCGTCCATTGCACGCTCAGGAAGTGCGTCTGCCCTGGCTGCAGCCTGCGGAACTATGGACAAATGCTCTCCAGCCGCCGCTAAGCCGATTACAGCCTGCGGAACGCCAGATGGTGCTGGCTTCGCTGAGTGAACCGGCATTGCTTGAGCTGGCACGGCTGACCTTGCGCTCTTACCGGCAACTGCCCCTGTTGTTACTGCACCAGACCACCCGATGGCAGCTGGAAGCGCCGCCGCGCGCCGGGCTGCTGCGGGCGCGCGAGAACCCCGTCCTGGAACTCTACGCGCTGACTGGAGATGCTGAATACGACCAGCAACAAGACCCGCGCTATAACTTGCAGCCCATCATCCAACAAGCCCTCAAGACCATTTTTGACTACCTTGAATTACCGGTAAGAGAAGTAGAGAGCGAACCGGATATACTGCAAGGCGATCAAGGGAGCGCATGGCTATACACAACGCCTGAAGGAGACACCGAGGCGCTGGTTTGTCCCTCCTGCGGCTATGCTGCCACTGTAGAAGCGGCGCGGTTCAAGCGCATCCAGCCGCTTCAAGAAGAACCGCTGCCCTTGCAGCCTGTGCCAACGCCGGACTGCCCCACCATCGAGACACTGGCAAACTACCTGCATATCCCCCAATCGCGTACAGCCAAAGCCGTCTTTCTAAACGCCATCCGCCTCAAGCAAGAAGACAAAGCATTACAAAAGCATCTTGTCTTTGTCATTGTGCGCGGCGACCGAGCGGTTAACGAAACGCGTCTGAAGCGCCTGCTGGAAGCTGATGAACTAGAGCCTGCCAGCGAAGCCGAGATACGCGCCATCGGCGCAGAACCGGGCTACGCCTCACCGGTTGGCTTACGCCGTGTAACGGTCATCGTGGACAGCGAGATACCTGAAACGCCCAATCTGGTAGCCGGCGCTAACCGACCCGGATACCACCTGTTGAATGTCAACTATGGGCGGGATTATCAGGCTGGTCTGATAGCGGATATTGCCGCTGCCCGCCCCGGCGACCCCTGCCCGAATTGCGGCGAGGCGCTGCGTTCTGAATGCGGAACGCTGATCGCCGACTGGATGCGTTACCAGCGCGATGTTACCCGGCGCGCTGGCTGTCTCTATCTGGACGAACAAGGCAAGTTTGAACCCCTGCGATTGGGACGCAGCCGGCTGGAACTGGGACGTATTCTGGCTTGCCTGGCTGACCGCCATCACGACGAGCATGGGCTGGCTCTGCCTCTCAGCGCAGCGCCTTTTCCTCTACACATCGTTGTGCTAAACAGCAAATCCGGGCAGCCGCAAGCCATCGCCGCTGATCTGGCGCAACGTCTGGAAGAAGCCGGGGTTGATTTGCTGTACGATGACCGTGACGAAAGCGCCGGCGTCAAATTCAATGATGCTGACCTGATTGGTCTGCCATTGCGCTTGACCGTAAGCGAGCGCAGCTTGCAATCTGGAGGCATAGAGCTGAAATGGCGAAACCAGAGCGAGCGCACCCTGATCCCGCTCGTGGAAGCAGTGGACAAAGTGCTCAAATACCTGAGCCTGCCTCGCCAACGCGCCTGAAACCCCAATCTTAATCCGACATGCTATAATCAAAACATGGAACGGCAAGCGTTAATCTCCTGTCTGCGTCATGTTTTAGCAGATTTTCCCCAGATCAGTCTGGCATATTTATTTGGCTCGCAGGTAAGTGGCAATACCGGACCGATGAGCGACGTTGACCTGGCTGTGCTGCATGACGCTCTTGCCAATGACCTGCAACTTCAAGCTGAACTGGCGCATGTCCTTTGCCGTGAGCTGCAAACCGGGCAAGTGGATGTGGTGCTGCTTCGCCATGCGCCCATCGAACTGGCGCGCCATATTATCGCTCAGGGCAGCGTGGTGTATCAGCGCAATCTGGTAACGCGCGTGGAATATGAAGCTTATGTAATGGGAAGATACGGCGACTATCTGCCGGTGCTCCACTCCCAACGGCAACAAATCTTGCAAGGAGGTCAGGGTGACAGACGAACTCAGCGGTATCGAGAAACGTTTAGACGAACTGAACGAACGCTTGGCGCGATTAAAGCCTCTGCAGAGCAAAAACCGCGGTGATTTTGACACAGACCCCTATTTGCGAGACATTGTGGAACGCAACTTAGAGGTTGCAGCTCAATGCGTCATTGATATATGTCATCGCATTATTGCTATCCAGAATGCCCGCAAGCCAGTTGATTACTACGAAGCCATTTTGCTTATGAGCGAGCTAAACGTTTTGCCTCCTGAATTTGCCCGTCAGCTCGCGCCGTTGGCAGGGTTTCGGAACATTCTGGTTCACGAGTATCTGGGGGTTGACTGGGGTCGGGTCTATGAAAAACTGCTCAATCTGGGCGAATTACTGGCTTTTGGAGATTATATACGTCAGTGGCTGAGCAGACGTTGAGGAACCTCTTTTGTGTTCCCTCCATTCCAGCCGGTTGCTCTTCCATATTGACGCCACCACCTTGATGACAGCATACCCCCCGCCAAGCGTCAGAATCAGACCGGGCAACCAGCCAAGCGAATCATTCAAAAGCTGGCTGATGGTCTGCCACTGCCCGCCAAACCAATACCCCGCGCCGCCGTAGATTGCCACCCACAATACTTCACCCAACACGTCCAGAAAAATAAAGCGCAGAAACCGATAACCGCTACCACCGGCAACCAGATTGGCGGGTAGTGCCAGAGAAGTGAGCAAAAAGCGCGTCAAAAAGATAGTCAACCCGCCAAAGCGCTCAAACATCCTCTGTGTCCGCCGCCACAGGATGAAACTGCCGTATTTCTGCGCTACCCAACCCTGCGCAAAGCGCGCCAGACCAAAGCTCAATGCATCCCCCAACACCGCACCCGCTACGCCCACCCCGGCGACCAGCGGCATTTCAAGCAGTCCCTGACGGGCAAAAGCGCCCGCCGCCACCAGCAAAACGCTGACCGGCAGCGGCACCCCCAAAGCCGCTACAACCAGAACCAGCCCCAGAAGCGGTGTTCCCCATGTCAGCAAGCCGCTCACCAATAAGTCGCTCAAAGCATCCATTGCCGCCTCGCTCAGCCTCAAAATCGCTTAACCGGCGCTTGACAGGCATCCGCCTGACACCCTCGCCAGCGCCTTTTCAATCAACCGTACGCCGAAAACGATCAGCGCAATAACACCCGCCTTTTGCAGCACATTCAACCCATTTATCCACAAAGCTTGCAGGAAGAAACGCAGTAAAAATTCCTGCATCCAGCCACAAGTCTCTCTTACTCATCCAAAACCTCCGTGATTTTCCGATAAAAGTTTGATCCGATGCGCTCATCAACAACATGGCTATCGTATCCGTCGTAGATTTAGATTCCATTCAGATTGGGTAAAATTTTTCAGAAAAATGTATGTATAATCGGAAGTGGAGTAAACGGCGCGCTTTTATCCAAATTAAACCTTACAAAACTGTAAATTGTTCTTTTTTTTGACTTTCCGTCCGGGCTAACATTACTGTAAAATAATGCATAAGGTGTCGGATGGGACAAAAACAGGATCGGTTAGCTTCCACCAGAGGGCTCAGTCTGGCTGAACAGGATGAACTCAGGCGGCGGGCGGTGCAGTTACATGCCACGCTCTACAGCATCGGTGATGCGGTGATTGCCACCGATGTTAATGGGCACGTCGAGATGATGAACCCGGTTGCCGAACGTTTGACAGGCTGGAGGGAAAGCGAAGCGCGTGGACATCCGCTTGAGGAAGTCTTCCATATCGTCAATGAGAAAACCCGCCGAAAGGCGATCAACCCGGTGCAGCGCGTCCTGGGCGAGGGTGTCGTGGTCGGGCTGGCAAACCACACCCTGCTGATTTCCCGCGACGGGAACGAATACGTCATTGCCGATGCCGGAGCGCCGATTAAAGACGAACGGGGAAACACCATCGGCGTTGTGCTGGTCTTTCGCGACGTCACCGCCGAACGCCAGCTTGAACAGCGTTATCAGCTTCTTTTCGATCACATGCTGGATGGTTTTGCCCTGCATGAAATCCTGCTCGACAAAACCGGCAAGCCGGTGGATTACCGCTTTCTGGCGGTCAACCCTGCCTTTGAGCGTATGACCGGGCTCAAAGCGCAGGACATTCTTGGCAGGACGGTCAGAGAAGTGATCCCAAATATCGAGGAATACTGGATTGAAACCTATGGGCGTGTTGCGTTGACCGGCGAGCCAACGGTGTTTGAAAGTTACAACAAACAACTGGATAAGTTCTTTCGCGTTTCCGCCTTCCGCCCGGCAGCCGGACAGTTCGCCTGCATTTTTGAAGACATCACCCAAGCCCGACGCATCCAGCAGGCGCTGAGCGAGAGCGAGGGCCGCTTCCGCATGATGGCAGAAAACGCACAAGACCTGATCTACCGTTACGAATTTGCTCCACAGCGCGGTTTTACCTACGTCTCCCCCTCTGCCACACGCATCACCGGCTACACCCCCGAAGATCACTATGCTGACCCTGATCTGGGTCTTAAAATTGTTCACCCTGAAGACCGTCCCCTGCTGGAACAATATTTTCAAGGCGGCGAGGTTTTTGAAAAACCTCTCACCCTGCGCTGGGTACGCAAAGATGGACGGGTGATCTGGACCGAGCAGATCAATTCCCCGGTTTATGATGCGCAGGGCAATCTGATCGCCATAGACGGCATTGCCCGCGACGTTACCGAGCGTAAGAAAGCGGAAGAAGCACAGCGCGCCAGTGAACGGCGTTTATCCCTTTTTATGGAAAATTTACCCGGCGTTGTTGTCATCCGCGATACAGAAGGACGCTACACGTACATGAACACTGCCTGGGAACGTGCCATGAACCTGCGCCGGGAAGATTATCTTGGCAAAACACCTTTTGAAACTTTCCCGCGTGAGGATGCTTTGCGATTGCTGGAAGATGACCGAAAGGTCATCGAAACCGGTAAGCCAAGCTTTGGCGAGATCGAGCTGCATCATCAGACAGGACCGCGCTGGTGGCTGGTCAACCGCTTCTGTCTCGAGGATGAAACGGGAAAGCCAGCTTATGTGGCAGCGCTCTACGTGGACATCAGCGAACGCAAACGGCACGAACGCCTGCTGGAAGCACAAGCACGTGTTGCTCGGGCATTGGGCGAAACGCTCGAATTGCGCCCGCTGTTGGAGCGATTGCTGGAAGCCGCCCGCTCTGCCATCCCAGCCGCCGACAAGGGCAGCATTCTGCTGACCGAGCCGGACGGCAGCCTGCGCATCTACGCCGCCAGCGGCTATCAGGACCCGCGCATTTACAACCTCACCTTTGTACGCGACTCGGGGTATTGCGCGCTGGCGGCGCGTCTGCGGCAGGCACTGCTCATCCCCAGTGTGCGCGACTACGGCACTACCCGCTACAACGGCGAAGTTGAAGAAGCCCGGCAGGTGCTCAGCGCCGTGATTGCCCCGCTGATTGTTCAGGAAAAGCTCATCGGTGTCATCAGCCTGGACTGCACCGAGCGTAAAGCCGCTTTCAGTGAAGCCGACATGCACACGCTGGTCAGCTTTGCTTCCACTGCCGCGCTGGCGATTGAAACCAGCCGGCTGGCTGAAGAAACACGACTCCGCCTGAAGGAATTGAGCGCTGTAGCGCAGGTTTCCGCCGCACTGCGCGCCGCCCAAACAAGAGCCGAGATGCCGTTGATCATTGCAGAACAAGTCGCCAACCTGCTGGAAGCAGACGGGACGGCATTGGAAACACTGATCCCCTCGACCGGGGAATTACTGACCGAACGCGGCTGCGGCATCTGGGCACCGCTCACCGGCGAACTGATTCCTCCGGGCACCGGCATCAGCAGCGAAGTGTTGAAAAGCGAAAAGCCATATTTGAATAACGATGCCCGCCATGATCCGCGCCTGTTGCACCCGGAGCTGCTGAAAGAATGCTGTGCCCTTGCTGCTGCGCCATTGAAAACCGAACAGCGCATCAGCGGTTTGCTGTGGATCGCCCGCCGCCGCCCGCTGGACGAGCATGATTTGCAACTGCTGGTCGCCGTGGCGGAAATCGCCGCCAATGCACTGCAACGCGCCGAACTGCATGAAGAGACACAAAAGCAGTTGCGCACACTGCGCGCCATAAGAGCCATTGACCGCGCCATCATTAATAGCCTTGACCTGCAGCGGGTCTTGAACATCGCTGTAGAGGAAGCAGCCGCCCAGCTCAAAGCGAACGCTGCGGCGGTGCTGATTTTCAACCCGGCGACCTTGATGCTTGAACAATCCGCCGGCTGTGGTTTTCGCACTGACCTTGCGGTTTCCAGCCGCATCCGCTTGGGCAAAGGACATGCCGGCAGCGCCGCCCTGAAATGCCGCATAGTGAGCATCCCGGATTTGTCGAGCGAGCCAAAAAACAGTTTTGCCCGTTCTGCAATGGTCAGAGAGGAAGGGTTTATTGCTCAACACGCAGCGCCCCTGATCGCCAAAAATGAACTCAAAGGCGTTCTGGAAGTGTTTCACCGCCAGAAGTTTGTACCCGACCCGGAATGGCTGGAACGGTTTGAAGCTTTTGCCGATCAGGCAGCCATTGCTATTGACAACGCCAGTTTACTGGAAAAATTGCGGAATTCCCTGCTGGAACTCCAACTGGCTTATGATGAAACAATCGAGGGCTGGTCTCGCGCCATGGACTTGCGCGATCGCGAGACCGAAGGACATGCCCAGCGGGTTACCGAAATGACCTTACAAATAGCGCGTGCTATGGGATTCTCTGGGGAACAACTGATTCATATTCGCCGCGGCGCCCTTTTACATGACATTGGTAAGCTGGGCGTGCCGGATGAGATTTTGTTTAAACCTGCACCATTGACCGAGCGCGAATGGGAAATCATGCGCCGTCATCCGCAGTATGCCTATGATATGCTCCTGCCCATCGAATATCTGCATCCGGCGTTGGAGATTCCCTGCTGTCATCATGAAAAATGGGATGGCACGGGCTACCCGCGCGGCTTAAAAGGCGAAGAAATTCCACTTGCCGCGCGCATCTTTGCTGTCGCTGACGTGTATGAAGCCCTGACCAGCAACCGCCCCTATCGCAAGGGCTGGTCCAAAGAAGAGGCGCTGGAATACATTCGCCAGCAGTCTGGCAAACACTTCGATCCCAAAGTGGTCGAGATATTCCTGCAATGGATAGAAAAAGGATCGTTGTAACCCGCCAAACCACGCGCACGGCTCCACCGACCTGATGCGGCGTCTAAAACCTTTGCAGGTACACAGCAAGTTTTCTCAAGTCCACGTTCGGATTGTCACGGGCTGGAAAAACGATTATCCAGACATGGTTACCTTGTGATACAACTGCCATCATTGTTTCAATCCCGCATAGAGGAACTGTAAATATAAGTGAAAATACGCGCGAACACTGAGGGAAAAGATATTACAAAACTCTCATCAATTTTTAAGATTTACCCTGTTGACTTCGATAGCATTGTTTGCTATACTAACAGGTAATTAAGCATAAGTTGTTGGTGTTCAGTAATGATTAACCTTTCTTCCCTCTTCATCCTGGTTCTTGTTATTGTAGTCCTTATTATTAAGGACTCGTTGTGTTCCGGGTGGAAGGTGAGAAAGGTGTTGAGTGAAGTGTAAGCCAAATCTTACCAGACTAAAAGAAAAACCAACCGCCCGGAACACCGGGCGGTTTTCTTATTCTATCGCTCGTGAGGAAACCAATGCGTTCTGACAGAATCAAAAAAGGCTTTGAACACGCACCGCATCGCGCCTTGCTCAAAGCTACTGGCGTCACCGACGCTGACATGGATAAACCCTTTATCGCTATTGTTAATTCCTATGTGGACATTATTCCCGGTCATGTCCACTTGCAACAATTCGGGCAACTGGTTAAACAAGCGGTGCGCGACGCGGGAGGCGTTCCCTTTGAGTTTAATACAATCGGCGTAGATGACGGCATCGCCATGGGACATATGGGGATGAGATACTCTTTGCCCTCCCGCGAGCTGATCGCCGACAGTGTTGAAACCATGATCGAAGCTCACTGCTTCGACGGCATGGTGTGCATACCCAATTGCGACAAGATCGTTCCGGGTATGTTAATGGCTGCATTGCGCGTTAATATTCCAGCCATTTTCGTTTCCGGTGGTCCCATGCCCGCCGGACGCACCCCAGAAGGCGAAGTCGTTGACCTGATCAGCGTTTTTGAAGGTGTGGGAGCTTACCAGAAAGGCAACATCACCCCGCAGCGGCTGAAAATGCTGGAAGATTACGCCTGCCCTGCCTGCGGGTCCTGCTCCGGTATGTTCACCGCCAACAGCATGAATTGCCTGATGGAGGCGCTTGGGCTGGCATTGCCTTACAACGGCAGCGCGCTGGCATTGACCCCTGAACGCGAAGCATTGGCGCGCCGTGCCGGTGAGCGCATCCTTGAACTGGTTGCAAGACAAATCACACCGCGCAGCATTGTCACGTTAGAAGCGCTGGATGATGCCTTTGCCCTGGATATGGCAATGGGCGGCTCCACGAACACTATCCTGCACGGCATAGCGCTGGCTGAGGAAGCCGGCATTCATTACTCACTTGACCGCATCAATGCCATTTCGGATAGAGTTCCTCACCTGTGCAAAGTTAGTCCCTCCGGACCCTGGCACATGGAAGATGTCCATCGCGCTGGCGGCGTTCCTGCCATCATGAAAGAATTGCAGCGCGCCAGCGGGATACTGCACGTGGACCGCCTGACAGTCTCCGGACAAACTCTGCTGGAGATACTCGAAACTGCTGAAGTGAAAGACTACGAGGTTATTCGCCCGCACGATCAGCCACACTCCAGCAACGGCGGTTTGGCATGTCTGTTCGGCAACCTGGCGCCCAATGGCTCTGTGGTCAAGACTGGCGGCGTTCATCCTTCCATGCGGCATTTCAGCGGTCCGGCGCGCATTTATGAATCGCAAGAAGATGCGCTGACAGGTATTCTGGCAGGCGAAGTACAGCCCGGCGAGGTGGTCGTCATCCGCTACGAAGGTCCACGCGGCGGACCGGGTATGCCGGAGATGCTCAGCCCAACCAGCGCCATTATGGGCATGGGATTGGGCGACAAAGTAGCCCTGATCACTGATGGACGTTTTTCGGGCGGCACGCGCGGTGCTTGCATTGGGCATGTCTCGCCCGAAGCCGCTGCAGGCGGTCCGATTGCTGCTCTGCAAACGGGTGATGTTATCGAGATTGACTTGGAAGCCCGCACGTTAAACGTTCAACTACCGCAAGAAGAAATCAAGCGGCGCCTGTCAGCGCTTCCCCCGTTTCAAGCGCGCACGCAGAGCAAATGGCTGCGGCGCTATGCATACTTTGTCACCAGCGCTGACCGTGGGGCAGTTCTGGATTCAGATGCAAAAACATTCTAAACAGGAGGTAGAAATGAAACTTACCGGTGCAGAAATTCTCTGGGAAAGCCTGAGACGCGAAGATGTCGAGGTAGTCTTCGGCTATCCTGGCGGCGCAAATCTGCCTATCTATGACGCTCTACCCAAATTCCCCATTCGACATGTTCTGGTTCGCCACGAGCAGGGCGCCGCGCACATGGCAGATGGGTATGCCCGCGCCAGCGGCAAAGTAGGTGTAGCTCTGGCAACATCAGGTCCGGGCGCCACAAATCTGGTCACTGGCATTGCCACTGCCATGATGGACTCCTCGCCTACCGTATTTATTACTGGGCAGGTAGTCAGTAAATTCATTGGCTATGACGCCTTTCAGGAAACCGATGTCACAGGCATCACTTTACCGATCACAAAACACAACTACCTAGTAACAGATGTGCGCGAGCTTGGGCATGTGGTCCGCGAAGCTTTCTATATTGCTCGAACTGGACGCCCCGGACCGGTGTTGATTGACATTACCAAAGATGCGCAGCAAAACTCGACTGATTGGGAATACGATGACAGCCCCATTCAACTCCCCGGCTATCGCCCTGACCTCAGCCCCAGCGAAAAGGATTTTCAAACTGCTGTGGAGTTAATTCAATCGGCAGAAAGACCTCTCATTTTAGCTGGACATGGTGTTTTGATGAGCGGTGCGATGAATGAGCTGAAAGAGTTTGCCGAACGCACCAATACCCCCGTTGCCATGACTTTGCTGGGATTGAGCAGTTTTCCATCCAGTCACCCGCTCTATCTGGGCATGATGGGCATGCACGGTGAGGCTTGGGTGAACCACGCTATTCAAAATGCTGATCTCCTGATTGCTGTCGGTATGCGTTTTGATGACCGCGTTACCGGTAACCTGAAAACCTACGCGCCCAATGCCCGAAAAATTCATCTAGAGATTGATCCATCAGAAATTAACAAAAATGTCAAGGTGGACGTTGCCCTGATCGGAAACCTGCGCGACACACTGCGTCAGTTGTTGCCTCGCATTCAGCCCTGCGAACATTCTGACTGGCTGTCCTTTATTGACAGCTTGAAAGGCGAAAGCGCCGTGCGCGACATTCAAAATATGCCGGATAACGGCAAACTGCACGCCCCGCACGTTATCTTTGACATCTGGCGGCTAACCAATGGCAAAGCGCTGGTTGTCACGGATGTAGGACAACACCAGATGTGGACAGCGCAATACTATCATCAAGACATCCCTGGTTACTTTATCAGTTCCGGCGGTTTGGGAACGATGGGCTTTGGATTGCCGGCTGCTATTGGCGCCAAGTTCGCCCGACCGGAGGCAGAGGTTTGGGTGGTTTGTGGAGACGGCGGTTTCCAAATGACCCAGGCTGAACTGGCTACCATTGCACAGGAAGGCATCAAAATTAACATCGCCGTTATCAACAACGGCTATTTGGGCATGGTACGTCAATGGCAGGAATTTTTCTATGACAGCCGTTACACTGCAACACCCATGCGCAGTCCCGATTTTGTCAAAATCGCCGAAGCGCACGGGTTGACCGGTCTGAGGGTGACCAAACGAAATGAAGTTGAAGAAGCCGTCCAGCGTGCGCGGCAGAGCAAAGAAACCGTTCTGATTGATTTTCGCGTTGAAAAGGAAGACAGCGTTTACCCGATGGTTCCGGCAGGCGCCGATTTGCACCAAATGATCCGCAGACCGCTGCCCAATCCGGTTTTGGAAAATGTGGAAAACGATATTTGAAGGAGAAAAAGCGATGCAACACACAATAGTCGCACTGGTTGAAAATAAACCCGGTGTGCTCAACCGGGTAGCTTCCTTGTTTCGAAGACGTGGTTTTAACATCGATTCGCTTACGGTCGGCCGCACTGAACAGCCCGAGATTTCCCGCATGACCATCGTCGTGGATACCGACGAGACCAATGTGGAACGACTGATGTCTTATCTATACAAACTAGTCAATGTTATTCAGGTGCATGACTTGAGCAAAGTTCCCACTGTCAACCGCGATCTAGCGATGGTTAAGGTCAACGCCAACGATGAGAATCGCACACACATCATGCAACTGGTGGATGTGTTCCGCGCCCGCATTGTAGATGTATCCAATAGTTCGTTCATCATTGAAATCACCGGTGACGAGGAAAAAATTGAAGGGTTCATTGACGTCCTGCGTCCCTGGGGCATCATCGAAATGGTGCGCACCGGTATTGTTTCAATGGCGCGCGGTGCAGTCCCTTTATACCCCAACGGTAAAAACGGCAATGGTTATCATCACGAAAATAGGGCAGGACTCAACCTGCCTCTTACATCACAGTTCTACGGAGGAGCATAAATCATGGCAAAAATGAATTTCAGCGGTGTTGAAGAAGAAGTAGTAACTCGCGAGGAATTCCCTCTTGAAAAGGCACGTCAGGTACTGAAAGACGAAACAATCGCTGTATTGGGCTATGGGGTGCAGGGTCCTGCACAGGCGTTGAACATGCGCGACAACGGCTTTCGAGTCATTGTCGGTGTCAACGAGGGTGGACGCTCCTGGCAAAAAGCACTGCAGGATGGCTGGAAACCCGGTGAAACCCTCTTCCCAATGGCGGAAGCTGCCCGGCGCGGCACCGTTATCCAGTATCTGGTCTCCGACGCAGCGCAAAAAATGACCTGGCCCGAGATTAAACCCTGTCTCAATCCGGGAGATGCGTTGTACTTCTCGCACGGCTTTTCAATCGTGTATAAAGAGCAAACCGGTGTGATTCCCCCGGAGTATGTGGATGTCATCATGGTTGCCCCTAAAGGCTCTGGTACCAGCGTACGAGCAAACTTCTTGAACGGAAGCGGTATCAACAGCAGCTTTGCCGTTGAACAGGACTACACAGGCCGCGCCCGAGAGCGCACACTGGCGCTGGGCATTGCTATCGGCTCCGGCTACCTGTTTGAAACGACCTTCAAGCACGAAGTGTATAGCGATCTGGTAGGTGAGCGCGGCGTGCTGATGGGCGCGCTGGCTGGCATCATGGAAGCACAATATAACGTTCTGCGCCAGCACGGACATACACCAAGCGAAGCATTCAACGAAACCGTCGAAGAATTGACCCAAAGCCTGATCCGTTTAGTGGCACAAAACGGCATGGACTGGATGTACGCCAATTGTAGCACCACCGCTCAGCGCGGCGCCCTGGATTGGCTTCCACGCTTCCGCGAGGCGGTTCGTCCCGTTTTTGATGAACTTTATCAAAGCGTGGTCTCTGGCGAAGAGACACGTATCGTTCTGGAAGCCAACAGTGCACCCGATTACCGTGAAAAGCTGGAAGAAGAACTGCGCCGGATGCGCGAATCCGAAATGTGGCAGGCAGGTGCAAAGGTGCGCAGCCTGCGTCCGGAGAATTGGAAACGAGACTAAACTCGGAGGAGTGGCATCTTATGCAAGACAACTATGTACGGATTTTTGATACCACCCTGCGTGATGGCGAGCAGTCACCCGGCGCAACCATGACCAGCGCTGAAAAGATTGAAGTAGCGCGAGGGCTGGCGCGGCTTGGTGTAGATGTGATTGAAGCAGGATTTCCAGCCGCCTCGCCGGATGATCTGGAAGCAGTACGGCGCATCGCCGTTGAGATCGGTAATGACGGCAGTGAACGGCGACCCCCGATCATCTGTGGTCTGGCGCGTGCTACCCGCAGTGACATTGACAAAGCTTGGGAAGCCGTGCGCCCTGCCGCCCGACCGCGCATTCATACCTTTCTGGCAACTTCTGAGATTCACATGCAACACAAGCTAAAAATGACGCGCCAACAGGTGATCGAGCGTGTACGTGAGATGGTAGCCTACGCGCGCAGTTTATGCGAAGATGTGGAATTCAGCCCGGAGGATGCTGGACGCAGTGATCCGGAATTTCTGTATCAAGTTTTAGCTGTGGCGATTGAGTCGGGTGCTACAACCCTCAATATCCCAGACACAGTCGGCTATACGCTGCCTGATGAATTCGGCGCCTTGATTGCTGGAATTATCCGCAACACGCCCGGCATTGAAAAATGCATCGTTTCTGTACACTGCCACAACGATCTTGGATTGGCAACCGCCAATACTCTCGCCGGTCTGAAAGCCGGCGCGCGCCAGGCCGAAGTGACCATTAACGGCATCGGCGAGAGAGCAGGGAACACCGCCCTGGAAGAGGTGGTGATGGCGCTGCATACGCGCAGGGCAGCGTTTGGATTGGTCACAGGCATTAACACAACCCAGATTACCCGAATCAGCAAGCTGGTCAGCAATTACACCGGCATGGTCGTCCAACCCAATAAAGCTATCGTCGGCGCTAACGCCTTTGCCCATGAAGCTGGTATCCACCAGGACGGCATGCTCAAATACAGTCAGACTTATGAGATCATGAGTCCAGAGCTGGTCGGCGCAACACAAAGCAAACTGGTGCTTGGCAAGCATTCCGGACGCCATGCTCTGAAGGTGCGCCTGACCTCACTGGGCTATTCGTTGACTGAGGAAGAACTGAATATAGTTTTTGAACGTTTCAAAGCGCTGGCAGATCGCAAAAAAGTGATCACCGATGCCGACCTTGAGGCGTTGATTTCAGATGAGCTTTACCAGCCGCGTGAATTGTATACATTAGACGGGCTTCAGGTCGCCTGCGGCACAATGGGTATGCCCACCGCTTCAGTTCGTCTGCGCGACCCCGAAGGAAACATCCACATCCATGCCAGCATCGGCACTGGCCCCGTGGATGCTACCTACAAAGCAATTGACGCCATTGTGAAATCCCCCAATATACTACAGGAATTTGTTGTGCACGCGGTCACTGAAGGGATTGATGCTCTGGGCGAGGTAACCGTGCGCATTCAAAGTACAGACCTGCCTGCCACAGTAGATGCCCAAAGCGATACGGAACAACCGCGCACATTTGGCGGCTATGGCGCCGACACTGACATCGTCGTTGCCAGCGCAAAAGCCTATCTTTCTGCGCTTAACAAAATGTTGGTGGCAAGCGGAAAATTCGGCACACCCGAAAAACCCGCTACCCACGCTGTCATTCATTCATCTTAGTTTTTTGAGAAAGGAACAATGCCATGAACCCCGCTTATTATTTTCAACCTCAACCCCCTGATGAATATGATTTCCCTTTTGGACACCCCAACACCATCCCGGCTGGCTGGGACCTGTCCGAACTTTTTAAGCCGACCCCCAACGGATCGCATCCCGAAGCGACCGACGCAAACTCAACTCTGAAAGCATCGGATGTCGAACATGGAAGCACCCAAAACCTTGTTTCATAAAATCTGGGAAAAACACGTCGTTACCCAAGAGCCAGACTCGCCTGCCGTTCTGTATATAGACCTGCACCTTGTCCATGAGGTCACCTCCCCTCAGGCATTCGCCGGGTTAAGAAAGCGCGGCTTGAAAGTCAGGCGGCCAGACCGCACGGTGGCTACGATTGACCATGGTGTACCAACACGAACTGACGGCAATTCGGGTGGACGGTTGGCGTTTGCAGATGAATTAAGCATCCGCCAGATACACCAATTAGAAGAAAATTGCCGTGAGTTTGGCATCCAACTTTACGGTCTGGAAAGCGAGCATCAAGGTATTGTCCACGTCATTGGACCTGAGCTGGGGCTGACCCAGCCGGGTATGACGATTGTCTGCGGGGACAGCCACACTGCCACACACGGCGCATTCGGCGCACTGGCATTTGGCATCGGCACCAGCGAAGTGGAACACGTTCTGGCAACCCAATGTTTGCTTCAATGGCAGCCCAAAGCCTGTAATGTTCGAATAGATGGGAAATTATCAGCAGGTGTTACCGCCAAAGATGTTATTCTGGCGTTGATTGGCAAGATTGGCGTCAGCGGCGGTGTGGGTTACGTATTTGAGTACTCCGGTTCCGCCGTGCGCGCCATGAGCATGGAAGAGCGCATGACGCTTTGCAATATGTCTATTGAGGGCGGCGCACGCGCTGGTTTGGTTGCACCGGATGAAACCACCTTCGAATATCTGGCTGGGCGTCCATTCGCCCCTAAAGGCGCCGATTGGGAGCGGCAACTGGCATATTGGAAAACCCTGCCAAGCGATCCCGGAGCATCCTATGACCATCAGATATTTCTGGATGTATCTGATCTTCAGCCGATGATCACCTATGGCACTAATCCTGGCATGAGCATTCCGATTACCGGTTCCATTCCAGACCCACAGTCTTTGAGCGACGCCTCTCAAAAAGCCAGCCTGGAAAAAGCGCTCCAGTATATGGGTCTTCAACCCGGTCAACCCCTGTTGAATCACCCTGTGGATGCAGTATTCATTGGCAGTTGTACGAACGGGCGGCTCTTCGACCTGCGCATGGCTGCCAGCTTGCTCAAGGGAAGACGGATTGCCGCTGGAATGCGCGTTCTGGTTGTCCCCGGCTCGCAACAAGTCAAACGTCAGGCAGAAGCGGAAGGATTGGACCGCATTTTCAAGGAAGCCGGGGCAGAATGGCGCGAACCGGGTTGCAGTATGTGCATTGCCATGAACGGTGATCAGCTTGAACCAGGTCAGTATGCCGTCAGCACCAGTAACCGTAACTTTGAAGGACGGCAGGGCAAAGGCGGACGTACCTTTCTTGCCAGTCCCCTGACTGCCGCCGCTGCTGCGCTTACCGGGCGCATCACCGACCCGCGCACCTTGTTATCTTGAACTTTCAACAGGGAAAACACAATGAAGCAATTTAGCACGCTTACATCTCACGCAGTTCTTTTACCAGTCAACGACATTGACACCGATCAGATTATTCCGGCGCGATTCCTAAAGGTGACTGACAAGGCTGGACTTGGCGCCAGTCTTTTTGCGGATTGGCGTTACCAACCGGATGGCTCACCTAATCCAGATTTTGTATTGAATAAGCCAGAGAGTCAGAGCGCGCAAATTTTGGTTACCGGTCATAACTTTGGTTGCGGCTCTTCGCGCGAGCATGCCCCTTGGGCACTGATGGGGTTTGGCTTTCAAGCTATCATCTCCACCAAATTTGCCGATATCTTTCGCAATAACGCTCTCAAAAATGGTTTGCTTCCAGTTACCCTTGAACCTGCTGCGTATGAGACACTCATTGCAGTGTTGAAACAAGACCCCCAAACGAAACTCACTATTGATCTAGCAAAACAAATTGTCAGTTTGCCTGATGGACGCTCACTTTCTTTTCCAATAGACGCTTTTTCAAAGACTTGTTTATTGAATGGAATGGACGAGTTGGAGTATTTACTCAGTCTGGAAACACAAATTACCGCTTATGAGCAAAAACTTGCTTTATCGGGGTGACTCTTATGAAACGAATTGAGATTTACGATACGACGCTGCGAGACGGCACACAACGCAAAGATATATCGTTATCCGTTAATGATAAGCTGAATATTGCCCGTCGGCTGGACGAGCTGGGTGTAACTTTCATTGAAGGCGGCTGGCCTGGCTCGAATCCAAAAGATGCCGAATTTTTTAAGCGCGCCGCCCGCATGACCTGGAAAAACGCTCATATTGCGGCTTTTGGTTCCACTTGTCAGGCAAACAAATCTCCAGCCGAAGATGCCAATATTCAGGCGCTGCTTGAAGCTGAAACGCCTTATTGCACGGTGGTGGGCAAAACTTCCATCCTTCATGTTACCGACGTTTTGCGCACCACGCGGCAGAACAATTTGCGCATGATAGAGGAAAGCGTAGCCCATCTGCGCACGCATGGTCGGCGGGTCATTTATGATGCCGAACATTTCTTTGACGGCTATAAAGAAGATGCCGAATATGCGCTGGCGACGCTGGAAGCTGCGGTACGTGGGGGCGCAGAGACCACCGTTTTGTGCGATACCAACGGCGGCACAATGCCGTGGGAAATCGCCGAAATTGTGCGCACAGTCCGTCAGCGGCTGAATATCCCGCTGGGTATTCACGCGCACAACGACAGCGAGTGTGCAGTAGCAAATTCAATCGTTGCTGTCCAAGAAGGTTGTATTCAGGTGCAGGGCACCATCAACGGTTACGGCGAGCGCTGCGGCAACGCCAACCTCTGTTCGGTTATTCCCAACCTGGAGCTTAAGCTGGGTTTTCAGGCACTTCCGGAAGGACATCTGGCACAACTATTTGACCTCTCCCGTTATGTTGCCGAAGTTGCTAACCTGACCTATGACGAACACCTTCCTTACGTAGGCAGAGCAGCGTTTGCCCACAAAGGAGGTATTCATGTCGCCGCCATGCGACGTAACGAACGTTCTTACCAGCATATTGATCCGCGCTTGGTGGGTAATCAGATGACGGTGGTAGTTTCGGAACTTTCCGGTCGAGGCAACCTGCTCAGCAAAGCTGAAGAATACGGTATTCAAATTACCGATGAAGAGCAGGTTAACCGGGTACTGAAGACTGTGAAACAACTGGAAGCGCAGGGCTTTTCTTTTGAGGCAGCCGAGGCTTCAGTGGTGATGATGTTCAAACGACAAGAAAAAAACTACACACCGCCCTTCGAATTGATTGATTTTTCAGCGGAGGTAGAACATCGCCAGGGGCGCGGCATTTTTGCCGAAGCAACGGTAAAAGTGCGCGTGGATGGTGAAGTGATCCATACCGCCGCAGAAGGCAACGGCCCAGTCAATGCCCTTGATCTTGCATTGCGTAAGGCACTGGTGGGGCGCTATCCAAGCATCAACAACTTCCAACTGGTGGACTACAAAGTACGCATTCTGGATGGACACAACGGGACAAATGCCACCACACGTGTGCTGATCGAAACGCAAAACGGCTCAAAAAGCTGGAGCACTGTCGGCGCCAGCACCAATATTATTGAAGCAAGCTGGCAAGCACTGGTTGACTCGGTTGAATACGGGCTGCTGGTCTGCAACGACTATCAGGAATAAGGACAATATCATGAAAGCCAACATCGTACTCCTGCCAGGTGATGGCATTGGCCCAGAGGTTATCACCGCTGCTCGTCAGACATTGGAAGCCATTGCCCGGTTATTCGATCATCAGTTTGCCTTCAGCGAATATCTTATCGGCGGCTGTTCGATTGACACGTTTGGAACCGCACTGACTGATGAAGCTCTGGAAGCCTGCAAAGCTGCCGATGCTGTCTTATTGGGCGCTGTAGGCGGTCCAAAATGGGATGATCCCGCTGCTGCTGTCAGACCCGAACAGGGGCTGTTGGCTCTGCGCAAAGGGCTGGGTGTCTTTGCCAATCTTCGCCCCGTGAAGGTTTATCCGAGTCTGATCAGCGCTTCTCCACTCAAACCAGAGAAATTACAGGGGGTCGATCTCGTGGTGGTACGTGAGTTGACCGGCGGCTTGTACTTCGGTCAACCCAAAGGGCGCAGCCGAACAGCAGACGGGCGTGAACGGGCAGTGGATACCCTTGAATACGATGAGGACGAAATCGAACGTATTGTGCGCATGGCATTTCAACTGGCGCGGTCGCGCCGCCAGAAAGTGACCTCGGTGGACAAAGCCAATGTATTGGAATCCTCCCGGCTTTGGCGCCAGGTTGCTGAACGCGTTGCAAGGGAATTTCCTGAGGTCACGCTGGAACACATGCTGGTAGATACCGCTGCCATGCGGCTGGTTTCAAACCCGGCTGGGTTTGATGTTATCGTTACCGAAAACATGTTCGGTGACATTCTAACAGATGAAGCCGCTGTATTGAGCGGCTCAATGGGTGTTTTGCCTTCAGCTTCGCTGGGTTCGGGCGGGCCCGGACTTTATGAGCCGATTCATGGCTCGGCTCCAGATATTGCCGGCAAAGGTATTGCCAACCCGGTTGGCACAATCTTGAGCGCCGCTTTTCTGCTGCGGTATTCCCTAAAGCTGGAAGAAGAAGCGCGGCAACTCGAGGCAGCGGTTGAAAAAGCAATTGACATGGGACAGACAACGGTTGACCTGGGCGGGACTTGCACGACATCACAGGTAACCGATGCCATTATTCAACATCTTTCACACTGAGGAGTTGCTCTTATGGGAATAGAATCAAAGTACATCTGGATGAATGGTCAGCTTGTTGAATACGAAAAAGCGACCGTGCATTTCCTGAACACTGCACTGCACTACGGGCTTGGAGTGTTTGAGGGAATACGCTGTTACAGCACCGAACGCGGACCGGCGGTTTTCCGTTTGCGCGAACATATGGAACGGCTGGTGAACTCAGCCAAAATTCTTGGATTTCGCGAACTGCCCTATAGCGTCAATGAGTTAATGGAAGCGACCAAGGAAACCATCCGTGCAAACGGGTTTCAAGCCTGTTACATTCGCCCCCTTATCTATCATCACAGTACAAATCCGAATCTTAACCTTGATAATGGGATAGCAATGGTAGGAATCGCTGTATGGGAATGGGGCGCTTATCTTGGTGACGAGGCAATGGAAAAAGGTATCCGCGCCAATATTGCCTCCTTCACCCGCCACCATGTCAACATCTCAATGACCAAAGCTAAAATTACTGGAAATTATTCCAACAGCGTACTGGCAAAAACCGAGTCGGCGCGTCTCGGCTTTGACGAAGCGATCATGCTCGACCCGCAGGGTTACGTGGCAGAATGCACTGGAGAAAACCTGTTTCTGGTGCGGCGCGGCGTGGTATACTCCCCGCACACTGCTGCCATCCTTGAAGGCATTACGCGGGACTCGGTTATCGCTTTAGCAAAAGATCTGGGCTATGAGGTTAGGGAAGAACCAATCGGGCGCGACCAGCTTTACATCGCTGATGAAGTATTCGTTACCGGCACTGCCGCCGAATTGGTTGCTGTCACTGAAATTGATTTTCGTGTCATTGGCAGCGGAAAAATGGGGCCTGTTACCCGTAGCATCCAGAAAGCATTTCATGAGACTGTGCGCGGCAAACATCCACGCTCAGCGGAATGGCTGGACTACGTCAATCCATAGCCTTGTATTGTGCTAACTCTCTCACCCGCCCGTTTCCCCTTCGGGCGGGTATTCTTTTCGGTCAATCAACGTGACTGTTCCAAAACTGGTAAACTTAATGAGAACCGCCATTATATCTGGCGATCAGGAATACTTGCTATTCCCCAAATCTGACGG
>Ga0209162_1000597_pt1 | contig 39069 bp, 27 predicted proteins | sample YNPNPMetaG_FD_187121 | JGI IMG/M metagenome (GOLD analysis project Ga0209162, IMG submission 187121) | Anoxygenic and chlorotrophic microbial mat microbial communities from Yellowstone National Park, USA - YNP NP MetaG (SPAdes) (version 2) ...
AGCCGTCTGATTCCGTATTGCAGACATCGAAACCGCTTATTGGTGCTGTGGTGAATCAGAAAATCTCTGTGCCGGCCGCGGGCAAGTATCTTGTAGATGGTCGGTCGGGACACATGGTATTCCCGGGCAAGCTCGGCCACCTTCTTCTTCTCTGTGTGATAGGCGCTGTAAATCTCCTGTCGCTGAACCGGGGTCAATCGTGTCTTCTTGTGAATCACCATCGGGGTATCCTCCTGTGTTCTCTTTCACCTTTCTTTGATACCCCGAAAATGTAAACAACGCTATTATATCTTACAGATAGGGTCATATCTCATGAGAAGGCACCGGAGTGGTGTCAGAGCAAACCAGGTTGTGAAAGTTATATCACATGAAGGCTCGGGAGAAGCTGTATCTGATTGATGTAAGCTCGTATTTTTATCGAGCATTTTTTGCACTGCCGCCGCTAACCACGGCAAGCGGTTTGCCCACCAATGCTATTTACGGATTTACCACCATGGTGCAACGGCTTCTCAAGGAGCACCATCCTGACTACCTTGCTGCAGTGCTTGACTGCCCCGAGCCGACCTTCCGGCATAGCGCCTATCAGGACTATAAGGCAAACCGACCCGACATGCCAGAGAATTTATCAGTGCAAATTCCTCATATGAAAGACGTCATCGCAGCATTCCGCATTCCGGCAGTTGAAAAGCCCGGCTATGAAGCTGATGATGTCATCGGAACGCTTGCACGTCAGGCTGCTGCTGACGGTGTTGCAGTGGTGATTGTGAGTGGTGACAAAGATTTGTGCCAGCTGGTCAGTGAGCAGATCACCTTACTTGATACGATGAAAAACAAGGTTATTGACCCGCATGCAGTCAAGGCAACGTACGGTGTTGCGCCCGAGGCTTTGATTGATGTTTTTGCGCTGACCGGTGACAAGGTTGATAATGTGCCCGGCGTTCCCGGCATTGGTGAAAAAACAGCTGCAGCGCTCATCAGCAGCTATGGAAGCCTTGACGGTGTTTACGAGCAGATTAATGAGATTACAAAAAAGAAACTCAAGGAGTTACTGTGCCAGTATAAAGAGCAGGCGTATTTAAGTCGCACCCTGGTAACCATTGACTGTGCGGTACCGCTGGAGGTGCACTGGCGCGACCTGCGGGTACAGCCACCAGATGAGGACGCACTTCGCCGTCTTTTTAAGAAGTTTGAGTTCACCACCCTGCTCAAGAACCTTCCCGCAGAACGAGCGCACGCAACACGCTATCAGGTGGTCACCGAACTCCGTGCGCTTCAGGATCTTATTGCCACACTGCGCGCGAGCGGCTCATTTGCAATTGACCTTGAAACCACGTCTGAAGATCCGATGCGGGCAGCGATTGTCGGGATAGCGTGTGCCGTCAGGGAGCATGAAGCATGGTACATCCCCGTCGGTCATGTTGGTCTTGCGGAGCAGCTTGACCGTGAATTTGTCCTCGCGCAGTTTAAGGAACTGCTCGAGGACGAGCAGGTTGGCAAGATCGGTCACAACATTAAATATGAATATGTACTCTTCAATCGTCATGGCATCACCCTGCGCGGAATTGTCTGCGACACGATGATTGCTTCTTATGTGCTCAATCCTTCAAAATACCGGCACAATCTTGATGATGTGGCGCTTGATTATCTTGATTACCGCATGACCTCCTTCAAAGACGTTGCTGGCACCGGAAAAAAGGCAGTTACCTTTGACCGGGTGCCGCTGGCAACTGCTACGGCATATGCCTGTGAGGATGCGGATATCACGTTGCGGCTCTCTGGCTTGCTGTTGCCGCGACTTCGGGAAACTGATCAGGAAGAACTGTTTTACCATATTGAAATGCCGCTGGTGCCGGTGCTTGCCGCGATGGAGATGACCGGGGTGAAGGTTGATACTGAACTGTTGCGGGAGCTGTCACGCGAGCTGAGCACAACCCTGCGGCAGATTGAGACACGGATTTACGAGCTTGCCGGCATGCGTTTTAACATCAACTCCCCAAAGCAACTTGGTGAGGTGCTGTTTGAAAAACTCAAACTACCGGTGGGCAAGAAAACCAAAACAGGATATTCAACCGATATAGACACGTTGCAAGAGCTCGCAGCGCATCATCCACTTCCCAAAGAAATTCTTACCTACCGCAGCCTTGCAAAACTTATCTCAACCTATATTGAGGCGATGCCAAACCTGGTGCACCCCCAGACCGGTCGGATTCACACTTCCTATAATCAGACCGTCACTGCGACCGGCAGACTGAGCAGCAGCGAACCCAACTTGCAGAACATTCCTATTCGTACTGACGAGGGCATCCGAATCCGGGAAGCGTTTGTGACCGATCCGGGATGGAGGATTGTGTCGGCTGACTATTCACAGATCGAGCTGAGGATTCTTGCGCACCTGTCTGGTGATACCGCGTTGATCGAAGCATTCCGCACGGATGAAGACATCCACACGCGCACTGCATCGGAAATCTGGGGTGTGCCTCCTGCACAGGTTGACAGCCGCATGCGGCGCGAGGCAAAAGTGATCAATTTTGGGATCATTTACGGGATGAGCGCATACGGGCTCAGCAAGGAGCTTGGGATTGAGGCGTCCGTTGCTCAGGAGTATATTGATCATTATTTTTTGCGCCATAGCGGGGTGCGCGCCTACCTTGATGCGGTCATAGACCAGGCGCGGCAGCTCGGCTATGTGACGACGCTGATGAACCGGCGCCGGTATCTGCCAGAAATCAAAGCGACTAACGCTAATGTACGCAAATTTGCCGAGCGGACTGCGATCAATACGCCGATTCAAGGCACTGCCGCTGACCTTATCAAAATCGCCATGATTCGGGTTGCGGCAGCGATTGAACACCATAAGATGCAGAGCCGGATGATTCTGCAGGTGCACGACGAGCTGGTGTTTGAAGCGCCGGAAGGCGAGGTTTTGCACCTTGAACGTCTTGTGCGAAAGGAGATGGAGGAGGTGATCAGCCTGAAGGTGCCGCTCAAAGTGGAAATCCACAGCGGCAAAAACTGGCGTGAAGCGCATTAAGCAGCGCATGTCTGACGGCACTGGATGAGACGGAGACCAAGCGCGTTTCGAATAGCCATCAACCTCTTCTGCAGTGTAGGGTGCTGTGTCGTAAGCCACTGAATGTGGTCGGCAAGGTCTTTATCTTTTATAACCTCACGTAGCCAGCGCTCAAGATCCCCAAGGTTAATCTGCGGACAGGGGCTGTTGAGCAGCGTAAAAACCTCTTCCACGCTGTAAAGCCAGAACATCATCACACCTGCACGCTCATGGAGGTAGCCTCCTGCCAAGCGGTGTTCAAAATCAACCTCCTGAAGAATACGTGCTGCGATATCTTTTGACGGCGCAGGCAAATCATCCATAAGCATCCTCATTTGCGAATGACCCTCCTTGACTTCACCACCCCTCATATGCGACCATAAAGGTCGCTTTGGGTTTTCTATCCCCTGAAAAGAGAGCGCTCAGCAGATGCCTCTTTGTTCTTCAGCACACCCCGGATGCCTTTTTACGTGTTCATCGCATAAACGAATCATGAAACCCGCTCCACGTCCTTCCCGAGTTTCCCGTTGCGCTCAAGCTCATCAGCCACATACCCAAGCCCAAGTGATTCAAGCGTAGAGCGCATCGGCCAGCCGGTTGTCGTGTCCCAACCTTCAAGCTGGTAGTAGATTGTTTTGAACTGCTCAAACTTCTCACGGTCAAGGGATCGTTTCCCGATGGGCACATATTCCCACGCGCCGTTGGTATATGCAGGGCAGTAAAACGTGCCCCACCACGGCGACGGTGTGTCATGGATATAGTCGGGGAATTTTACCATGTCGCGGTGCCTGCCTTGCAGCGACCAGATCGCGTTGTCAAGGTTCCAGATTTTTCTGCCCAGCTCAATGCCCTCAGCAAAACTCATTTCAGCGCCGGTCACTGCGTTGAAAAACTTCGGCTCACCCTCTCCGGTAATGCCGTGATACCCTTGGGCTGCCCAGTTGAAAAAGTCAGGGTACTGGAGGTCACAGAACAGAGCGGAATGCTTCCAGAACCGGGTGTAGCGGCGATGCCACGCCACAAGCCTGGCGACGGATTCCGAATACATGTTGTCGTCGCTGAAGTCAACCATCCGCGGATCGTCCTGAAACGGCACCATGCGGTCGGTGTACAGGCGCGCGAATGCTTCAGCAGGCAGAGGCTGCCCGGTGCCCATGAAGGAGGTGATCATGGGGATCATATACAGCGGGTTGAAGCAGTGCTCGTTGATGTCCCGATCGGAAAGTATGGTGCCATAGCCCCACTCAAGCGATACCCGCGGATCATAGTGCATCGGAAGCCCCCAGTAGCTGCAGTTCAGAAGGCCTGTCTTCAAGTCCTCCTCAAGTCTACCCCAGCGCCCGGCAGCACGGGTAAAACCTTCGGCAATGTCTTCGCCGATGCCTTCCCGGTTGATGATTATTTCAACCAGCCTTTCGACAAATTCGATCTGCCCGAGCTTGTGAAACGGCAGATCCGTGTTGATTTCTTTGCCCGGCCCCATGACGCCCATTTTGTTCAAATCGCGCAAATACGGGATGCCCTTTTCAAGCTCGCCCGCGTTGATGCCGTAGCGCTGCACCATGTCGGCAGCCTGTCGCTGGGTCGTCGGCAGCATGCGGTCGTACAGCTCATCCAGAACCGGGGTGCCCTTCTTCCCCGCGGCATCAAGCGACGCAATGACGTTGCCGACCGCGTTTGCCGCCACATGCCGCAGATTGTAAAACTGGTAAAAGCCCGATTCCTTGCAGCTTGAGTCGTTGCCGATCGCGTCATCATACCGGCAGCGGCAGCCTGCCTGGCACCCAAAGCACGCCTGCGGTCGGGACTGGGGCGGTTTTTTCCAGAAGATCAGGGGCACGGGAAACGACCGAAGGTTTGACGGCAGGGTCGCCCACATGCTTTTCATGGCGTCGATTGCGTCAAGAGGAAAGGTGAAGTTTTCAATCGCCCATTGCCGCGCTTCAAACAGCGCCTTCGGATCCGCCACCGCGATGTCGCCGGTGCCGATGACACTGATAGCCTTGAGGTTTTTTGATCCCCACACCGCGCCGAACCCTCCCTGACCCGAGGCATTGCCACTGTCGTGGATGATTGAAGAAATTCTCACCAGTCTCTCGCCTGCCGGGCCGATGGCAAGCACGGCGGGTCGTTGGGTCGTGCGGCTGCTTGAGCTCGGCAGCGGCGTGATCCAGTCGCCATAGCACGAGGCTCCCGCGACATATGTCCAGATCGCCTGTTGACACTGCATGGTGTCGGTACCCCACAGGGACAGCTCGGCACAGTCCCGTATCCATACCTTATCGTCGCGGATATCCACCCACACCGGTTTATCGGCTGCACCTTCAATCACCACACCGTCCCACCCTGCGAATTTGAGCATGGCGCCGAACCTGCCGCCCACACTGCTCCGGGTGAACCACGGGAGAGGATATGCCTGCAGCCCGATCGCCTGCAATTCAATGCGGGCACCCGCGCCGAACGCGAGCGTGCCGGTCAGCGGCGAGGTCATGATGGTCATGACGTTTGCGGGGTCAATGCCACTGATGGTCTTGTCCTTCACCAGATCGAAAAAAATGGCTGATCCGATGCCATGTCCGCCACCCCACTGACGGTATGCTTCAGTATCAATGACTGCAGTGGTTCTGTCGGTGAGATTGACGCGGAGCATTTTCCCCGTATAGCCGTACATGGTCTCGGTCCTCTTTATTGGACAACGCTATGTGCGTTGCTGCTTTCATCAGTGGGATAGCCCATGATCGCCCAGCTTTTGCCGCGCAGGTTGGTACGGTAGCCTGCCTCAGTCTGCTCGGGAATCTGCGTGGTAAAGGTGATCGCTTCCATCGGGCACATTGCCACGCAGGCTTTTTTGCCGTCAGGGCCGCCGGTTTCATTCCAGTGCGGCGTGTTCAGGCACAGGTCGCATTTCTGCGCAATGCCTGCAGCAACGTTCCAGACGGTTCTGCCCGGCGTGTGCGGGCATGCGGCGATGCATTTGCCGCAGCCGTTGCAGAGGCTTTCCTCAACACGCCGCACATTGCCGTAGTCGTGGTCAATGTGCAATGCACCGGTCGGGCAGGACAAGACGCATGCCGGCACGATGCACTGGCGGCACTGAATCTGCATGATGTCATGAGGATATTTTTCAAACGGATTTTGGAGCACCTGAATGCGGGAAAGGGAAAGATTTTGCCTGCCTTCATGCGCAAGCGAGCAGGCGAGCATGCAGGTCATGCAGCCCTGACATTTTTTTGTGTCAACCAGCAGATAGCCTTGACACGCAGGGGAGCCGGCGTGGGCTTTTGCGGCAAAACCGCTTGCGCCGACACCGATCACCACAATACCCGACCACTTTAAAAAGTCTCGGCGTGTAACCCGTGTTGAGGGTGAAAGAAAATTTTTTTCGCTGTGCAGCGACATGTGCGGTGGTCCTAATGCAAAAGCTGCAACGCTTTTTATTTTTTATAGGGCACGAGGGTTATATCCATCTCGATAATCTTTTGTTTACCACTGCCCAGCAGGATTGGCTCCTGCTGCATGCCCCACCAGTAGTCACCCTCTTGCATGGTCGGTGGCATGGTTGCACTGTTCATGAGCGCGACATACAACATATATTGTCCGGAGAGGCATTTTTCGCGGTAGTAGGTGCAACCGGGAACGGTCATGTGAAACGGCTTGTCAACATCAATATCAGGATTCATGACCTGATTGTAATCAGTGCCTCCGTCAGGCGGGCGATTCGGCGGCCATGACCATGTTTTTGCATCATAGAGAAAAGCCATAAGCTGCACTGGTGGTTTTGCAAGTTTTTCCGGAACCCGAATGGTCAACTCGATTCGGTCACAGGTTTCAGAAACGTCCCGATTCTTTGAAGGGATGAACCCTGTACTGTCACAAGGTCCAAAACAGCTTCCGTCGTCAGAGCATACTTGGGCACCGATTTTGAGGTTTGCAGCAAGACACCTTCTGGTTTCACCGGGCGTGCACGGCGGTGACAGGGGATCACATGCTGGCGGCGTTGTGGGCGCATTTCGAACGCAGCGCACCTCAGCATAACTGTGAATATGGTTGAAACAGACCCCACCATTGTCAAACATCACATCAGCAATCCAGTTAGGATCATCAGCAGACACGGTTGATGAGCAGTATTCAAGGGGATGTCCTTGTGCACCGGGATCAGGTCTGTCGCAAGAACCGGTGAGCTCGGTCGGCCAGTAGCAGCCGCCGATGCCGGGACCTGAGAATTCTTCAATCGGCAAACAAGCCTCATCGTTCATGGCTGAACGCGAGCTGCCTTCCACAAGCCCACATTCGCCACCAGACTCGGTCGCTGGATTACCTCTGATCAAAGTGCGCAGCTCGTCAATCGTGGGCAGCCGCCAGTCATTGTAGCCGCCCAGCACCAGTTCTTTACAGTACCGGATTGCATCAGGCTGCGTCACGCCGATATCATCCTCAATATATGCGTCCTTCTGTGGATCCTGCCAGCACAAGCCGGTGCTGTTATCGCACCATGCTGTGTAATAGATACAGGTGCACGGTTCCCACCCGCTGCCATCCTGTTTGCAAACCTGTTCCTTGACCGTGCCGTCAGGGCAAAAACATCTTTGCGTTGTCGAAGGATCACAGCCCTGCTCTTTGCATCCTACTGAAAAACTCATCACCCAGACACAGACCAAAAAAGCAAAAAATTTTTTCATGCTCATTCTCCTTGTTGTTTACGATTTGCCTTGATATATACATAAATAGTATAATAGTGTCAATAGAGTATGATTAGAATGAAAAATTTTTTTGTTTTTTGGTCTGTTGAAATTAATTTACTAATAATGTATTAAATTTAACCTAAACTGAGCGATTCTTGTATGCAAAATTTCAATCACCCCACACAAGGGCAGGGGCTTGGGGCGGAATCATACGGTGCGGTTGTTTTACCCGGATGGTAAAACGCACTGCATGCCTCGCAGCCAGGCATGGACGCCTGCCGAGAATGAGCGCAAAGCTCCTGCCTATGTAGCCGTGACATAATCGCTCAGTGTTTAGGTTTAAATTCGTATATATTGCCAATGAAAAAAATAAATTCAAAAAAGAAGCAGCTGCTTATTTTGTCAGCGCAAACACTTTTTTGCAGACACGGTATCAAACGGGTCACCGTGGAAGAAATATGCGCGCAGGCTGGCGTTAGCAAGATGACTTTTTATAAATACTATACTGATAAAATGGCTATAGCACGTGCCGTGCTTGAGCTGATCTTTAACCAGAGTATTCAAAAGTTTTATGAGCTTACTGCTGAGCCGGTGCCGTTTCAGCACAAGCTGGAAAAACTTCTTGTTATGATTACCTCCCAGATTCATACGGTTGGTTCGTCATTCCTTGAAGATCTCATGGCAACATCCTGCCCGTTGCACGATTATTTTTCAGCTCTGCAAAAAAAGACGCGTGAGATGACCATTGATTTTTTCAGGGCGGCGCAGGAGGCGGGCGGGATCAGTGGCGAGGTGAAAATGCCGTTTCTGTTATTTATGCTTGACCGAATGTCTGAGCTGGTGAACCACCCTGAGTTTATTGCGATGATGCCTGACATGGCTGAGCGGGCAAGTGCCCTTGCGACCCAGCTTTTTCATGGGTTTTCAAAAACTCGATGATAAAAATATCATCAACAATGTGCAAGGTTTCCTGAAACCCAAACTCACGAAGACCGAGCACAGCGCTTTGCAGATGTTCTCTTCCGGGATCGGCAAGGATAATGGATCCCTGCGTGGCGCAGAGCGCTGCAGCGCACTTGACCAGCGGTTGAATGTTTCGTGCTTCATAGAGCAGATCGCTCCCCAGGATCAGGTCGCCATGCAGGTTGCAGGGCGGCTCCTTCCAGTCAAGCGTACGGTAGGTAACTGCGGTAAGGTTGTTGAGCTGGATGTTGCGTCTGATGAACTGTTCGTTGTGCGGATGGAAGTCGGTGGCGACAACCTGTGCACCCCTACTTGCGGCAACCAGTGACGGCAGCCCAAGCCCGCAGCCAAGCTCGATAACAGATTTTCCTGAGAGCTGCTGGGGAAGTTTGAGCAGGTATTGTGCAAGTGCAACAGCAGATGGCCAAAGTTCCGCATAGTAGGGGATAAGATCAGCGCTTTCAGCATGGTGCTCGGCATAATAATTGATTACCTGATCAATATCCCGGGGCAATTCAATTTCAAGCGATAGGGTTCCGATCTCAACCGTGATGTGCTGGATGTCTAACGACGGCAGCATAATCAATCTCTCACTGCAAGTCTTTGAGGCGCTACTATACCATACCGCAGCACATAATGATGCACAGAGATTCACCACCCCTCAAGTGCTTCTCCTGCCCTATTTTTATATAAAAAAGGGCAAGGCAGTACCTTGGAATGCCTCCTGTGTAATTAGGTTTACTTTATCCAGTTTTTTTATATAATACGCCGGACATACCCAGAGCAAACAACACCTTGTAGAACAAATTAGGAGCAGAAAGATTAATCCGACCATGAAGACAGCAGCGCAGATTCGGAAAGCATTTCTTGACTATTTTGCAACCAATGGTCACACCATTGTGCCCAGCTCATCGCTGGTGCCTGAGAATGACCCCACCCTTCTTTTTACCAATGCCGGCATGGTGCAGTTCAAGGATGTTTTTTTGGGTGAGGACCGGCGCCCGTACCGTCGCGCGACAAGCGCCCAGAAATGTATGCGAGCAGGCGGCAAACATAACGACCTTGAAAATGTTGGTCGTACAGCACGGCACCACACGTTTTTTGAAATGCTTGGGAACTTTTCTTTCGGTGACTACTTCAAAAAGGAAGCCATTGTCTATGGCTGGGAGTTTATCACCAAGGTTGTCCGGATTGATCCTGAACGGTTATGGATTACGGTGTTCCATGATGATGAGGAGGCATACGCGATTTGGGAAAATACTATCGGCTTGCGGGCTGAACGCATTGTGCGTATGGGTGAAAAGGACAACTTCTGGGCTATGGGCGACACCGGACCGTGTGGTCCTTGTTCAGAAATCATTATTGATCAGGGCCCTGCGACAGGCTGCGGAAAGCCAGACTGCAGCATTGGATGTGATTGTGACCGTTATCTTGAGCTCTGGAACCTTGTGTTCATGCAGTTTAACCGCGATGCGCAGGGCACCATGACCCCGCTGCCGCGACCCAGTATTGATACCGGCATGGGTCTTGAACGTATTACAGCGGTAGTGCAGAATGTGCAGAGTAATTATGACACTGACCTTTTCAAGCCCCTGATCGGTTTTGTGGAAAAAATTTGCAGAAGGCGCTACGGTGAAAAACCAGCCAATGATGTTTCAATGCGCATTATTGCTGACCATGGCAGAGCAGCAGCATTTTTAGTCGCTGACGGAGTGCTCCCTTCAAATGAAGGCAGGGGCTATGTGCTGCGAAGGATTATGCGGCGCGCAGCACGGCATGGCAGACTACTGGGGCTTGAAAAGCCGGTGCTGCACGAAGTGGTGCGACTGGTCGCCCAGCAGATGCAGGAGGCGTATCCTGAGGTCGAGCGCTCCATTGACTATATTGCCACGGTGGTGCTTAATGAAGAGCAAGCCTTTGCCAGTACCCTTGCAGCAGGCATGAGACTGCTTGAGGACGAGATGGAACAGCTTGCTGCACGCGGGGCGCACGTACTCTCCGGCGAGGTTGCCTTTAGGTTGTATGACACCTATGGATTCCCGCTTGATTTGACTGTTGATATTGCACAGGAACGCGGCATGGCGGTTGATCAGGCTGGGTTTGCAGCAGCCATGGAGGAACAGCGGCGCCGGGCGCGGTTGGCATGGAAGGGATCAGGCGCAGAAAAAGTAGAGGCAGTGTATAAAAGGATTGTGCAGGACGGCGTGAGCGTTCGGTTTGTCGGCTATGACCGGCTGCTGCATTCCTCACCTATTCTCAGGCTGCTGCGCAACGGCGAACTCTGTGAGAGTGCTGCTGCAGGCGAGGACATAGAGGTTATTGTTGCTGAAACACCGTTTTACGGTGAGTCCGGCGGACAGGTTGGCGATAATGGCACGATTACAGGTGCAACCTTCACCATTGAGGTCAGCACGACGCTGAAGGTACTGCCTGAACTTATCGTGCATCACGGAACTGTGACAGCCGGTACGGTTCGCGTAGGTGATGAAGCAGTTTTGCAGGTTGTGGATTCCCGGCGTCAGGCAACGGCATGCAACCATACGGCAACCCATTTGCTGCATGCAGTGCTCCGGCAGCGCCTTGGCAGCCACGTGAAGCAGGCAGGATCGCTGGTCGCCCCTGAACGACTACGGTTTGATTTTACCCATTTTGCACCGATTAGTGATGATGAGATAGCGGCGATTGAAGCTGAGGTGAACCGTCGTATTCGTGCGAACGTGCCGATCGTGGTGCAGAAGTTATCGCAGGAAGAGGCGATCAAGCAGGGAGCTCTTGCCCTGTTTGGAGAAAAATACGGTGAGCGGGTGCGCGTAGTGTCTATTCCGCAGTTCAGCATGGAACTGTGCGGCGGCACACACTGCCGGGCAACTGGTGAGATTGGGGTTTTTAAAATCCTCAGTGAAGGAGCAGTTGCTGCTGGTGTTAGACGCATTGAGGCAGTGACTGCCAGCGCAGCAATTTCGGTCATGCAGGAGCAGGGGAAGATGCTTGCCAAACTTGCTGATATGCTCAAGACTGAACCGCAGGGACTGGTTGAAAAAGTTACCCGCTTTCTTGCCGAACACAAAAACCTTGAAAAAGAAATCGAGCGGCTCAAAGCAAAACTTAGCACTCATGAGGCAGCGTCACTGCTTGATAACGTCCGCGAGGTTGCTGGGGTGAAGGTGCTGTGTGTCCGGGTTCAGGAGCATGACCCCAAAGCATTGCGCACCTATGGCGATAAGATCCGCGACCGGATAGGATCCGGTATTGTGGTCTGTGGGGCAGCAGGGCACGAGCATGCCAGTCTGTTGGTTATGGTGACTAAAGATCTCACGAAAAAGTTTTCTGCACGAAAAATCATAGAAGCTCTCGCACCGCTTATCAATGGACGTGGTGGCGGAAGGGATGATATGGCACAGGCAGGTGGCACGGCACGTGATGGGCTTGATGCTGCACTTGCAAAAGCGATCAAAGTTATTGAAACTATGGCGGTACAGACTACCTAAGCCATCACCGCACCCCTCCCCTGCAAGAGGGGCTAAAAAACAAGCCTCCCCTGTCAGGGGGAGGTTGGGTGGGGGCAACATGCCTTCATCTCACCCCTCTCTGTCCCCGCCAGAGCGGGATCTGCGACAGGAGGGGCTAAAAAAACCACCCTGATAGGGATAAATCTGCATAATTTCTTTGCGGAGTATTTATTTATTTCAACACAGCCTCTCGAGAGCGAGGAAGTTGCCCTTTTGCCGTCACGGGCAAGGATTACGACACAGCCTCATTGTACGGGGAGCGTGACTCGGGGTTCGTGGTGCGAGTTTTTTACGAATCACGCTTCACGTATCACGATACGCTCAAATTGTGTGCATATACTCACTCAGACGGGCATTTTTTGTTCACAGGATTGAGGGTTCTGCAAAATCAGTGAGACACGCAGCGCTTATTTATTCCTTTGCTGCTACATGCTCAGGGGAGGGCTGATTTGGTTTCCTGAGGAGTCTTTGTAGCTGGTGTGCTGGGGAGTTTCTCTTTGGCACTTGCCGCATACGGGCTGTCAGGATAGGTTGCAACAAGGTATTCAAGTATTTTTTCTGCACGCACCCTGTCGCCTGATTTTCGTGTTGCTTCAGCAATGGCAAACAGCACCTTATCCTGCTGGATATGATTGGGGTAGCGTTTCAGTGCTTTATTAAAACGCTCGATCGCGCCTTTATAGTTTTTTGTCCGGACATAGAAGTTACCGATGAAAAACTCATGTTCTGCCAACCGCTTTTTTACTTCAGCGATTTTGCACAGCGCAAGACCGGTATAGGGGCTGCGGGGATACAAATCCACCAGTTGCTGGAACTGCTCAAGTGCAGCTTCTGCAAAAGTCTGGTCGCGGTCCATGGAAAGAATTTGCTGGTAGTGGCACATGCCGGTCATATAGATGCTGTAGGGAACCTGCGGGTTGCTGGGATGCAACCGCCGGAAGTTTTCAAAATAGTGGGTTGCTTCGATAAATTGATCCTGAAAATAGTGAGCCTCTCCCAAGCGTAGCTCTGCAAGCACCGCATACGGACTGAGCGGGAACTTTTCCCGAAGCTCTTCAAAGGCAGGCACGGCTTCAATAAAATTGCGGGATTTAAACAACGCATACGCTTTCTCGTAATAGTATGCGTCGGACTGTGTGGTTTTTTTAGGAGGAGGGGCAGTGGCACAGCCGGAAAGGAGAAGCAGCGCCGCACCTACTGCTGCGATATAATTTTTCATGAGAAGCAACCGGCAGTATCAAACAGTTTTGTTGTCAAAATGCGCAATGGCGTGTATACTGCCATGGAATAGGAAACATTGTCAAGTTTTCTCAGCGAGGTTTACCCATGGATGCCCTTGCAACGATTATTCTTGCCGCCGGCAAAGGCACCCGGATGAAATCAACGACTGCTAAGGTACTGCACCCGATTGCCGGCATTCCGATGCTTGCCTATCCTGTCAAAGCTGTTTGTGAGCTTGGGTGCAGGAAGATTATCGTGGTGGTTGGATACCAGCACGAGCGGATTGAAGCAGCGTTTTGCAATCAGGGGCTGGTGTTCGTGCACCAAGACCAGCAGCTTGGGTCAGGACATGCAGTTGCAGTAGCTGAGCAGGCGCTGCGCGGTTTTATCGGTGAGGTGTTGATTTTATGTGGCGATGTGCCGTTTATTCAGCCCCAGACGCTTGTGGATTTCATTACCGCGCATCGTAGCGCACAGGCTGCGCTGAGCGTGCTGTCGGTTGTGGTTGATGATCCCTCAGGGTACGGCAGGATTGTGCGTGCCGCCGACGGCAATTTCTCTGCCATTGTCGAACACCGAGATGCTGACCAAGAGCAGCGGCAGATCCGTGAAATCAATACCGGTATTTACTGCTGTGCACACCCCCTCCTTTTTGAAGCACTGCGGCAGGTAGGCACTGATAATGATCAGGGCGAATACTACCTACCGGACATTGTTGCCATTATCGCCCGGATGGGAAATCGGGTGCAGGCGGTGTGTATGTCAAACCCACAGGAGGTGCAGGGCATTAATAACCGATACGATTTGGCACAGGCAGAGCGGCTGATGCGGGAGCGCATTGCTGCAGCGCATATGGCAAATGGGGTGACGCTTCTGGATCCTGCTGCAACCTACATTGAAGCTGAGGTGCAGATTGGGGCAGATACGGTCATTTTCCCGGGCACGCTCATTACCCGCGGTTCGGTGATTGGGGAAGCATGTACTCTTGAGAATAACTGCATCATTGACCGCTGCCAGCTTGGCAACCGGGTCAGGGTGCGCGCCTGCTCGGTGCTGGAACAGAGCACGATTGCTGACGATGCCATAATTGGCCCGTTTGCTCACCTGCGGCCCGAGAGTATTGTTGAAGAACGAGCCCATATTGGCAACTTTGTCGAGGTGAAGAAATCCCGGATCGGTCGCGGTTCAAAAGCCAATCATTTAACCTATATCGGCGATGCGACCATCGGCAAAGACGTCAATGTAGGTGCGGGGACGATTACCTGTAATTATGACGGCAGGAAGAAACATCCCACCATTATCGGCGATCATGTGTTCATCGGGAGCAACACAGCGCTGGTTGCACCAGTCACCATCGGGGAGCATGCGGTCATCGGCGCCGGCTCAACCATTACTAAAAACGTTCCCAGCAACGCACTGGCTGTTGCTCGGGGAAAGCAGACCAACTATGACCATTATGTGCGGATCGGAAAAAAAACCGAGCAGGATACGTAACACACCATACCTTTTAACGACTGATTGAGGACGAGGAGCCTATGTGTGGCATTGTCGGCTATATTGGTCACCAGCACCCTGCATCGCTTTTGCTGGAAGGGCTGAAGCGGCTTGAATACCGTGGCTATGATTCAGCAGGCATCGCGGTCTTTCACAACGGCGTGATAAAAATATGCCGCTGCGAAGGTAAAATTGCCCGGCTTGAAAAGCTTGTCGCTGCTGAGACCTTTGACGGCTGTCTGGGCATCGGTCATACGCGTTGGGCAACGCACGGACGCCCGTCTGAAACCAATGCGCATCCCCACGCTTGCGATGGCATTGCGATTGTTCATAACGGCATTATTGAAAACTATCTCGAGCTCAAAGCCATGCTCACGGCTGAGGGGAGCTGTTTTGCCTCAGAGACTGACAGCGAGGTGCTGTGCCATGTGTTTGCAAAGTTTGTGCGACAGGGGTGCAGCTTTGTTGAAGCGGTACGGCGCGGACTATCGCTGGTGCGCGGCTCCTATGCGATTGCCGTGCTCAATGAGCGGGAGCCCAACACGCTCATAGCTGCGCGCAAGGAAAGCCCGCTGATCGTCGGGCTCGGGAACGGTGAAAACTTTGTCGCCTCTGATATTCCGGCAATTCTCAACCATACCCGCTCAATGATTTTCCTCAATGACGGAGATCTGGCAGTGTTGACCGCTGACCAGGTTCAGATTACTACCCATGACGGCACGCCGGTTACCCGCACAACGCACCGCATTACCTGGGATCCGATTATGGCAGAGAAGGGCGGGTATAAACACTTCATGCTCAAGGAGATTTTTGAGCAGCCTCGGGCAATTATTGACACACTGCGCGGCAGACTTATCGAAGATCGTGCCGAGGTCTTCCTTGACCGCGTCACCTTGGGAGCTGATGTGCTGCAGCAGCTCACGCGAATATATTTTGTTGCCTGTGGCACGTCATACTATGCCGGGTTGGTTGGCAAATTTTTGCTTGAGCACCTGACCGGCATTCCGGTTGAGGTTGATCTTGCCTCGGAATTTCGCTATCGCAATCCGCTGGTTGACAGCCGCTCGCTGCTCGTGCTCATTTCTCAGTCGGGTGAAACAGCAGATACGCTTGCTGCAATGCGTGAAGGCAAACGCAAGGGAGCCCAGACGCTGTGCATTTGCAATGTCGTGGAAAGTACGCTTGCCCGTGACTGTGACCATGTTCTCTATACGCACGCAGGTCCCGAAATCGGGGTTGCCTCAACCAAGGCGTTCACCAGTCAGATTGCAGCAATCGTGCTGCTGGGGCTCTATCTGGGCAGGACGCGGGGCATGCTTGACGCGCAGCAGGCACAGCGTCTCATGCAGCAGTTGATCGAAGTTCCCGGTCTTGTGGAAAAGACGCTCGAGCTTGAACCAGTCATTAAACCCATAGCGGTTCAGTATTCAGTTGCCCGTAATTTTCTGTACCTTGCCCGTGGCATCAATTATCCGATTGCACTGGAAGGGGCACTGAAACTCAAGGAGATTTCCTATATCCATGCAGAGGGATATCCGGCAGGTGAGATGAAGCACGGACCGATCGCGCTCATTGATGAGCATATGCCGGTTGTGGTGCTTGCCCAGCGCGATGGCATGTATGAAAAGATTTTAGGCAATGTTGAAGAAGTAAAGGCGCGCAAGGGCCGTGTGATTGCTGTTGCTCCGGAAAATGCACGGGAACTTGCGGAGAAAGCAGACCATTGTATTTTTATTCCAGAGACCGATCCACTCTTCATGCCGTTTATCATGGTTATCCCCCTGCAGCTGTTTGCCTATCATGTCGCCGATGCCAAAGGCACGGATGTTGACCAGCCGCGCAATTTGGCAAAGAGTGTCACGGTTGAGTAACCTGCGGTCAGTCTGCTCTGCCCGGTGCACACTCCGGTGCGGCTGGCGGTTGCGCACGGTTCTGAACTGCAGTATTTAGGTTTTTTTGCATATGAAACTCTATCTACGACTTCTTGGGTATGCCCGGCCCTATCTCGGGTATATGATTGTTTCGGTGTTGTGCATGGCTACGCTGTCGGCAACGACCTCAGCGATTGCGTATCTGGTCAAGCCCGCAATTGATGAGGTGTTCCTCAAACGCGATTTTACCATGCTGAAGCTCATCCCGGTGCTGCTGGTCATTGCGTATTTTTTAAAAGGCGCATCAGACTACGGCCAGTCCTACCTCATGGGTGCGGTCGGCAACTGTGTAGTGACAGATCTGCGGGCGCGTTTGTATGAGCACATCCAGCGGCTCTCGCTCTCCTTTTTTTCAAAAACTTCGACCGGGGTGCTGATGTCGCGCATTGCCAATGATGTGGGTGTGTTGCAGCGTGCCACCTCGGATTCACTCAAAAAAATCCTTGAAAACTCATTTTTGATCATCGGGCTTGCAGGCGTTGCGCTTTACCAAAACTGGCGTATGGCGTTGTTCTGTCTGGTGCTGCTGCCCATTGCTGCATTTCCGATTCGGCGGTTTGGCAAGCAGACACGGCGCTACAGCAAGCGAAGCCAAGAGCGGCTGGGGAGCATCAGTACGTTTCTTGACGAAACCATTTCCGGCAATCAGACCATAAAGTCTTTTTGCCTTGAGCGTTTTGAAACCGAGCGGTTTTTCAAGGAAACCGAACGACTCCTGCACGTCAACCTGAACAGCCTGAAGGTAGGTGCTTATTCCACGCCGGTGATGGAGCTGATTGGGGGCATGATTGGTGCTGCGATTATTTACTACGGCGGCTACAACGTGATTAAGGGCACCATGACCCCTGGCGAGTTTTTTTCTTTTATCGCGGCGGTTGCCATGCTCTACCGTCCGGTCAAGGGGCTGAGTAGGGAAAACATGAAGGTCCAAAAAGGACTTGCTGCTGCAGTGCGGGTGTTTGAACTGTTAGACCTTGTGCCTGATGTTCAGGAAAAACCCGACGCACCAGCCCTCCCCCCGTTCAGGAGTGCCATTGAGTTTAGACAGGTGAGCTTTGGGTATGAGGACAAGGTTGTCCTTAAAAACATCAGCTTTACTGCCCGAGCTGGTGAGGTGGTTGCGATTGTCGGGCACAGTGGTGCTGGCAAAACCACGATTGCCAATTTGCTGCTCCGGTTCTATGATGTTACTGACGGCGGAATATTTATTGACGGGCACGATATCCGTGAGGTAACCATCAGCTCGCTGCGACAGCAGATTGGTTTTGTCAGTCAGGAAACCGTGCTGTTTCATGACACCATTCGTAACAACATCAGCTACGGCAGCCGGCATGTATCTGAGGAAAAAATTATTGCTGCTGCAAAAGCTGCCTTTGCTCATGATTTTATTATGGCATTGCCGGAGGGTTATGACACCGTGGTGGGTGAAAAGGGAATGCAGCTTTCAGGTGGGCAGCGGCAGCGAATTGCCATTGCCCGGGCAATTATCAAAGACGCGCCGATCCTAGTGCTTGATGAAGCGACTTCAGCGCTTGATGCACATTCGGAGCAGCAGGTACAGCAGGCGCTTGAGGAGCTCATGGTCGGTCGTACCACCATTTTGATAGCCCATCGGCTTGCCACCGTGCGCAATGCTGATAGTATCTTGGTCATACAGGATGGTGAAATCATTGAGCGGGGAACCCATGAGGATTTGGTTGCCTGCAGCGGTGTGTATAAACGGCTGCTTGAGATTCAGAGCGGCTATGACAAGAAAGCTCCACCTGCCCCAGCACCAAGCCAGCTTATCGCTGATGAATGTGCTCACGACCATTGACACCGAAAACATCAGGCGTTACGTTAGCCGGAAGCTGCTTCCGGTCATTGGGTGTGCAAACTGTCTGTTTACCCTTACGGAAACAGAGCTCGGTGTCCACAATCGCGTTTTCTACCTTGATATCCACGGATATCAGCCCCTTGTTCTTAAGGCACTTGCCAAACGCCGGCGGTTGCGGATGCTGCATGCCTGCGCTACGCATCTTGCCCAGCACCGTATCAGGGCGCCACGGGTTATCCATACCGATGAAGACGCATGGCTTTTTGGCAGGCGCGGCTTTCACGTGCTCTGTGAAGAGCGTATCACCGGCAACACGCTTTTTGAAATCACACCCTCGGATGACCTCGTAGCGCGGGTCGCTCAATTTTTTGCTCTGATGCACCGGGTGACGCTGCCTGCCTGGGGCACGCTTGACCGTTTGCGGCACAGCGGTTTGTTTGATTATGTAGTGCGCAGGCTCCATGAAAAACTTGCAGCATGGCAGGCTGCAGATCCCGTGTTTTCAGACAACGCAGGTGCGCGAATCCGGAAGTGGGCACAGACGTGGCAAGCCGCGGTTGATGCCATTGCTACCTTCAGTCTCTCTCACGGCGACCCAAATCCTGGCAACATCATGCTGACCGAGGCGCAGGAACTGGTACTGCTGGACACGGGGCACCTGAGATATCTACCTCAGGCGATTGATTACTACCTTGTCCGCACCCATATGTGTCGTGACAACACTGAGCGGGCAAAAGTGTTTGATCGTGCTTATTTAGCTGCGCTTCCCGCTGACCGGCAGGTGGCATTTTATGAAACCGCGCCTTTTTTCAAATTGTATGTTTTTGTTGATTTTGCCGCTCTGCTTGCAACGCGGCTGCAGAAAACCCTGCCCGGTGAGCAGTACTATGAAGAATATCGCGGCAGCCTTGCAGCAGTGCGCACCATGATTGAGGATATCCTGGTGCCGTGCAAATCGCCTACCTGATAAACAGTTGCGGAGATTAGCATTCAAGTGCAAGACTAAGATGCGCACAGGGAGTATTATAGACGTGCCTTCCCAGGAACCTTTGCTCAGGGTCGGACTCTGCGAGCATAGGCAGGTTGTGCAAATAACAGTATCAGGAGCGTTTCTGGTGAATCAGAGCACTTTTCCTGCAGGTGCTTATGAGCTTGTTGCAAAGCCTGAGGGCATTGTGCTGAACGTTCCATTGGGCAGAGAAAAAATCTGTGTAAAAAGCCTCACGCTTGCACCTCTGCCGGAAGAGCATACACTGTTTCATATAGACAACATGCTGATTGGTCGCTCATTTCACTGGGAACGCGCTCAGCAGCAAACCTTTCAGGGTGAGCTTGTTATTGAGCAGGAAGAGGATGCTACACTCAGGGTTATCAATGTTGTCCCGCTTGAGCAGTATCTTCAATCAGTTATCAGCTCTGAAATGAGCTCGGCAAGCCCGGTTGAGTTTTTAAAAGCACACTGTATTGTTTCGCGAAGCTGGCTGCTGGCTCAGCTTAGAAAGAAAGCAAAACACGCATACCTTTACGGGACACCGGACAAACGGTGGACTGACGCCACTGAGCACCGCTTTTTTGATGTCTGCAACGATGATCATTGCCAGCGGTATCATGGTATCAGCAGGGTGAATACAGCGGTGCAGGAGGCACTCGCTGCGACGCGCGGGCAGGTGCTGCTGTACGGGGATGAAATCTGCGATGCGCGGTTCTCAAAATGTTGCGGCGGTATCACCGAAACCTATGCAACAGCATGGGAAGACATTATGGTGCCCTATCTTATGCCCATTGCAGACAGCCCACAGCATCCGCGAGCGTATCTGCCACCGTTGCGCGATGAGACTGTAGTAGAATGTTTTATCCGTACCAGACCTCCTGCTTATTGCAATGTTGCCGACCGAACCCTACTCGCCCAGCTTTTGCCTGATTTTGACTGTGAAACACATCATTTTTTCCGCTGGAAGGTAACGCTGTCGCAGGATGAGCTTCAAGAGCTTTTGCTTTTGAAGACCGGCATTGATTTTGGTGAAATTAGCAGCCTAGTTCCGTGTGCCCGTGGTGCATCAGGAAGGATCAGCGCTCTTAAAGTATGTGGCACCAAAGCTGAAAAGGTTTTTGGCAAAGAGCTTGAAATCAGACGAATCTTGTCGCGCACCCATCTCTATAGTTCTGCTTTTGTTGTGAAACCTACAGATTTACGCGAAGCCATTCCGCACCGGTTTACGCTGGTTGGTGCTGGATGGGGGCATGGTGTGGGGATGTGCCAAATTGGAGCAGCAGCATTGGCTGCAGCAGGCAAGGACTGTCATGCTATTTTGCACCACTATTTTACTGGTGTCAGCATACAAAAAATATATACCTAAAGGAGAACCGTATGGACAAACTTCTTTCACAGGTTCTTGACATAATTCAGCGCGCAGCCCCACTTACTCCCTGTGAGCTTCCCCCTGAACTTGCTGAAACACGATATGTGCTCAATGTGCTCAAGCTGCGCTGCTATAACTGGCGCAGTGAGAAGCTACGCAAAGTATATGCAATGCGCATGACGGTCAAGGTGCCGTCAATGGATATTATTGGTATGGCATTCTATCCAGTGTCGGAGTGCGATGCGCCGATTTTAGCATTTGACCTCACCTGCACCAGCAAAAAGGTTGTTACCTACATCAATCCTGTGGCAGTGGTTCAGGATGAACAGTATCACCGGAACTATATTGCGCCGTTTCAGTCTGTCCGAGAGAAGTATCGCCATTTCCCCCCGCATAAAGTGCCTGAGTGGATGCAGGTCTATAACAATCCGTGCACGATATACGCCCTGCCCGAGCGAAGCCAGCTTGAGGAGCTGAAAGCATGTGTGCTTGCCTATCTGCACGTATACAGTGAGCTGTTGGCGCAGGCGAAACCTTCAGAAGATGCCCAGTACCGCTCACGGATTGAGGCGTTCCACACAGCCTATATCAAAGACCTTCTCACCAAAGACCGGTCGCAGGTGATGCTGGGGAAAATAATCGGCAAGCAAAAAGCAGCGCGGATATTCAACGAGGTGCTGGTGTAGGAAGTATCGCAGCTCAGGATTTTTTATACTCCACCCTTACTCCTCAGCGTTGGGTCACATTTTTTCGGCATGGGGATTCTGTTCAGGGGAAAATTCCGACTTGGGCAGACATCATCGCTTCCACTCAATATGGTCGTTCATGTGATGCTTTTCATATGTTCCAAGGATTTCTTTACAGAAGCACATTGTTTTTTCATCTCCCAACGCTTTTGCCAGCTCGTACAGGTGAATAAAACTGTAAGATAAAGTAGCGTTGTTTACTTTTATCTTTTATTGAAGGTTATTTGGTTTTCTTTAACACCATCCCTTTGTTGTTGGTGGCGTATTTACGGGAGGGTCAATTTTTACATTTCCAGGGCTTAAGATTGCTGCATCACGATTTTTGCAGGATGTGCAATGACAAGGTAATGCCTGCGATCGCGAGTTCTGCAAAGCAGGATGTGGCATCTTATGTTCCCTGTTTCACGAACGACGAGATACAAGCCCAAGCCCCGAGTCGCTCATCAGCAAGCCCGCTCCACGAATCACTTTGTTTTTTATTGACCTGATGAAAAAAAATGTGCTACTAAAAGAACCAGATGAGATGATACAGCTTTTTGTACCTGACCATGACTCAATGCGCTCGTATCGCAGTTACTGGTAAGCCTTCCTCAGGAAGAAAGGAAGGCTTTTTTTATGGGGAAGGTTATGGCGACACGTAAAGTTATCATGGACCGTGACGACATTGACCGCACGTTGAACCGGATTGCCCATGAGCTGTGGGAACGCAACCGTGGAGCTGAGCAATTTGTCTTTATCGGTATCCGTCGGCGGGGTGTGACGATTGCACACCGTCTTTCAAAAAAGCTCAGAGAGTTCGAAAGGGTTTCAATTCCGGTCGGTGCACTTGATATTACCTTGTATCGGGATGACTTATCTGAAATAGCATCCCAGCCCGTGTTGAAAAAAACAGAAATCCCCTGGCCATTGAACGGCAAAAAGGTATATCTGTGTGACGATGTGGTATATACCGGTCGCACGGTCAGGGCAGCGCTTGACAGCATTCACGATTTGGGCAGACCTGAGGCAATCAGACTGATTGTGCTGATTGACCGCGGCCACCGGGAGCTGCCGATTGAGCCAAACTATACCGGCAAATACATCGCGACCACCAAGCAGGAACTAATCGAGGTGATGCTTGAGGAAGACGACGGCATTGATCAGGTGGTTCTTGTCCAGGGGTTGTAAATGGAATTGCGGCATAAAAATCTTCTTGGTATTGAAGACCTTTCCCCCGAGGAAATATCTCTGATTCTTGAGACGGCATCGTCCATGAAGGAGGTCTCGTCCCGGGACATTAAAAAAGTGCCGACGCTGCGCGGCAAAACAGTCATCAATCTTTTTTTTGAACCAAGCACCCGCACGCGCACCTCGTTTGAAATTGCTGGCAAACGGCTGAGTGCAGATGTCATCAATATCTCATCTTCCAGCAGCAGCGTTGTCAAGGGCGAAACGCTCGAAGACACCGGCAAAAACCTTCAGGCAATGAATCCCGATCTGATCGTTGTCCGGCATCCGAGCCCCGGTGCCCCGCATATCCTGGCACGGACCCTGAACGCATCCATCATCAATGCTGGTGACGGGGCGCATGAACATCCCACGCAGGCGCTGCTTGATGCCTACACGATTCAAGAAAAGAAGGGGAAGCTGCAGGGGCTGACAGTTACCATCGTTGGCGATATCACCCACAGCAGGGTTGCCCGCTCAAATATTTTTCTCCTGAAAAAAATGGGTGCCATTGTTCGGGTTTCAGGTCCACGAACCATGGTGCCGCCGTTCATTGAATCCTTAGGCGTCACGTATGTACCTGAGCTTCGGGAGGCAATCAGAGATACGGATGTTATCATGATGCTGCGCATTCAGCTTGAGCGGCAGAATCAGAGCTTCTTCCCCTCAATCCGAGAATATGCACGGTGCTTTGGTCTGAGCCTGCCGATGCTCGAGCATGCTCGCAAGGATGTGGTGATCATGCATCCGGGTCCGGTCAACCGCGGTGTGGAACTGTCACCAGAGGTGCTCAACGCACCCTACACCATCATTCTTGATCAGGTCGCCAATGGCGTTGCAGTTAGAATGGCGCTAATGTATTTGCTCATAGGACGGTAAGGGTTGTGGTGTCATGAAGCTGCTCATACGGAATGGTCGCGTCATTGACCCAGCAACAGGGATTGACGCAGTGTGTGACGTACTGATAGAAGGCGGTACCATCCGTGCTGTTGAGCCGGAGATACGCCTTCCGGATATGTCAAAGGCGCGCCTTGTTGATGCAACCGGCTGTATCGTAACCCCCGGACTGATTGATATGCATACCCATCTGCGCGAGCCCGGGCATGAATACAAGGAAACCATAGCATCGGGTTCACGTGCAGCAGCAGCCGGGGGATTCACCTCGATTGTCTGTATGGCAAACACCCAGCCGGTCAACGACTCGGCTGCCGTGACCCGGTTTATTTGCGAACGTGCCCGTACCACTGCCTGTGTCAATGTCTATCCGGTTGGTGCGATCACGGTTGGGTTGCGCGGTGAAACACTAACAGAAATGGGAGACATGAAGGAGGCAGGGATTGTTGCGGTCTCGGATGATGGCGTCACCGTGGCTGACGCAGGGGTTATGCGCCGAGGCATTGAATATGCCCGTACGTTTGATCTCCCCGTGATTTGTCACTGTGAAGACCGCACGTTGTCACGCAACGGCGTCATGCATGAAGGCTTGACCTCGGTACGTCTTGGGTTGCGGGGCATTCCCGCAGCAGCCGAAGAAATTATGGTGGCGCGCGATATTCTGCTTGCAGGGCTGACCGGGCATCCGGTGCATATCGCGCATGTCAGCACCGCTGGTTCAGTGCACCTTATTCGTGATGCCAAGGCTCGCGGCATCCCGGTGACTGCTGAAACAGCACCGCACTATTTCACCCTCACCGACGAAGCGGTTCTTGGATTTAACACCGATGCCAAGGTAAACCCACCGCTTCGCACGGCAGCGGATGTTACTGCGGTCAGGGAAGGACTTCGCGACGGCACGCTTGACGTGATCGCAAGTGACCATGCGCCCCATTCATCACTTGAGAAAGACCTTGAGTTTGATAACGCTGCGTTCGGTATGATAGGCCTTGAGACCACGCTGGCACTGACCCTTGCACTGGTGCGCGAGAATGTTTTGACCATGGCGCAGGCATTAGAAAAACTAACCGTCAACCCCGCACGTATTTTGCGTCTCCCAAAAGGAGTCTTGACGCCGGGTGCTGCAGCAGATATCACGATTTTTGATCCACAGCAGCCTTGGACCGTTGACCGCAACCGCTTTTTTTCCAAAAGCAAAAACTCACCCCTACACGGCCTGCAGGTCGCTGGCACCGTACGCCATACTCTTGTTGCTGGCACTGTGGTATTCCCTTTTGCAACCTAAACGCAGCGTGGTAAGAAGTGAGGTCATCTGCTCGGTGGCATCTGCTGGGGCGCGTGGTACCTGAACTTGTCGCAGGCACCACGCCAGTAGGGGAGACCCTTTGAGTACTACGGTAGAACCTATGGTTAAAATACTTGTGGTAGATGATGAGCCAAGCATCCGGGAGATGCTGATGATCTATCTGCAGCGCGAGGGCTACGCAGTAACCTGCGCTGCCGATGGCGATATTGCGCTGAGCTGCTGTGAGCGTGAGCACTACGACGTTGTCATTGCTGATATAAAGATGCCCAAGATAGACGGCATCACGCTGCTCCACAGAGTCCACGCGTTTTCACCTGACACGATTTTCATCATGATTACGGCATTCGGGTCGTTTGAAACCGCACAGGAATCCATGCAGGAGGATGCCTACGACTACATTACCAAGCCGTTTGACGTTGAAGAGATCAAAAAGAAAATCGAAACAGCACTGGCTGGTCGCCACCGCCAGACTATCACCAGCGCTGCACTGCCCGCTGCCCTGGCAGGTGAGGATGAGATGATCGGCGTCAGTATCCAGATGCAAAAAGTCATGGATCTGGTGCACCGTGCCGCAGCAACCAAAACCACTGTACTCATCACCGGTGAGAGTGGGACGGGCAAAGAACTCGTGGCTCGGGCAATTCATCGCCACAGCGCACGGTGTACACAGCCGTTTGTGGTGATAAACTGTGGTGGTATTCCTGAAACGCTTCTTGAGAGTGAGCTCTTTGGATACCGGAAAGGAGCATTTACCGGCGCGGCTAAAGATAAAAAAGGACTTTTGGAGTCAGCCCACAACGGCACGCTGTTTCTTGATGAAGTCGGTGACCTGCCGCTGTCACTGCAGGTGAAGCTGCTCAGAATGGTACAGGAGAGAACCTTTCTGCCGATTGGCGGCACCGAGGAAGTGAAAGTGGATGTGCGGATTATTTCGGCAACGAATAAAGATTTGGCAAAGATGGTCAGTGAGGGAAGATTTCGCGAAGATTTGTACTACCGGCTCAATGTTATTCATATTGCTGTGCCGCCGCTCCGGGAACGGACTGAAGATATTCCAGTGCTTGCCCGACATTTTTTGAAAAAATATGCGCAGCAGACCGGAAAGCAGATCACGGAAATCTCCTCATTTGCTCTGGATTGCCTGATGCGCTATCATTTTCCGGGCAATGTTCGCGAGCTTGAAAATATCATCGAACGCGGCGTTGCACTTGCCCGGACCAGTATCATGCTCCCCGACAGCCTTACCCTCGCGCAATCGCAGCAGGAGCACGGGGTACGATGCCCCCGCATCGGAGGTGAGGGGATCATGCTGGACAGCGTCCTTGCCCAGTGCGAACGCTCTTATATTACCGAAGCACTTCAGATCGCAGGCGGTTCCATGAAAGAGGCTGCGCGTCTTTTAGGCATTACCTACAAATCAATGCGCGTGCGGATGGAACGTCTTGGTATTAACCTGCGGGAGTTTAAAATTCAGCACCCTGAGAAGAAGAACAACACCTCACCGGGCACCGGCACTCAGACACGAACACCATAAGGTCGGTATGGACACTTCCACCCCTCTCCCAGCAATAACCGAGGAGCAGTATCGTAAAACCAAGCTCCAGTGGCTGATGTTTATCAGGGTTGTGGTTGCTTTTTTTTTCCTCGGCCTTGCTGCAGCGGTGCAAATACAACAAACCGATTCCTACCTATCGGTTCCCCTACTCTGGCTCTATGTGCTTGCCGGCAGTATTTGCAGCCTTACGGTCGTGTACGTGCTCATATTCCGCAGGCTCAGCCGTTTCAGCGCGGCTACCCTTGGGCAGATCCTCCTTGATCTACTCCTGGTGACCTTGCTGCTCTACATCACCGGTGGCATCAATAGTATTTTTTCTTTCCTGTACAGTATTGTCATTATTGCGGCAAGCATTTGTCTGTACCTGCCGGGCGGGCTCTGTGCGGCAACGCTTGCAGGGATATGCTATACCGGACTTGTTGTGCTGCAACATGCCGGTCTGATTGTACCGTTGCAACTGGCATCAATCCCTGCAACCGGCTATGCTGATGAACACCTCTATTTCCCCATCATCGTCAATGTGAGCGCATTTTACCTCGTGGCGGTGCTCAGCAGCTTTTTAGCAGAACAGGCACGGAGGTCCCGCGCCCAGCTTCAGGAAAAACAGATTGATATTGAAAAACTTGAACTGCTGCATGAGCATATTGTGCAAAACATCCCCAGCGGACTTCTGACGCTTGACCAGCGCGGACGGATTATTACCTTTAATAAAGCTGCAGAACTTATTACCGGCTATCAGGCTGCTGCGGTTTTGCAGCAACCGCTGCAGGAGGTGTTTCCCGCGCTTGCTGCTATTATCCAAACAGCCGGCAACAGTTGCAGTGCTCCGACAAGTCTTAGTCAGGAGATATCCTTTATTCGACGAGACGATGTGCGCATTCATCTGGGCGTTTCATTTTCCCCCCTCAAAGACGCTGTCGGCAGGCAGCTTGGCACCATCTTAATTTTTCAGGACCTTACCCTGTATCGAGCCCTGCAGGAGCGTATGAGGCGCACTGAACGGCTCGCTGCCGTCGGACGGCTCGCTGCAGGTATTGCCCATGAAATTCGCAACCCGCTTGCATCAATCAGCGGATCAATACAGATGCTGAAAAAAAGTCTTATTTTAAATCCGAGCGACGCGCGACTTATGGACATTGTAGTGCGGGAGAGCAACAATCTGAATATGCTTATTTCTGATTTTACCCAGTTTGCCCGACCGCAGTCTAGTCCGCAGCCCCGTGAGCCACTGCATCTCAAGACGCTAATAAACGACGTTGTGACCATGCTTAAAAATAGTCCTGAATGCCCCCATAACCTTACTATTCATGAGCACATTCCCGATGACGTGACCGTAGCAATGAACCGGCAGCATTGCAAGCAGATTGTCTGGAATCTCATGCTGAATGCAGCACAAGCCCTCCCCACCAGCGGAGGTCGTATTGCCATCAGTGCTGGCAGAAAAGAAAAAGGGTTTGTACCTCCCGGAAACCTGACCCCAGCAGCAGAGACGGGGAATAACCAGCAGAGACCCCCAGCATGGACTGAACTGCGGATCGAGGATTCCGGCTGCGGCATTCCTGAACAAGACCGTGAGGCGATCTTTGACCCGTTTTTTACGACCAAGGACAACGGAACGGGTCTTGGCTTATCCATCGTGTATAAAATCGTCGAGGAATACGGCGGCACCATTAGCGTGGAAAGCACGGTCGGTACAGGAACAACGTTCGTGCTGCATCTGCCTGCAGGTTGTTCCGACGCTGTGCCGCAGACGCACCGATGACCGCCATGACGAGCGCCCGCAACGCTACGATGAAACTCCTTGCCTTGCCGACCGTGCATGTCGGGCTGCTTGCCTTGCTTGCCGGTGGCATCTACGTTCAAACCCTCACGGGAGAATTCATCTGGGACGACAGCGGACTGATTGTTGACCGCAGCGACTATTTTGAAGCCGCACGGAACATCGTCCCCCTCTTCACCGACTCCCCGCTTTCGTCTGCCCCCTACTACCGCCCGTTTCTCTGGCTCAGCTTTCTTGCCGACTATGCGCTGTGGCACCATAATCCGAGGGGATTTCACCTGACCAATATCCTGCTGCATATGCTAAATACGGTGATGCTCTACGTCGCACTCCGTGTACTCCCTGCGCCAGCGCCCCTTTGCGCCGCAACTTCTGCGCTCTTTGCCGTGCATCCGATCAATACTGAAGCAGTTGCGTGGATCGCCGGCAGAAACGATCCGCTGATGACGCTCTTTATACTGCTCACCTGCCTCATGTTTTGCAAGGCGGCGACCGTCTCCCGAAAAACGGCAGCGCTTACCTATGCTTTCGTCACAGGTCTTTGTTACGCCGCAGGGCTGCTCGTCAAGGAGTCCGCGGTGATAGCCCTGCTGCTGCTTTTGATCATAGACCGCTGCATCCAAACGACCGGCAGCCGCTTTGCCCGAATGATACGTTTATCGCTTTATGCCGTTATGCTCCTGATCAGCACGGCATTTTCCCTTGCCCAGCAGATTTTTTTTCATAGCCCGGGAATCCGACTCAATTTCCAGCCGCATATCCACGCACTGTCTTTTATATGTTCGGTTTACCTCTATTATCTCAAGACGTTGCTCTTTCCCGTCAACCTTACCGTTGATCCTTCATTTTTCATCCCGGGTACTGCCGACCCTGTCCGTGCTTCTTTGTACATCATCGTCTTTGCCGCAGTTCTTGCCGCTTTGTCGTGGTGCCGCAGTTGCTGGCGGGAAGGTGCTGCAGCCATGGTATGGGTGCTGGTTTACCTCCTGCCGGTATCTGGTGTCGTCTGGATGGGCGTGCCGATCCTTGAGCACCGCGCCTACGGCGCGTGTGCGGGGTTCTGTTTCTGCATTGCTTCCCTGTGGTATCGCAGTGCGTACCGGTCACGGCTGCACCATTGTGCGGCTGCAAAGTTCATCGCCACCGGTGCCTTGTGCGCTGTGCTCTTGATGTACGGCGCTCTAACGGTTCAGCGCAACCGCCTCTGGCAAAATGAACTCCTGATATGGACCGACACGTATGCAAAATCCCCCAAGTCTGTGCAGGCTATGGTTAATCTCGGCGTTGCCCTGCTGCGGCGCAATCAGCCGGAGCAGGCACTTGATCTTTTCTACAAGGCACGCGAGCGATATCCGTACTCATCTAGAGTTTACAACAACATTGGGGCTGCCCTCTCTGCGCTCGGCAAATACGATGAAGCACGCGCTGCTCTGCAACAAGCACTTCGCTGCGATCCGGGCTCTGCTGAAGCATATACTAATTTAGGCATCTTCTACCGAGACCGCGGCGAAATTGCACAAGCAATTTCGTGTTTTGAAAAGGCACACGCATTGAACCCCTCCTCGGTCACGACGGTGCAACAGCTCGCACGGCTTTATCTGCAGCAGGGCAATCACGACAGAGCGATTGCCATGGTGCGCAGCGCGCTTGCCCACGTGCCCCGCAATAGTCTGCTCCACAACGAACTCGGCAAAGCACTGCAACAGGTCAGCAGAAGTGAGGAAGCGCTCGAAAGTTTCAAAGCGGCGGTTCAGTACGATCCGTCAAACTGCGATGCGCTCAACAACCTTTCACTGTTATACCTGCGGCAGGGAAAGTTCCGCCAAGCCCTGCCGTATACGCTCCGCGCTGTGCACTGCAAGCCCGAAGCGCCTGAGCTGCACATGAACTGCGGCATTATTTACATGAATCTCGGCATGCTGCCCGACGCTGCTGCAGCGTATGAGCGCGCGATTCGTCTTAACCCAGCGTACGCCGATGCCTATTTCAATCTCGGCGTCACTTTAATGATGATGAAAAAAGACAGGCAGCGTATCAGGGAATGCTTTGAAAAAGTGCTTGACCTGCAGCCTGATTACCCCAATAAAGACCACGTGCTAAAAATAATCGAAGAGCTCAAAAAATAATCTTTGCCCTTTTTGGGCATTTATGAATTCCCTTTAAGGGCACTTTTATGCATTTTCTTTCTCTCCAAGCTCTTTTCTCTTTTTATATGTTTGAAAAATCATATTTTTTAAAAAATCACTTTTGGCACAGTGCTTGCGTTATAGTGAAAGCGAACACAAGTAAAGAGAAAGGAGGTGTAAAAGAAGAAGAACAGGGTGTGGAAAGAAAATGAAACAATACAACAGACACCACAAACTCAGGAGGAACCTATGTTATCCAAAATGAAACAAGAAAAAGGTTTTACGCTGATCGAGCTGATGATTGTTGTTGCGATTATCGGTATTCTGGCAGCGATTGCTGTCCCGAACTTTATCGCCTATCGGAACAAGTCGCGGATCGCTGCTGCGGTCGGCACTGTGGAGTCAATCAGAGGCGCCTTGGCAGGCTATGCGGCAGACTCTGACGGAAACTACTTCCCCAGTCGAATAACCGAGTGGGGTCCAGCGTCAACCGCAGGATCGCTTGTAGCCATCTGCAATGCAAACGGCGCAACCTTGAAAGACAGCTTGTCAGAACAAGGATTCACCGGCTTTACCTATCAGGGGCTTGATTCCGCCGGGAACAACGCAAACAGCGAAGTCGCCGACTATTATTTTCTCTTTACGGTCGCGGGAGTACCCCCGGATCTTACCGGTGCCCAGATCGAAGTCAGACCGTCGGGGATTTTCAAACAAACAGTCGGCGGGTGATCAATCACTCACTGCATAACCAAAAAAGAGCAGAGGCATTCTGTGCCCCTGCTCTTTTTTTTGGTTACGCCCGTGGTGTTACGCGCATGCCCACAGCACAAAGGTTTCAAAAAGACGCCCCTTTTTCTGAGACTGTGTCGTAATTTATAGGACAAGATAGGGCAAGGAGCAAAACAGAAAGCCTCCCCTGTGAGGGGGGGGGTTGGGAGGGGGCACAGAAAGCCTACCCCTAACCCCCCACTTGCCCCGCCAAGGCGGGATCTGCGACACGCAGGGCTAAAAAACCACCCTGACAGGGAGAATCTGCATAATTTCTTTGCGGAGTATTATTTCGACACAGCCTCCGTGGGGGAGGATGATCCCTCCCACTTTCCTCTTGCTCCCTATTTTTCAAAGGGGGATAATGCAAGTATGTTGTGTCCAAACCGAAACAAAAACAGACTTCTTTATTGTGTTCATAGGTATCACGTTGCGGGGTGTTTTGTGGTCTTCAATGGTTGAAACGGTTACCAAAAAAACCATTCGCATCTGCCTTGTCTTTCTGCTTGCCGTCGTGCCGTTGATCGTCAACCCGACCGCGATGGACTACTGGTACAAGCCGAAAATAGACTCTGTCTATGCCCTCGTGCTCATCATCGCCGGTTGTTTCATGCTGCAACGCGCTATCGCAAAAACGTATCCGCCCTTGACTATAGCGCCGCACACCTTGCCGCTTGCAACATTCGCCGTTTCAGCACTCATCTCGACGATTCTGTCTGTTGATTTTGAAAAAAGCCTTTGGGGCGACCAGTGGCGCGAGGAAGGCTTGTGGACGCTGCTTTCCTATGTAGCACTTACAGTTGCGTTTTCGTCCCTACCCGAGTCACGAAACCAGATCATAAAGCTTTTGCAAGGTTTGCTTGCCACAACAACGTTGATTGCATGTTACGGACTAATGCAATACAGCGGGTTGAACCTGACCGAGCACTTCCTTCCGCAGTATCGAGCCGCAGGCATCGGCAGCACCATCGGCAACCCCAATTTCCTTGGAAAATTTTTTGTGTTGACGCTGCCCCTGTTTTTGACATACGTTTGCACTGCACCGTCGCGGCGCGCTGCGGTTGGATATGCTGCTGGGTTTCTTCTTTCACTGTGCGCTTTGGTGCTCACCTTCACCCGGGCGAGCTGGATCGGTTGCGGGATAGGGATGATGGTCTTTTCCGGAGTTGCACTGCGGCAGCAGCAGATACGCTTTAAAAACGCGCTCTCGTTCCTTGTTCTCACGGTTCTGTGCACTGCTGTGCTGCTGTACGTTGTGTGCCGCACCGGAAGCCGTACGGATAATTTTTTCAGCGAGCTTTCGGAAAAGATGCGTTCCGCTGTGGATTTGCGCACTGGCAGCGGATCGGCGACGCGGCTTTTTGTCTGGAAAGAAACGATCGCTGTCATCCTCAAGCGACCAGTCTTCGGCTACGGACTGGATGCGCAACCTAATGCTCTGCGAAGCTTCAACCTCCGGTACAGCCATTTCTTTAATGATTGGGTGATTATTGACCGTGCACACAACAACTATCTTGACCTTGCCGTGGCGCAGGGACTGTTCGGGCTTGCTGCATATCTGTGGATTGTCATGGTGTTCGTGAAATTTTTAATCAATGCCTGCCGCACTGCAGCCGATGTCCGCGACCGTTTCTTCTACGGCGGTCTATTGAGCGGCGTGTGCGGTTATTTGGTGAACGACTGCTTCATCTTCAGCACTGTGAGCGTTTCTCCGACGTTCTGGTCGCTGATGGGACTCAGCCTTGCGTATCACCGACTCGCCCGGCGCTGACCGGCAGAAAACACCGCGGCTGCTGTTCGCGATCCGCTATTTTCACCCCTGGATTGGGGGATTGGAAAAGAACACGTACCGCCTCGCCCAGGAGCTGAGCCACCGGGGCGTTTCGGTCACGGTTGTGACCGGAAGATTTTTCAGAACGTGGCTGGCGGTTGAAAACCACGGTCTGCTGAAGATCAAACGCCTTCCCTCGCCCCGCATCAAAGTGCTCGGCGCGGTGGTCTTTCTTATCAGCCTCGCCCGGTATCTCATCACACAACGCGACTCCTACGACATTGTTCACGCGTTTCAGGTCGGACATACCGCCGCCGTTGCCGTGCTCCTGTCCCGGATGCTGGGCAAACCTTCGGTGCTGACCCTTGCTGGCGGTGGCTTTGGCGGCGACATTTTCAAACACCGACGCACCCTGTTGGGACGGTTGGTTCTCAGGTTGTGCCTTCAGGCGACCCGTATCGTCATGCGCAACCGCCGGATGGCAGAGGAGCTTGCCGTGGTGCGCTGTCCCGACGACCGGGCAAACTTTATCCCCAACGGCGTAGACCTACACTGTTTTCACCCTTCTCAACACACTGACCGCTTGACCAATTCCGTGCAGCGAACAATCGTCTATATCGGTAGGCTCTCTGCTGAAAAAGGCGTAGCGTTTCTGATCCGGGCGCATGCGCGGCTGCACTGCACGCTGCCTGCGCGGCTGCTGATCGTCGGTGATGGTCCCGAGCGGAAGCGGCTTGAACGCATGACCCGGCGCTTGGGCATCGCGCACGTGACAGAGTTTGTTGGTCCTGCGGACGACGTGCTGCCGTACCTTCGGCAAGCTGACGTCTTCGTGCTGCCTTCGCAGCATGAAGGTATGTCAAACGCTTTGCTCGAAGCCATGGCGTGCGGCGTGCCGGTTGTCGCTACGCGGGTTCCGGGAACCGAGGAGGTTGTCGAAGACGGCGTCACCGGTCTTTTGGTCGAATATGATGATGTGGACGGCATGGCGCGGGCGCTCGCCATCATGCTTACCGACCTGTCATGCCGCAGGGCGTGTACGCAGCGCGCGCTTGACTGCATTCGTGCACGATATACGTTTGACCACGAAGTCAAGCACTATCTTGAGCTCTACCGGATGATCACCGAAGCCGCCGTGCCGTCTTCAGAAAAACAACCCTGTCACAAAAGGGACAGGACATGAAGGGGCTGGCGCTGGCAGTTGCAGGTGCTGTTGCGTGTGCGTCGGTCTTCTTCCTGCCCGTCATTTTTTCCGACAAAACCTTCATTGCCCGCGACCATTATCTTTTCTACAATCCACGACTATTTTTTGCCGCTGAAACTCTGCGCGGAGGCGATCTGCCGCTGTGGAATCCGTATAGTGCCTGTGGGGTCCCCTGTCAGGCAAGCATCCAGAACGCTGTCTTTTATCCGCTCTCGTTTCTCTACTATCTCCTGCCGTTTCAGACAGGTTATAAATACTATGTGATCGTACACTATGTCCTTGCCGCACTCTTTATGTATCTGCTGCTGCGGGCATGGCAGGCACCGGAATCCTCGGCATTTATGGCAGGTCTTGTCTTTGCCTTTGGCGGATACCTTGCCTCGATTAATGATAACGTGGCGTTCCTTGCGTCTGCTGCGTGGACGCCGCTTGTGCTTTTGTGCTGCCACCGGCTTATTGAAAAAAAATCCCTTTTGCAAGGTATCAAAACCGCTGCCGTCATCAGCATGCAGATATTGGCAGGCGATGCATCGTTTTACCTTGTGTCGAGTTTTTTTATAACCATCATCTATGCCATCGCTGCATGTCTTCGCCCCCAGCCGCAGGTGAAGACAGGGGGAACAGTGAAAACGCTTGCATCGGTGTGCGCGGCATGGGCTGCGGGTGTGCTGCTGGTCTCAGTGCAGCTCGTACCCTTTTTTGAATTTGTTCTGCAATCCCACCGGGCAGGAGGGCTGAGTTTCACGCAAGCAACCAAGTGGTCATATCATCCGCTTGAACTTGTGCAGCTTCTTGTGCCGTACTGTTTTGGCAGCATTGTTCCGGGACTGCGGTGGTTTGGTCAGTTGTGGCTTGACACCATGTATATCAGCATCTTTGCACTTGGCTGTGCGGTTCTGTTTCTGCTTGCCAGTCAGCACCATCTCAAACTGTTTTTGATTATCGTGCTGGGCACCGGTCTCTTTCTTGGCACCGGTCACTATAATCCCTGCTACGTGTATCTGTTTCGCTGGGTACCTGGCTTTGCCCTGATGCAGTACCCGGTGAAGTTTCTTTTTCTTGTGCATCTGGCATTGTCAATCATGGCAGGGCTTGGCTTTCAGACCTTGTGCACGCTTCGCCAACGGCAGGCAGTGGCGCGCACATTTTTCAGGGTGCTGGCAGGAAGCCTTGTTCTTTTTGTTCTTCTTCTGGTGCTTGTATTTGTCTCAGGTGATGCGTGCTACCGCCTTTTTCTTGAAAAATATCCTCACACAGACTATTTTCTTCCAGTTGCGCAGCAGGTGTACAGCGGGCTCTGGCGTGCAATTATAATTCTGATAGTTCTTGTTTTTGTTTTTTTTGCAACTGCTCTAGCACTGTATAGACAACTGCTCAGCAGAAACGTTGCCGTGTGTCTGTGTTGCAGCATCCTGTTTGTTGACCTGCTGGCATTTGGCAAACCGCATGATCCATCGGTTTCGCAGAGACTGCTTGCAGAGCCGACGGCAACCGGTAGGTTTTTGAAACAGGATCCAACCCTGTTTAGAATCTATTCTCTTGCCGCCGCTCAGAGTCGCCGCAGTTTTTTGCACGTCTATTACCTGCCTTTTGAGAAGGTATATCGGATTATACGGGAAACCCAGCAGGCTAACACCAATATCTATGAGCACCTTCCGTCAGCAGAAGAATATACAGATCTGTTGCTGACGCGCTACTATGACCTTTTTTCCGTAGTCGAGCGCTGCATTACCGAGCAGCGGTTTGATCCTGCAATCGTGCGAATGTGTAGTGCACTGTTCAGCCTTCTGAACGTGAAATACATCATCTCTCCGTTCCCGCTTGATGCGTTTCCCTTTACTCTGGTGCGTGATGGGCAGGTTAAAATTTATAAGAACGAAGCCGTACTGCCACGGGCTTTTTTATTCAGTCAGGTTGCGGTGTGTCCTGACGACGATGAGGTGCTCAGCCGGTTGCTTCGTAGTGAATTCAACCCAACGCATGAGGTGTACCTGACCGCTGCAGAAGCATCAAAAATTCCCCGCAATCTTTTGTCTGATCTGTCTGCTTCTCCGAGCGTCGCTGGAGCAGGGTCGGTATCGGTTGCTACCTATCAGCCAAACGCGGTAGGACTCATTGCATCGGTCCACCGACCTGTGCTGCTTATGCTTGCGGATACGTATTATCCGGGATGGAAAGCCTTTGACAACGGCAGGGAGGTTCCGCTGCTGCGGGTCAATCATACGTTGAGGGGCGTTATCCTTGAACCGGGTGAACATGATATTCTTTTTGTTTTCAAACCCTCGTCGCTTGTGCTTGGCGCATGGTTGTCGCTTGCCGCCGCTGGAGCATGCCTGCTCTGCCTTATTGTCAAAAGGAAAAGATCAGACCGTTACAAAAAACCGCTCAGCATGCAAACACCATGAAAAGGTGGTCCCATAATAAGAATGTATTTCTGTGTTGCGGTCTTTGTCTTGGTATTGTTTCATTCCTGAGCATTGCCACTACCTGTCAGGACATGGGATGAGGTTTATTATTATCTGTCCTCTGAGCTTCAGGTCGAGTGGTTCAGAGCCTTAAAAAACAGTTTGCTCAGCGGCAATGTCCGTCAGGTGCTCTCCCAAGAGGTTGTTGATGCGTACTGGCTGTGGGATAGCTCGCACAATCCCCATCCGCCGCTCTATAAAATGCTTTCCGCTGTGGGTCTTGTGCTCTTTGGCAATGCCATTGACCCGTTTATCGCCTACCGGCTTGCAACCGCTGCACTTGCTGCAGGACTTGTCGTGCTTGTCTTTGCTGCACTTGCTCCCTGCTATGGACTGCTGAAAGGTCTCTACGGGGGGCTTTGCCTTTTGGTGATACCGCTTTTTTTTGGTCATGCCCATATTGCTGCAACAGAAATACCGCTTGCCTTTTTCTGGTTTGCTGCCTACGGAGCGTTCTGGAAGGGAATGGAAAGCTGGAGAGGATCAATGCTGCTCGCGCTTCTTGTTGGCTGCGGTCTTGCGACAAAATTTACAGCAGTGCTCATCCCGGTACCGATGTTGCTCTGGGCGCTCTTGTGCCGGGAGAAACGCGCCATTAAAAACCTCATGTGCCTTATGCTTAGCCCCTGTATTGCAGTGGTGCTCAATCCCGGATGGTGGTATCAGCCGTTTGATAAAATAAGTGCGTTTATCCACGCAAGCTTGTCCCGGCAGGAAATTATTCCGATCTCCAGCTTTTTTGCCGGTGTACGGTATGTTTTTTCGCCGCCGTGGTATTATAGCCCGGTGATGCTTGGCATCACGCTGCCAGCAGCGCTGCTTATTACCGTGGTATTGGGCGCGGTCTTTTTTTTGCGATACCCGAATCGGCGCGATGCTCTTTTTCTGCTCAACATCCCGTGGATTCTCGGGATTGTTATGTTGCCGCAGGCGCCGGTGCATGACGGCATCCGGCAGTTTTTTTCTGTGTTACCGTTTTGTGCATACCTGTCAGCACTGGGTTTGCAGTATGTTGACGAAGCATTTACCTATCTGGGATTGCAGGGGTTGGTGCGGGTAGGTGCTGGGGCAGGCGTTGCACTGCTGTTTTTGAGCACGGCAGCGTTTCAGGTTGTGCGCTACCATCCTTTTTGCCTTTCCTATTACAATGAGCTTATCGGAGGGCTTTCGGGCGCGTATCAACGGGGTATGGAAGTTACCTACTGGTTTGATGCAGTGACGCCACCCTTTCTTGAAAGGGTAAACCATATCGTGCCTGATGGAGCACGGGTCTGTGTCTTGCCAGCAAACCCAGAGTATTTTCACTTTTTGCAGGAACGCGGCAAATTAAAAAAAACAATCGAGTTTTTGACTCCAGATCCTTCACTCATCAAACAGCAGGACGGTCCTGATAGCCAGTGCCCTGTCTATGTTATCCTTCTACACCGTCGCAGTGAACTTCGGGACGTGCACCGGCATATCCTTGCCTCGTGCACGCCGCTTGCCGCGACCCGGTGCGACGGCGTGCCGCTGGTTGCGCTGTACCGGTGGTAACCATTCCCTGAGCATACTGGTCAGGCAAAACCTCTGTTTCTGAAAGAGCATCACTCAGCGGGCTGTTCGGGTCAGGGAGGTCAAATTGTATCCGGGGTTTTACCTTGATGCTTGAGCGCCAACCCCGGCTCTCAGTGTGCTATTTAGTGTCAGTCGATCAAATTCATTCTGACGAAGTCGCCATGCGGCTTATTGCACAGCGCGTTGCTGTGGACTTGGTGTCAGTCGATCAAATTCATTCTGACGAAGTCGCCACAAATGCACGCCATTTTTGAGCGCATCAGCAAGGGGTGTCAGTCGATCAAATTCATTCTGACGAAGTCGCCAGCTATCTTTCCAACCTCTTGTAGTTGGAGCGTTTTTATTCACCTTTACTAGCATACCATGTTTTATGTGTAAGATAAAATAGCGTTGTTTACATTTTCGGGGTATCACAACAAAAAGAGTTATAGCACAGGAGGATACCCCGATGGTGATTCACAAGAAGACACGATTGACCCCGGTTCAGCGACAGGAGATTTACAGCGCCTATCACACAGAGAAGAAGAAGGTGGCCGAGCTTTCCCGGGAATACCATGTGTCCCGACCGACCATCTACAAGATACTTGCCCGCGGCCGGCACAGAGATTTTCTGATTCACCACAGCACCAATAAGCGGTTTCGATGTCTGCAATACGGAATCAGACGGCT
>Ga0209162_1000599_pt1 | contig 39010 bp, 42 predicted proteins | sample YNPNPMetaG_FD_187121 | JGI IMG/M metagenome (GOLD analysis project Ga0209162, IMG submission 187121) | Anoxygenic and chlorotrophic microbial mat microbial communities from Yellowstone National Park, USA - YNP NP MetaG (SPAdes) (version 2) ...
GATTGGTGTGGCAAGTATGTAATCAACAACAGGGTGTATCCCAGCTACCTCCAGCTCGGAGCTGATACGGGCAGGTTCACCGCGCGGGAGCCCAACATCCACCAGTGGATAGCCAGCATGCGCGGGATTGTGGAGGCCGGTCCTGGCAATGTGCTTGTGTATGCAGACTATAAGCAGTTGGAGGTGGTTGTGGCATGTGCTTGGTACAAGGACTCCACAATGCTCGATCTGGTCAAACAGGGGATCGACATTCACAGACATGTGGCATCAATGGCGCTGGACGTTCCATATGATCAGGTGTCTGATGAAGAGCGGAGCAACGCAAAGCTGGTTGTATGGACCTACCTGTTTGCTGGGGGTGAACAGGGTATGAAAGCTGGGCTCACGGAGGAGGCTCAGCAACGGGTATCTGTTATCAAGCGCAAGCTTGTTGAGCTGTTCCCAACTGTGGCGGCTGTGCAACGACAGACTGACCGCCATGTGGAGTGGTACAAACGTCGAGGCCTGCCGATGATTGTCAGGCCAAAGCTTGGTCCAAGGCGTGAGATCAGCCCATTGGATCTGCGAACAAGCAGGGTGATCAACACTCTGGTCCAGGGTACAGCGGCCACTGGGCTCAAGCGTGCACTGGCTCGACTGGTGGACGAGGGAGTTGCGGATCGATTGGTCACAGCTGTCCATGATGAGATTGTGATGGAGTGTCCCGAATCGGAGGCCCAAGAGTTGGCCGCTATTCTCAAACGTGTAATGGAGGAAGAAATGATGGATCACCTTGGGCTACCTGTTGGCGTGGACCTGAAGATCGCAAAGGCTTGGTCATAGGAGGTGGCAAGCAATGGATTACATCTACAGCGCGAGGGTTGTCCGTTATGACCCATCAACCGATACCATCCAACCAACCTCGTATGAATGTGATTACGAGGACATAGACGAGCTCAACCTGATGTACCACGCAGGCAGGCTCCAGCTCACACCTGTTATGGGATGGGGCAGGTACAATTACCTGGCAGTGGCAGTGTGTGATGATGACTTGCCGTTGGCCTGGCTGGTAGAGGTGGCGGATCATCAATTGGACAGCCTGGATGATGACTTGTACGGTGATTGATCACCAACCAAAAGCGAATGGGTGCACCTGCTGGGGTCCACAGGTGCACCCTTCGCAAGGAGGAGTGGGGAGGGGAGTGAGAGGGAGGTCCATTCGACACTGTGCCGCTCGGTGCCTGCTCCACAAAAATTATCCCCTGTTTAGACAACAATCAATCGCGATTCGGAGGTAACCGGTATGTTGATCGACATTGTACCTGATTCAAGGGTGCTTGTGTTCGGACGCCAGGCCATTGACTGGATTTCGGGAGCTGGAGGTCTGGTCGCCATGGCCCAGGAAGCAGGCGGCCTGGTCGAGGCAGTTACCTTCAGCCGCCCAGTCGTAAAGGATCTATGCAAGCTACACACCAACACCCTGATTGCCTACGGTATACTTGGCGTCCGTTCATCGGAATCATGGGCGCTTGAGGAGATCGACACGCATCTCGAAATTGGCGTCTACCGTGAGTGCATCCGGATCATCAGGGCGTTCAGGCCTTGGATCATTCTAACACATGGTGATCATGAGCAAGCGGTCGATCTGTTGACAATCAGCCGATTGGTCGAGCTCGCCAGAATTACGGCAGGCCAACCAGTCTACCCACAGCTTGGCAAGCCATGGTCAACTGGCTTGGTGTTGCACTACGAAACTGAGCTACCAATCCCCAAACCACACATTGTGGTTGACATCACATCCGTCATGGCAACCAAGCGTAAGGCCATGCTCCGTCTGACCAACCGGCGTCAGAAGATGTATCAGCGCGCGCTTGGTCTCAGCAAGCTCCGAGGCGGGATGATTGGTTGCGCCAATGGCGAGGCTTACAGAATAAGCGATTGCCAGCCTTACCAGCCAGACATTTAGGATTGATGAGTTGCCACAGAAGGGCATAACATTATTGGGAGGTGATTCGATGACCGCACAAGCTATACACACCTACCTGAGGCTTGGCTGGTCTGTCCTGCCGCTCAAGCCTAGGGACAAAGTACCGCTTACTGCACATGGAGTCAACGACGCAAGCGCTGATCCGGATGCAGTTGCCAAGTGGTGGGAGGCCTGGCCTGATGCAAATGTGGGTGTAGCCACAGGTGATATCAGCGGTATAGTGGTGTTGGACATTGACCTACGGCATGGTGGATTTGAGACGCTGGACCAGCTCGTTAAGCAACACGGCCCACTGCCCGACACGCCCACAGTGATTACAGGCGGAGGTGGACTCCACTACTACTTTGTTGGCACAGGGATCAAATGTAGGCAGATTGCAGAAGGCATCGACCTCAAAGGTACAGGCGGTTATGTAGTTGCGCCGCCAAGTGTACATCCATCCGGTGAGACGTACAGATGGATGGAGGGTAGGTCACCTGATGATGTGCCGCTTGCCAGTCTACCTGATTGGATTGCTCAGTTACACCAACAGGTAACCAGCCTCTCAGATACTGAGATTGATATCATACCAGTTGGCAAGCGGAACAATTGTCTATTCGACCTTGCGCTCTATCTCAGGAGGCGGTTGTACATGTCGCCGCACACAATCTATCACATCCTGGACTATGTAGCCAGGGAGTTCTGTGAGCAACCTGACAATGATCGAATCTCATCAAGCGACCTGTACTACATGGCCCACCGTGTGGCGTCGTATCCAATTGGGCCTGCGGATCCGCTGGAACTATGCAGTGACCTTGGGATTGCCCAGTGGATTGCGGCAACTTGCAAGCGCCATGGATGGATCTACGTGAGCGATCAAGGTGTGTGGTACAGGTGGGCTGGCGGTAGGTGGGTCAATGAGGGTAAACGCTACAGGCCAACGGTGCTAGTAGAGCAGGCGATCGACCACTTGACCAACCTTATCAACAACGCCAGGGATACTGATCCAAAGCTTGCTAAAGCCCTGGAGGCGTTTCAGGATTCGCTCAAATCAGACTCCAGAATCTCAGCTGTGCTCAACTTGGCCAGGGATTTGTGCGCTGGATCAGCTGTGACAGCTTCTCAATTCGACAGGGACCCCCACCTGCTAAACTGCCCAAATGGAGTAGTTGACCTGCGGACCGGTAGGATGTATAAACATGATCCCAATTATCTGCTCACACACCAAACCAGAGTGCCTTACGTACCTGGTGCTAAATCTGAGGTGTGGGAGAAATTCCTGCGTCATATCAGCGGAGGTGATGAATCATTTGTCCGCTACCTACAGCTGGTAACAGGTTATTGTGCAACTGGCGAAGTCAGAGCTGAGAAGATGTGGCTGTTGCTTGGACCACCCAGATCTGGTAAGTCCACGTTTATTGGTGCAATCCATCATGTGCTTGGCAGTTACTCTTACTGGGTACCAAGTACAATGTTTGCATCCAACGCAGTCGAAGCCGCAGAGGCACCCTCGCCAGCATTGGCTGGTATAAGGGGCAAACGTCTGGTAATCTCCATTGAGTTGCCTGCTAACCAGGCAATGAGAATCCCGTTGGTCAAGACCCTCACAGGCGGTATAGGTGATGAGATAACAGCCAGACATCTGTATCAAGAGTTCTTCACGTTCAAACCCATTTGCAAGATTATACTAGCCGCCAATGAAGCGCCAAGGGTGCCATCAGATGATGATGCTGTGTGGCGTAGGCTGGTCAGGGTGCCGTTCAACCGCTCCCTTAGCGAGGATGAAGCAGACCCTGGGATTAAGGAGCGGTTGCTTGCTGGTGGGGAAGATTCTCAAGCAGTGCTGGCATGGATAATCGAAGGCGCTGTGCGGTGGTATTCAGAGGGCGGGCGGATTAGAGAAATCCCAGCAATCAAGGATTCCACCCAGGAGCTTCGCTTAGAATCCAACCCGCTATATGAGTGGGTGGATGCCCGATGTGAACTGATGTTGGGTGACCCGAGCGTGTGGACACCACTACATGACCTGTGGGTGGATTATCTGGACTGGTGCCGCGACATGCACATTCTGCGGACAGTGGACATCAGATGGTTTAGCAGGTACCTGATGGCATTTGGAGCACAACCATCCAGGCCCATTGTCGATGGCCGGCGTGTTCGTGGGTACAAGTTCATCAGGCTTTCTGCCAAGTATGAGCCGTCAAGCATAGATCCGGATGATGATGGGCAACAGGCGGGTGGGGATCCATTCGCAGGCGCATTTGAGTGGTAGTCATCAAGAATCAAGAATCAATGTAATGGCCTTGGTCCGGTTGTCGGTGTTTGGTCTCGGCATCATTTCTTTTGGGCGGACCAAACACCGATTTTTAGGTTTGAGCGGACCAAGGCCTTTATTGTTGCGGTGGTTTAGAGGTAATTTAGAGGCGGTTTGAGGGTTAAAACCGAATTTTGGTCCGCTCATTTGAGCGGACCAACTTTTTTGTTGTATAAAGGGCAACACCCCATGGAAGACCAAAAATAGACACTCTCCAGCTAGAAAAACAAAAAAGACAGTCCGCTCATTTTGAGCGGACCATCTTAATCTACCTACCACCGCAAATCTGGGGACCCATCCAACTGCCCGAAAACATCTGAGTTTTGACACCACCGCTAAAGCGCACACTTATCGGATGGTGGTGGGCGTTAGGCGGGTGGGGTTCCATCCACAGGCGCCTTTGAGCGGTAGATACCAACAATCGATGTAATGGCCTTGGTCCGGTTATCGTGGCTTTTGGTCCTGATATCATTTCTTTTGAGCGGACCAAACACCGATTTTTAGGTTTGAGCGGACCAAGACCTTTATTGTTGCGGTGGTTTAGAGGTGATTTAGAGGCGGTTTGGAGGTTAAAATCGAATTTTGGTCCGCTCATTTGAGCGGACCAACTTTTTTGTTGTATAAAGGGCAAGACCCCCATGGAAAACCAAAAATAGACACTCTCCAGCTAGAAAAACAAAAAAGACAGTCCGCTCATTTTGAGCGGACCATCTTAATCTACCTACCACCGCAAATCCGGGGGATCCATCAGCTGTCCAGAAACGTCTAACTTAGTGGAGGTAGGAATGGGCAAACATCTGAGTCTAACATCACTACTAGAGCGCACGCTTAGACAGCGTCCACCCGAAAGCATGTCCGACCTACTCCAGGTAAAGGGACGCTCACTTGCTGAGATGTTGGTGCGGCGTCTGATCTATCAAGCAATCATGGGTGATGCCAAAGCCATCCACCTGATCTATGACCGCCTGGAGGGTAGGGTTGCTGATCAGCCCAATCAGCCAGACCCACCTTTGATCAAAGTGGAATGGCAACTGCCACTTGAATTCGATAACACTGACCATGAAAACGGAGACCATCATCAAGCTACCGTATCCACATCCAGGGCAGGCGAGGGTTGTCAACTCGACCTCCCGCTATCTGGTAGTTAGATGTGGCAGGCGGTGGGGCAAAACTACAGCTGGAGCACTGCTTGCTGTGCTGACCGCACTGGAGGGCAAGCGGGTGGGATGGTTCTCACCAACCTACCGCATGCTATTAGACGCCTGGCGGACAATGGCTGACTGGTGTGCGCCTGTGATTGTGCGCCGCAATGAGGTTGAGCGCGAGATGAGACTTGCAACTGGCGGCCAGATCCGCGGGTACTCACTTGATAATCCAGAATCACCAAGGGGTGAAGCGTTCCACCTGGCAGTGATCGATGAAGCGGCACAAGTGTCACACCTTGACCGTGCATGGGAGGGAGCAATCAGACCCACACTCACAGATTTCGGCGGCCGCGCCTGCTTCCTCAGCACGCCGCGAATTGGCAGCTATTTCTCGACCACTCTCTGCCAACGCATAAGTAGAGGCTGGGAGCAGATTGTTGCACCTACGAGTGAGAACCCGCTTATCCCACAAGCTGAGCTGGATGAGGCGCGCTCGATTCTACCAGATTGGGTCTTTAGGCAGGAATACATGGCTGAGATTGTGACCAATGTTGGCGCAGTGTTCCAGCGTGATTGGTTCAAACTGTCCGACACCTGCCCGTCAAACCTGTCATGGGTGCGCTATTGGGATTTGGCGCTCACAGTGTCCGAAGAATCATCCTACACCGCATCGATCAAAGGCGCGCTCGACGAATCTGGTAATCTGTGGCTTGCCGATATGGTTAGAGGCAAGTGGGAATGGCCTGCCTGCCGCCAGGTTATGGTTACTACCATGCTTGCCGAACCTGATGTGATCCAATACATCGAGAGCGCGCTCCACGGCCGTGCGGCTGTTCAGGAGTTAGTTGCTGATCCCACGCTTGCTCATATCAGCATTCTGCCAATCAATGTTGAGCGCGATAAGGTGTCTAGGGCATTACCTTGGGCGGTCAGGGCAAGCAGTGGTAAAGTTATACTGGTCAATGGGCCGTGGGTTGATGAATTCTTGGATGAGGCCATGAGCTTCCCATCAGGCGCACACGATGACCAGATCGACGCAGTTTCTGGATGTCTGATGGCGCTTACAAAGCAAGGCATTGGTACCCCAATTGTGGCCAGTGTGTCCACACGCAAGCTTGGGTTCGAGGATATATTCCGCAGGAGGTTATAACCATGAGCTTGGTTGCTTTGGATTATATTATCAAACAGGCTGTCTCCCAACAAATCAAGGACCCGTTCACCGAGCTGTATACAGTTGGTGAAGCAATTGAGCCTCCACTGGATCCGAACAAACTGTTGCTACTAGCCGAGGACAATCCTGTACATGCCGCATGCCTGCGCGCGAAGGTGGACGATGCTACAGGTAGAGGTTGGACACTTGTTCCACATGAAGGCGCTGAGAACCAAGTGGAGCAGGCGGTCGGGCGGCTGCACAATCTGTCACCCGATCTACCGTTCGATTTGTTGTTGAACATTACAGCCTGGGAAATAGAAGCAGTTGGCTGGTCGGTGTGGGAGATTGTCAAGGAGGGTGGTCAAATTGCCGCTGTCTATCACATGCCCGCACAGACCATGCGTTACACACCGCAGGGTGACTTTGTGCAGACCAAAGGTATAGCCACCAAACGCTTTCCACCTTATACAGGCGCTGATACACCTGATGGAAGTTCACTCCTGGTGTTCAAACATTACTCACCCAGATCCACCTATTATGGCATCCCGCGGTGGATAGCGGCTGTTCCTGCGCTTGCTGAACTTGCAGCCATCCGCAACTACAACATCAAATGGTACACATCTGGTGGCACAGTTGACCAGCTGATTGTGGTAAAGGGCGGATCACCGACCAATCGAGCAGAACTGGTCCGCCTGCTTGAGGAAGAGTTCAAGCGGCTGTCAGGCCTGGGACATGCACGGATCATTCTTGCCACCGACGAGAACCAAGATGTGGACATTCGATTCCTAAGCCCAGAAGCAAGCAAGCGTGAGGGACAGTTTGCGGCCCGTAGGGCTGATTTGGTGAAAGAAGTACTGATGGCGCATGGCGTACCACCGTACAGAATCGGGTGGGCCGAACTGGGCTCACTCGGTGGCTCAGCCGCGCAGGAGATGCTCACAGCCTACAGAGTGGGAGTGGTGGAGCCATTGCAGACTGTAATTGAGAGTGTGATCAACCAGTGGGTGATAGGTGAACAAGGCCTTGGGCTCAAGGCGACCTTCCAATTTACAGACTTGTCCTGGGAGGAAACAGAACTCAACATGCGTCTTGCGGTCAGTGGCGTGAAAGCAGGCATTCTATCACCCAATGAGGGTAGAGAAATAACAGGCAGGCCCAGAGTAGATGATCCAGCCATGGACCGCTATTACCTACCTGAGCAACCAATTGAGAAGCAGGTTGAAGCAGATCTGGAGGAATTGAGAGATGCGATCATTTCCTTGGTGGAGGAAAGCTAGCAAGCGTACCCGAACTGAGGTCGTATTTGAGTGGTTGCTTGCCCAGCACAAAGCCAAGCAAGAGGACAAGTTCCTCCACCGGGCCACCAACCTAGTATTCACAGCGTTGATGCGGGTATTACCCAGCTTGCTTGAGGAAGAGTTGCGCAGGTTGGGAATTATCAAGCAATCAGAATCTGGTCAGTCTGAGGGTGGTAGGAGGCGCAAGCTTGGTTGGGAAGATTTGTTCGAGCGCGAAATTGCCAGGTTCTACCAAGCGGCCCAGCAGGAGATGGCCAGACAGCGAGTACCTAATAAATATATCAGAGCAGGGATTGCATCCAGCTTCCATCAGGTGCCCGAGGTCAATGAAACCACACGTCAAGAAATGCGCAAGCTGATGGCTGATATTCTCAAACAGCCAAAGCCTGATCAATTCAGGCTGGCAAGGGAGATAACCAAGCGCTGGTCCGATATCAGCTCGCGGCGTGCAGAAATGATTGCGGTTACAGAATGGCGCCGTATGTCATCAGTTGCGCACCATCTAGAAGCCAAGGATTCAGGCGCCAAGTATAAGATGTGGCTTACTGTGGGCGATATGAGAGTGTGCAGAGAGTGTGCCAGTTACATGGCGCGCGGGCAAGTGCCAATTGATGATTACTGGTTTGATAGCCCACATCCACCAGCGCATCCTAGATGTAGATGTACAGTCAACTACTACACCAAGCTGAGACCCGAACTCCAGCCACCCACAGTTACAATCACCCCTGGGCGACCACCAACACCACAACCATCACCAGCCAAACCACCAACCAGGCCACCTATATCTCCACCTGAGCAATTGCCGTTCCCTGTAGATAACCTCCCAGACGATAACAAGGATTGGGCCGCACGAGCGTACGCTTACTCCCATGGGGCCAAGGGCGACTACAACCAGGCATGGACACAGTTCTTCGCGGACACGAACGTTTGGCCGGATGACTTGCGGGCGTTTGCCCAACATTTGGACAACTATATTACCCAGAAGGGCGGTTGGCAAGGCCTGGATCCGGATGCCAAGATGGCAATCGCCTACTCGCTTGGTTGGACAGATGTAGAATTGCTTGCCAGGATTGCTGATGTATCAGAGGATGTGGCGGATCGGGCTTTGAACAGGTTGCTTACTGAAGGGCTCAAATTTACAACTCCGACTAGTGGTGAAGTGACCATTGAACTGCCACGACTTACCTCAATTCTGGACCGCAAGCGGACGTTCGCGCTCAGTTGGGTACATGCGTGGGAGAAAGCACAAGGGCGTGAGCTGTACGCAATCATGGACCTGGACTCATGGTTCAGACCAATCCCAACCAGCTGGACCAAGACACCAGAGGTTGTGGACCAGCTGGCGGCCAAGCGCTCAGTGACATTGGAGTGCCCGCTCAAAGCGGACACTATATCAACCCAGTGGGGTGATGTAGTCTACCTACCATTGACCGATCAAAGTTGGGTAATCGGGCGTGCAGGCTTTCCACCCATGTACTTTGGAACACCGAGAATTTGGACGCCTGTGCAGATTGGCCCAATTGCTACCACAAGGTATGAGGAATCTGTACCTGCCAAAATTAGGAAGCTGGTTGGCAAGGCGAAGACTGCGGAGGACTGTGAGCGGATTGGCGAGCAGGTGCTTGATTGGGTGGTACCTAGATCCATGATCAGGAAGTTTGAGGAATACAACCGCAAACTACAAGATCCAGCGTTTGCCAAGAATCCCAAGGCCAGGTCGAGGTTGGTCGCCAAAATGTGGGACCTAGAAAGCAAACTGCACCGCACCGCCCAACACAGATTATATTCGATCAGACAAACCTTACGCTCCGCAGTCAATGACCTGTTCTTCCCACCAACAGACCCCGAGTTGATTGAGTTTATCCAGTCGATTGATGAATTTACCTCCGAACGCCTGCCCGCTGATTGGTTCAAGGATTATTACACCAGACCACAGGGTCTGTTACAACTACGGTGGATGTCACCACGCGATGCAGAATTTGCCTATGGTCAGTATAATGGTATGAGAATCGAGCTCAGTAGAGAAGCGGCACAGTTAGGGTGGTCATCGACTGTGTTTACGCACGAACTGCTACACGAAGTTGACACACGCAATGAGAAAATTAGCAAGCTGATCCAGGATTTTGCACGTGATTACTTGTCAGACATAGAACCACGAATCGATGGTAGGTTTGGCCTGCTTGGCTGGCGTTATGATGCACCAGACAGACTGCCAAACGAGTACATGGGCGTTTGGGATCCAGGGACCAAGCGTTTGTACGAGTTTATCACAACGGGACTGGAAGATCCAGTGCTTGTTGCCGTCCAATGGTCATGGCGCTACCCAAGGTTGGCCAGATTCCTGATTGGATTGTGGGTAGGAGGGTGACTTATATGGCACAATCCAGCGTTCATGATGTGTATTACATTGAGGTAGACTGGGGCGCAGGGCCTGTTGATCGATTGGTATACCATCTATGGAGCGAACGCTTGTTTGGTCCCCAGCGGCTTCTGAGCGAACTCAAGCTTCCACCCAAAGTTGGGCTGGATGTCGTGGACAGACTGATCGACACCTTCCGCAGGCTTGGTGCCAAGGTGTCGGTGACCGAGCCCTGGCCACCGCCGCTTAGAAGGTGATTGGGGAAGGAGGTGCAGTTATGAAGCTGTCAGATGTAACTGATCGGACTGTGCGAGAATTGCCTGATGCTGAGTTGTTGTCCCTACACAGAAGGTGCCACCAGTTGTTTGCCCAATGGCGCCAACACCACCAGGATGAACCGTTTCCCTGGCAGGGCGTCCACCGCTTGATTGCTGACGAGATGCGTAGGCGTGGTATGAATCACAAGGAGCATGCTGGCCTGGACAAGGATCGCACTCCAGTGGCCCAGTGGATCCTAGACTCGATCAGCCAGGCGGAGGATTACACACTTGTGCCACAGTATATATCGATTGTAGGTTCAGCAGTGGGATCAGAAACTCCAGGCGATGTGGACATTGTGGTCCGCGAGGATCCAGAGGCAATGACCCGCGCATGGCGTGACAGCATTTGGGTTACAGTGCGTGATTTATTGGATCCGAACAAGCGGTTGGGTGTTAACCCCCACCTGATTGCAAACCCACAGGGCCCCATGTATTTCCCACCGCACTATACGTATGTAGGCTTGTTCGATTTGGTGCTCAGGCCTAATCTAACAGTTGTACGTGATGAGCTCAGCAAGGAACAGTTTGTGCCCATCAGGTTCTTCCACCCGCCCAAACCTTATCAGGGCGGGAGAATGCACACGGATGCATTTTCACCTGAGGAGGTGTGGCCTTGGTGTGAGAAAGCCATCCAGGGAGGCGCCCAAATCATTGTCCAGCCCAAGTACAATGGCTATCATGCCACGCTCCAGAAGAAAGGCAAGCGTATAGCCGTCTATTATGAGGACAAACCGAATGACCGCTGGCCAGCTTTGTCCGGTGCTGATCCTGGTTTGGAGCAGATCAGCCAATTACCCGATTGTATTCTAGACATGGACGTCTGCATCATTGATGATAAGGGTAGGCGGTTGCCCAGGCCGGCCCTTGCACAGCTAAATGCGGATCAGCCCGACCTTCCAAACGGCTACCACATCAAGTTCACAGCTTGGGATCTGGTTTATTGGGATGGTAAGCAATTGGGTCATCTGGATTATATCGAGCGTTTGAACGCTCTATATGGGCAAGCTGACAAGCTCAAATCTGTTGGCATTGATGTGGCGCCAAGCAAATTTGTAACCACGGCGGACGAGCTTGCGGATGCTTGGATGGACCCTCAAATTGGGCAAGCTGACAAGTCTGAAGGGATAATGATCAAGAGGTCAGATTGGCCTTATGTTGCGGGCACAACTGATGGTATGATCAAGATCAAACATGCGGTCGAACTCAAAGCTGTAGTGCTAGACAAGACACGCACCAAGGCGGGTACATGGGTCTACAGGTGCGGCTTGACACCTGGCAATCTACCAGTGACGAACACCACAACTGGCCTTGGCGGCCAAACGTACGTTGATATGGGTGAGACTGCACCGACCGCGCTTAATGTGGCCAAGGGGTCGATTATCACAGTAGAGATTGAGGAGCTTACGTACGATACTATCAAGCGCACGTTGTATTGGCAAAACGCTGTGGTGGTTGATGAAGACACCGCAAGGTCAACCCCATACACAGCCCAGGAATCACTTGATGTGGCCAGGCGTGGGCTTGTACTCCTCCTGATCAAATCACTTGAGGGTGAGGGTGGGGACACCCGGTCTGAGCGTGCAAATCTCAATTGGGAAACTCGATGGTTTGAAGCCATCCCAGTTGGCAAGCAATCAGGCTTACGGTTCATCTTACAAGCACACTTCCGCGGACTCACACCCGAAGAAGCAACCATGGGCCTGGATGAGCTGTTACACACGCACAATGCTCTACACTTTGACCTGCGTCTAGAGACCAACCGATTTAGAGGTTGGTGGGGCATCACGCTATTTGCAGGTGAACCCCAGGATAATTACCCCAAACTCAAGATTGAGCGCATGTTAGATGATCCAGACCTGCGTCTGGAGGCTGGGGTCAAGCAGTTTGGACCGCCTGATTGGCTGGATGTTGGCAAAGATGAACCATTGGTTGTTCCGCCTGGCACATCACCTACCGACAAGGCATGGTCCAAGTTCTTCGCGCTTGATTGGGGTACATACAAAGTGGGAATGGCAAACAGACATGCTGTAGAGATTATCCTGGACGGTGTCAAGGGCCTGGTCAAGGGACGTTACATGTTTGAGTACGCACAGGTGGATCCACACAGACGTACTTGGTTATTCATCCGACCAGCGGACCAACGGCCATACGCTGAGACCCACCAATTGGAGGATACAGCGGCTTACTTGGCAGGTCGAGGCCACAAATATCTATTCTGGCCGGATGTAGATGGTAAGATTCGTATGTACAAGTTGACCAAGCCTGACAATTATCAAGTTGTCAAATCAGTGGGCGAACAGCGGTATACGCTTGGGGTTGCCTACCCTGCGAATGAGCGTGATGCCCATGGCGATTATATGAGACCAGAAGATCTGGAGCGCGCCGCTTGGGATTTCCTGACCAGATGCCAGCGCGGTGAAGCAAGCGTGGGTTTGTTCCATGACCCAAGGCTGTCGTACAAAGGCCAAGTTGTGGAAAGCTATATCTGGCGTGGGCCTGATTGGAAGGTTGGCAATCAGGTTGTGAAAGCTGGAGATTGGTTGCTTGGCGTGATTTGGGAACCCCAAGCTTGGGAACTGATCAAGAGCGGCCGTGTTAGAGGTTACTCGATCCAGGGCCTGGCACTTAAGATGGATGAGGATGATACATGATATATAGGGATCTAAGCGCATGCTTGAAACGTCTAAATAAGTGGAGGTGAGAGATAATGGCTCTGCTTGAGGAAGTCAAAGTGGATCGAGTGGATGGTGTTGAGGACCCGGCAACCAAGCGGGAGTTCTTGATTCTCAAATCTGAAGAACCTGATGAACTCAGAGCGAACGCCGAACGTGCGCTGACCTTGGTTGCCCGTGCGCTCGAAATGCTCCACAAATCGATCCCTGAGTTAGAGGATGAAGCAACCGCCCAAGCGCTCAACGATGTAAGTAAGGCGCTTGGCCTTGAGTTGGAATGGAAGACTTGCAAGAAGCCCGAAGAAGATGAAGATGAGCAAGGGTATGGTTACGGGTATGGTTATCCCAAACCGCCCAAGCGCAAGGAGGCTGGTTCTGAGCCTACCGAGAAATCTGAGGAACCAGCCGAGCCCTCGACCGCACAGTCCATCAGCCTGGATGATATCCGCCGGGTGGTGGAGGAGGCGGTTGCCAATCAGCTGAACACTGTCCAGAAATCAGCGCCTAAGAGCAACCAAGTGCCTGATCCTGCCACCAAGCGTGTATTGGGCAGTGGGCTGTTTGAGAATATAGTATTCCCAAGGAGGTGACTGTTATGGCTTTGTTGGAATGGCTAGAGAAAGCCACAATGACCACATCAGATTTGGAGACAAGTGGTGGCTTGCTCACAGCTGAGCAAGCAACCGCTTTCCTGCGTGTAGCCATTGAGGCCTCAGTGCTGATGAAAGAGGCTCGGATCGAGACATCCGCCAATCCCAAGTTCGAAGTGCCCAGGATATCATTTGCAGGCACCCGTATATTGAGGCCTGGCACTGAGGGTGTGCGGCTGAATGACACTGATAGGGTGGAACCGGCCACTGGCTTGGTTACCCTGTCAACTTACCTGTTCAAAGGCGAAATCCCAGTGTCTGACGAGGTGTTTGAGGACAACATCGAACGCTCAGGCCTGGCTGATACACTCATGACCATGATTGCTGAGGCTGTTGGACGAGATGTGGAGGAAATCGCCATCAAGTCCGACACCAGCCGTGTGGCGGGTGATAATGAGCCTGTGTTTGACGTGTTCGACGGGATCATCAAGCAACTCCAGACTAACCTACCCACTAGCCAGAAAATCGACGCCAGTACCCACACGTCCTATGACACCACATTCGGCGCGGCTGTGGCAGCCATGCCCACACGCTATCTGTCCGATTATTCAGCGCTGAGGTTGTATGTACCGTTCGCACACATCCACAAATACCAGAGCACGCTGGCTGCCAGGGGTACTGGGCTCGGTGATACCGCACTGGCAGAGAACATGGTAACCAAGCTGGCGTTCCGCGGCATACCAGTGGTAGGAGTACCCATGTTAAGCGGCCAAGGGTCCATCAACGGCACGGCTGTGTACTATGATCGATTCATGATCCTGACACACCCGAAGAACGTCATATTCGGATTCCACCGCAAGATCCGAGTCGAGCAGTTCCGGGACCCAAGGGAGGGCGCAACTTCGTTTATACCAAGCGTGCGATTTGACGTCCAATTCGCAGATCCCGCGGCGGCTGTTCTGGTCTACAACGCAAATGCCAGCAACTACACAAGCTAACGCTTGGAGGTGGTAACCATGGCCAATCTTAGCAAAGTGAAGAGCCAGGTGGCCGGTGGTGGCGTGGACCTCCAGGTGGTTGCAACCAGTACAGGCCTAGACATACAGCCGATTGCCCCATCCGCATCAACTGTGGGTAGTAGGCTCAGGGTCAGCGTCGCCGCTGGTGCATCCGCAAACACCAATATACCCATCAGCGGGATCACAACCTCCGATGTACTGGCGAGCGTCCTTGAAATCCAGCCACCAACTGCGGCTTCCGGGAACACAATCAAGGCTGACCAGACAGCTAACGCCACCATCTATTCCAATGGTAACATCCGTATCAGCCAGGACACCTCTGGCAACCAAGTGCTCGTGATCTGGTGGGATGTGGTGCCATGAGCTGGGTAACACTGGATGAGCTGATCACCAGATTAGGCCTGCAGAATGTTAACCCATATGAGCAGGCACAGCTGAATGGATGCTTGGCCTCCGCTCAGTCCTGGGTGGAAGACGTCACAGGGTTGGTTGAGGCCGGCGGTGAGTACACAGATTACAAACTTGACCTACCGCTTGGCAGCTACCAGCTGATAACCAGGTATCGGCCCATCCAGTCCATCACAGCTTACTCTAGGATCAGGGGCGGTGTGGAGCAGGAGTGTGCCGTGACAGTGTTGGACAGTGTGGTTGGGGCGGTGGTAATTGACCCACCAGCTATCTGGCCGCCAACCGGGATCAATCTGGGCCATGACCCCTACATCCGACGTGATGTTAGGTTGGTATACACTGTTGTGCCCACTTCTACTCCACCCGCCAGAATCAAAGAAGCTTGTTTAGAATTGGCATCCTCATGGTACCAGTTGGTGAAAACTGGACCATACAAGTCGGAATCAATCGGTGATATCAGACGTGAGATGGATGTGGACTTGGAGCGTAGGATTGGTTACCTGCTGAAGGGGTATTGCCGTGCATCTGTCTAGCATCCCATTAATCAAGCGTGGATCTCTGACATCTGACCAAATGGGCGGATGGACCTACAACCAAGCTACCACAAGCTGGATACGTGCAGTTGTGATAGCGAAGAAGGCAACCAGCTTACAGTTGGGCCCGCCTGCCAGCTCTAGTGATTATATGTACAGGTATGAGCTGGTCAGCGCCGACCAAGTGGAGCCCGGCGACGCTGTGCAGGCGCTGGACGCTCTGCTGAGAGTGGAGTCCGTTGCCCAGATCAGAGCTGGCGTTCGCAACTTCTGGTTGGCTCAGCTGACGAAAGAAGGACTACATCAATAATGATCCGACTAACTGCTGAGTTGCGTGAGAAGTTCAGACAAGCAGGCAACAACCTGGTAGACTTGGCTAGGGATGTGTTGCAACAGGCGGCTGAGGAGATGACCCGCGATATCAAGGGCCCGGGCAACCAGGACCAGTACGGACAGCCGTACGGTGAGTATAGACATGCTTGTCCGTATAAAACGGGCAACCTTCGCAACTCGTATGAATGGGTTCGAGTGGGCCCCAACGCCTGGAAAGTGCACAATGATGCACAGATTGCTCACTATGCGGTCTACCAAGAATTTGGCCCACGTCCGCATTTCCGTGCGGCCTATGAATATTGGGCAAAGTGGGCCATGAACCAAATCGCTCAGAGGAGCAAGCAACCGGAGGCAGAATGAGTCCTATAGCGATCAACCGCTGGTTGTATTACAGATTGACAAGTGACTCTGAGCTGAATTCGATCATCAGCGGCAGGGTATACCAGACAGTTACACCCCCAGGTGTGATATACCCTTGCTTAGTGTTTACAGCCAACACCCTGGATGATCTACGGTCAGCAGGTCCATCCTGGGGTATTCGAGGGCTGTATCTGATCAAGATAATCAACCCCACATCTACAGCTACCACAGCCATGCAGACTGTGGTCAATCGGATAGACGCAGTGCTGGATGGTGTGAGCGAGGTGTGGGAGAATCGATGGTACGCCAGTTGGAGGGATTCAGCCATTGATTTTGTAGAGGAGCAAGCATCCCAGGTATGGCGCCACATGGGTGGCCTGTACTGGGTGCTCTGCGTCCCAATGTAACGGAGGTGAGATTGTATGCCCGAACGAGCAACCGCATTTGAAATCTCAAACTGGGGTAAGGAAACCACCCCAGGCCAGGCTCCTACAACCGGTAAGCGGCTGGGCTCAATCACAGTCCGACCAAGCTACGAACTGGAGGTTACGCCTTACACTGTGATTGGTACCAAATTCCCAATGACCGCAAACCTGATGCGTGAGACAGCCTCCGCCACGCTAGAGGGCTGGATGGATTATGAGGGCATTGTGTTCCCATTGTCATCTGTCATGCATTCGACCACACCGCAACAGCAGGGCACGACCCCAGCTTACAAATGGACATTCACCCCTGCCCAATCAACCGCTGATACACCGACCACCTACACCATCCAGTTTGGTAGCTCAGGTGGAGCGAATCAATTCTCGTATGGTTTGGTCAGCGAATTGGGCATGGAGTTTGCCTCGAATAATAGCCGTTTGACAGGTCGAATGATCGGGCGCAAAATCGTGGACAATGCTACATTGTGGGCGTCGCCGGGCGTAGTCACACCAGTGCCAGTCCAGCCCAAGGAAGTGGCTGTGTATTACGGCGTATCTAGCCCGACCACCAAGTTGGAACGAGCGTTCTCCGTCTCATGGACAATTCGCAACCGTTGGTCGCCTGTGTATGTAATTGATTCTGCGCTTTCCGGTGATTGGGCTACGTATGTTGAGACCGTGCCTGAGAGTGAATTCACCCTGCTTGTGGAGGCAAACTCTGCAAACTCAGATATATGGCACACTGCGGTTCAGCAAGCGAACGCTTACTGGCTCAAGATCGATGCCCAAGGCGCTACCATCCAAGACACTTATAAATACACACTCACGATCACCAGCAAGGTTATGGTCACTGGCGCAAGGGAATTTACGGACCATGAGGGCGTGATAGCAGTGGAGTGGACGCTCCGCAGTGTGTATGACAGTACAGCAGGGTATGCGGTCAAAGTGGAGGTTATTAACAAGCAAAGCGCCCTATAATGAGGAGGTATGACCATGTCAAAGCTGAGGGACTGGGTGCGGACTGCTTACGGTTGGCGCGAGCTGGAGGTTGCCGATCGTGAGGTTACTGTGACCGTGAGATACCAACCAGCCAAGAATACCCTGAGTGTCCAGCCAACCGAAGCTGAACTCCAGGATCCAGTCACAGCCGCACGTCTGATTGAGCGGTTGGGTGTGCAGATCAAGGTGAACGGTACATGGGTTGACGTCACAGCTGAGGAAGCTGTTGATTGTCTACCCATCAGCCTTGTTGCGGCAATCCTACAGCGGATCACGGAGGCTGAGCAGGTCCCTTCTCAGAGCGCAGGCACCTAAAGCTGTGGGTGGTAACCAGGGGCAGGCTTGGATCAGTGCCCGACTGGTACATGATCATTAGATGCGCCAGGTACCTCGGTTGTACGCCATGGGAACTGATCGGCCAGCCGATTGGTTGGTTCTATCGGGCGCTTGTTGCCATGGAAGTCGATAGCCTGATGGAGCAATCTGCTTATCAGCAGGTGGACGCAAATGACGGTAGCGGAACTGGTAGCATTATTCAGAGTGGAGGGATTGAACAGGCTGACATCCGCTTGTGAGACGGCCTCTAAATCCCTCCATAATGTCAAGCGCACGGCTGATGAGGTTAGCACAGCCTTCGGCGATCTGGGAAGGCTGGCAGGCGCTGGCTTTATGGCAATGGCAGGCGGACTGATTGTCCTGACCAAGGCTGGCTTTCAATTGGAGCTTGTGTCCAGACGAGCGGCATTTAGCCTGGCCAACATCTTCGGCAGTGTTGAGCTCGGGCGCCAAGCAATGGAACGTCTGGTCAGGGAGGCCGAGAAGTCACAACTCCAGCTCAGTGATATGATCCCGCTGTTCACCAAGCTGGCAGGCTCCTTTATGGCCGCATTCAAAGACCCGCAGGTAGCCATGGAACAGGCGTTCCGAACACTCCGTGTGATAGGGGATGTAGCAAGCTCCATGCAACTGCCCTCCGACGCCGTCCAGCGGATGGCGCTTGCGCTTACCCAGATGACTGCTAAGCCGAGGCTTGTGGCCGAGGAACTTCGTCAGCTTGCTGAGGCGACCCAGCTACCAATCTACGACATTATGGCACGTGCGCTTGCCAGGATAGGCAAGCAGGTTTCGTTTGACACGGGTGGACTCCAGAAGGCAGGTGTCTCAGGCGCTCAGGCGGCCACTGCCCTAGTCGAAGAACTTGACCGCATGTTTGGCGGTGCCCAAGCCAAGATGGTCAACACCTTTGAGGGCGCGCTCAGCAACTTACGAGACGCTTGGGCAAGGTTCAGTAGAGAGTTGGTCCGCGGTGGAATTGATCCCATTACGCAGGGGCTTATTGGCCTGAAGAACAAGTTCTCTGAGTTAGCAGACGAGGCCGAACGCACAGGCAAGCTTCGCGAGGCTTTCCAAGAATTCGCAAGGTCCATCCTAACACTTACAGCGGTGGTCATAGCCGCCATCGACACATTTGCCGCGCTTGATGTTGCCAAGCAGAAGGCGATCATCCGCACATCTGTCTACGGCACAGCAATCATGGGCGTGGCAACTGTGGTCAGTTTTGTTGTGTCTGTATTCTCCAAACTAATAGGTGTATTGGCGCGAGTCCTCCAGCTGGTCCTGAGGTTGATTGGCTACCTGCCGAAAGTGGCGGAGTTTATCCTGATGGTGGCAAGAAGAATGGGAGTGTGGGGATGGGTCATCACCGCTGTGATAACTGGCCTCGGCCTGATGATCCGCCACTGGGATGCAGTACGCAGTGCCGCTTGGCGCGCCGCGGCGGCGATTGTAGATGCCATGCGCGCCGCGGCGAAAGCGGTTGGTGCCATCGGGCTGACGATTGCCGAGTTATTTAAGTCACTGGCTCACCTAAAACTCCCTGATATAAGCAAGATCTACCATCAACAACTTGCCAGGATGGACCAAGCGACCAGGGGCTGGAATCTGCGCACAACCCAGGGTTACAAACATGCTATCCAAGCGGCTGAACAAGCTCATAAACAGGTCCAGACTCAGACAGGTAGGAAGGCCAAGGAGACAGGCACTGGTATTGGGTTTCTGGAGGCAATTCAGCAATTCCCCAAACGGATCGAACAAGCATACAAGCGTCTATCACAGATCAAGATTGCCCAGCCTGCCCCGGGTAAAATGGCGGAGGCTATCAAGGGCACTGATGGCTTGGCCAGTTCCACGGACAAAGCTGGGAAGGCCGCACGCAGACACGCAGAATCAGCCAGATCTGCCAGCCGGGCGCTTGCTGAGCAAGAGTCAGCAATCGACGCTTTGGTCGAGGCCATGCGTAGAGCTGAGATTGCTGGCAAGGCTGTTGACAGCGCTCACAGGGAAGCCTTGGAAACGCTTGCCAAATACAAAGATGGCGCCAGGTATGTGGAGGCCTACCTGCGTGTGCTGGCCTTGGCCGAATTTGGACAGGCACGGATGCGGGTCAGGGAGGACTTGGCAAACCTCCGCCAAACGCTGGAGTTGTATCGCCAGTTTGGTGATATCGAATTATCACGCGAACTTGTTCAACTCATACCAGCTATACCCGCCGAACGGTTGGGCAAGCTTGGGCTGGATGTGTACGCTTTGCTGATTGATCAGGCAAGGGAGCGCAAGCAACTTGAGGATCAGATCGATGAGATTTATGATCAACAGCGCAGGAAACTACAAGCAATCAGACAGTTGTCTGAGTTTGTGACCAGCACCCAAGCGCTTGTCGAAGCTGGAGGCGATAAGCGCTTGGCACAAATCATGGAGGAGTATCGGTTGGGCCAGGATGTGGCTCAGTCCATGCTCAAGTTACAAACTGTGTTTGGTGAACTTGTGCCTGATACTACGGAGCTGTCTAACTACATCCAGATGTACCAAGCGTACGGTAAGGAAGTTGCTGAGCTCGCCAAGCGCTATCCAGGTTTGAGCAATGAAACACTCCAATTGCTCAAAGTCTATATGTATGATATGCCTGATGCACTGGATCATTTCCAGGATTCGCTCAGGAAGATTGACCAGGCACTTATCGCCACTGGCGAGGCAACCAATAATCTGTACTCCGGATTGCCCAGAAAACTCCGCTCCGAACTTGCTGGTACATTATCTGAGATGTTAACACTGGGGCAGGAATATGATGCTGAGCTCCGGCGAATTGCGGCCCAATTGTCTGGTATGGATTTGGAGGTAGCGACCGAGCCCATGCTCAACCAGCTTACCGCGGTGCGTGCCCGTGTGATTGATCTGATTCGACAGCTCAGGGAAGTGCTTACTATCACCAAGATGGCCACACCGGAGCAACGTCGATGGCTTGACATCTTGGTGACAACGCTTGGTTATTTGGATGAGACAATCGAACATGGACAGAAAGAACTCAAGCGCGCGCAAGCTGAATATATGCGTGCTCATAAGGAGTTAGAATTAGATGAACGTGAACAAGCTCTCAAGCGCAAGAATGACCTACGTGGCTTGATTGCCCTGTACAAAGAGATAGTAGATCAGCTGTGGACCGAGCTACAGACTGAGCAGGCTATAGGAGCTCTCACTTATGAGCAGAGAATCGAGCTCGAGCGCAGAATCCAGTCATACCGTAGGGGGATGCAGGAAGCGCAGGACAAGTTGAGAGAGCAGAACAGGCGCCTGGTTGTCGAACTGGAGCGCGATCTCAGGGGTGCATTTGTTGGGTTCTTTGAGCGGTTGATTAGTGGTACAAGCAACCTGCGGAATGCCTTCAAACAACTGTTGGCGGACATCCGACAGGCCATTGCACGATTGATTGCCGAGTGGATCATTGGGCGGATAGTGGCTTGGTGGCGTAAGGTTACACAGCGCAACCCAGTTGAGGAGGCCTTGGCTGATTCAGCCGCTGGCATCCTCAGAGGAGGAAGCGCGCTGAATCTAGCTATCCTGGGCCTGGTTGGTGTGCTTGCGAATGGCAAGCTTACACTTGGCAAAGCATTGATGATGCTTGCTGCCACTCTGGCCACCCAAGCGGTCATTGGTCGTAGGAGGGGAGGCTGGCTTGGCGCTGTGTTGGGTGTGATTGCTGGATTCTTGCAATCAGGTGGTCATGTACAGCCAGGACGTGCATACGTGGTTGGTGAGCGTGGGCCCGAGCTGTTTGTGCCAGCAACTGCCGGTTTGGTTATACCTAATGGTGGGTTGTCAGCCATGGTGCCAGCCACTGTGAATGTATCAGTGACCGCACACTTCTACGGTGACTTCCGCTACCATGAGGACATCAATCGAGTGGCTGATCAGCTGGCAAGTTTGGTGGTGAGGAGGATCAGAGGCGCGCCATGATGAAGTTGGATGATTACGTGTACACAGACAACAGTTGTTACCCTGAAGTGGACAGCCTGAGAGACAGCCTGGACGCCAGGATAGGCTCCCGCTTGTCAGCTCGGCGTCACCATGGTGCACTGGCCGCAGGCCTGCTTGGTACACGCACTGTATCATTGGGTGGCTACCTGGTTGGCAATCAGGCCGTCGAGCGGTTCCTATCCGCACATGGACCTGGATTACATAAGTGGTATCCTCGAGATGACCGTTATCTGAACTGTGAGGTAGGTAGAGTGGAGCTGAGCTCCGTAGGCCCAGGCGTGTATAAGTGGACTGTGGAGTATACAGCTGCGGATCCGTACTATTATGCTGTTGAGGTTGATGAACAGCAAAACTGGGAGAATAGACTTTGCTGGTCATGTGATTTCACTGAGCCACACTGGACAAATCTACGTATGACCACCACAGCCAATGTGGGGGTATCCAGACATGGGGCTAATCATGGATCCCTGTGTGTGCCCACAACTGAATATGGTGTCCATTATGTGGCTCAACAGCTGGATCCAAATCTGGCAGACAACACGATAGTTTCCTGCGCTGTTGATGCTGTACCTGCAGGTTATAATTATTTGGCAATGACCCTACGCGACCGCGCTGGCAACTACTATGCGGCCACCTTTGACCTGAGTAGAGGTACAGTTTCATATCAGCAATCATTGTTTACTGAGATCATCCCAAGCGGAGTGCCGAACGGCTGGCGATGTACCATTGCACGGTCGATTGGTTCTGGCACCACCATTGCCACATTGTACATTTATGTGGCCAACCATCCAGGTGCACCTGCTGAGAATCCATTTGCCGGGGATGGATCAAGGGGCATCTACTTATCATGCGCGGAGTGCCAATCTGACCGTTGGCATGCCAGGGTCAGTTTGCACACAGATGATAGCCGCATTTACGGTCCTGGATCAGGGCAGGTGTGTCACCTGTACAGTCCATCCCAGGCTCCAGTGGAGGCTGTGTGGACTTTGTATATGGTACCCTCAGCAAGCAACTGGTACATTGATGTAGCTAACTACACTGATCAATCCTACCACATGGCATTCGGTGGATCGGTTGTGCCAACCTATCTACAAGTCGACATGGGCGAGGAAACAATCAGCGGCACTGGCGCATCCACCAGCATGTGGTTGGCAGGTGATTTCTTCTTGATTACACCTGGGAAGGATGCACTTATCATCATGCCATCCGCATCGTATGTACCAACCTTACGCTTGCAGGTGAGACAAAGATGGCTGTCACATTTGAGTTGATCACACAGTCTGGCACACGCAAGATTGCAGGCCGCCAAGTAACCAGCGCCGCATGGGATGTGGTCGAAGATGGTGGGTATGGGACTTGTGAGCTGGAATACATCGGCTCAGATCCACCTCAGGTTGGTGATTGCCTGACCATCCGATCAGACTCCACACCACTGTACCGTGGATGGTGTGAGCGTGTGGAGGCGTCCGCCAGGGATGGGGTGGTTGGCTATAAGGCCACGTTCGCAGGCTTGTACACCAGAATGCGGACGGCCGTACTCAACCGTCGGTACGCGGCCAAAGGCGGACAGACGGATGTAGGATATGCCGCACAAGCGTTCTTGCGGGTTCTGAAGTCGGTGAACCCAAGCCTGCCCTTGTCCTCGATCACTGATTACATCGACACTTCGTTCGGCATAACACTCCAATCCGCAGATTGGTTGTTCGTGTCAGGCGAACAAGCATTGAGAACCCTGCGCGACAAGTGTATCGACGGTGTGTTGGTTGGGTTTGGAGCTGGAGCAACCAAGGACTCGAACTACCTGATCTTCCGCAAGGTAGCTGGACAGACAGTAAGCTGGTACTTGTCCACCCGCCGTAGATGGGTACAGGTGTATGAGCGTCCTGTGGAACTTGGGGAGGTTGTCAACTCCCTCAAGCTGATATGTGGTCAATCCCAAACACCCAACCTGTTACCCAACGGTGCATTCCGGCAGGTATCACCCTCATCCCCAGGCGCCGCCAATCTGCTGAGCGATCCTGGATTTGAGTATTTTGGAATCAACGCAGACAACTCACCGTGGCGTGGCGCTGGTTCGCCGGTTCGGTATAAACAAGGCGCCACGAACTACCCATATATGCAACCTCTGAGTGGTGACTGGCTGTGTGAGCTGGACCAATTGGGTGATGCTGTGTGGCAGGATGTGAGGGTGGACGGTTACACACTGCCACGCACAATCGTAGGTGGTGTGTACGCTGCCAAGCGAATGACCCAGCATGGCCAGGATCCTAGACTTGGTGTTAGCTTGTACACTGTGGACAGTCAGGGCAACGCCACACAGCTAACCAGCCAGACGTTTACTTTGTCCGATCACTCATACAAATGGTACGGTGTATCAGCCTCAGTGCCATCCGGCACCTACAAGGTCAGACTCAAATTGACGGTGGAACAAGCAATCAGTTGGCCTGACTCATCTATAATCATGGACAACGCTGGCCTGTTCTGGATTGATGATGTTGGCCAACTAGGCTGGGCCAACTGGGCGTGGGGTACATCCGGCGACACGGCCAATGTTGTGTGGGACTGGACTGCGGATGTGGATGAATCATATGCGCCCGAGCCTGTGGCCCTGAAGGTGACTGTACAATCGGCAGGCACAACCCAGCCTGCCAGTTGGGGCACTGCGGCGGATCAGTTGGTTGGTGGTATTAGGCGTGGTAGATATCGAATCATTATTTACTACAAGGCGCCTGTCAACACTGTGTTGAGCGTTTTCTTGATCCGGAAGAAGGATGATGGATCAATCACCAAACAGCTTCTGGAGGATCTGAGCGGCACAGGTCAATTGAGTGTGTACTCTCATCAAGCGGTTATATTTGATCACACGGATAGGGCGACCGGGATCCTGTTTGAAGCAAGCTCACCCGGCATTTACTGGGTGTACGGTGCTTACTTGGGTGAGGGAACAAGGTATGGTACCATTCTACAGCCGCTGATTTGGGTACCGGAATCCCGTGCTGAATACTCGTTCCGTGTGGACAATCAAGGGCCTCATACTATACAGCTGGACCTCAACAAATTACCAACCGATGTGCGGCAATCAATCACCAATTACGGTGTCCGATCCGCGGTGGTCGAGGATGATACTATTGCTTCGGTGGATGAAGCAAGCAACTATGCGCTCCGTTATTTCATGGTCAAAGGTGCGCCTGCCCAATCCTACCAGGTAGTACTCAGCCCATCCGCTAACACACCGCTTGTCACCCTGTGGGATGAGAATTTTCAGCCAACCAACCTTGCCAGGCTAGATGATCAAACATACAGGATCAAGCGGGTGTCTTATAGATTAGAGGCAGGCCAAATCGAGCAAACGCTTGATCTGAGCGTCTACCACCCCACTTTGGAACAGCTGTTCAAGCAAGAACCACAATCCCCTCGACGGCCAGATCTGGCTGGCACGCCACCAGTTGCGTCTGAGGCGGCGGCGCCCAGCGGACCTATGGGCGCTGTGGTTGTTGCTCAGACTAAGCACAATGATCTGATTGGCCTCCAAGGCGGAGCGGACGGAGAATACTACCACCTGTCCCTTGATCAGTACACCGAGCTAACGAGCGGAGGCAACACAAGCTTACATCTACATGATGATAGATATGGGCGTCTGACAGCTGATAACACTTGGACAGGTGTCAACACCTATCAGGCAAGGGTTGACATGACGGGTGGGAGCGGCCTGTATGATAACCCGACCCTGAAGCTTGCACCAACCAATACGACGCAGGGTTGGTCCCATTTAGAATTGTACACTGGCTGGGACTCAACGTACGACTACATGATTGGCAGGGGTACATCATCCTACCTAAGTGGGCGCGCGCTTACACTGCACATACCTAGTAGGTCATTGTATGGTAACACCGGTGATTATCCCAAGCTGGCGTTCGTCAGCTCAGGTGGCACCACGCTTGGTTGGATCGAGGCAGATACAGGTAACATGTACGTAACCGGCAAACTCGGGGTTGGTGTGGATCCAACTCAATCTCCCCACAGATTGAAGGTTCAAGGGCAGGCTGTAGCAACCCACCACATGTTTGTGGAGTCCGACGGGCAGACATACCCCTATATAGGCGTCCAGCAGTGGACCTCCACAGGCACAGGCGGTATGGTTAGCCTGTACCGAGCAGGCGGGACGATGAGTTCACCCGCGCCCACCCCAAGTGGAGGTGAGATTGCCTGGATTAGGTTCTCAGGCGTGGACACCAGCATGACCACTCGTACAGTGGCAGGGATCCAGGCGTATGCCAGCTCTGTGGGGTCGAGTGGGATTGCGGGCCAGATGAAGTTGAGCATTGGCACAAGCTCAGGGTCAACTGAAGACTCGATGGTGGTGGAGCCTGGGCTCATCACAGTTGGGTCTACAGAATTCCGTTTGACCGGTACCACACTGAAACTGGCGCCGTCTAGTGGCGTGCCTGTCATCCATCTGACCAGTGGATCAGGCACCACGTACAATTATGCTAACATCGAGTGGGGGCATGGTGGTATACGACGGTGGAATCTGTACAAGGTCAACAACTCTACTGTTGATCTGGCGCTTGCCCGCTACGATTCTGGTGGTGCCTACCAGGGTTTGAGTTTGGTTGTGAAAGGTGACACTGGTATAGTGGGTATAGGCGACCAGTCGAACCCTTCTGGTAGCCAGTTGTACGTTTACAACACTACTACTGGTAGATACACGTTGAGGGCCGATGGGATAACCAGCATTACCTCAACCTCCGCCGTGTATGATATAGCCGCAGTTCTGTATTCCCAAGAGACGATTCCATCCGGTGTGACCAACAACGGTTATGTGATGGGAGCAAGCATCCTAGGCTACATGGCTGGGAGTGGTACGCTTGCTTCCGCTTACGGTGTAAGAATTGATGTTGGTACAACCAGTGATAGCAATGGCACACTCACCACAGCTTATGGTGCACGCATCCGTGTACTCAAGGAGGGGGCCAACTCTACAATCAGTACAGCGTACGGATTGTATATTGATCCCATGGGTGGATCGACAACCTATGGGATTGTTCAGGCTGGGTCCAATGATAGAAATGTGTTCTACGGCAAGGTTGGACTAGGTGGACGGGTACCAACTACATACCCACTTGAGATCAACGGTGGTATGTATCTAACAGGCTCCATTGAAGTGGACGGAACCGTGGATGGGGTCGATGTAAGCGGTCATGCTGCCAACGCTGACGCACACCACTCCAAGGTACATCTGTTTGACGGGACAGATCATTCAGGCCTTATGATTATTGGATCCAAGCAAGTAGGTCAGACACTGCGGTATTCGTCCAGCGGTTATTGGTACAACGATTACCTGAGCCATACCGATTTGATCGGTGTAACGCCCGACCAGCACCATGCGCAGGTCCATTCACTCACAGGAAGTGATCATACGGTGCCTGATCCAATTCAGTGGTCCTCCGACATAAGATTGGTCAAGAATTCTACTGTATCCATGTCCCTGGAATATACCAACGCCGGGAGGGTGGATATGATCGTATATTCCGATCTAAGCGCGTTGGAGGTTACTCACGGGCCATATGCATCCGTAAGTCTGGCGACCTGGGGCCCAGGTATAAGTGGCCCTCTTATTTATTTTACGGGTAGCTCAGCAACCTGGACGCTGTATTGGACAACCAATGGACTCACCACGGACGGTCGAATGACCGCGAGCACATTTGCAACAGGCCCGGATTATTATTGGACGCTGGGTGGATACACCGCTGGTGCGGTTGCGGTGACTGGGTATGTAACAGTCACAATCAACGGCACAACCTACAGGTTGCTTGCATCTACAGTTTGATCGGAGATAATAAGCGGATGGTTGATTTGGATCAGTTGTTAAATGTGATGGGAGAAATCAACAGCGTCAGACGGGAGTTAGAATCCATCAGATCTCGCAGACGTCAGATTATGGATTCTATGATCAAGCCAAGCAAGCCTGTTGAACTCACAACATTGTTGGACGCTTTGAACAGGCAGGCGCCAATTGACCCTGATTTACCAGCCAGACTCAACAGCCTGTTTACTGAGCGGAGGCGGCTTGCTCATGAGCTAGTCAGAGATATCAGCAGTTTGCTTGGCGTCGACCCGCCATGGGGCCCGGTCAAGATTGGTAACCACACGGTTGCTTGCGAATCCAGCTTACCATCCAGCCTGGTGGTGGATGGCAAGTATGTGCTGTTGGATTGATGACCAAATGGAGATGAGTTATGATAGTCAAGGGTAGAGTGGCTCATACCTTGTCCAACAAGATTGCAAGGCTCAATTTCATCCGACAAATGTTGGCCCAATTACATCAGGAAGAATCAGCCCTTGTTGACGAGATTGAGGCCTTGCTGAGCACTGTGGCCGACCCGGCAAGCGTACGGTCGGTTAAAATATTGGAGGTAGAACTGGATGGTGGAGAACAATCGGATCCAGATTCTAATCGACGAGATACAGGAACTCAGACAAAGAGTTGACAGGCTGGAGCGTACAGCGGCCAGTCTTGAGGGCGCGCTCAAGGCTGTGGCAGTGGTTGCGCCCTTGGTGTTCACCCTGTTAAACATAATCCTACGACTTGCGAAGCTCATCTAACAGTGTGGAGGTGTGTATGCGCACAGCGGTGGTTAGGACCACAATCTGGACTTTGATCGGTGTGGCAATCAACCTAGCATTCTATCTGATTAGGAGGTGATATGCAATGTGGACACGCGCAATCCTAAGTGGGGTCAAAACAGCTGTGGTGGTGGCAATCAGCGCAGGCCTGATTAGCCTGATCGACAGCCTGGTCCGAGTGTTGACCGGTGCTGATGTGCCCGCCTGGCTGGTGCCCTGGAGTCCAGCCTTGGTTGCTGTGGCTGGGGTTATCAAGGCGCTGATCAAGCGGCTGGAGTTGAGATATGTTGTGTCCGACCGACCTACCGAAAACTAACATCAGCCTACCCATTGGGAATGTATGGCTGGTCTACAAAACTGGCAACCGCTCAATCACACTGCCACAGGTATATGTAGCTGTTGTGTTCATCGAACCACTCACACAATTGCTACACGAGCTCAACAACAAGGCGGGTGTAACTCATCTCATAACATCAGGTGTGTACAACCTACGTAGGCAACGCAACAACCCCAAGCGGTGGAGCCAGCATGCTTATGGCACAGCTATCGACATTGCGGGTATGACAAGTAAGACCAGAGGGTTTGAGGTCTTAGTGGCCAAAGACTGGACAACCCCAAGGTGGCAAGCGCTGTGGCGGTTGCTGGAGCGGATATGCGAGCGCGCATCCAAGGGCTATAGGTATACCTACCTAACACCTGCTAACAGCCCACGGCTCCACAATGACCACATCCATTGGGGGATCTGGCCGCCTGGCGCTTGATTGGTTGTGTAGCTGAAGCAAGTGCGGAGGCCTGCACACACCGCTGTGGGCCTCCGCACCACACACATTGGAGTGTTTGGATGCATACATGTGTGAGAATCTCATATGAAATCTCATGTGGAAAATCACGAAAAATGATTGACTTTTCTGCGGAATTGGGAAAAATTTTTTGTGGAGGTGGATGATGATGGTCGTAAAGCCAAATATGAAAGTCGGTGGATTTGACATGCTGAGTGTGAGCGGACGTAACATCCGCTCTTATCTCGACGGGTGGACCGCGGAGACCTCTGTCATCGGATGGTCCGATGAGGGAGGGACCCGCCCTAGACTGGATTCCGCCGTTCTGCCTGATGGTGGTGGTGATCTCGAACCAGCAGGACGCGAGCGGCTCGGATGGTTGGTCTGGGGGCTCCATCAAGCGGGACAGCCCCAGGTGGATCTGCCTGATTACGGCACAGTTAGTCTAACCTGGGACCCGGCCACTGAAATATCTCAGCCAGAAGGTAGGGTTGATATGGCCCGGGTCGCAGTGTTTAGCCCAAGCCTGTGGCCAATTGCGGTGGTAAGGATCATCGAGCGGATGTACGATGATGACCTAACCCCAGTGTACTCGACGGGCACTTACCCGGCCACGTATATAGACATCGCTGTGCCGGGTTGTGCCAGGGCGGTTGATATTCGACAGTTCAAGGCCCGACTCACCCCAGGCGCCACCTACCTGGCTGTAATTCTTGACAGGTGGGCATCGTATTACCAGTCCAGCGGAAAGATCAAGTGTCTATTTGAGTACGGTGACCACCACGGAGGCAAGTATTGTGCGTTCTACAGACTCGAGGGTCAATGGACCCTCGATGTCTTCGCCCAGAAATCCGGCAGGCCTACAGATTCTTACCACCTTGCGGGCACTGCCAATTGGTGGATGGATTTCTCTGAAACCGAGCGGCGAATCCGCGCCGCGCAGGTTTAGGGTTGACAAAGGAGGGTTTGTGATGAAGCGCTTTGTGGTTGAACTCCCGGTGATGTATGAGATGACCTGCACGGATTGGGGCACCCATTACCCCCATATGTATGGTAAGGGGTATGTGTGTCCCGGCGCAGAAGGCGCCAAAGTCAAAATCTACAGGCTTCGACAGCCTGGATGCAATTACTTAGTGGTAGATGAATCAGGGCAATCCAGGTTTGTGGAGCAGGCGGCCGGCAGCGGTGGTCGGATTGTGGAAGTGACCGCAGAACCTGCCTTCACCATGGTCTGGCAGGGCCATCGTCAATTCTGTGAAGTATATCACACCCATCTACCCCACCACATGGGCGGCCGTGATTACTGCCCTGGATGGTCGGACGGGTCTGAACTCCTAATTGGTGAGCAGGTCTACCTGCTCCCGTTTGGAATTTGCTATTCGAAATTCGTGATTATTGCCGGGTCAAATAGGATTGAAACCCGGTGAAATCGGGAAAAATTTTTGTGGAAGGGGGCCCGAAAAATGAAGTACACTGTGCGACATTCTTGTGGACATAGCCAGGTTCATAATTTGGTAGGGCCTGGCAAGGAACGGGATCGAAAGATTGCTTGGTTGCAGACTCAAGTCTGCACAGATTGTTGGAAAGCGGGTCAGAAGAAGGCGGCGGAGGCCACGGCCACCCGGTACAACCTCCCCAGCCTAAAAGGCACCGAGAAGCAGGTAGCCTGGGCCATTCAGATTAGGGCGGATTACCTAAAATCCCAAATTGCCCGGATCGAGAATGACCCGCGGACTGAGGGTTACAGGCCCACTATGATTCAGGCACTTGTAGAGGCGGTGGCCTCGATAAGTGAGGCCTCCCGCTGGATCGACAATCGGGCCAATTTGACGCCGATAATCGCGCCGCTGTACGAGCAGGCTTATCAGCGGCTCCAGTCACAGAGTTGATTATCCAGCCAGGTATACTGGTCGCCTGCGCCAGTATGCCTGGCCATCATCGATCCACTTGGCGGTGGCCAGGTGGATGGATGATGGCCATGGGTTGGTCATAGGCTGGCCATCAAACAAAACGTGATAGGGAGGTAACACAATGCAAGTTGTTGTGATCAACGGTGAGTTTACCGGGAAGTGTCAGACCCCTGGGGGCCATTGGCCCCACTGGACCGAGGAGGGTTGGTGTCCAGGGCGGAGTGGACAAGGGATTGTGGTATACCACCATGCTCATGGTGTAATGGTGTTAGATCGTTGGGCTAACCGACTCGAGGAGGAGTACGATTACTTCCGGTCCAACGGGATGGATGTAGAGCTCTACGAATCCGATCTGGAGTCCGATTTATTGTACTTTGAGGGTACCAAGCGTCACTGTGGCAGTCTAACTCCACACCGTCCACATGTAATCGACACTTACCCCACAGTTAGATGGGGTAGGCTGGAGTACTACTGCCCGGGCACCGACGGTAATGGTTTGGTCATTGGTGAGGATGGATGGAGCGGTGATGCACAGGTACCGGCACGCAGTCGATTCAGAGTTGCAGTTCGCAGTGAGACTGGCTAAATCGACTGGATTGGTGCCTGCTTGTACAAGGCAGGCATCAATCCAGTTACAACACTTGGGGAGGTGCAATCCAATGATAGCGTTGCCTCGGTTGTTCCCGTTGGCCGATCCATCAGGATCAAAACAGTACCTGCTTACAATCAGCAGGGATTGGCCTGATGGTGAGAATGTACAGTTGGTAGCCTCTCATGACAGCCACCATGGACTAATCACACTGTGGACATCCGACCCCCACTGGAGGCTCCACACAGGCCAGTGGGTTGCGGGACCGCATCATATTACGATTAAGAAGGCCCTGCTTGCTCACTCGGACTCTTATGGAGTGGTGGGGTACGATCCACTGGCCGAGTTGCCACCTGATAGTGTAAGGGCCCTGGAGGCTTCAATCCACCAGGGCCTTGGCTTTCTAAGGTGGCTGGATTGTTGGGGTAGTCTAAATGCTGTACTCCACCTAGGATGGAGGGAGTACTTACTTGTTGTAGACCGGAGGTGATCAACTATGACTAAACAAATCCGACCCAACAGCCAATTATGGCAAGCTCGTAAGCTGGCCGGGTTCAGTCGGCGCAAGCTTGCCGAGGAACTTGGTATCACGGAGAAGGCGGTGGAGATCTGGGAGATTTTCTCAATCCCGCCTGCCCCTCAGATTGTTGAGAAAGCCAAGCAACTGCTTGGCGTGGACAATCTGGAATGAGCGGGCAGAGAAAACCAGTATGGCGCTGTATGCACTGTGGTTGGTGGGTAGTGCCAGGCGAATCCCCAACCGGGTGGGTGCACTGGCCGAGCATGGATCCAGTGACCTACCAATGTAGGCACTGTTTCAAACGTTACCTCCAACCACAGGCTTACTGTGAGTTGTGTGGACATTGGGAGGTGGACCCAGACCATGTGGCAGATTCTTATGAGCCATCCGCCTAACCACGTATGCGGCGGATGTGGGTGGTGCCACAATTGTGGCCGCGCGCTGAAGGCGGTGTGGGGCCCAGGGTCAGCCGTGCGTAGGTGCTATCACTGCGGTGCTATTGTACTGTACGAGGATGGCGCGCCCTGCCCCGAACCACCGGACGACTATTACTCATGGAGTGGTGGTGATGTCGATGGCAACCCGCTGGTACCTGGATGATCTGGATGGCTACGCAAACCTGTTGGTAGCTGTGGTGGATTCATGGAGACGTGCGATCCCGAGAGCAATCAGGCGGGTGCAACGGGTCATCCGCCGGTGGGGACCGGACCATCTAACAGTCGACGATTTGGTGGACGTCTGCTTCCCACTGAGGCATGCTGTGGTAATCAACGCCATTGCTTGTCGGATCGGGTTCAGCCCAGACACAGTGTGTAAACGGCTTATACACACACTGCCCGCCGACGTCCGCCTCGACAGGGAGCAATTGCTTGCCCAGCTACAAGCTCCAGAGGTGTTTGAACGCTTGGAGGGGAATGCCAAGCGTATGGTAGAGGAGGCCTACAGATGTGGGTTGTAGTCACTGGGGTTGAACACAGTGGGAAAACCACACAACTGATCAAGCAGGCATGTAGTCTGCAGGGCATCCATGTGGTGTACGCCCACTGTAGCGTATGGCCTGATCACTCACCGTTGGCGTACGAATGCTTGGTACCAGCCGCAGTGAGTAGGGATTGGTTGGTCATTCAGGATCGAGCCTGGATTGACGAATGGGTGTATTCGTACGCCCAATCCAGACAACCACATTTTGATTCAGAGATCGTGGAGTGGTGGATTGGTAGATTGCTTGCTTACGGTGGGGTTGCTTGTATCACTACAGTACCATACACCAAAATGCAACGTGGAGATCCACCGCTCCACCTGTGCCTTGAGCGCTACGAGGCCTGGACGCGTAAATACCCACATTGGCAATTGCTGGACCGGCCGTTTGACCTCGAGACGGCACACAAGCTGGTTGAGGAAGCAAGAGCACGATCCAGCGCCTCAGTCCATCTATTACCCCACTACACTGGACCAAGTAAGCCCATACAGATTGTGATTGGTGAGGACACCCAGATCGATCAATCTGTCTCCAGGTGTGCAATCCCGCTGTGGAGCAAACGCCCACTCATCTGTGAGGTGCCACCAAAGGAATGGCCGCACACAGCATGGGCACACACGGTCCCAGGTAGTGTGATAGCGTCATCCACCTGGAGTACAACATCTCTTTGTTGGCTCAAAGGTGGAGCAATCAAGGCCCAGCTTGGTACGATTGATGAAGGCGCCGATGAGGGCATAATCTAATGTGGAGGTGATAACATGCGCAAAGAACTTTCGATCGACGAGTTCAAGGCTGTGTTGGACAGATATATCGACACAGCCACACGCTATGAGGCCGCAAACAAGGCATGGGAGGATCTCATGACTGCTAGAGAACAGGTCAAGCGTGAGATTGCTAACTCTGTAACACCCGAGGACTTCATCAAGAAGCGGCTGGAACTCAGAAAGCTGGAACAACAGCAGGCTGAGATCGACCGTCCTTTGCACGATTATCAGCGTGCAAAGGAAGAGTTGAAAGCCTGGTTTGCGGATGTCGACAGAGCTACAATTGTTGTACCCGACAAACGGGTGAGGATCGAGTATAACAACGGGTTGCTCACACTGAGCACCCTACCAGAAGAAAGCAAGGAGGAAGCCAACGATGGAAGCGAAGGAACTGGGGTTTGACACCACTCTTGGGATGGACGAACTCTCACTGCCCAGGATTAGACTGGTGCAGGCCATGTCAGCGGAGGCTGTTGAGGGCACTGCCAAACCCGGAGAATGGGTAATGCCGGATGGTACTCGACAGCCCGAAGTTAGCGGTGTAGTGTTGGGTGTACGCAGATTGCGCTACTACCGCAAGGATGGTGAATTGCTGTGTAGTTCAATCGGTGGGCAAGCAGGAGTGGGTGACCCTGGCGGTGACTGTACAGCCTGCCCGCTTGGTAAGTGGACGGATGATGGTGACAATCGTGTTCCACCTGCCTGCACTCTGATGTACGAGTACTTACTGTCCGGTGATTACGGGGTTGCCACAGTCCGGATCAACACTAGATCTGCTGGAGCCACTGCACATCAACTCAATACACAACTCCATCTGTTTGGCGCAGGCTGTGTCGAGGTAACGATTGGCAGCCAGCTCATCCAGAAGCCTCAACGGAGGTATTACATCCCTCGGATTGTAGCTATCAGGCCAACAACGACCAAGCGTCCAGCTGGTGAGTTGGCCGAGCCGTTTGAGGAGGAGTAACACAAAGCTGGAGTGGGGTGCACCTGCGCTCCACTCCAGTCCATCCACCATAGGAGGATCGACAATGAGACGTATACTTGCCATTTGCTTGTTTGCACTGTCTACCACAAAACTTTATGGTGCCACGCCCTGGATTGAAGCCATCAAGGCAACCAAGCATCCAGTGTCACGCCATTACCTGATCGCCAGTTACTGGAGCTGGAGGGAGGCCGTTAGATGGCACAGCCCCACCAATCGTAAATGGGCGCTCTCCGAACTTGCTGTAGCCATTGAGGCAACCAAGCGTTTTGATCCAGCCAACAAAACTGCACTCCAGCTGATGGGTCAGATTCAACAGGAGGTTGCCAAATGAGACCAAGTTGGGACGAGACATGGCTTGAGGTTGCCAAGGTGGTTGCCAAACGATCCACCTGCCCTCGGAAGCAGGTAGGCGCAGTGCTTGTGGATGCGCACAACCGTGTGGTTGCAACTGGCTACAACGGCGCGCCAAGCAAATCGCCGCACTGCTGTGACGTAGGATGCATCATTGACCCGGCAACTGGTAGCTGTCTGAGGGCGATCCATGCTGAAGTAAACGCCCTGATGCAAGCAGGTGAGCGTGCCAGAGGGTGTACCCTGTATATGACACTTGCGCCATGCTGGCGATGTGCGACCATGATTGTCCAGGCAGGTGTGCGCAAGGTTGTGTTTGCTGAGGTCGGGGAACACTCTGACTCAGACCATTTCCTTGAGTCCAATGGAGTGGAGGTTATCAGATATGGAGGCTAGACCGCTTGTTGTATCCAAAATGACTGAACGTCCATTCATCGCCAACTACCTGGCTGAGGAAATTGGAGCTGTGGACCATCTCCACTACACGGAGAACCCGCTTACCTGTCAGTGGGACAAGTATGACCTACTGATCTATGAATCACCACATGTAGGCTCACAAGTCGAGAAGGCCACTGGTTGGAACGGGTTGCTGTGGCAGTATGAAGCACTCCGCAGGCAGATCCCAATAATCTACTTCATGCCCGATGTGTTAAACAACCACGAAGCGCGCCTACCGTTGATTACCAAGCGTGAGCCTGAGAACCCATGGGTGATCCAGTGTGGTCTGGGGTTCGCAAAACGGTACGGGTTAGACGAATCCTGGGTCACAGGGCCAGGCACAGCCATCCGCTACATGACTTACCAGGCGCACATTGCTTGTATGCCTGGACCGCCTATCATCCAATCGGTACATTATAAGTGGGAACAGGAGTACGCAGAGTGGGTGGCCAAGCATAAAGATGGATTCTGTGCTGAGCGGATCTATTTCTATGATCCCACTTGGCCCTTGGTGGATGACTTACACAGACTGCTCGACCAACACCGCAAGCCAGCACTTGCTCTGTTCGGGGACGAACGTGAGCCTGCTTGGGTAATAGACGCACTCAGAGTTGGCAACCAGAGAGCGATTGACAAACAGATCAAAGGCAAGCTTACCTGGCAGATCTGGAGATATGGGGCGGCAGGTTACCGCAGGATCCCAGCGCTTGAGCTGTTCACATCGATCTTACCCTCAGCAGAAGGTACATTGTACTGGGCGGAGTGTGTGGCTACGCCCCCTGGCCATTACAGGCTCAGGTTGTACATGTCCTCAGTTGCGGGTACAGTAATGGCCAGGGTTGTAGATTCGTTCGAGTTCTTGGCCATACCAATCGATCTCATGCCAACTTGTGAGGATGTGGAGCGAATCTACAGCGAACAAGGGTCTGAGGCGCTCCGTGAGATATCACACAAGCAGTATGAGGCTGTGATGTCGATTGCCCCGCCAAGGGAGCGGTTTATAACCGAGATTTGGCCACGGTGCCTGGATTACGCATACCGATTCTGGTTCGACACTGAGCAAGGGCAAGCTTTGATGCGGAGGATGGAGTATGTTAGACCTGTATAACCCCACAATCGATTGTTTGGTCAGAGAAATTGACAACCATGCGGTTGGCACCACACATGCCCGGGGACTGCCAACCAGAGAGGTACAAGGCGCGCGCTTGGTGTGGTCACTGCTTACCACTCCATACAGACACGGAATGGCAACCAAGCTTGGGCTGTTGGAGGGCTGGTTTATGATAGCGGGTGTATTCAATCTGGATAGTGTGGTCAAGGTGGCACCCAAAGCTGACCCCACCCTGTTCGGCCCAATGGCACAGTACGGCCCAAGGCTGGCCCACCAATGGCCTAGAGTTGTACACGCACTGAAATCGGACTCATCCAGTAGGCGCGCAGTTATGGTGCTCCCAAGGTGGACCGAGACCGGGACCGCCGACTGTCCATGTACAGTGAGTGTGCAGTTTTTGATTCGCAACGGGTTTTTGGACACTTATGTGTACTACAGATCATGGGATGTGGGATGGGGATTGCCGTACGACACCCTGTCAATCTCACTGCTTGCACAGACCACCGCTCGATTACTCGACGTTCTGCCCGGGAACTTGGTAGCATTCGCTTGCTCACTCCACTATTACTTGGACAAGCGGGATATCCTAGCTGGTTCGGATTACCTGACAATCGAGTTCTCAGACTCATTGGTGGCATGCAAATCAATCAAAGACTGGCGGCTGGTTGCAAGCAAGGTGGTTGTTGATCCCGCAGAAATCACCAACTACACCCGGGTGCTCAGGACGCCTGCCGAACATGTGGAGGGATGGGTCCATGCTACGATCGACTGATTCTGAACGGATCATCAAGGATCCGGTGCTTGCGTCTCAGGTGTACAAGGGTGTACGCACGCTTGGTATCGACCTGGAGACTACAGGCCTGGATTACCCCAGAGCACGTATAGCAGTTGTGTCGATTGCGGCACCCGACCTGCCTCCAGCTGTCATCCAGATCAGCCCTCCTGATCAAATCCCAGTGTGCCTGAGGGATGTACTTGCGCAGGCTCACTGGGTCGGGCACAACATTACCAATTTTGATATACCATTCCTCTGGAGGCTTGGCATCAGCCCAGTGCAAGGTTGGTCTGACACCATGATCCTAGAACAACTGGTCCTAACTGGTAGACGTGGGGTTAGCTTTGCGCTTGACCGTACGCTTACTCGGAGGGTAGGAGTTGAGATCGACAAAGCGCTGGGTAGGAACTCAGTGTGGGGTGGATTGTATCTAACCGCCGACCAATTGGCGTATGCCGCCAATGATGTGAGGTGGTTGGTGCCGCTGTGGGAGAACCAGCTTGACCTGATCAGGCAGTATAATCTGACTGACTCCTGGGAGTTGGAACGCAAATGCCAAATTGCCACAGCGTATATGCGATACAACGGTGTGCCCATCAATCTGGCAAAGCTACAGTCATTTATCAGATCTGTAGCAGGCGAACGTGCACGGCTCCACACCGCCCTGCTTGCCAAATACCAGCTCCAGAACCCAGCATCCCCACAGCAGGTTAGTGCAGTCGCACGATCACTTGGTTTGATCCTACCCACCACACGCCATGAAACCCTACTCAGTTGTATGGCGGAGTTGCCGCATGATCATCCCGCAAGGGAATTCCTCGCCCAGGTAACAACCTACCGATCACTCACCCGCCAGATGATGTATGACTCCGATTGGTGTGGCAAGTATGTAATCAACAACAGGGTGTATCCCAGCTACCTCCAGCTCGGAGCTGATACGGGCAGGTTCACCGCGCGGGAGCCCAACATCCACCAGTGGATAGCCAGCATGCGCGGGA
>Ga0209162_1000601_pt1 | contig 38955 bp, 32 predicted proteins | sample YNPNPMetaG_FD_187121 | JGI IMG/M metagenome (GOLD analysis project Ga0209162, IMG submission 187121) | Anoxygenic and chlorotrophic microbial mat microbial communities from Yellowstone National Park, USA - YNP NP MetaG (SPAdes) (version 2) ...
AAGCTCGCAGTACGCGAAGTAGGGCGAGCTTCAGCTCGTCCGTGGGATGCGAGCTAAAGCTCGCAGTACGCGAAGTAGGGCGAGCTTCAGCTCGTCCGTGGGATGCGAGCTAAAGCTCGCAGTACGCGAAGTAGGGCGAGCTTCAGCTCGTCCGTGGGATGCGAGCTAAAGCTCGCAGTACGCAAGGAAATGCACACGGATATGGACGACGAGCCTCTGCTGCTGGAAGCCCTGGCGCGGCTGAACGAAATCGGCGGCCGCATCAACGCGCTGACCGGCAGCGAAGATGCGCGCGCCGAGGCCACGCTCCAGTTGATCGTCGAAAGCGCCATTCGGGTAGTGCCCGGATCGGCCGCGGTGCTCTACGCCTATGACCGCCGCCGCGGCGCGTTCGATCCGGTGTCGCGCGTGTCGGCCGGCGAATGGTTGGGGAACACGGCCGAAGAGCGCGCTCGCATCGAGGACGACGAGCCGCGCGCCGACGGCCTCGGCATGCGCGCGATCAGCCAATGCCGGCCGGTGCTCTCCTACGAAGAGCCGACGCCGGGCATCCATCCGGCCAAGCTGGCGGCCGGCGCCCGAGTGCTCGCCTGCTTCCCGCTGGTCGTGGCCGGCGGGCCGATCGGCGTGCTCTACCTCTACCTGCGCGAAGAGCGGCGCTTCACCGGGCTCGAGCTGTTGTTGCTCAGCGTGTTCGTCAACCAGGCCGCCATTGCCCTCTACCACGCGGAACAATTGGGTGCGGTGCAGCGCGAGCTGGCCCGCCGCGCCGACGAGCTGGCCCGCCTGCGCCGCGCCGGCCTCCTGATCTCCTCGCGGCGCCGGCCGCAAGAGACCCTGGAAGCGATCTTGCAGATGGCCCTGGAGGTGACCGGCGCGAAGTACGGCATTCTCCGCCTGGTGGACCGGCGACATCAGTTCCTGATCACGCAGGCGGTGGCCGGCGAGCGGCTGGACCGGCCGGCCGTCGAAGCTCTGCCGCTCAACGCGACCAGCATCACGGGGTGGGTGGCGCGCACGCGGCAACCGCTCAACATCGCCGACGTGCAGACCGGACCGTGGGCCCGCCTCTACTATCCGCTCGACTACTCGCTGGAGATGCGCTCGGAGCTGGCAGTGCCCCTCATCGGCGCGGGCGGCCGGCTGGAAGGGGTCCTGAACCTGGAAAGCCCGCAGGTCGCCGCGTTCAGCGAGCAGGACAGCCATCTGTTGCAGGCGTTTGCCACCCAGGCCGTGATCGCCATCCAGGAGGCGCGCCTGTTGGACGCGTTGCAGGAAGTCGCGGCCCGCCTGCTGGTCGAGCCGTGTCAGGTCGTGTTGGAGCGGCTGGTCGAGCTGGCCTGCGATCTGCTGAACGCCAGCGCCAGCGCCATCTGGACGTTGCGCGATGAGGCGTTGGTATTGGCGGCGGCCAGCGCCGGCTACGCACGCGGAGATCGGCTGTCGCTGCACGGTAGCTTGACCGGCCAGGCGGTTTTGCGTCGCATGGCCGTGACCAGCGACGACGTGCGCACCGATCCGCGCTTCGAACATCCTGAGCTGGCGCGTGCCCACGGCTGGACGCGGGCGCTCATCGTGCCCCTCACTCCGGCGCCGGCGGCCGGCTCAGAGGCTCCGCGCGGCGAGGAAGAACCGGTCGGCGCGTTCAGCGTCTATGGCACGGCCACCGCGCCCGAGGAATTTGCGGCCAGCGACTGGGACAAGAAGGTGTTGGGCATCCTGGCGCACTACGCGGCCCTGGCGCTGCAAAACGCCACGCGGCAACAGGCGCTGCGTGAGGCACAAGAAGCCCGCGCCGTGGCCGAGACGTTCGCCGTCATGGGCGATATCGCTTCGAACCTCCTGCACCACCTCAACAACAAAGTCGGCACGATTCCGGTGCGCGTCGAGGGCATCCAGGACAAATGCGCCGAGGCGGTTCGCCAGAACCCGTACCTGGCCGCCAATCTGAGCGCCATCGAGCACGCGGCGCTGGAGGCCATGGCCTCGGTGCGCGAGCAACTGGCCTTGTTGCGGCCGATCACCCCGGCGCCGGTGCAGGTCGGCGAGTGCGTGGCCCTCGCGTTGGAGCGCGCCCGGCTTCCGGCCCAGATCAAGGTGGAGGTCGCCGGGCTCGGCGACCTGCCCCCTGTCGCCGCGCACCAGGAGAGCCTGGTGCTGGCGCTGGTCAACCTGCTTCAGAACGCGGCCAATGCCATGGGCGACGCGGGCCGGATTGCCATCTCCGGCGCGGCCCGGCCGACGTGGGTTGAGCTGAGCGTACATGATTCCGGCCCGGGCATTCGGCCCGAGCTGTATGACCGCATCTTTGAGTTCAACTTTTCCGGACAGCCCGCCGGCAGCCGAGGCAACCTGGGCTTCGGCCTCTGGTGGGTCAAGACGTTGATGACCCGTCTGGGCGGCTCCGTCAGCGCGGAGAGCGATCCCTCCGGCCGCGGCGCCACCTTCTACCTGCGCCTGCCGCGCGTTCAGGGGTAGGATGATGACCGATCCTCCTCGTGCATTGATCGTCGAAGATAGCCCCGCGTGGCAGGAGATCCTGGCCGAGATCCTGGCCGACGAGGGGTTGGCCGTGGATACCGCGAGCAACTTCGAGGCCGCGCTGGCCCAGCTTCGCGCCGAAGCCCATCGCCTGGCCGTGATCGATCTCTCCCTGGAAGGGCATCGCCCCGGCCAGAACCAGGATGGATTGCAGGTGCTGGCCGCCGTGCGCCGCCACGATCCGGGATGCGTCGCCATCCTCCTCTCCGGCTACGCGACCGTCGAGGTGGCCGTTGCCGCGCTGACGGAGCACGGCGCCTATACCTGTTTGCGCAAGGAGATGTTCCGCCGCGCGGAGTTCCGCGCGGTCGTCCGCAAGGCCCTGGCCGTGGCGCCGGTTGCCCTTCCTGCGGATCGGCCCGCGCCGCCGGCCGTCGCCTCTTTGCCCCCCGCCCCCGCCGAAGGCGCGCCGGCCGTCCTGCTCGTGGAAGACGATGCCGGCTGGCGTTCTATCCTGGTGGATCTTCTGGCCGAAGCGTCTTATCAGGTGCGCACCTGCGCAAGCTATGGCGAGGCGCTCGGCCACCTGCGTCGTCCGCCCTGGGCGCTGGCCGTCGTGGACCTGGGCCTGGCGAGCTCGCTCGACGCGGAGGCGAACCGCGACGGCTATCGCGTGTTGGCCGCCGCGCAAGAGGCCGGCGTGCCGGCGATCGTGGTCAGCGGCGTGGCGACGCCGGCCGACATCGAGTACGTGTACGCTACGTATGGGGTCTTCGCCTGCATCGAGAAACAGGCCTTCGACCGGTCGGCCTTCATGCGCACCGTCGCCGATGCCATCGCGGCCGGTCGGGCCCGGCCGGGCCAACTGGCGGGCCTCACCCCGCGCGAGCGGGAGGTGCTGGCGTTGCTGGTGCAGGGATTGGCGAACAAGGAGATCGCCCGCGAGCTGGTGATCTCGACCAATACCGTCAAGCGCTATCTGAAGTCCATCTTCGAGAAGCTGGGCGTGGAGAGCCGCGCCGCTGCGGTGGCCGTTGCGCTCGCCGCGGGCATGCCGACCTCGCCACGCCGCGGGCGAGAGACCGCGACGGGTACTCTTGCAAGGGAGAAACCATGAACAAAGCTCAAAAAATCCAACTGATCCGCGACACGGGCGTCATTGCCATCATGCGCGCCCAGAGTTCCGACCAACTGATCGCCGCGGCCGACGCCATCCGGCAGGGGGGCGTGCGGGCCATCGAAGTGACGATGACCACGCCCGGCGCGCTGCGGGTGATCGAACAGGCGACCGCCCGCTACGGCGACGACGTGCTTTTCGGCGCGGGCACCGTGCTCGACGCCGAGACTGCGCGGGCCGCGATCCTGGCCGGCGCGGGCTTCATCGTCGCGCCCACCCTCAGCTTCGCCGTGATCGAGCTGTGCCGGCGCTACAATATCCCGGTCATCCCCGGCTGCTATACGCCGACCGAGCTGCTGGCGGCCTGGGAGGCCGGCGCGGACCTCGTCAAGCTCTTCCCGGCCGATGTGGGCGGCCCGGGCCTGGTGAAGGCGATCCTGGCGCCTTTGCCGCAGCTCCAGATCGTGCCGGTGGGCGGCGTTGACCTGACCACCACGGCCGACTTCATTCGCAGCGGCGCGGTGGCCGTCGGCGTGGGGAGCAGCCTGATCAACCAGAAGCTGCTCGACGCGGGCGACATGGCCGAGCTGACCCGCCGCGCCGCGGCGTTCATCGCGGAAGTCAAGAAGGGGAGGTCGTAGCGCAGAAGCGGCCCGGCTCACCGCCGCAGGGCTTCGGCGCAGGAGAAGAGGGCCGCGGCAAGAAAACCGGCCGTGCCCACCAGAAATCCCCATCCCGGCGGCAACGTCCGGCGGTAGAGTGCCTCGATGCCCGGGTGCACCTGCAAGAAGCCCCAGGCCGGCGCGATGGCCGCCGCCAGGCTGAGCAGCAGGATGATGATCAGGACGAGCCGGTTCGGCAGGTAGCGGGTGATCAGCGCGGCAGGGACAAGGAGCCAACAGACAAGTATGGCGATGACCTGCAGGCGGAATTCGGGCTGGAGGAGGACGGCGGGGCTCCAGGCCGGCGGAAGCATGGCGGCCGCCAGCGGCAGGCTGATCAGCGCGAGCAGGACCCGGCTCCAACGCGGCAGGTTGCGCCGGCCGGCCAGCAGGCCGGCCGAGACGCTGGCGGCAAACAGGGGCAGATAGAACAGCTCGCGCATGAGCACCACCCGGCCGGCGATCACATCGGGCAGGAACTTGACATATTCCGCCAGATCGAGGCCGATGATGACCAGCCCGGCGGCCTTATGCGGCACCCACGGCCCATAGTAGCCGATTACGCCGAGTGCCAGCAGCGCGGCGAGGACGGCCCAGCGGAGCCGTTCCCAGCGCCGGCGGCGTTGCTCGCCGAGATAGATTGATGCCATGTCGCCCTCCTCAAGCCGCGGCGGCCCGGTACGCCTCGAGCAAATCGCTTGCCGAGCGCTGCCAGGTAAAGCGTCGGGCCTGGACATAGCCGCGCTCGATCATCTGCCGGCGCAACGTCGCATCGCCAAGCGCCCGCATCAGCGCATCGGCCAATCCGTCCACGTCCTGCGCGTCGACGAGGAGGGCGGCCGGACCGGCGGCTTCCGGCAGGCTGGAGTTGTTGCCGGCCACCACCGGCGTGCCGCACGCCATCGCCTCCAGCACCGGGATCCCGAACCCCTCATACAGCGAAGGATAGGCCAACAGATCGGCCAGGGAATAGAGCGCAGGCAGATCGGCATCGGCCACGAAGCCGGGAAAGATCACCTGACCTTCCAATTTCTCGCGCTCGACCTGCTCGAAGATCGCTTCGTACAACCAGCCGGGCCGGCCGGCGATCACCAGGGCATGGTCGAGGCCGGTGGCCCGGCGCATCTGCGCGAACGCGCGGATCAGGCCGACGAAGTTCTTGCGCGGCTCCAGCGTGCCGATGCCCAGGATAAAGCGCGGGGGCAGACGATAGCGCGCCCGCACGGCCGCCAGTTGATCGGGATCTTCGACGCGACGGAAGCGCGGCTCCACCGCGGGCGTCACCACGCTGATCTTCTCGCCGTCTACGCCGAGCAGCTCCATCAGGTCGCGCCGCGTGCTCTCCGAATCGGCCAACACGCGAGCTGCGCGCGCCACCGAACGGGGCACGACGCGCTCCAGGAAGGCGCGCAGGCCGGGATCGGCGCAGTGGGGCAGGCGCAGGAACGACAGATCATGGATCGTCACGATGCCGCGCGGCCGGCGCAGGGGCGGCAGCGCGAAGTCGGGCGCGTGGAACAGATCGCAGGCGCCCGTCAGCAACTCGGCCGGCGCCGGGATGTGCAGGCGATGCCAGGCGACCGTCAGCCAGCGAGCCGACAGCGAGCTGCAGCGGATGACGAAGTTCGTCGGCCAGTCGTCGGCCGGCGGTCGTTCGCCCGCACAGAAGAGGATGTAGCTGTTCTGGCGGTCCATCCCGGCAAGCGCCGTCACCAGCCCGCGCGTATAGCGGCCGATGCCGGCCCCCTGTCGCAGAGCGGGCGTGTAATCGATCGCGATCTTCACCTACTGAATCCCGCGGTACGTCCAGGCACGATTGACGAAATAGTTCCAGAAAAGCACGATGCCGATGGCGATGATCTTCGCGGCCAGATACGCGGGCGGATCGGGCAACGCCAGGGCGAACACCGGATGGAGGCCGAGCACCACCAGCTCGTTGATCCCCAGGCCGATCACGTTGACCACCACGAACTGAGCCAGCTGGCTGGTCAGGGGCCGTTGGCGGCTCTCCGGAAAGGTCCACAGGCGGTTCCAGGTGAAATTGCTCAGCACGGCCACGGTGAAGCCCAGCCCGACGGCCACTTCGAGAGGCAGGCGCAACACCTCGCGCGAGAAGGTGAGGACGGACAGGTCCACCACCATGCCGATGGCGCCCACGGTAGCGAACTTCAAAAAACGCACCAGCTCTTTGGGCCGGCGCTCCAGCCCAAAGCGATTGATCACCGGCAGCCGCACGGCCCACGCCAACAGGGGCGGCAGCCGATACTCGGACGAAACGACCTGTTCAGTCAAGCGATCCATGCTCCTGATTCACAGCCCCCGCCAGGTCCACAGGCGGTTCGCGCCGAAGTTCCAGAAGAGCGCGATGCTACTGGCGGTCGCCTTGGCCAGATTCCAGGCCAGGCCGGCCGTGAAGAGATGTTGCCACACGAGTGCGTGGCTTCCGAGGAAGATCAGTTCGTTGATGGCGTAGCCCCCCAGATTGACCAGAAAGAACTGCGCCAGTTGGGCATCGAACGGACGTTGCCGGCTCTCCGGCACGGTCCACATTCGGTTCAAGATGAACGTGTTCAACACGGCGATCGTGAACGAACACGTGTTGGCGAGCCAGGCCGGCAGATGGGCGACGAAGATCAGAAAATTCAGGACGCTGAAGTCAACAACAAAGCCCCAGGTGCCGACCATGGCAAAGCGCAAGAATCGTCCGATCTCGCGTCTTCCCCGGCCGGCCAGCAGTCCGTTCAAGCGTACGGTCAGAAACGTCAAAGCGATGCCTCGATCTCATTCCATGGCGATGCAGCCGAGCAGCAACGCAAGCTGAAGCTGCATGTGTTGCACAAACAGATTGTCGAAAATGTTGTGCGCCGTCAGATAGGCCAGCGTGCCCAGAACGCCGAGCGCCAGCCCGGCGCGGTATCTCTCGGCAATCCGCGATCGGCGCCACGCCAGAAATCCCATGGCGATCCACAGCGCGACGAACATGCCCGCGCCGATGATTCCTGTTTCGGCCAGAAAGTTGACATAAATATTATGCGCGTGACCTAACGGCTCATACCAGTGGGGCAGGGCGTAGTGCTCGTAGGCGGCCGCGTAGTTGCCGATCCCCACGCCCAGCCACGGATGATCGTCGAACATGGCGAGACCTGCTCGCCAGTGGGCCACACGCTCCAGGACGGCGAAATTCTCGTCGGTGATCTCGGTGCGCGCCGGATCGGGCACCGACACATAGTTGCCCAGATCGCTCACGCGGCTCGCGATGGCCGGGGGCAACCATCCCCAGCCGGCCGTCCACAGGATGGCAGCCATCGCTGCGGCCGCGGCGATGGCGAGCAGGGCCGTGCGTCGTGTGCGCGCTCCGACGACAACCACGAGCGCCAGGCCGAGCGCCAGCCATCCCCCGCGCGACCAGCTCATCCCGATGCCGGCGGCCAACAGGATGGCCGTCCCTCCGCAGGCGGCTCCGATGATCAGATGCTCCGGCCGGCGCGTTCGCCGCCACTGGACTAGGGCCGCCAGCGCAAGGCTCGCGGCCACCGGCGCCAGATAGCCCAGGTACCCGGCGTAGGGGTTGGGCTGCTGGAATGTCCCGTAGGCCCGCATGAAGCGTCCGCCCAACAGGAACGCCGACGGCCCGATGCGCGCCAGGAACTGATAGGCGCCGAGGGCCACCTGGCCGATGCCGGCCAGAAGCAGGGCCGCCACCACCCACCAGATCTGGCGGCCGCGCACCATCTGGGTTGTCAACGCGTAGAGCAGGACGAACTCTGCCCATTTGAGCAGCTCGGGGATCCCTTCGCGCCACGAGGAAGCAACCCCCAGGCTGAGGGCCAGGATCCACAGAAAGCCGCCGAAGGCGCCTGTCAACGGTGGCAGGCGAATGACGATCTCGCGCTGGGCCACCTGGCGGGCCAACCAGCCCGCGAACGTTGCGGCTACGAGGAGGTCCACACCGTCCATGCCGGCCAGCGGCAATGCCATCAGCTTCCCATAGGGGATGATCAGCGCCAGGACAACCAATCCCGCAACGGGCCAGATCGCGATCGCGATCGCCAGACCGCCGGCCGCCAGCAAAATAGTCGCCAGTTCGAGCGGCGCCCAGGCGATCAGCGCGGCCAGACCGGCCAGTCCTGCGCCGCCGAAGAGCCAGCCGACGCACGTCGAGCCGATCGCGCCGGCTCGACGTGTTGTGCGCGCCTCGATCATCGTGATTTCCTGCCTCTCGGCATATTCGACCTCAACCAAACGAAATCATGATACGGCAAAGCCCACATGTTGTCAATTGCCGATCCTGTGATATACTCAGTAGATCACAATTTTGCTGCTCCAAGCCGGTCTGTGACCGGCGGTCGGGGGTCACAGACCCCCTCTGAGCTTGAATCTGTGATCTACTGATACTGGTGCCATTTCATCCGGGATGGCTTCCCGGCGGCTCAGATCAACTTGTGCGTAGAAAGGGGATAGAAGGAATGGCGAAAAGAGCGCAGATGCCGAAGGCTTCGAGCGTGGGCCAGAAGGCGCGGACGGTCGCAAGACGACCTTCCGGCGCGCCCGTGGTGTTGTGGGTGGTGATCGGCGCGGTGGTGTTGGTGGTGATCGGCGTGATCTTGCTTCAGATGCAGTCCCTGAATCGGCCGGTTGCGACCAGCGGCCGCCTCACGGAGGGGACGAGCTGGGGCCCGGCCGATGCGCCGGTGAAGATCGTCGAGTATGCGGACTTCGGATGCACCTATTGCCGGCTGTTCGCTTTGAACCAGGGGAAGCTCCTGCGAGAAGAGTACGAGAAGACAGGCAAGGTGCGGTTCGACTACAAGAGCTTCATCATCGAAGGGCCGAACACGCGCGAGGCGGCCAATGCGGCCTATTGCGCGGCCGATCAGGGGCGATTCTGGGACTACTACGAGGTGCTCTTCAATCGTTCGGGTACCGGGCCGGTAGAAAGCGTTTTTTCGCGGACGGCGCTCAAGAACTACGCCGCGCAGATCGGCCTGGATACGGCCCAGTTCGGTCGTTGTGTAGATAGCGGGCAACACATCCCGGATGTCCAGGCGCAACATACGGAAGGCGCCCGGCTCGGCGTGCAGGCGACGCCGACCTTCTTCATCAACGGGCAGATCGTCCAGGGGGCGGCGCCCTACGAAGAGTTCAAGGCCATGATCGAGGCAACGCTCAAGTCGGTTGGCTCGTAAAGCGTCGTGGCGCACGTTGCCAGCTTGCGCCTTCTTCAATCAACCCGGTCGTACAGGGGCCAAAACGCAAACCGCGTTTGGCCCCTGTCGTTTTTGCTAGTTTTATGCATTTTATTTGGTTTCGTGTAGTCATTACACTACAACCCATACAAAAAATCAACTTCTACAAACCTCCAAAAGTTTCATTACGCGCAATAAACGACGTACCGGGCCCTTGAGAGGAGGCCCGGTACGTCACGACGCGTAAACTCACAATGAATAGATCACATGTACTTGCCGATCAATAGAGCCAAATGCGCCTTCACGGCAGGGGGAATGCGGCTGCGATCCGTGATGATCGCGTCGCGCAAGGCATCAGCGTAAGGGGAGGGGGGTGCGTCGTGCAACATGGCGACCGCGTTGACGACTGCGCTGCGGGCCACGTCGGCATTGGCCAGCAACTGACGCACCACCATTTCGACCGTGACCGGCGCTTCGGTCTCGTGCCACACGTCGAAATCGGTCACATGCGCCATTGTCGCGTAGCTCATGCCGGCCTCGCGCGCCAGGAACGCCTCGGGCACTGCCGTCATGCCGATGATCGCGAAGCCCATTCGCTGGAAGAAGAGGCTCTCGGCCTTGGTGCTGAAGCGCGGGCCCTCGATGGTGACGAACGTGCCCCCGCGGTGTACTGTGTGGCCGGTCTGCTCTACGGCGCGGGCCAAAATCTCGCTTAAAGTCGCGCAAAACGGCTCGGCAACCGACACGTGTACGACGATTCCTCCGGTGCCGGCCTCCGGGTCGTCGAAGAAGCTCAGCGGCCGCAGCCGCGTGCGGTCGAAAATCTGATCCGGAATAACGATGTCTCCCGGCCGATAAGTGGGTTGCAAGCTGCCGCACGCGCTGATCGAAATGAGGTATTCGACCCCAAGCATCTTGAACCCGTAGATGTTGGCCCGGCTGTTCAGCTGTGTCGGACTGATGCGATGTCCGCGGCCATGGCGCGGGAGAAAGGCGACCGGCTCTCCGCCGATCTTGCCGACGATGTAGGCGTCGGATGGCGCGCCGAAGGGAGTATCCAGCCACACCTCGTGCACATCCGTGAGCTGGCGCATATCGTATACGCCACTGCCGCCGATGACTCCGATGCGAACCTTTTCCATGTTTTGCATTTCCTTTCCTTCCAATCGGCTACCAGGGCACGCCTGGACAGGTATCTACATGGGCATGGACGCCCAATCGCTTGATCATCCGCACGCGATCCCACGCCGTGTCCAGGATCCCGTCGTGGATCGCCCAGGAACGCCCGCGAACTGTATCGGCCAGCTCTGGCCGGCGAAAAGGCGATGACCCGTCGAGCAAGGCGCGCAGAGTGCCGTTTGGCGCAAAGCCCGCGGCAATCGCCTCCATGCGCTCTTGGCCGACCAGATAGCTGAAGCCGAAACGCTCGAAGAGAACGGCCGTATGGTAATAAAGCGGCTGCACCACGAAGCTGGTGCGGTTTAGACATAGCATGAACGTCTCCATGCGCTCAAGCGCCTGATCGAACTCGCCAAGCCCACGACGAATCTGGCCGGGCGCCAGACCGTGATTCATGGCTTCGATCTCGGCCGCGATGTTGCGCCGTGCAACGCCGCGCAGGGTCGGCTGGCCGTCGGGCATGATATCTATGTCGTAGCGAGGCCCCAGTGGATCCTGAAGCGTCAGCCAGTTCACCTCGATCTGATTGTACGGCGTGTCGCTGATCTCGATCTCAACCATCGGATCGCGGGCGTCTCCGCGATGATAGATCTCGAGCCTCATGCTCTGTTCGGAAGCCGCAAAAGTCGTGCGGATCACCGGCAGGCCCTGCGGATCGAGCAACGTAACGGGATCAACCCCGAACTGCACCAGCCGGCCGATCGGCAAGAAGATGCGCAGCAGAAGCCGCTGTCGTTCCGGCTCCCAGTGCATGACTTCTCGCAAGGCGATCGGCCGCGCGTCGGCACGAGTCCAGGCCGATGCATCGAGCCGCGGCTCATCGGATCGAGGAGGCGCCTTGGCGCCAACGTTGGCGGAAAGACTCGGCAGGCGTACGAGATCGTTCATGGAAAGCCAAAATCGGGTTCAACGCCGGCCTCGTCGAGCACCTGGCCGACCGCCTCGACGAGCTGGCGATGCGCCACGCCGTTGCTGGCGATCAGGCCGAAGCGCCGGAAGACGTCCGGCTGGTTGTATGACAATGGCCGGTTCCAGCAGTCGGTCATGACGCCGCCAGCTTCACGCAAAATGACCTCTGGCGCGCAGGTGTCCCACTCGCGCGTGCCCGGATTGGGATGAATATAACAATCGGCCTGACGACGAGCGATCAGTCCGATTTTCAGGCCAACGCTCCCCACCTCGCGCACTTTCTGGATGCCGAGATGGGCGATGATGGCATCTAGCAGAGGCGGCCGATGCGAACGACTGGCCACCATGCGAAACCGTCGGATGTCCTTTTCCTTCGAGACCCGCAGCGGAAAGCGCTCGCCGAACTGCTCGACGAACGCGCCCGCGCCCAGCGCGGCGCCGTAGAGCACATCGTCCACCGGCTGATAAACGACGCCGACGACCGGCATGTGATCTTGTGCCAGCCCGATCATGATGCAGAACTCGCCGTTGCGGGCGATGAACTCCAGCGTGCCATCGAGCGGATCAATAATCCAGACGCGACGCTTGCTGAGCCGCGCCGGATCGTCCTTTGATTCCTCGGCCAGGATACCGTCTTCGGGAAAAGCCTGGCCGAGCTGTTTGACCAGGTAAGCGTTGACGGCCCGATCGGCCTCGGTGACGGGTTCGGTGGGATCTTTCCACCGAATTGTCGGCGAGACCTGGTAGAAAGTCTTGACGATCTCGCCGGCCTCACGAGCCAGGCGAATGGCAATCGCCAGCTCGTCCGCGAACGACCGACCGGTCAGTAATGGCGATTCGTTGGGAACAGTAACCAAAGCGCTCTCTCTTGGACGCAAGATTGATCTGATGTCGCATGGCGACGCACCCGATCATAGCACGATGTTTCAGGATCGTCAACGCGGAGAGGCCGGAAGCAGCAATTCCAAATGTGGACTTGGTGGAGGCTACGGCGCACTGCTTGGGTAGCCCGGCGATTGATCGCCGGGCTACCCCGCCGGACGCACAGCGCGCCGGAAACGCGCTCGGTAAGTTTGGATGGAAGGAATGGCTGGATTGGAAGCTGAAGGGCTGAAGGCTGGAAGCTGGAAGCTGGAAGCTGGAAATAAGTATTGAGCTTCCAGCTTCCAGCAACGTGTGGAGATGCCGGGAGTCGAACCCGGGTCCGAAACAAACGACCGCAAGCGTCTACAAGCTTAGCCACTGCTTAGCGCTTCGCCGGACGGTCCGACAGTGGCCACCGTCCACTAGCCCGGCTAGCCGACATTCTTAAGCCCGCTTATCGGCGTCTGCGGGCCGCACCTTACGGTCTATGACGATGCTCTGCGACGCCGCCTGGCCCCATCGCAGGCACCGTGGTCACCCTCGGGCGACCAGTTTGTTTGCTACCTCTCCGTTACGCGGCCATTGCGAGCGCGTTGGCGCGAGCGGAGGGGAAGACAAACGCATTGGTGCTTTTGGCACTTGTGTTTTTGCTCTGGATTTACGAGGTGAGAGCGCCTCGGCTTGCAGCTCACGACCCATTTGCCCCGTCGAAACCAGTCATCCCCTTGACGGTTTTTACTATAGCACAAACCTGCATTCTACGCAAGTCCCAATCCAACGCCATCCGTGGCCTCCGTGGCCGCATCCGTGTCGTGTGATCGCCCGACACGGAGAACACGGAGGCCGCGGATCACGAGACGCGTGGCGCCACATGGGCCACGACCACCGCAATGCCATCCGTGGCCTCCGTGGCCGCATCCGTGTCGTGCCCGCGTCACTCTTGCTCCCACTCCTTGATCGTCCGACGCAGCTCGCGATCGGCATCTCGCTCGGCGATCGCATCCTTCTTGTCGTAAAGCCGCTTGCCGCGCACCAACGCGATCTCCACCTTGGCGCGGCCATCCTTCAGATACATCTTGAGCGGCACGATCGTCCAGCCGCGTTCCGACACCTTGCTCTGGAGCTTCCTGATCTCCTGCCGATGGAGCAACAGCTTGCGATCGCGGCGCGGCTCGTGATTCTCGCGATTGCCGAAATCGTAGGGCGAAATATGGACGTTGACCAGCCATGCCTCGCCCTGGCGGATCTGCACAAAGCCGTCGCGCAGGTTGACCCGACCGGCGCGTACCGACTTGATCTCGGTGCCGGTCAAAACGATGCCGGCCTCGTAAGTGTCTTCCAGAAAGTAATCATGGTAAGCCTTACGGTTGGACGCAACGACCTTGCCCTCTTCGCCGGCGCTTTTTCGGGACACGGGGACCTCCAGCTATCGGCACGTACTACTTTCATTTCTTCTCGAGCAGATATTGCACTGCCCGGTCGAGCTGCGGATCGCGATTGGCGGCCGCGTCCTCTTTGGTGAGCGACACCTTGACATCCGGTTCGAGCCCGGTGCCATGGATACCGCGGCCCTTCGGTGTAAACCAATGCGCGATCGTCACCCGAAGCTGCGAACCATCGCTCAACGTATTGGGCAACTGGACCGATCCCTTGCCGAACGTCTTCTCGCCGATCAGCACGCCGGTGCCGGCATCCTGGATCGCGCCGGCGACGATCTCCGATGCGCTGGCGCTGCCGCCATCTACCAGCACGACCAGGGGAGTGGAACCCAACAGGTAGCGGCCCGTTCGATTGTACACTTTCTCGGAGCCATCCTTGGTGCGTTCGATCAGGATCGGGCCGTCCGGCACGAAATAACTGCCGATCCGCACGGCCGCATCGAGCAGGCCACCCGGATTCCCGCGCAGGTCGAGGATGAGGCCGGTTGGCCTGGTTGCCAGCGCCTTGTTGAGCGCATCGGCCAGGCGATTCGGCGCGATGCTGCTGAACTCGCTCAGCGCCACATATTGTATTTTGCCGTTGGCCAACGTCTTGGTCTCGACGACCGGTATCTCGATTCGCGCCCGGGTCACTGTCACATCGAACGGCTGCTCCTGGCCGCGGCGGATGGTCAAGACGACCCTGGTGTCGCGCGGGCCCCGAATCAGACTGATGGCCTCCAACAAACTCAACTTGGTGATGTCCTTGCCATCTACCGCGATGATCACATCGCCGGGGCGCAGCCCGGCCTTTTCGGCCGGCTGATTGGGGAAGAGATAGCGCAGGCGCACGCCGCCCCCTTCGGCCAGCTCCACCTGCGCGCCGATCCCTTCGAAGCTGCCCTCCATGTCCGAGTTGAAGAGCGCCGCGCTTTTCGGATCTACGAAGGCGGTGTGTTGATCGCCGAGCCGCTCCACGATCCCCCGGATGGCATTATAAGTCACCTCCTTGCCCTGGGGCAGGTCGCCGTAGAACTGCTTCTGGAGAATGCCCCAGACCTCGCGGATCAGTGCTTCGTCCACGGGGTCCTCGTCGCGGCCGGCGACGGCGGCAGGTGAAGGCCTGGGCGCCGGCGTTGGCGTTGCACTGGGCATCGGTGCGGTTGGGGCCACGGGGGTGGCTGGCGCAGGCGAGGAGGTACGGGGCGGTTCGGTTGGGCCCTCCGCAGTGGGAGCGATCGCTGGCGCGGCCGGTGCAGCCGTGGGGGCCGCCTGAACGGCCGCGGCGGGCGCCGATCGAGCGACCGCGCTCGCCACGCCCGCGCTGTAACCGGCGCCAAAGGCAGTGGTCACCAGGATCAGGGCGACCACGAGACCGATGAATAACTTCACCAGGCTTACCGATAAACTGTCTTGTCGCATTTTCTTTGCCCTATTCATGAAATAATACACCTGGCGATCCATCCGGCCGGGGCAGGGGAGGGGGCTATCGCTTCTCGCGCAACCACTCCTGCGCCCGGACCAACTGTGGATCGCGGCCCGCCTCCCGATCGGCCGCCGAGATGTTCACCGGCACATCGGGCGTCAGGCCGACCTTGTCGATCTGATGACGGGCCGGCGTCAGCCAGCGCGCCACCGTCACATGCAGGGAAGAGCCATCGGCCAGCTCGTGGACTTCCTGCACCGATCCCTTCCCATAAGTCTTCTCGCCGATCAGCACGCCGCGGCCGGCATCTCGCAACGCACCGGCGACGATTTCCGCAGCACTGGCCGTGCTTGCATCCACCAGGATGGCCAGCGGCCAACGCTGCGCCGGGCTATCCACCCGCTTGACCGCATAGAAACGTTCTTGCCCGCCGCGCCGCGTCTCGTAAAGCACCACGCCGTCGGCCAGGAAACGGCTGGCCACATCCACGGCCGTCTCGACCAGGCCGCCGCCGTTCCCGCGCAGGTCGAGCACCAGCCGGTTGACCCCTTGGGCGGCGAGCTCGTTAAGGCCAGTCTGTAGCTCCTGATCGGTGCGCTCGCCGAAGATGGATATCTTGACATAACCAATGGCGTCTTCGCCCAACACCCGCCATTCAACGCTGGGCACCTCGATCCGCTCGCGCACCACGACGATATCGAACGGCTCCGCCACGCCTTTCCGACGCAACGTCAGGCGGACCTTGGTGCCTTCGTCGCCGCGGATCAGGTCCACGACGTCGCGCACCGGCATATCGGCCGTAATCGGCTGGCCATCCACGGCCAGGAGGATATCGCCGTCCTGGACCCCGGCGCGGGCGGCCGGCCGATCGCGCATGACCGCCAGTACGAGGGCGCCGGATGCGTCGCGGCTCAGCGTCGCGCCGATGCCGCCGAAATGTCCCCGGATCTCGTCTCGCTCCAGACGTCGCGGCGCCGGCTCCAGGAAGGTCGTGTATGGGTCCTTGTAGGAACCGACCAGCCCGCGTATCGCACCGTAAAGCTGGGCCCGGTCGTCCGGAATGTCGCCGACGAAGCGGCTTTTCAGCAGCTCGCGTACCTGGCGGAGCAAGCCGAGGTCATCGGCGGCGCGCTCCGCCGCTCCGGATGCCCGCCAGGTGCCCGCCAGGTAGCCACCCCAGAATGTTGCGCTCAGAAGGACGACCAGGGCGAAAAAGATTATAACATATCTGGATTGACGTATCTGCAAGCGCGTATCCTAAATCGTAAGGCGAAATTGATTTCGCCGTCGCATGTAAGGCGAAATCAATTTCGCCTTACGGAGAAGCAGACGAGGCGAATCGAAAGCATTATGTCGAGTCTCTTGGTCCATCACGCCGTTAGTCTACATAACATCTATAGTGTGAACATCGTGTGCAGTACCAACGACATGACATAATCATCTCATGCGGTATGGCTGGAAGCGAGGTACCAATCGCGCCGCGATCTTGCCGCGCAGCCGCGTGCCTTCCGGCAGATGTTCCTCGCGCTCGATCAAGCCGCGCTGATGGAAGAGCGCCAACAGATCTCCGCGCTCATACGGCAACAGAAGCGACACGGACACCAGCTCCTCGGTCAGTACCTCCTCGATGCGGCCCACCAGCGCCGGCAACCCATCTCCTGTTAGAGCCGAAATGGCAATGCTATTTGGCAAATCGAAGAGACGCCTTCGCAGCTCCTCGGCCGCCGGCAGGCGGTCTATCTTGTTCAGCGCCGTGATGATCGGCTGTTCGACGGCATTCAGCTCCTTCAAGACCTGCAGCACGGTGGCCACCTGTTGATCTACATGTTCGTGCGTTATGTCAACTACGTGCACGATCAGGTCTGCCTCCGCGATCTCCTCCAGCGTGGCTCGAAAAGCCGCCACCAGGGTCGTCGGCAGCTTCTGGATGAACCCCACGGTGTCGGTGATCAGCACTTCCCGGCCGCCCGGCAACGTAACCCGTCGCGTCGTCGGATCGAGCGTGGCGAAGAGCTGATCGGCCACATACACGTTGGCTCCGCTGAGCGCGTTGAGCAGTGTGGACTTGCCGGCATTGGTGTAGCCCACCAGCGCCACGACCGGGATCCCCTCCTCGAAGCGCCGGCGCCGATATTGCGCCCGATGGCTGCGCACCTCCTCCAGCTCTTGCTTCAGATGTGCGATCCGCCGGCCGATCTCCCGACGGTCCACCTCTAGCTGCGTTTCGCCGGGGCCGCGCAACCCCACCCCACCCGTGCCGCCCCGGCCGGCCGCGCCGCCGACCTGGCGCGCCAGATGCGTCCACGCGCGCGTGAGCCGCGGCAGGCGATATTCGTACTGGGCAAGCTCGACCTGGAGCGCGCCCTCGCGAGTGTGCGCATGTTGCGCGAAGATGTCGAGGATGAGCGCGGTGCGATCGAGCACTTTGACGTTTTCATTGCCGATCGCCCGTTCCAGCTCGCGCTGTTGCGCTGGCGACAGCTCCTCGTCGAAGATGATCACCTGCGCGCCCGTATCGGCCCGTAACGCCACCAGCTCTTCGACCTTGCCCGAGCCGATCAACGTCGCCGGGTTGGGCCGCTCCAACCGCTGTTCCAACGTGGCCACCACACGCAGGCCGGCCGTCTCGGCCAGTTGCGCCAGCTCGGCCAACGATTCGGAGAGCCGCCAGGGCGCCGGGTGTCCTTTGATCTCTACCCCCACCAGGATCGCCGTCTCCGGCGGCGGTTCAACAGTATGCATGCGCGTTGCGATAGCCAACCTCCCCATCAGCCCCCAGCTTCTAGCCCCCAGCCTCCAGATAAGCCTGTATGACCCGGCCCACTCGCTCCAGCGACAGGGGCATGAGCTTATCGCTCGTGTCCATGGTCGTGTGCCAATAGGGATAATCGAAATCAATCAGGTCCACGGCCATAACCCCGCGCTGGAGAAATGGCGTATGATCATCCGTCATCGCCCATTTGTATTCCGGGATGAAATGCTGCTCGTAGCCCAGCCTGGCCGCGATCTCCCACAGCTTGTCTTGCAACGCCGGCGACGAGTTTCGCTCCTTGTAGATCTGCTGGTCCGCGTCGCCGACCATGTCCACGATGATCACGGCCTTGGGCAACGTCGTCAGATTTTGGGCCATATAACGGGAGCCGACGATAAAGTCCCAGCCGTCCAGCCGACCGTTATCCTCCGCATCGAAAAAGACCAGCCACACTTCGTTTTGCAGCCGGTTCTTGTTCAGTGAGCGCGCCAGCTCCAGCAAGACCGCGGTCCCGCTGGCGCCGTCATTCGCGCCGGGCACCGGCTCGTTGCGCTTCGCCGGGTCGGGATCGTTGTCGGCGCGACGGCGCGTGTCATAGTGCGCGCCGATCAGGATCAGCGGCCCGTTGCCGGCCCGGCCGATGATGTTGCGGCCCTCGACGCCCCGATAGGTGAACGGCTGCTCGAACGCCTCCCAGCCGGTCGCCATGAGCTGCTCGATGATGTAGTCGCCGAGCCGGCGGTTCGCCTCCGAGCCGGTCGGCCGTGGGCCGAATTCCATCTGGGCCAGAACATACGCGTAGGCGGCCAGTCCATCGAACCGGGTGGGTATCGGCGTGGGGGGCGGCTTCGGCAGGAAACTGTAGCCGACCATGCCGTACCACGCCAACACGCCCATGAGTCCGACCGTCAGCACGGTCTCCAGCCAACGTTCTCGGAACCAGGCCCCCAGCCGCGCCAGCCGTGCCCTCATCGCTTATTCCTCCGCATCTCGACGATTGCGGAACTCCAGGCGCAACGGCGTGCCGGTGAACGGATAGGCCGCCCGGATCTGGTTCTCCAGATAGCGCGCGTAGGTGAAATGCACCAGCTCCCGATCGTTGACGAACATGACGAAGGTCGGCGGCTCCACCTCGGCCTGGGTGGCATAGAAGAACTTGAGCTGGCGGCCGCGACGGTTGACCGCCGGATGTTCCTGGACGGCCTGGCGGATCAACCGGTTCAGCTCGCTCGTCGGGATGCGCAGCCGGCGCTGCTCGGCGATCTCCAGGGCCAACGGCAGGATCTTGCTCACCCGCTGTCGGGTGAGCGCCGACACGAACAACACCGGAACATAGTCCAGAAAGCGCAGCTCCTGGCGGATCTCGCGCGCGAACTCATCGGCAGTTCCGGCCTGTTTGTCCTCGACGGCATCCCACTTGTTGACGATGATCGCCACGCTCTTGAAAGCATCCAGGATGAAGCCGGCCACGTGCGCGTCCTGCGCGGTGACGCCGGTCGTCGCATCTATGACGAGCAACGCCACATCCGCCCGCTCGATGGCGTTGATCGCGCGCATTACGCTGTACTTCTCCGTGCCGCTTTCCACCCGGCCGCGACGCCGGATGCCGGCCGTATCTATCAGCACCACGTCCTGGCCTTCCCACCGCAACGGCGTATCCAGCGCGTCGCGCGTCGTGCCGGGAATCGGGCTGACGATCGCTCGCTCCTGCTGGAGGAGCGCATTGAGCAGCGAAGACTTGCCTACGTTGGGCCGGCCCACGATGGCAATGCGCACGGCCTCGACTTCCGGAGCTTCCTCGATGACGGGAAAGCTGGCGACGACAGCATCGAGCAGGTCGCCGGTGCCGGTGCCGTGGAGGCTGGAGATCGGAAAGGCCTCGCCCAGGCCCAGCTCATAGAACTCGAGGGCGGCCTGGCGCCGCGCCTCGTTGTCGGCCTTGTTGGCGGCCAGGATGACCGGCCGGCCCGAACGCCGTAACACGTCGGCCACATCCCGGTCGGCGGCGGTCAAGCCATCGCGCGCATCCACCATGAAGACGATCACGTCGGCCTCTTCGATGGCGATCTCGGCCTGGGCCCGTATCTCATGGACGAAGTCGCGCGAGGCCGTGCTCAGCGTTTCGGGCCGGTCCCCCTTTTGCGGGGCCTTTTCGGTCGAAGCGATGTCCAGGCCGCCCGTATCCACGACGACGAACGCCTTGCCCGCCCATTCCGATTCGCCGTACAACCGATCGCGCGTCGTGCCGGGCTCATCCTGGACGATGGCCCGGCGCTCGCCGATCAGGCGATTGAACAGAGTAGATTTTCCCACATTCGGTCGCCCCACCAGGGCAACAATCGGCTTACGCATTTCCAGCTTCCAATCTCCAGTCTCCAGCTTCCAACTCACGGCCCCCGGCCGTTTGCCGCGCCCGGCGTGGACGTGGCCGGCAGGGACGAACGGCCGAACGGCGCCAGCGAACTGCCCGGTTCGCCGGTCGTCGTCGGAGTGGCTGTGGCCGGCGCGCCGATGATCACCTCGATCGTCTGCGGCGTCAGCCCTTCGACGCGAATGCCCTCCGGCGTGGGCACCTTCGGCTCGACGACGTGCACGCCGGGGCCCAGGCCGGTCAGATCCAGGATTACCGGAGCCGCGTCCGGCTTCAGCTCATCGAGCTTGGAGACCGGGCCGGTCAGGAACACGTTGACCGCATCCAGGCTCAACGTGTACGTGAGGCCTGGCGCCAGGCCCTGGATCACCGGTCGGCGACGCACCGTTTGCGCGCCGGTGATCGGCTGGATGTTGACGAGCACATTGACGCTCTGCGTCCCCAGCGCCGAGACGTTCTCCGGCAGACGCAGCGGCACCCGCTCGGCCACGTCGGCCTTCGCATCGGAGATGTCCACCGGCACGGTGATGTAACCGCTCATGCCGGCCATGATGGACGGATCGCCATAGAGCATGACCAGCTTCGGGTCGGCCGAGACGCCGCTGACGCGATAGCCGAAGGCCGGCTGGCCGATCGGCTCCACCAGGACGGCCATCTCTCGATAGCCCGGCAGCGGCACGACCGGGATCGAGACCAAGACCTCCTGGGGCGAGAGGGTCACCTGAGTCACCTGCTCGCCGGCGGTGTTCCGCGGGATCACTCGCAGGGTGCGTTCTATGGTGTTGCGCGCTCCCCGCAGATAGATATCCACGGCGGCGACCTCGACCTGCTCTACGAGCGGCGCAGAGCCAAAGACCGTGACCTGGGTAGGCGAGATCACCGGCGTCTGCCAGTCATAGCCGAAAGCCGGGGCATCGAGCACATTGACGCGCACCGGCACCGACTTCTCGCGACGCGCCTCAATGCGCACCCGCACTTTCGGCGGATTGACGGTCAAGATCTGCACATCGGGGTCGGGCGGCTTCACCTGCACCCACACGTCGTATTCGCCCGGCTGGACGTTCGACAGGTCTACCCATGCGGTGAAATCGCGCGCCGTCAGATCGCGCCAGCGCTGCTTGGACGCCCGGATCTCGATCCGCACCTGGCTCGTCATCTCGCCGAAGACGGTCAGGTTTTCCGGCAGCCCCACGCGGCTGATCGGCACCGGCTCGCCGAACCAGTCGCGCGGATTCTCCTCGCGCACCGCGATCACCCACACGGTAATGGCCAGGAGCAGCGAAAGGATGGCCGAACTCGCCCGTGAAAGCCATCGCCTCATGCCGACGCTCCGCCGTCGAACAGCTTGCGAGGATGGTAGAACTCATCCAGGATGCGGCGTAACCGTTGGCTATCCAGATGCCGGATGAGCCGGCCGTTGCGCGCCGCCGAGATGATGCCCGTCTCTTCCGAGACAACGATCGCCAGGGCATCGTTCTGTTCGGTGATTCCCACGGCGGCCCGATGACGGGTGCCGAGCGTCGGATCGCTCAACGGCCGCGAGGCCAGCGGTAACACACAGCCGGCCGCCACCACCAGATCCCCGCGGACGATCACTGCGCCGTCGTGCAGCGAGGTGCCCGGGAAGAAGATCGTGGTCAGCAGCCGGGCCGACACCCTGGCATCCACCCGTTCGCCCGATTCCATGTATTCCTCAAGCCCGGTATCCCCTTCGAAGACGATCAACGCGCCGGTTTGCTCGCGCGCCAGCGTCTCGAGCGCCAGGACGATCTCGAAGATGACCTGTTGCGTCACGGTCTCGCGGCTGGGACGGCTGAGCAGGGCCCCGGTACGGCCCAGGCGCTCCAGTGCGCGGCGCAGTTCGGGTTGAAAGATCACCGGGATCGCGACCAGGATCATGGGCAACGAGTTGCGCACCAGCCAGTTGAACGCGGTCAGGCGGCTGGCAGCCAACGAAGCCACCAGGACGACCAGAACGATGCCGCGCAACAGCGACACGGCCTGGGTATCTTGAAACACGCGCAGGACGCCGTAGAAAATCAGGGCGACCAGCAGGATGTCCACCAGGCTGGTGATGTTCGGCGGCGGGATGCTTCCGAGCAGGCCGATCAGGTTAGTACGCCACAGTTCGCCCAGCCAATCAGGCACCTTGATTCACCTCGAGATTCTATGTAGGGCGAACTTAAGTTCGCCCTACATAAGGAACGCGGATAGCAGCATCGCGGCCAGCCACCACGGGTCGCAGCGCGCCAACGCTTCTTTCAAGTCGGCAGCAGCTCGACCGGCCCGCCATAGATGCCACCAGGATGGCAACAACAACACCGCACCCAACACCAGGGCCGGCATCTGGTGCAGGCCGATCAACGCGATGAGAACGCTCGCCTGGCCCAGCCAGATGGCGGCCATGCGCCGGCCATCCGATAGCCGGGCGCGCTGGGCGCCCCATTGCAATAACGTGAAGGCCAACCCCAGGATCAACCCCGGCTCCGGCATCGTTTCGCCGGCCCCCCATCCCTCCAGCATCGAGAGGGTCGAAGAAAACTTCGGGCCGATCATCAAAGACCAGCCGAGCCACCACGGCAACCCGACGTTCAGCAGCGCATCGCACGCGGCCGGTCGGCGACCCGATTGGGCCAGGAGCCACGCCCACAGCGCGACCCCCCAGGCGACAGCGGTCAACACCGGGGCCGGCCCGCCCAGGAGCAGGCTCAGGGCCGCGGCCGAAGCCAGCGCGATGAACAGCTCATGCCAGCTTCCCCCGCCGATCAGGTCACGGATCAGGCCCAATGCCCGTCCGGCCGGCGATCGAGTCCGGTAATACGGCAGAGGCGGATGCTCGCGCGTCTGCAAGGACGATCGGCCGGGCACCCCGTCGGCCGCGGTGAGCCGCCAGAACAACCCCCAGAGCGAATCGGCCAGGACCACCGCGCCCAGCAAGCGCAAGGGCACGCCGTCCCCCAGCAGAGGTGCGCGAGCGGTCATCGCGCCGGCCACCACTGCCCATGCCGGCGCGATCCGCCAGATATGCGGCCCCAGGACGACCTGCAGGCCGATGAGAGGCCCGGCGCCCGCTTCAAGCCGCGAGCGCCGAGACCGTGGCACATTCACCATGACGTTTCTCGGCCGCGAATGGTTGCGTTATCGCGAGGATATTGTAACAAGCGAAAGGCGAATCGGTCAAATGGGGAAGTCGCCCGACCGGTCGGATGTCAGGTCGCTTCCTTAACCCTCTGTTCATCTGTTACCCCGTTTCTCCCGATGGGCCTTCATGTGTATAATAGAGGCCAACCGCAGGTCTGTTCTGGTACCTCAAGGAGCCTCATGTCATCTGAACGTTTCTACATCGCCATCGAAGGTCCCATCGGCGTCGGCAAGACGACCCTGGCGCGCATTCTCGGCGAGGCGTTGCCGGCCGAGGTGCTGCTCGAGGTCTTCGAGGAGAATCCCTTCTTGAGCGATTTCTACGCCGATCGGGCGCGTTACGCCTTCCAAACCCAGATCTTCTTCCTGCTGAGCCGTTATCGGCAACAACATCGGGTGATTGCCGAGACGCTGCGCCGCAGCAGCCTGGTGAGCGACTACCTGTTCGCCAAAGACTGGCTCTTCGCACATCTCAACCTCAAGGGGGACGAGCTGGAGATGTACGAACGGGTCCATGCCATCTTGGGCGAACAGATCCCTTCCCCGGACCTGGTCGTCTATCTGCGGGCCTCGACCGATGTCTTGCTGCAACGGATCGCTTTTCGCGATCGGCCTTATGAGCGCCAGATGTCGCGCGCTTACCTCAACGATCTGAGCCTGGCGTATGAACGATTTTTCGCCGGGTTCACGGCTGCGCCCGTTTTGCCGTTCGACACCGACGAGATGGACATCGTGCGCGATGATCTGGCGCGTGCCGAGATCATCGGCCGGATCAGGTCGGCGCTGCGGGCCAACGGCCATCAGTTGCCGCTCCCCGAGATCGAGCCGGCCGGCCTCTCGCGCGGCGCGTCGGCCGGCCGGCGCCTGGCCGACCTGCAACGAAGCTTGCGGCCGGGGCCCGGTCGAGCGACGCCGTTACAGCTCTATCGCCACTATCTGCGTCTGGTCGCGGAGATCGGTGCGCTCGGCGCGACCCTTGCCGATATCTGGGCCCGACAAGACGAGCTGTTGCCGCGGGTCGGAAATCAGCAGGAGGCCTATGATCGCGCTATCGAAGAGGCCGGCACCGTCTTGCAGGAAAAGCTGGCGGCCGGGCTGTCCATCTTTTTGCAGCTTGCCAACGATAGCGGGGTTGACCTGGAGTCGAGTTATCTGCGCAACCAGGCGTTGAAGGAAGGCTCGAATTGACCAAACGGTTCATTGCCATTGCCGGCAACATCGGCGTGGGCAAGTCCACGTTGACCGGACTGCTGAGCGAACGTCTGGGCTGGGAACCGTTCTACGAGGCGGTCTCGGATAACCCGTATCTGGCGGATTTCTATGCCGACATGGGGCGCTATGCCTTTCATTCGCAGATCTTCTTCCTCTCGCGACGGCTGCGCCATCATCGCCGGCTGCTCGATTTTCCCGGTTCGGTTGTCCAGGACCGGAGCGTCTACGAGGATGCCGAGATCTTTGCCCGCGCCCTCTATCAGCAGGGCCATATTTCCCCGCGCGATTATCGGACGTATCGGGAGCTTTACGAGGTGCTCGTGCAGTTCCTTCCCCCGCCCGATCTGGTGGTTTACCTGCGCGCATCGGTGCCGACCTTGTTGCACCGGATCGCGCTGCGCGGTCGCAGCTTCGAGCGCAACATCGCGGCCGGGTATCTGGCGGATCTCAACGAGTTGTACGAAGCCTGGATGCGCGATTTCACCCTCTGCCCGGTCCTGACGGTGCCGGCCGATCGCCTCGACTTCGTGCACGATGCATCTCATCTGGATCTGATCGTGCGCAAGATCGAGGAAAAGCTGGCCGGCAAAGAGGAAGTGATATTTCCTTGACGTTATGTTTGCACATTGTGCTCCCTGATGGTATGATGTCACAAGATCGTGCTTATCCGAAAAGCTGCAAGTTCGCTCGAAGAAGGAGAGGCGGCATGGCGACACAAGGTCTCTGGTCGCAGGGTGAAATGATCCCGGTCACGCCGGCCGGGAGCAGCGAACCGGCCATGACGATGGTCGGCGAGACCTTACATCTCGTCTGGAAGACCGATCAGATGCTCTATCATGCCCGGTATTTTGCGGGCGCCTGGAGCGAACCGATGCCGGTGGCCTATGGGGCCCAGCCGGCACTGGCCGCGGGCCCCGATGGCCGGCTTCATTGTCTGTTCACGCATCGCTTCATGCGCAACGACGAGATCTACGAGGTCTTCTGGGACGGCGAACGCTGGAGTTTGCCGGTGAATGCTTCGCTGACGTACGGCGCTTCGACCCGGCCCGACGTGGCCATCGGCGCGGACGGCGTCCTCCACGCGACGTGGGCCGATACGACGCCCGGCTACAGCACGATCTATTACGGCACGCGCAGTTCGACGTTTTGGGCCAACCGGCCCGTGCCCGGCGCGCGCGGCATCATGCCGGCCATTGCCGTGGCATCCGATGGCACCGTCTTCATCGCCTGGTCCGATCGCCGGGCCGATACCGGCGTTTACGATGTGTTCTGTACCATCTATCGAGATCATGTCTGGTCGCCGCCGGAATCGGTCTCGGATAGTCCTGCGAACAATTCGCTTGGGCCGCGGCTGGCCGTGGACGGACGCGATCAATGCCACATCGTATGGCAGGAGGAGGAAGGGGGCACCAACCGCATCTGCCATGCCGATCGCCGACCGAACGGCTGGTCCAACCCGACGACGATCTCGCAGCCCGGCGCTGATGGCCGGCTGGTGCAGCTGACGGCAAACCGGGCCGGCTATGTCCATGCGGTATGGTGGGATGGAGAGTCATTGGTCCACCGCGCGAAGCCGATTGCGTTCGATGCGGCCTGGCGCGAGATCGAACGGATCGGTGAATGCGCGGATGCGACGGCCCTGGTTGCTGCCGTGAGCCCGGCGCGGCAGCTCCATGTCGTTTGGAATGCTCCGGATGAGAGCGGCGCCTATCACCTGTGCCACGCCGTCCGTGCCCCCTACCCTCGCTTTACGATGTTCATGCCGATCATCACCCGGTAAGCGCAACGGCCCCACGACGCTTGACTTTGCCGGCGAACGCCGCACGGGGTCGCCCCGGTCAATCGCATAGTGGGGGTTGTGGTTTGGGTTTTGGTGTTTTTGGGGGTTTTTGTAGCGTAATGACTATGCGAATAATTTATATAGAAAAAGCTTCTATAATTACCAAGTAGTCAGAAAAATATCAACAAAAAGGCGCATCGGACACCGTCCGATGCGCCGGGCATAAATCGGTAACAGGGCGCCATGGCCCGCGGGTTACGACGTCCGACGTCGCCCGCCCAACAGATAGAGGCCGGCCGCCAGCAGCGCCGTCAAGCCGACCGCTGCCGCGCCGGCCGCGATCGCCGTGGTGCGCGGCTCGACTCCGGGCATGACCACCCGCCCGTCGCCGTATTGTTGAAACAGCCGCCCCCACTTGGTCTCCAGGGCCGCCCGCACCCGCGGCCGGCCCACGAACGGATACCAGTACACGTTGTGGTAGAAGTTGGACGCGAAGTAGCTCCAGGGCACAAGCGGCGACCGCAATAGCAGGTTCTCGAACGGCTTGAGCGCGCCGTGATAGATCAGCTTCTGCCCCCGGCTGGCGAACGTGTCCTCCTGCACGAAGCCCCAGTCCTCGGCCGAGATGTCGTAGCCGACCACCTCGATCTCCTTCGGATCGCCGATCCCCAGGCCCAACTCATGCGCCAGCCGGATGAACTTGAGATCCATCGGATTGAAGCCCTGGAGCTTCGCAGAGATGGCGTCAATCGCCACCTGATCGGCCGAAGCCAGGATGATGTCCTTCTCGTGCCAGCGCATGGCGCGCGGGCCGGGGCCATCGCCCGCAAAGGTGCCGTCCATCACCGCAAACAGGCCGCTGTGGATCTCCTGCTGGATGGCCAGCAGGTCCACCACCGTCTCGTGGATGACGCCGTGCGTCCAGTGTCGCTTTTCGTTCAACAGGCCGCCGAACGCATTCTTCATCGCGCCGGTGATGGTCGTGAAGACGTGCGTCTTGACCGTCGGCAACTGGATGATGTTCTTGTCGAAGAAGTACTCCGGGATCAGGATCCCTTCCGGGAAGATCTTGTCCAGCACGAGCATCGGCGCCTTGGGCGTGTAACGCACCCAGCGCACCTCCGGCTCATAGAGATGGACGTTGCGCAGGCCATACGCATCCACGACGGCCTTGTGCTTGTTGTTCTTCTCTCCCACATACGCATCTACGACCACCGTCTTGTTGTGGGCGGCCGAAAGATCCGTGTAGCCGTCGGCCAGGAGCTTCTTGATGACGCCCTCGATCTGCCACGGCGTGCTGGAGCATGCCGGGTACCAGGTTTGCCACGAGATGTTGATCTTCAGGATCGTCTCGTGGCCGAGAGGCAGGGCCTGGCGATAGTCCGCCAGGTCCATCAGCCGGCCGATGTCCTCGAGCACCGTCTCGGGGGTCGTCTTGAGGACGGCCACCTTGCCCTTGCCGGGGAAATTGCGTGGGATCATGGCCTTTCTTCTTTCTGCCGGCCTACTCTTCTTCGGCCTCGACGCGCTCGCGCTTCGCGGCCGCGATGATCGGCTCGGCGATGTGCGGCGGCACCGGCTCGTAGTGCGACAGGGTCATGCTGTAGAACCCACGGCCCTGGGTCATCGAGCGCAGGTCAATGGAATAGCGCTGCATCTCGGCCAGCGGCACCTGCGCGGTGATGATCCCCTTGCCCTTGACCTGTTCCATGCCCTGCACCCGGCCACGCCGCGTATTCAGGTCGCTCATGATGTCGCCCATGTACTCTTCGGGCACGGTGATCTTGACGTTCATCACCGGCTCCAACAAGACCGGCCCCGCCTGCATGAAGGTCTTCTTGAAGACCTCGCGGCCGGCGATCTGGAACGCGATGTCCTTCGAGTCCACCGGGTGCATCTTGCCGTCGTAGACCTCGCAGCGCACGTCCACCACCGGATAGCCCGCCAGCGGCCCTTGACTGAGCACCTGTTTGATGCCCTTTTCGATGGAAGGGAAGAAGCTGCTCGAGATGGCGCCGCCGAAGACGCGCGACGTGTCGAACTCGAACCCGGACCCGGGCGGCAGCGGCTTGATCTCCATGTGCACCTCGCCGAACTGCCCGGCGCCGCCGGTCTGTTTCTTGTGCCGATAGAAGTCGGCCGCGCTGCGGGTGATGGATTCGTGATACGGCACCTTCGGGATGCTGGTCGTCACGCTCAAGCCGAACTTGCTCTCCATGCGACGGATGGCCAGGTCAATGTGCACCTCGCCCATGCCCGAGAGGATCATCTCGCCGGTGCCCGCCTCGAAGCGCGTGACCAGGGTGGGGTCTTCCTCGGTGATGCGCTGGAAAGCCGGCCCCATCTTGGCCGAATCGGCCTTGGTCTTGGGCGACACGGCCACCGAGAAGAGCGGCTCGGGGTAGACCGGCCGCGGCAAGATGAGCGGCCGCCCCTTGTCGCACAACGTGTGGTTGGTTGCCGTCGCCGACAGCTTGGCCACGCCGCCGATGTCGCCCGCGACCATGTACGGCACGGGCAACTGTTCCTTGCCGCGCGGGCTGAAGAGCTGGCTGATCCGCTCTTCCGAGCCGCTCGGCAGGCTCCACACCCGGCTGTCGCTGTTGAACGTGCCCGAGATCACGCGGAAATAGGACAGCTTGCCCACATAAGGATCGGCCACGGTCTTGAAGACGAAGACCGCCAGCGGCCCGGTCGGGTCGGCCGGCAGGGTCACCGCTTCGCCGTCCGGCTGTTGAGCCGTGTAGGCTGGCGCCTCGGCCGGGCTCGGCATGAACGCCACCAGCGCGTCGAGCAGGGCCCGCACGCCCACGTTGGTGAGCGCCGAGCCGCAGAACACCGGGATCACGTTGCCCGCGATCATGCCGGCCTTCAGGCCCGCCACGATCTCCTCGGGGCTCAGCTCTTCCCCTTCGAGATACTTCATGATCAGCTCGTCGTTGCCTTCGGCCGCCGCCTCCACCAGTTGCGTGCGCGCCTTCTCGACCGCGTCGGCCATGCCCGCCGGGACCTCGGCCGGCGTGGCGGCCTCGCCGAGATAGGCCTTCAGCGCGATGAGGTCCACGATGCCGCGGAACTCGCCGCCCTCGCCCACCGGCAACTGGGCCGGCACAATGATGCCGTTGAACGCGTTGCGCAGGCTGGCGAGCACGCGCTCGAAGTTGGCGTTCTCCCGATCCATCTTGTTGACAAAGACCGCCCGCGGAAGGGATCGTTCATCCAGGTATCCCCATCCCAGCTCGGTGCCGACCTCGACTCCGGCGACGGAGTCCACGATCACGAGCGCGGCATCCGCCACCGCGACGGCGCCCTTGACTTCGCCCACGAAATCTATGAAGCCGGGCGCGTCCAGCAGGTTGATCTTGCGGCCCTGCCATTCGCAAGGCACCACAGACGTGGCAACCGAGATCTTGCGTCGGATCGCCTCTTCGTCCCAATCCGATACCGTCGTGCCGTCTTCCACGCGGCCCCGCCGGCTGGTAGCGCCCGTATCGAAAAGCAGAGCTTCTGACAGGGTGGTCTTCCCCGAGCTGCTATGCCCGATCAGCGCCACATTTCTGATCTGTTCAGTCGTGTAATTGGTCATGACCCCTCCTCGGCCAGTTTCCAGGTCGAATCAAGAAGACTTCCGAAGCCGGAGCGGACTTCGGAAGTCGGAACTTGCCTATCGTCAACCTGGATATTGTACGCAGAAACACCACTTCTGTCAAAGACGGCAGATGGAACTTGTCTGGCGGCCGCAGATCATCTATAATCAGACAGTCCCTGGAGATCACAGTGCCCGCACGTGCCTGGCACCTTCGGAGGTGCCAGGCACGTTGATGACAAAGTCGAACAGGCATGGACACGAGCGAACCGACAACGACGCATTTGATCTTCGTCCGCCACGGACAATCCTTCTACAATCGGGATGGCGCCGGCGTTGCCGAGGATAGTGGCCTGACGGAACTGGGCTGGCAACAGGCCCATCTGGTAGCCGACTGGCTGGGACGCAACTTCACCGCCGACGCGCTGCTCTCCAGCAGTTTGCGTCGCGCCATCCAGACGGCCGACGTGATCGGCCAGCAGATCGGACTGCAGCCGGAGATCTGGCCCGGTCTGGACGAGAGCCGCCTGCCCTACTGGACCGAGTTCCCGACCGCGGCCGACGCGCCGCTGGCGGGCTGGGATCGCCCCTGGCAACCCGATGCGACCAACGCGCCCATGTACACCCGATTCCGACAGCAGCTACGGGAAACGATGGCCGCGCTCATGGAACGGTATCTGGGCCGCACGGTGATCCTCGTCGCACACGGCGGCACGATCGGCACGATCGTGCGCAGCCTGTTCGGCGGCCATCAGATGCCGATCTTCACCGAGAACGGCGGCGTCACCCATCTGGTGTGGCAGGAGGGGCGCTGGCGGTTGATCAGCCACAACGAGCGCGCGCATCTGGGCGACCCCAGCCTGCCGGCGCTCACGCCCTGGGCCGAGCCCGGGCCGATCAGGACGATCGTGGAGCAGTTCGGCCGGGCGGCCGCGGCCTATCCGCTGGAGCCCGAGCCGATCGTAGCCGCGCAGTTGCGCGATCTGGTGGCCATGGCCGGCGCCCGCCCCACCGACCATTTGCTGGACGTGGGCACGGGCGCGGGCGCGGTGGCGTTGGCGTTCGCCGCCCAGGTGGCACGCGTCACGGCGGTGGATATCGCGCCGGCCATGCTCGAACGCGCGGAGCTGGCGCGCGTCGAGCACGGCGCCGGCAACGTGGATATCCGCTGGGCCGATGCCGCCGCGCTGCCCTACGCGGCCGGGACGTTCGACCTCGTCACGGGCCGCGATCTGCTCTGCTATTTCGGCGAGCTGGGCCCCCTGTTCGAGGGCTTCCGGCGCGTGCTCCGGCCGGACGGCAAGCTGCTCCTGGACGAGGTGGTGGGCAGCGAAGACCCGGTGAAGCGCGCCACCCATCAGGCGCTGGAGATGCAACGCGATCCGGCCATCGCGCGGCTGCACTGCGAGTCGGAGATCAAACGGGCGTTGGAGCAGGCCGGTTTCCGCCTGGAGCAGGTCGAGCTCTACCAGGTTGCGCAGAACGCGCAGACGTGGCTGGCCGCCTCGCCGCTCACCGCGGAAGAGCGCGGCCGTCTGCTGGAGATGCTGGGCGACAGCATCGAAGAGGACGCGGCCGGCCTGCACATCCGCCGCGAGAAAAACGGTGACCTGACCTTTGCGGTGCGGCGTCTGCGCCTGCTGGCCCGGCCGATGAGCGGATGAGGTCGGCGCCGCGCACATCTACAGGCCAGATCTACGGCCCGGTGATCCCCAGCAGCGCGCCGAGCCATTCCAGCAGCCCTGCTGCATTGCTCGCCGGCGGGGTGGGCGTGGCCGTGGGCAGGCGCGGAAGAAGCGGTCGGGACGCGCCGACGGTCGACCGGCCGCGCGTGGCCGTAGGAGAGGGGGTCGGCGTCCAGACGGGACGGGCCGTCGGAGTGCCGGCCAGGATCAGCAGCCCGGCGCCCGGCCGGCCGATGGCGACTTCCGTCGGCGTGGGTGCCTGCGACGTCGGCACGGCGGCCACGCCGGTCTCGGCCGGCGCCCTGGGCGTCGGAGTCGTCACGACAGGGGTGAGCGGCGTGGGCCGCGGCGGCGTGGCAGGCGTCTCTGGCGTCGGCAGAACGGAGGATGCACCGCCGATCGGAGCCAGCGCGACCGGCAACCGGGTGGGCCAGGGGGTCGGCTGCCACGGCGTGGGCGATATGCGCGGCGCAGGGGTGGGCGTGCTGAGCACCACTCGATCGGGCGGCACGTAGAAGGGCGTAGGAGGCGCCGCCACGCCCGCCATGGCCGAAGAGCCATCCGTGGCAGGATCGGCTAACACCGTCACGCCGTCGAGCGGACGGTCCATGCCCCAGAGCTGGCCCAGCTCATAGCTCACGTCCACCACCCAGTTGCGGCCGACCAGCATGGGGATGTCTTCGCGTTGCGCGCAGTCTATGACCAGGAATGGCCCCACCTTCTCGCCGCCAGGAGGTTGCAACCAGACCCGGCGGCCGATGTCGCCGGCGCGCAGAAGCGCCACCGTGCCCACGCATTCATCGCAACGCAAGATCTGGCCGTGGCCGGCGCGCACGGCCAACACGTGTTCCATCATGCCCGGCGCGTAAAAGGTGGCCAGTCCCGTCTGGGGCAATGGCGTGCGTTCCCAATAGCCCGGATCGAGCGTGTCCGTCTGTGGCGGCGGAGCCACCCCGACGATCCACAAGACGGCAATCAATAGCCACTTCATGCGCGCTGAACACTCCTCGCGCTATTATACACCGGCGGAAACAGCAGGCAATTTTGCGCCCCAAGCCACAACGTGGTAGGATAGCATGATGGGATAGGATGAGACATGCGCCTCGGATTCGTCGTCAAGCCGCTCGGCCGCCCCGAGCTGAAGAGCCATGATAGCCGACGCTGGCAGAATAATCCCCACCTCAGCGTCAGTCTTGCGTATCTGCGAGACGTATTCACCTACCTGGTCGAGGCCGGCATCACCATGTATCGCATCTCGTCGGAGCTGGCGCCCTATGCCACGCATCCCGACATGCCGCAATTCCACCATCAGGTCGAGGAGTGCGCGGCCGAACTCGCGCAGCTGGGGGCCATGGCGCGCGCGGCCAGGTTGCGCCTCTCGTTTCATCCGGGGCAACATGTCGTGTTGAACTCACCCGATCCCGACACGGCCCGCCTCAGCGCCAGCGATGTGATCGTCCAGGCGAGCATCCTCGACGGCATGGGACTGGGCCCGGAGGCGGTGGTGGTCACGCACCTGGGCGGCATCTACGGCGATCGCGCGGCCGCGCGCGAGCGGTTCGTGCGCGCCTTCGAAGCATTGCCCGAAGCCGCGCGGCGGCGCCTGGTGCTGGAGAACGACGATACGCGCTTCGACGTAAGCGACATCCTGTGGGTGCACGAACGCACCGGCCTCCGCCTGGTCTTCGATAACCTGCACCATCGCCTGAACGACGATGGCCGCTCACCTCGCGACGCGCTGGCCGCATGCCTGGCCACCTGGCCCCCCGATGTGCGGCCCAAGATCCACTTCAGCAGTCCGCGCACTGAATGGCGCGTGGACGAAGGGGACGCCGCCAACCCGACGAGGATACAACGGAGTCGCTGGAACTATCACTCCGATTATGTCAATCCATTCGAGTTCATTGACTTCCTGCGCATGGCCGAAGGATTGCGCCCGTTCGATGTGATGCTCGAAGTGCGCGCCAAGGACCTGGCGTTACTTCAGTTGCGCCAGGACCTGGCGCGATTCGCGCCTGACCTGGATGAGAGGATGAAGCGTGAAGCGTGAAACGTCAGACGCCAAGAAAAGCGATAACGTTTGACGTTTGACGCTTGACGCTTCAGGTCTCAATTATTCTACCAAGGAGAACTACCTCATGGCCCTTTCTGCTCCTGTTCGCGTCGCCATGATCGGCTGCGGCGGCATGGCGCGCGCCCATCTCCGCAACATGTTGAAGCAGACGGATACGACGCAAGTCGTCGTCATGTGCGAGCCGTCCGAGGCACAGTACGCGGCCTCGGCGGCCATGTTCGAGGCGGCCGGCCTGCCGGTCCCGCCCAACCAGCCCGATCTGGACAGGTTGCTGAAGGAGTACGCCGGCCGGCTCGACGCCGCCTTCATCATCACCCCGCACGCCTATCACCACGACCAGACGAAGGCGTGTCTGGAGGCCGGGCTCGACGTCCTGCTGGAGAAGCCGATGGTGCTCAACGCGGCCGAGGCGCGCAGCCTGATCGAGACCCGCGACCGCACCGGCCGGCTGCTCGTGGTGGCGTTTCCCGGCAGCCTCTCGCCGCAGATCCGCACGGCCGTGCGGATGCTCCGCTCCGGCGAGCTGGGCCGGCTGTGGAGCATCAGCGCCACCGTATGGCAGAGCTGGGGGCCGGGCACCGTAGGCACCTGGCGCCAGCAGCCCGAGATCGCGGGCGGCGGCTTCCTCTTCGACACCGGCGCACACATGCTCAACACCTGCGCCGACCTGGCGGGCGAAGACTTCGTCGAGGTCGCCGCGTGGCTCGACAACAACGGCCGGCCGGTGGACACGCTGGGCATGGTGATGGGCAGGTTGGCCTCAGGCGCGTACGTGACCATGCACGGCTGCGGCGAGGCGATCCGCTCCTGCGCATCGGACGTGCGCGTCTTCTGCGAAAAGGCCATCTTGCACACCGACATCTGGGGCAAGTGGCTGCGCATCCAGCGAGAAGGCCGCAAACAGTTGCGCGCCGTGCCCGTGCCGGCCTCGCTCGGCGTCTGGGAGCAGTTTCTGGCCGTGCGCGGGGGCAAGATGCCCAATCCCTGCCCGCCCGAAGTGGGCCTGCGCATGGCCCGGCTCTGGGACGCGATCAAGGCGTCGGCGGCCCAGGGCGGCAGGCCGGTGAAGGCGTAAAACGTCAAACATGAAACGTGAAGTGCGAATCACGTTTTACGTTTTACTTCCCAATCCATCCCCAACCGGAGGCTCTTACCATGCAACAACCTCTTCCTACTGCGGGCGACACAAGCTGGTTCGTCCATGATCGCTTTGGCCTGTTCATCCACTGGGGAACCTACACGCTGGCCGCGCGCCACGAGTGGGTGAAGCAACGCGAGCGGATTCGCGACGAAGAGTATCAGAAGTACTTCGATCACTTCGATCCCGACCTCTACGATCCGACCGTATGGGCGAAGGAGGCGAAGAATGCCGGCATGAAGTACTTCGTGGTCACCACCAAGCACCACGAGGGCTTCTGCCTGTGGGATTCGGCCCTCACCGACTACAAGGCAACCAGGACCCCCTACGGCAAGGACGTGCTCCGGCCGATGGTCGAGGCGTTTCGGGCCGAGGGCTTCAAGGTGGGCTTCTACCATTCGCTGATCGACTGGCACCATCCCGAATTCCCTGTGGACCCGATCCACCCCATGCGCGATGACCTGGAGTATCGCGAGGCGCACAAGGATCGCGACATCCGCAAGTATGCCGAGTACCTCCACGGCCAGACGCGCGAGCTGTTGACGCAGTTCGGCAAGATCCACATCCTGTGGTTCGACTTCTCGTATGCCAACCGGCAGTTCCCCTGGGGCCGGGGCAAGGGCCGGGACGACTGGCAATCGGAGAAGCTGGTGCAAATGGTGCGCGAGCTCCAGCCGGGCATCATCCTCAACGACCGTCTCGACCTGCCCGAATCGGCCGATGTCCGCACGCCCGAGGAGTACCAGCCGCGCAGGTGGATGACGGTGGACGGCAAGCCGGTCGTCTGGGAGGCGTGCCAGACCTTCAACCGGAGCTGGGGCTATTACCGCGACAACATGGACTGGCGCGAGCCGGACGAACTGATCCGCACGCTCATCGACACCGTGTCCAAGGGCGGCAACCTGCTGCTCAACGTCGGGCCGAACGGCCGCGGCGAGTTCGACGAGCGCGCGGTCGAGCGGCTGCGCGCGATCGGCGCGTGGATGCGGCTGCACAGCCGCTCCATCTACGGCTGCACCGCCAGCGACCTGACCCCGCCGCCCGACACGCGCTTCACCTACAACCCGGAAAAGAAACGGCTCTACCTGCACCTCTTCGCCTGGCCCTACCGGCACGTGCACCTCGACGGCCTGGCGGGCCGGGTCGAGTACGCGCAACTGCTCAACGATGCGTCCGAGATCAAGATGTTCACCGTGGATCCGCATCAGCAGGCGCAGAACACGACGATGGGCGGCGACCGTGCCGACACGCTCATCCTGGAGCTGCCCATCGCCAAGCCGAAGGTCGCGGTACCGGTGGTGGAGTTGTTCTTGAAAGAGTAGCAAAGACATGACCCAACCACCTTACCTCAATCCCGCTCTTCCCCTCGACGCCCGCGCCGACGACCTCGTCGGCCGGATGACGCTGGAGGAGAAGATCGGCCAGATGCTCTACGACGCGCCCGCCATCGAACGGCTGGGCATCCCGGAGTATAACTGGTGGAACGAGTGCCTGCACGGCGTCGGCCGGGCGGGGATCGCCACCGTCTTTCCCCAGGCCATCGGCCTGGCCGCCACCTGGGACACCGGGCTGATGTGGCGCGTGGCGACGGCCATCGCGGACGAGGCACGCGCCAAGTATAACGACTGGCAGCGCCGCGGCATCCGCCAGATCTACACCGGCCTGACCTACTGGTCGCCCAATATCAACATCTTCCGCGATCCGCGCTGGGGCCGCGGGCAGGAAACCTACGGCGAAGATCCCTATCTGACGGCCCGCATGGGCGTGGCGTTCGTGCGCGGCCTCCAGGGCGATGATTCGCGCTACCTCAAGCTGGTCGCCACGGCCAAGCACTATGCCGTCCACAGCGGCCCGGAACCCGACCGCCATGGCTTCAACGCGGTGGTGGACGAGCGCGACCTGCGCGAGACCTATCTGGCGGCGTTCGAGGCGCTGGTGCGCGAGGCGAAGGTCGAGTCGGTGATGGGCGCGTACAACCGCACCAACGGCGAGGCGTGCTGCGCCAGTCCTACCCTGCTCGAGCAGATCTTGCGCCGGGAATGGGGCTTCGACGGCTACGTCGTCTCGGATTGCGGCGCGATAGACGACATCTGGAAGCACCACGGCCTGGCGAAAAGCCCCGAAGAGGCCGCGGCGCTGGCCGTCAAGAACGGGTGCGAGCTGAATTGCGGCGAGACCTACGGCAGCCTGCTGATCGCCCACCGCAAGGGGTTGATAGACGAAGCCACCCTGGATCGGGCCGTCAAACGCCTCTTCCGCGCCCGCATCCGCCTGGGCATGTTCGACCCTCCGGAGCAGGTCCCCTACTCGGCCATCCCCTACGAGGTCGTCAACTGCGAGGCGCACCGGGCGCTGGCGCTCCAGGCCGCGCGCGAGTCCATCGTGTTGCTCAAGAACGATGGGCTCTTGCCGCTCTCGAAGGAGATCGGCCGCATCGCGGTCATCGGCCCGAACGCCGACGACCTGATGACGCTGCTCGGCAACTACAACGGCACGCCGGCCCAGGCGGTCACCCCGCTGGAGGGGATCCGCCGGGCCGTGTCTCCGCGCACGATCGTCTACCACGCGCGGGGTTGCCCCATCGCCGACGGCGTGCCCAACCTGAGCATCATCCCGTCCGAGTTCCTGCGGCCGGCGATCGCCGACGGCCCGCAACATGGCCTGACCGCCGAATACTACCCCACCGGCCAGATCGCAGGCGCGCCGGCCTTCACGCGCATTGATCCGACCGTGGACTTCATCTGGAAGAACACCACCCCGCTGGGCGGCGAGCGGGGCGATCACTTCGCCGTGCGGTGGACGGGTTTCCTCGTGCCGCCCGCCTCCGGCGCGTATCGGCTCGGCGTGAACGGCCACAGCGGCTACAAGCTCTATCTCGACGGCGAGCTGCTGGTCGAATATCACGGGGTGCATCACGCCCTGCGCCGCACGAAGGAAGTACAATTGGAGGCCGGCCGCCTGTATCGGCTTCAGCTAGATTATGTCAATGACGGCATTGACCCGTGGGCGCAGCTCGTGTGGGCCGTGCCCGGCGTAGACGAGGCGGCCGAGGCGCTGGAAGCAGCGGCGAAGGCCGACGTGGTCATCCTGTGCCTGGGGTTGACGCCCTACGTCGAGGGCGAGGAAATGCCGGTCAAGGTAGAGGGCTTCGTCGGCGGCGACCGCACCGACATCGCCCTGCCGCGGCCGCAACAGGCGCTGCTCGAACGGATCCATGCGCTGGGCAAGCCGATCGCGCTCGTGCTGCTCGGCGGCAGTGCGATTGCCGTGCCCTGGGCCGATGAACACGTGCCGGCGATCCTCCAGGCCTGGTATCCCGGCGAGGCCGGCGGCGCGGCCCTGGCCGACGTGCTCTTCGGCGACTACAATCCGTCGGGCCGGCTGCCGGTCACGGTCTATCGCTCGGTGGACGACCTGCCGCCTTTCACCGATTACGCGATGGCGAACCGCACCTACCGCTACTTCCGGGGCGAGCCGCTCTATCCGTTCGGCCACGGGCTGAGCTACACGACCTTTGCTTATGACAACCTGCGCCTGAGCAGCACCGAGATCAGGGCCGAGGAATCGCTGACCGTGAGCGCCGACGTGCGCAACACGGGCGCGCGCGCCGGGGACGAGGTCGTGCAGTTGTATCTGAGCTATCCGCCCACCTCCCCGCGCAACCCGATCCGCCAGTTGCGGGGCTTCGCGCGCGTGCATCTGGCGCCCGGGGAGACGCAGACGGTGCGCTTCACGCTGGGGCCGGCCGAGCTGGCGCTGGTGAACGACGCCGGACAGCGTGTGGTCGAGGCCGGCGAGTATCGCGTGAGCGTCGGCGGGGGGCAGCCGACGGCCGCGGTCTCTGCGGTGAGCGGGGTGTTTCGGGTGCTTGCTCGAGCGTGAAGGTATGCCTCGGCCGTCCTCCGCGCGCTGGCGGGGACGATCACCGCCTATGACATCGCTGCGCTATCGCCATCCGATCCGGCCTTCTATGC